>OMBB01000857.1_pt1 | contig 12844 bp, 10 predicted proteins | sample 1673961 | NCBI WGS metagenome assembly OMBB01 (sample SAMEA103958135, study PRJEB25191) | human gut metagenome | reverse complement strand
ATTTTCTGCGTGCCGTGAGTATTATTTTAGTGGTCATGAACGTGTACTGGTTCTGTTATGAAGCCATACGGCTCTGGGGTGTGGACATCGGTGTGGTGGACAGGATACTGATGAACTTCAACCGCACGGCGGGGCTGTTCCGTTCCATCCTCTACACGAAACTATTTGCCGTCCTCCTGCTTGCCCTGTCCTGTCTGGGGACAAAGGGCGTGAAGGGCGAGAAAATCACGTGGGGGAAAATCTGGGCGGTCCTTGCCGTGGGCTTCGTGCTGTTCTTCCTCAACTGGTGGATACTGGCCCTGCCATTGCCGGTGGAGGCGGTGACGGGACTGTATATCCTGACCGTTGGCGCGGGCTATGTATTCCTGCTGATGGGCGGTCTGTGGTTGAGCCGCCTGTTGAAGCACAACCTCATGGATGATGTGTTCAACAACGAGAACGAGAGCTTCATGCAGGAAACGCGGCTTATCGAAAGCGAGTATTCGGTCAATCTTCCGACACGGTTTTACTACAAAAAGCGTTGGAACAATGGCTGGATCAATGTCGTGAATCCTTTTAGGGCTTCCATCGTGTTGGGTACTCCGGGCAGCGGTAAATCCTATGCAGTGGTAAATAATTTCATCAAGCAGCAGATAGAAAAGGGCTTCTCGATGTATGTGTACGACTTCAAATTCAGCGACTTGTCCACGATAGCATACAACCATCTGCTGAACCACCCGGAGGGCTACAAGGTGAAACCGAAGTTTTATGTGATAAACTTCGATGACCCGCGACGTTCGCACCGTTGCAATCCCATTCACCCGGACTTCATGGAGGATATTACGGACGCTTATGAGAGTGCGTACACCATTATGCTCAACTTAAATAAAAGTTGGGTGCAAAAGCAGGGCGACTTTTTCGTAGAATCGCCCATCATCCTTTTCGCGGCTATTATCTGGTATCTCAAAATTTTCCAGAACGGCAAGTATTGTACATTCCCCCATGCGATTGAGTTCCTGAACCGCCGCTATGAGGATATTTTCCCTATACTGACCTCTTACCCGGAATTGGAAAACTATCTTTCTCCGTTCATGGACGCATGGCTCGGAGGGGCTGCGGAGCAGTTGATGGGGCAGATAGCAAGCGCGAAAATCCCTTTGTCAAGGATGATTTCCCCGCAGCTCTATTGGGTGATGTCGGACAGCGAGTTCACGCTGGACATCAACAACCCCGAAGAACCGAAAATACTCTGTGTGGGCAACAATCCCGACCGTCAGAATATCTACGGGGCCGCTCTCGGTCTGTATAACTCCCGTATCGTGAAACTCATCAACAAGAAAGGGATGCTGAAGTCGTCGGTCATCATCGACGAGCTGCCCACGATTTATTTCAAGGGGTTGGACAACCTTATCGCCACCGCGCGAAGCAACAAGGTTGCCGTGTGTCTGGGCTTTCAGGATTTCAGCCAGTTGGTGCGCGACTACGGTGATAAAGAAGCGAAGGTCGTGATGAACACCGTCGGCAATATCTTTTCCGGTCAGGTGGTGGGTGAAACCGCCAAGACGCTTTCCGAACGCTTCGGTAAGGTGTTGCAGAAACGGCAGTCCATTTCCATCAACCGGCAGGATGTTTCCACCTCCATCAACACGCAGATGGATTCACTCATCCCGCCGAGCAAGATTTCCGGCTTGACGCAGGGTATGTTTGTCGGTTCGGTGTCCGACAACTTCAACGAGCGTATCGAGCAGAAGATTTTTCATTGTGAGATTGTCGTGGATGCCGAGAAGGTGAGGCGCGAGGAGAAAGCCTACAAGAAAATCCCCGTCATTACCGACTTTACGGACGGGGACGGCAACGACCGCATGAAGGAAACGGTTCAGGCGAATTACAGGCGCATCAAGGAGGAAGTGAAGCAGATTGTTCAAGAGGAACTGGAACGTATCGCAAATGATGAAAACTTGAAACACCTGTTGCAGCAGAAATAACAGATTCCTTTATATGTGAAAAAGGGGATGTGTCAAAACACCCAAAATATGAAAATTACCCCTGTCACAGATATCTGTAGCAAGGGTAATTTTGTTAAAAAGAGAGTTTTGACACCCTCTTTTTATTCTCAGATTTGAGATGCTTGTTGATGGTGGTAATGGCAAGCGTCAGCAAATAATTTTTCAGCTCTGTATCGTCTTTAAGCAGTATGCTGTATTCTTCGGCAAACATTCTCAACAGTCTGGTTCTGAGTTTCGACATTTCTTCACCGAAAGGTATCTGTCGGTTTTCTTGCCAATACTCAATCACTACGGAAGATACCAGCCACTTGAACTCGGATTTCATCTCTTTGCCGAGTTTCTTGAAGCGGATTTGTTCGCTAATTGGCGGCTCGTTGTATGGCATCATGTCTGCCGGGTCATAAACGGATATACTGCCGATACCATAATCCATGATTATCGGTAAATCAGTTTTTACATCATTCTTATGTTTCTTCTTTTTAGCCATACCCGTTATTGTTGCAGGAAACCTTTACCTTTATCAGTAAGATAGTATTTCTGTTGCGGATTCTTGGAGCCTACGGGATAAAGTGAAAGGACCAAACCGGAATTTATTGCCGGATGGATATAGTTCTTTAAGAAATTCCTTTTATCTTTCATTCCCGTTTTCTCCATGATTTCTTTAGCAGAGAGAGTGTTGTTCCCAATAGCAGACAACAGTTTTCCTAACTGTGGGGTTACTGTGGGGTTACTATAGGGTTGCTGTGGGGTTGCTGTGGGGTCTTGTCCTACTGTAGTTCTTGTATAATGAAACACAATCCATACAGCATTGCCGTCGGTATGAAACTCCGGATCCGGAATACCGACACGGCGACATTCGTTTACCATAAGGGCTATGCCACGTCCCCAACTCTCCAATACTGCACTTTTGTACAGCACATTGGCTACTATCAGATTTTGTGGTTCGGAATTGTGGCCACCCAACAGTTTCTCAATGGTAATATCAGGCGGAAATGTTCCGCTGTTTTCAATCTCCACGCGGTCATCATAGATAGCAATCCCGACTGAACTGCCGGGGCGATGGTAAACACGATGTGCAAAAGCATTTATGCAACATTCTCTCAATGCCTTATATGGCACATTCAGTTCCTCTTCTCTGTACAAACCTTCAATTTTACCGGAAAGGGACAAATGCTTGAAGAAAAATGCCATTGCAGCATCCAGCAAGTTGAATATATTGCCTGTCACACGCTGATTATCTAAAAATTCATCTTTTGTCGTTCCTTTGAACCGGGCTAAACGGAGCAGACATTGGGGATAATGGTAGAAGTTCCGTCCGAATAGGACAACGGAAGCATTGTTCAGCTTTCCATCATTCAACAAGTCAAATTTTTCAAGGATGGTTCGGATATCCTCCTGCATAGAACCTTCCGGCAAACGTCCGCCTCTGATTCCTCCACGTACTGCGCCCAAGATTGCCGTTTCGTCAAGGTCGGATATTTTCAAGCCGGGATTTTGCATGGAATCCCAAGCATAGGTTCCGCCTCGCTGCATAACCAACAGGTTGTATATACCCTGCGGCATGGCAGATGTAACGCTCTCTATCCGTTGATAAGCCCTCCCCTTATAGGTGAACGGGCGCATATATCGTTGTTCTTCCGCTGATAAAGCTATAACACTTTTGTTCGTTCCCGGAATGTCTGTATAGGATATATCAATGGTCGCAAACGGCTCGATTCGTCTGATGGTTTCCGCAATATCGCGCTTCGTCTTGTCGCTCACTTCCTGACCGATAATCTTTCCCTTGTCGGTTACACCGAACAGCACCGTGCCGCCCGTACCGTTCAAGAAGGCACAAAGAGTTTCCATTCCACGCTCCAACTGCCCGGTAGTTTCTTTGAACTCAACTGTCCCGCCTTCGGCTCCGGCAATCAGTCCGTTCAATATTTCGAGGTTATCTATTTTCATCCGTCATTGATTAATACTTGCAAAGTTAATGATTTTAATCGGCTTTCCGGCAGATAATAGAGTGATTGTAAATGAAGAAGGATAAGAAACCGTATAATCCGGCCGCTTATCCTTTGTTTGGCATTCGTTTATCTCCTCATCCGCTCCAATTCATCGTCATGTCGCATCTTCGCGTTCAGTTTGTCCTGCATCTTTTCAAGGAAGTAGGTGCGACTGTCGCTTTTCCTGCGTTTGATGTCCGTATAGAAGCGGTAGCAGTCTTTGGACTCCACACCGAAAAAGGAATAGAGGACAGGAGCAAGCTCTTTCAGCGAAGCCTTGCCGCCATTGATGCAGCCGGTGGCGTAGAGGGCATAGATTAGTTCTACCAACTCGACGGCATTACCGGTCCATTGCAAGGCTGGGACTGTGGCTTTGGTTTCGGATGTGGATGTTAGTGGTGGCACGGAGGTAATTGCAGAAGCGGATACCATCTTCTGCATCTTTCGGATGAAGGATAACGCCTTGCGGATATACACAGTGACGACATTCTCCTCCGATGCCGACAAGTTCTGCGGATGGTGCTGTAATTCGATTTCGGCAAAAGCCAACGCCACAATAATATGCTTGGCATCATTGCCGCCGTAGCACAGGTTTATTACTTCCTGCACGAATCCGCCGTATGCCGTTTCCGTGCTACCGTTGTCTTTTCCGTTTATCATGGCGAAAAACTGTGTTTCCGCCAGTATGAGATGGTTCATTATCTTTTCTGTTTTGAGGGTTTACACTTGTTTATCAGTGTGCGCACACTGATATATGGTGCAAATCATAGCCCTAAACACGAGAAAAGATTGTGAGAAAATTGTACTACATTGTTTTTCAGAAGGATAAAATTCAAAAATAATTTTATCCTTGATTGCATCCCTTGTGAAATGTGTTCAGATTCTGAACATGTGTTCACTTTCTGAGCACGGAAATCCTGCCAAGATGTTCATAATCTGAACATTTTATGCCCGTGGCTCTTTATGATAGGTAAGCCGGATTACTCCGTCCCTATAAGTTTTGTTCTCCATAAGCCGCCAGTCATTCATAGGTAGTGCTGACTTGAAAAAATGCGCTCCGTTTCCGTCGATGGTTGGAACAACGTATAGTATGATTTCATCTATCACGTTCATCCGTAACAGTCCGTTGGCATATTCGGTATTCCCGGCAGTTACTTCCAACAAATGGCAAATGCTTCCACCTTCCTCCCTCCATTCTTGAAGTACGGATACCGAATAGTCGGATGTCAGCTTATACAGGGCATTGGCACGTATTTCATCCATACCGTAATCTTCGGTTTGAAGCAACCGCTTCCGGGGATGCAGTTTCATCGGACAGCCATCTATTGAGATAACGGCAAGTAATTGTATTTTCGCCATAACGTATTTTCTTTCCTTTTTGGCGAGGCAAAAAAGTAGCGTGCAATTCACACTACTTTCAAGCGATGGCTCTGGTAAAGCCTTTACGGAGAGTACGTGAATGCACGCTATGCGTAAGCATAGCATAAGCATCACGCAATCGTCTCCGTAGTTTCAATTTACCAGATTTTCGCTCGAAACGCCTTGCGGTCTTATGTCTATATCATCGGCGAAAAGTTACCCGATCGCCTGCTATTTTCTGAAATACAATTGCAAAGTTAATTAATTATTGCCATTTACAGCCATACTCCGGTCAGTTTTCTTCATTCAATCCATACTCTACCAATTTATTATACAGCGTTGTCCTGCCGATACCCAGTATCTTTGCAGCCATTTTCTTGTTACCGGCTGCTTGTTTCAAAGCACGCAGGATACGTCCTCTTTCTTCATCCCCGCTCTTCAATGTAAAACAAGCGGAAGTAGCGGACGGTTCATTGTCAAGTTCCAAATCGGCTTCGGTTATCATATCGCCTTCTGATTGCAGGACTGCCGTCTGTATCTTCTGTTTCAACTCGCGCACGTTGCCCGGCCACGCATGGGCGAGCAGGGCATTACGGGCAGATGCGGCAAAACCTTTTACTTCACGTTCCAACTCACGGTTTGCCATTTCACGGAAGAACTCGGCCAATGGCATGATGTCTTCCGGGCAGTCGCGCAAGGGCGGCATGGTTATCACATACTCCTGCAAGCGATAGAGCAAATCCTGCCGGAACCGCTTTTCCGTTACGGCTTTCTGCAAATCCTCGTTGGTTGCAGCCACTATCCTCACGTTGGCTGTTTTGTCCTCCTTTGCACCGACGGGACGGTAACGGCGTTCCTGTATGGCGCGGAGCAGCATCTGTTGCATCTCCATTGTTAGGTTGCCCACTTCGTCAAGGAACAGCGTGCCGCCATCCGCTTCCAGAAAATACCCCGTCTTGTTTGCTTCGGCACCAGTAAACGCACCCTTGACGTGTCCGAAGAAGGCGGATTGTATCAATGACGGGGACAAGGCTCCGCAGTCCACTGCCACAAAAGGTTTATCGGCAAGTTTGCTTTGTTGGTGTATATGTTGTGCGATATGTTCCTTGCCCGTACCGTTCTCGCCCAGTATCAGCACGCTCATCCGGGTGGTGGCTACAAGGCGCACACGTTTCTTGATTTTCTGATAGGCTTCGCCCTGCCGGACGAATATCGGAATGTTCCATTGTAGTCGCTTTTCATGTTCTTTTTGCAGGGTGCGGATAAGCGGTATCAGTTTATCCTCCAACAACTGTTTCTGTATGTAATCCTTTGAGCCGAGCTTCATACTTTCCACTGCCGTATGCACCTCCCCGTAATTGGTCATAACGATAAACACCTGCTGTTTGTCGTTGGCACGCATCCACCGTAACAATTCTATGCTTTCACCGTCGGGGAGGCGTAGGTCGGCAACGACAATATCATCCACCTCTGACTTTGCCAATAGTTTCTTGGCAGTGGCAAGATTATATGCCGACATAGTATCGAAGCTGTCTTTCTTCAGCAGGTTGCAGACATAATCGTTATAGACGGGGTTGTCCTCAATCACAAATACTTTCATCCGACAACCTCCTTTCCTTTTGCGCAAGTTCTATGATAACTGTTCCCATACGAAGCATGGCATCCACGCATTTCCGCAATTCCATTTCGGAACATTCAGATTCTTGATGCAGCAGTTCATACAGGTTCCACAAGGGTTTGTCAGCACGGATAACAGCCCATGAACTTCGCTGACGGTGTATCCATTCGTCCAACGCCTTGCGGTCATTCCTCTCCATGATTTCCCGGACAGCCTGCATATCCTTTTCTGTTTCGGTTATCAAACGGTCGAGCATCGCCCGTTTGTCACCATATGCAAGCAGAGAGGACAAGTCGGGAAGTTCATCCTTGTCCGTACTTGTCAAAAGGCATTTGTCTGATACAGCAACCAGTTCGGAAATGGAAAATGGCTTGAACAGGCAGGCGGTAAATCCATTTTCCAACAGCTCCTCTTCGCTGCAACTGCCGGAGGCGGTCGCCACGACAATGGGAATCTCTTTCGAGTTGCTGACACTTGACGAGCGTAACAACTCCAACACCTCATAGCCGTTAATCTCCGGCATCTTCATATCGGTTATCATGAGGTCGTATGTGTGCTGCCGCATGGCTTCCATTGCATCGCCAATAGTGGTGAACGTGTCGCAATGCACACCTATACCAGCATACATTTCCTTTGTCATGGATAATACCATCGGATTGTCGTCCAATACGATGACAGAATAAGGTCTTTCTATATGAGCCAGACTTTCTGCGGCTGTCTGTTCTTCAATACCAATATCGGCAGTGTTCATTGGCAACTCCACAGTAAAACGACTGCCTTCTCCTTTTTCGCTTTCCAAGCGTATAGTGCCGCCAAGCATCCCGACTATCTGTTTCACAATGCTTAACCCCAATCCGAAACCGTCTTGCGTGGCGGCGTTGGAAAGCCGCTCGAACGCTCCGAACACTCGCTGTTGTTCTTCCGCACTCATGCCGGTTCCGGTGTCCTCTACTACAAGGGTCAGCCTATTGCCGTCATAGCTTATGACAAGTGAAACGCTTCCGGCATTCGTGAACTTGACGGCATTGCCCAGCAGGTTGTCGCATATCTGTATGATGCGCTCCTTGTCGCCATTCAGGATAATACCCTCCGGGCACTCGATGGTAAGTTTAAGATCTTTTGCTTCTGCTTGTTGCGTAAACTCCGTTTGCAACAGCTCCGCGATGTTTTCCAAACGAAACGGACGGACATTCGCCTGTTCCTTGCCGCTGTCCAAGCGGAAGAAGTCAAGCAGGGAGTTGAGCATGTCGGTCATTCTCTTGGAGGCTTGCAGGATATTGTCCGCATAACCGCTTATCTTTTCTTCTTCGTTGTCCTGCATCAGTTCCGCATATCCATGTATGGCAGTCAGTGGTGTGCGTAGCTCGTGGGTGATGGTGTGCATCGCTTTCTTGCGTGAGGCTATCAACGATTCGTTTTGTTTTACGGACTTTTGCAGTTGCCCGATTAAATCTGTTGTCTTACGTTTGTACTGCTTGATGCGGGTGGCATAGCGGTGAATGATGATGTATGAAATAATGAGCAACAGCAGCATGACACCCGTTATGATACCTACCTGCAAGAACGACTTTTCACGCATAGCGGATATTTCCGCCTCACGTTCCTGCAAGTCAGCCTGCACCTTGTGGTCCATCTGCTGGATAAGGGTTTGCAGTTGGCGGTTCAGTTCCGCATTGCGGCTGGCAAGGCTGTCGGCATATTCCGACAGACGATGGCTTTGGGCACGTTGTTGCGCTATCATATCACGGTTCAGTGTGTAGAGCATCGTGGTGGTCGTCGTCGGAGGTGCTTCCTGTTTCTTGCCGAACAACCCGAGAAAACCTTTCCTCCTCTGTTTCTTCGGCTCTTCCTGCCTGCTCGTTTGCACTATCACCGGCACCTGCTTGGCTATCCGGCGGTTGATGTCCGCCTGTTGTTCCAGAGCCTCCATGATGGCGCACAGCCGCTTTTCCTTGTCCTCCAGCAAGTGGCGCACGCTGTCTATGCGCACCGATTCGTAATGGCTCTTGAAGCGGCAAAGCATACTATCCACCGTCATCCGTTGCCGCCGGTATGCCGCCACATCCTTATCGTCCCATTCCAGCACCGACTCGCCCAAAAGTGACAATTCCACCACACCAACATACGCATCGTGTGTTTCCTTGCGGAAGCGGTTGATTTCACGGTTCTCCCGTTCCAGCAACTCCAAGTCGCGCCATTCTCCGAGCCACGTGCAGATGATGCCGCCCACCAGCAGGACTATCAACAGATAGCCTGCGGCAAGCAGCTTGCGGAAATGCTTGGTAGTGGTAACGAATTGTTCGCTCATTTGCTGTTTGTGTAAATACCGTTATTCAACATACGCATATAGGTCGTGGAACTTCGCAGGTTCATGGATGAGAATGGCGGCCATGCTGCCTATGACCGCCACCAGAATTATATATCCGAATAGAATTCTACTCCTCAATGAAACAACCATTCTTCCCTTATTTACAATTGTTATAATTATTAAGGCATCTGACCACCGGCGATAGGTGGAATTTCTGTTAGTATGGGATTTCTCGGGATTGAGTTAAAAATTCTTTGGCCACGTATGGCTTGACTTGGAGGAGCGTTTTCATTTACATCAAGCCGATAACATCTATCGTTAAATGTTATAATTCCCCAAATACCAATGGTTCCTGGGATTCTCGCCAATCCTTCAGTAGGTTTAAAAAGAACAACATTATCTATTATTCGATTTTTAACCGCCCGATTCCATGATATTTTAATACTATTGTTAGGCGTTGGAATATGAGCAACATACCTAATGCCATTGTGCCTAAAACTGGCCATATAACACCCCGAAAAACCTGAACTTAAAGTATCTATGCCATTTGAAGCAACGACTGCTATTCTATCCGCAATATATATGACACAGGCGTAGTCTAATCTAAGAAAACGATAGTTACGGGTATATCCTTTTATTTGAAATGTCAAATTACTTTGCGTGAAAATCGGAGGGGTCAAACCTACATTATAAATATTTTGATAATGAAACCGTGCAATATTTGTCATTACTGCTCGACTGTTTGGTAATCTTAATGCTTGAATCAAATTCATATATTTACTTACTGTTACTTTCGTTTGTTATAGGCTCGATACATGATGCCATTATATCCATCAGTTTAGACAGACCTTCGGTCTGCGGCTGCTGACTGGCTGTCACATGTATCTGGTATTTTGCCGTTTGGTTGGTCATGCGGGTGTTCTCGCGGGCGGTCGTGACTTTGCCGCTGATTTCCGCATTTATAAACCAATGTTTTGCAGAAGCTTTTGCCTCTACTTCTGCGTTGGTAGTGCTTTTTACGTTTGATGTATCGGTAACCTCCATCTGGAAATCGACATCCACGCGATCTATGAGCAGGGAAGGAATAGGCACCAATCCTATAAACGGAGCCTTGACACTTTGTGACATTGTTGTCATTTTTCCATCCTGCTGTATCGGTCTTTCGACATCGAATTCCAATATACGCGCTTTATTGCCGCTTTTACCATCAAATGCAATTTGCTGGTAGAAATTCCATGCTGTCGCTGCCAATTCCTGTTGTGCTTCGGCTGCTGCAATAAGTGGAGCTGCAATAAGTTCCCGCATGGGAAGCCCCTTGAATTTGTCAGTCACGTTTGAATCTGCTTTAAGAACTGGAGAAGTTTCTCTGTTTTGAGTCTCTTCCAATGCAGCGGAGATAATTTCTTTCGCCTGTCCGCTTACATTTTCATTCAAGTTTTCCGCATTTTCTTGTTGCCCTTGGTTCTTTATTTCTTCTGCCATAACATTTGAATTTTAAAATTGTTAGATATTTTTTACAAAATCGTCAATAATTCGGGAAATGCTCTCCGGAGTCTCCTGAACCTTAAAATTGACGCAAACCTCCATGACATCATCCGCATCCGGTTTTATGTTGCTCATCTGCATCTGGAGATTGGCTCTTTGTGGGCTGGATAACAATAAGTTGTTTTCCGGAATCTGTGATTCCACGCTTCCGACCTTCGCCTTGAACTTTATCTGCACATTATCCATCGCAAGATAATGATGGGATATCAAAGCTATAAGTGGAATATCAATAGTCTTGTCTCCAACCATGATTTTTTTCGATTGGAACGTATTTGCGTTATTTGCATTTGTTCCTTCAAAAAGTCTGGTCAGATTTTGTATCTGATGATTCTGCAATGTATCTTGTGCACAGTTTACGGCGTATTGCAAACCATTCATAATATCAGAGAATGAATTGGTTTGAACACTGTCCGGCTCATCGTCATTATTTTTCTTGTCTCTGTGAAAAAGTCCCATGTTTTTAATTTAATTACTTGATTTGTTGCCTTTAATGAGCACCAATCTTGGCAATGTCCGGCTTACAGCTTCCATATTTACACTGGAGTCTATATTATTATTAACAATGCCTTGATGCCAAAACCTATATGGTGGATTCTCCGTGTGTTCCATCACGTCCTCCTTTCTTTATTGGGGTTATACTTCGGTTCTTTCCGTTGCGGGCGGAACTTTTCCGCCCGCAACAGCTTACTGCTTCCTCAAGGTAGGCAATGCTCCTTTAAGTTCGTAACGCCACACTGAGCCTGCGTTCTGCAAGGCGGTGTTCATGGCATCAACGGCGTTCTTCCAGGTAACGCCAGTGCCGTCCACCTTCGTGGCTTCGGTGCTTTTCTTATTGTAGCCGATACCTTGTTCATGATTGTTCTTCCAATAGCAGGCGGTCATCACGTTGGCGTAGTTATTTCCCAAAAAACCGCCGATATGCATATAGCCAGTGCTACTACCCGTACTGGTTACGTTGCCCGTGGCATAGCAGGCAAGGAGGCTGCTTCCTGCGTTCATTCCCACCAGACCGCCGCCAGCGATATTCTTTTTGGGGCCATTTCTATGATCACGTTGCCTGTGGCATAGCAAGCGGTCAGGGTGGCACTCGAATTCGTCTGACCTGCCACGCCGCCGACATCGACCGTTCCATTCACTGTGGCAGAGGAGCTGCATCCGGTGATGGAACCGCCTATTTGAACACCCACCACACCGCCGACATACACCGTGCCGCTGACGCTGCCCGACACCGAGCAGTTTTCAATGGTGCCATCGCTATATCCTGCCACACCGCCGGCAAAGCCCGAACTGCGATTGCTTGTTATCTGTACGTCCTCCATCATCACGTTCTTCACCGTACCGGCATAACCGATAGAGCCGAACAGACCCACAAATTGGTCATTTGTCGTAACGGTCAGCCCCTTGATGGTATGACCGCCACCGTCGAAGGTGCCAGTGTATTTGTTGCTGTAGCCTGTGCCTATCGGCGTCCATTCTTTGCCCGTCAGGTCAATGTCTTTGTCGAGGGTAATGTTAATGTCGGTCTTACCTCCGTTCACTAATTCGGCTACATTCATCAGGCCATCGGCGGAGGTCACGGTGTAGCTGCCGTTGCTCTCTATGGTATAGCCCAGGCCTTTTGCCGCAGCGAGGGAGACGGTGTAGGTATATTCTCCGCCCGCCTGCCAGTCGGTAGTATTCTTCATCTTATAAACGAAGGTCTTGCCGTTAGTGAAGGTGCAGGTAATGAAGGTCGTGCCAGCTGCCACACTTTGCGGGGCTACGATGGCGGTGTAGGTGTTGCTACCCTTGCCATACGGGACGATTATATCCGGGTTGCCGCCTTCGGTGGAGAGACCCGTCAGCTGCACGGATGCCAGCCCCTCGGTGTAATCCGTCAGAACGATGGTCACCCGCGCCGTGCGGTGGGTGAAGCGAAGCGTGGGGCTACCGTAAGTCACCGTCTGTCCGTTGGCTACGATGAGGTCGCTGCCCTCAAAGTCTTTTTGGGCACTTTGGTTGGCTTTTACCTTTACCGCAGGTGGGGTTGTCTCGCCAGCGG
>OMBB01000838.1_pt1 | contig 13016 bp, 8 predicted proteins | sample 1673961 | NCBI WGS metagenome assembly OMBB01 (sample SAMEA103958135, study PRJEB25191) | human gut metagenome | reverse complement strand
CAGGTCAGGAGTTTCACCTAACTAAATCAACTGCACCGAACTGGCGCACCATATATAAAGCCCTTTCATTTCCTATACTAAAAGTATAAGGTGGTTATTTATTTGTGTCAAATCGATTAAAAAGGTAAATCAATCTCTGGTTCTTCTTCTTTTTCATCCACTTCTTCTTCAAAAGTCGGTAAGTTCTCTAAATCTAATTCATCCAATCTATAGTAATCAAAAAAAGGCTCTTCCATAATTGGATCCCAATTCATACAATAGCTATATACATAATTTACTTGTGCATCCGTTAAACCACTTAGCAATTCATCAAACTCTTCTTCCTCACGCAATTCATACAACCACTGTAAATCATACGCACTATGACCTGCATCTACCCACATATGAAGTCTTTCCTTCTCTTTCTTTGTGAGTTTATTTTCCTTTTCAAATTTTCTTAATTCTTTCTTACGAATTCTATATTTGCTTTTAGTCTTCTTCTTTTTCATACACCCAAAAAATAAGGGTACACACTAAGTATACCCTAATATCTACTATAAACCTTTCAATTCTTCTGTAATAGCACGGATTGCTTCATCGACCTTAGAAGTATCCTTACCACCGGCTTGAGCCATATCTGGCTTTCCACCACCATTACCAGAACAGATTTGAGCTGCTTTCTTAACCAATTGACCCGCATGTACACCAGCCTTAACAGCCTCTTTACCTGCACCAGATACAAAGACAACCTTTTCTCCATTTGTGTTAACGAAGAATACAACCATCTTATCATCACTAGCCTTTAAGTTAGAAACAATATCCTTCAATGCACCTGCATCCATTCCAGAAACAGATTTAATCAATACATTGACTTTTCCAAAATCTTTAGCCTCTGTAGCCCACTCTTTAGACTTCAATGTAAAGATTTGGTTCTTCAAGTTATCGATTTCCTTCTGCATATCGTGCATAGTCTTATAAGCAGCCTCAACCTTAGTATCAATATTCTTAATACCCTTTTGTTTAGCACTTACCGCAATATTTTCTAACATTGCATGTTCAGACGCAAAGTCTTCATAAGCCGCAAACTTAGTCTTAGCTGTAATACGACGAGAATCTGAACCAATACTTTCCTCACTAATGATCTTACATAGACCAATCTGAGCCGTATTTTCTACATGACATCCAGCACAGAATTCCTTAGATACATCTCCCATTGTTACAACACGAACTGTATCACCATACTTCTCATCAAACAATGCTGTTGCACCAGACTTCTTAGCCTCTTCAATAGGCATTACTTCTTTCGTTACAGGATAAGCCGCACTAATATATTCATTCACAATACGTTCTACTTCAGCCAATTGTTCAGCCGTAACCTTTTCATAATGATTAAAGTCAAAACGCAAATATTCAGGACAATTATAAGAACCAGCCTGGTGAATATGATCACCCAATACCTTAACTAAAGCCGACTGCAACAAGTGTGTACAAGAGTGGTTTGCTGTAGTTGCCAAACGATCTTTGACATTCACTTCACCATGTAAAGACATACCCTTTTCTAGTACACCACTATTGATTTTTACTGTATGAATATGCTGTTTATTACGAGTCTTTTGAACATCTAATACTTCTACTTCTACACCATCCGCAGTAAATGTTCCCTTATCGGCAACCTGTCCACCACTTTCTGCATAGAAACAAGTTTCATCTAAAATGATCATACCTTCATCTTCTAATGAATCAACCATTTTACCCTCAGCATTAAATAACGCAATGATTTTACCATCACAAGTTAAGTGATCATAACCAATAAATTCACTAGGTTCATTGAAGTTCATCAATTCTTCATTTTGAGATGCGAATGAATCCTTTACATTACGCGCATTACGAGCACGCTCTTTTTGTTTGTTCATTTCTGCATCAAACTCATCACGACTTACACTGATTCCACTTTCCTCGGCAATTTCTTGTGTTAATTCAAATGGGAATCCATACGTATCATACAATTTGAAGACAACTTCACCACTAAGCTTTCCATCCTTAGCCTTGCTGATTTCTTCGTCTAGTAATGCCTGACCAACCTTTAAAGTCTTCTTGAAAGTTTCTTCTTCCACCTTAATCAACTTCTGGTTGAACGCAACATGCTCTTGTAAGTATGGATAGAAATCCTGCATTAAATCCGCAACAACAGGAACTAATTTATATAAGAATGGTTCATCCAAACCTAATTTTAAACCATAACGAACTGCACGACGAAGAACACGACGAAGTACATATCCACGACCACTATTTGAGAAGTTAGCACCATCACTCAACGCAAAAGTCACTGTACGAACGTGGTCCGCGATAACACGGTAAGCCATCTTATATTCACCTTCATAAGGATGTTTCGCCATAGCTTCTGTTGCACGAATAATAGGCAAGAATAAATCGGTATCGAAGTTTGTTTCTCCATCCTGAACTAAGGCAACCAAACGCTCAAGACCCATACCTGTATCAATGTTCTTCTGAGGAAGTTCCTTATAGTCTTTACGATCAATACTTGGATCACAATCATATTGAGAGAATACGACATTCCATACTTCTACATAACGATCATTTTCCATTTCATCAAAGAATAATTTTTCTCCCAATCCCTCAGGATCATATTTTTCTCCACGATCAAAGAAAATTTCACTGTCAGGTCCACCAGGTCCCTTACCAATTTCCCAGAAGTTATCATCTGTCTTTAAAATATGACTAGGGTCTACACCACAAATTGTAGTCCATACTTCATAAGCACGCGCATCATCTGTATATACGGACACATACAATCTGTCCTTATCAATACCCATCCATTCTTCGCTTGTTAAAAATTCCCATGCGAATTGAATGGCTTCATCCTTGAAATAATCTCCAATTGAGAAGTTTCCTAACATTTCAAAGAATGTGTGGTGACGAGCCGTACGACCCACATTTTCAATATCATTTGTACGAATTGATTTCTGCGCATTCGCAATACGATTTGAAGCCGGTTTTTCACTACCATCAAAATATTTTTTCAAAGCCGCAACACCCGCATTGATCCATAATAATGTTGGGTCATTGTGCGGAATCAAACTTGCGCCCGGCTCAATCATATGCCCTTTAGATTTAAAATAATCCAAGAACATCTGACGAATCTGATTACCAGTTAATTGTTTCATCTTTTCTTTCCTCCAATAAAAAAACGCTCCTATTTCTAGGAACGTATAATTACGCGGTACCATCCTAGTTCATTTTTCAAAAATCGAAAAATGCCCTCAATTCACTCGTTAACGCCGACTACGTTTCAACTCCAAAGTAGCTTCAAACTAAAAGACTCGAAGAGCTTTCACCAAACGCCCTCTCTCTATTCACAAGAACTTTTAATTCTACTTATCTTCTTCACTGTCGAATCGATAAAATTTTAACACTCTTTCCATATTTCTGCAAGACGAATCACACCATCTAACATCAATTCTTTACTCATACTCGCAAAAGACAATCCAATACGCCCATTTAAAATACTAATTGCGACACCATTCGATTCACACAAATCTCGAAAGTGAGATACATCCACATCCAAATTTAACCAATACGCCATATACGTTTCATCCAAAATATACGAACAACCCATATACATATCAATCAATTTCTTTAAATACAAATGCTTCTCCTTATACTCACGAACAAGCTTTCTTAAATGCTTCTGCAAATACCCATCCACAATATACTGCGTAAAAGCCATCTGCTCAATTTTACTCGTCGTTGGGCCAAAATAAGAAGCACTATACTTACGCATATACTCCTCATTTAAAATCATATATCCAATACGAAGACTCGGTAATAATAGTCTTGAAAACGAAGAAAAATAAATCACATTCTTACTTTTTGAACACAACGAAGTCTTGATCTTAGAAGCATACACAAGCTCCCCATTATAATCATCCTCAAGAATCAAAACATTCTCTAAAGAAACTAATTCCTCACGAATTCTTTCACTCATAGACTGCCTATCCGACGTAAAACAAGTCGTATTCACATAGACAACATCCACATTCAATCTTTGAATATCCTTCACAAAAGAATTTGGATTTAAATATTCCACATGAAAACCATACGACAAAAACACCTGCTTAGCCTGATCATCCACTAAAGTACTTAAACCAATCACCTTTGACTTATCCAACATCCCACAAAATATATACAACAAAGACTGATAGTTGGAACCAATCACCATCTGCTCTGGAAAACACAAAATATTCCGATTCTGATACACATACTTACATAGAGCCTGCCTTAATCCATACTCACCCTGTGCTAGACCATAACTTGACATCAAACGCTTATCATTCAAAACACCCTTCATATATCGTTTCCAAATCGTCGTTTCAAATGAATCAAAAGAAACCGACTGAATCCGAAAATCATAATCATACGATTTTTCTTTGTGACTTGAAGAATAATCCAAGATTTCCTGATGCAGTAAGATACGCTCCGGATTCATACTCACCACATACCCCACTTTTTCTTGACTTGAAATAAACCCATCCAACACCAACTTATTATACGCATTTTCAACCGTAGTCTTAGACACATTCATCTTCTTTACACATTCACGAATCGAATCCACACGATCCCCATACTTTAAGATCCCAGAAAGTATCGACTCCTTATACAAATCATAAATTACCTGATATTTCTTCATGCAACTGTCCCCTAATTATTTTTTATAATTGTATATTTTTTTATATACAGAAACAAGTATAATAATCACTAAGTTACAGAAAGAAGGAAACATTATGAAAAACAAACAAACATATGAAATCGTACTAACAGGACTAGGTATGGCACTTGTATTTGTCGCAACCATGTTCATCAAAGTACCAAACGCATTAGACGGATACTTCAATCTAGGAGACGGATTCATCCTATTATTCGCAAGCTTTTTAAATCCATTTGAAAGCTTCTTAATTGGCGGCTTAGGAAGCGCACTAGCCGATGTAGCCGGAGGATACGGACACTACTTCTTCTTTACTCTAATCATCAAAGGACTAGAAGCTATCGTAGTATCCCTACTTATGAAAAACTACTCTAAACCGAAACAAATCTCAAGCTACGTATTAGGATCTGTCATCATGGTATTTGGATACTTCATTGCTAAATACATATTAAAAGGAAGCTGGATCGTAGCCGCAAGTGAAATTCCAGCCAACGTAGTCCAAGGAGTTGCAGGTATTGTGATTGCCCTTATTGCTTATCCAATGGTAAAGAAAATCGTACAAGATAAATTAAATTAAAAGAGAAATCAAAATCGATTTCTCTTTTTTATTTACATCGAACTGTCACTCTATTTTTCGCATCCAAAGTACACGTAAATAAAGTTAAAGGATAATCCGAAGAAGTCATATCCTCAACACTATCCGGCGTTAAAGTTTCAATTAAAACAACACGATATTCAAACTGATTTCCAAGTGCATCCGTAAATACGACCTTACTACCCGGATCTAAACTATGAATTCTTCCAAAATGAAACCAAGAATTATGTGCCGCAATCACCATATTCCCCTTATATACACTACCCGAATATCGACATGGCGCAAGTTTCATCAAATCATACGTAAATTCACTCGTAACCGGAAGCTTAATGTCCAAAGAAGGAATCTCAATCGTTCCAATACAAGATAAACCATCCAGTTCTACTTCAGGCATATCCATATCTGGATCAATCCATATATCTGGATCCAAATCATTCTTTAAATTATAGGCAGCCAATATATCTTCTTCACTCTTTCTAGCCCGAAATGTATCATACACATTAAACAAAGTGAGTCCCAAGGCCAGTACAATACAGATACAGCCAATATGCTTTAGAACTTGCTTACGCATATACATCCAAGTCCCACAAACAATAATACGGGTACAGGCCACCACAATTGACCTGTCAAAGGAAGATTTGATTCCGATTTCTTAGAATCCACAACCTTATTCAAACTATTCTTTAACACAATATGATCCCCTTCTCGATAAGAACTTACACTATATCCAGAAGGAACACTTGTCTCAACACAACTCCATCTCATATCACCCGACAAATCATTCCAAGCATATGTCCAATGATTTTCTTCACTTAATACCTGATGATCCACAACCTTGCCATCGCCAAGTAAATCTACACCAATAAAACTTGGACGATTCTTCTTGTCATCATCCTTCCATACTTTTTGAACACGCAAAGAAGTCGTTTCAACTCTAGGCTCATACTTTAATTCAACATCACAATCTTTATCCACATAAACAACAGAAACCGACATTGTGTAATCCACATTATCTAAAGCCTTCACTAAATAAACACCTTTAGTTAAATGAGAAAATAAAGCCTTACCATCCACATCCGATTGAACTTGATCATCATATCCAATCTTATCGCGATCAATATAATCACCAAGAATATTCCAATCCTGTGAAACCGAATAGGATTTAAAAGCACCCATCAAATTATAATCCGCATCCGCAACTCGATACAATCGAACATCGATATCGGAAGCAGGACAAGTCACTGTTAAACTCGAATAATCATTTGCGAAGACAGGAGTACATACAAGAACAAAAAGAAATATACACAATACACTACGAATTATTTTTTTCACGCCCTCTTAACCTCCATATCTTCGAAACAATAAAACCAACCAACAATAATACAACACCAACACAAGAAGCCACCACTAAAGTATCCACTCGAGCTGCATCTGAAGTAATATTCGATTCATCATACAAACGATCCACCACACGATGACCACGAACCATCAAACGCTGCGTATTAATCCCATACGGCGTACACGTAAGTAACGTACAAAGATCTTTACCTTCTTCAATCTCTAAAGGACCATAATCCTCAGGCTCTACAACCGAAATCTTATCCACCTCATACGCCAAAACCTTGCCATACACATGCAGATAAAATAAATCCCCCTTTTCAAGACGATCAATATCCGTAAACAAACGAGCACTCGGAAGCCCTCTATGACCAGAAATAACACAATGCGTACTACTACCACCAACAGGAAGCGAAGAACCCTCTAAATGACCAACACCCACCTGTAATACAGAATCATCCACACTATGATAAATAGCTAGCTTACAACGAATCTCAGGTATCGTGATAAATCCCATCATACCCGTACCATCCGCATTTAATAGACTTTTATATAAGCTAAGATCTGAATCACTCGGAGTAAAACGACCACTGTTAGAAACCAACCCAGTATTATAGGAAATAGCTGAATCTATCGCAGCCTGCTTATCCTGATCATCCATCTTAGCTAAAGTATCCGTATAATTCGCCACAACAGCCGTTTGATGTTTAGAATTCCAATAATTACTCACCGTTGGATACAACAATAAGGAAAGGCCCGTAATAAAAACAAGTATCGCAATTATAGTTGAAATATGTTTCTTCATTTTACAACCCTCTCCCTATTGTCAATTAAAACAAACCAAATAAACTATTTATTTTTAACTCTTCTCTTTGTAGCTAATACAACACCAGAACCCAATACTAGTACAGCACCTACTAGATAGATCATTGTAGTACCAGCACCACCTGTACTTGGTAATACTTTTCCTGATTTGTTCGCTACTTTTACATCACCAGTATTTGCAGTTGTTGATTTATCAACATAAATCTTACCTTCTGAATCAATTCTGATTTTAACTGGAGTTTTCAACAAGTTATATCCATCCGGAGCTTTTGTCTCTTTAAGATAATATGTACCTTCTTTTAACCCTTCGATGTGAATGTAACCTTTATCAGATGATTTTAAAGTTGTATCTCCACTTGTATTGTAACGATATTTGCCTTCGGAATTTAAAGTAAATTTAATTGCTGTACTTTCTTCGCAGTCTGGATCTGTTGACAAAATGAATTTTGCACCTTCAAGAGCTTTATTATCTCCAGTATATTTAAATACAGTAATTCCAAATGTTTTAGTTATTGTTTCTGGTTTATTTGTTTCTGTATTATTATCACCATATGTTAAATGAGTCTTATTTGTCATTGGAACTTTAACAACAGCATTATCATTTACAGTAGCTGAATATGTAACATAGAGCTTGGAATTCGCAGTTAATTTATTTAAGAAGCTTTCTGTAAATGTAACATCAAAAGTGCTTCCATCAGCACCAGGTTTTGTTACTGTATAGTCACCTGGATTATTTAGCCTATTTCCATTATATGTAACCTTAACATCATTATTGTATGTCAAACTATTGGTCATAGTATCGTGTAAAACATAATTTTTAGCACCTTCTTGAGCAGTAATAGTTGTTTGAAAGTTTACAACATCACCAATATTTGCAGAATTTTTATCTACTAATTGTTCACCTTCGACAATTTCCTTTTCAACCTTTGGCTTTTCGTTTTTATCTCTAATTGTTACTTCAGAATTTGCAGTATTTAAACCGCAAAGCGTACCTACAGTTGTATCAACTACATAATATCCTAGCGCTAACCCAGTAAATTCAATTGTCCCATCTTTATCTGCTGTTATAGATTGAGGATTGTAATTGATTATTTTAGCTTGTTTAATTAATGCTTGAGCTAATTCTTGCGCATTTGTTTCAGTATATTTTGTAGTCACATATCCATTATCATCAACAGTCATATACTTTTTGCCTTCTTCTGTTTTAAAATAAGCTTTCCAAGCATCATTTACAGGTATATAAGAATATAATCCTTTTTCTACATCAGAACTTTCCAAAGTTAAAACTTGATAAATTGTATAAGTTTCATCTTTTTTCGCATTATTAATTGTAATTTTTCCTATTCCAGCAGCCTTTACGTTACAACTCATTGATACTACCATCATGAACGCAAACATAATGGCAGCAATTTTTTTAATTAATTTCATTTCTTTCTCCTATTCTTTGATTTGTCATTTAAATGATTCTTTTTATTTATGTTTGTCAGAATTATCAAGCTTGCTAAAACCAACATCGCACCTGATATTCTGTAAAGCAGAGTTCCATAACTACCAGTAGAAGGTAGTATTTTAGTACGGCTTCTGTTTGTAATAGTCACCGTTTGCCCGTTTGTTGCAGCATTTGTAGATTCACCTTCCATTTTATAATCTACTGTATACTGCAATTTATTAATTGTTACTTCTTTTGAAGTATCAACAATCGGTTTATTATCATCACCTATTTCAAAAACATAATAAGTTTTACTCAAATCTAGATTAATAAACTTCACTGATTTTTCTTGTGTGTCACCCGCATTATAGGTAATTGTTTTCGTTTGTATTGGATCACCATTACCTTGTGCATTCTCATATAATCCAAATTTATATATTCCGCTTACAGGATTAGTTGATTTTCCTGCCGCATCATTTATAAATGCTTTTTTAACAACTATTCCCTTTTGTGAGTTATAGACTACAAGATTAAAATCCGTAGATGAATATGCTATTTTGTATCTATTCTTATCTTGCTTTTTAAAATAATCTATATATTTCTGTACATCCTCTGAATATTCATTACCAGATTTTTTGACACAAATTATGTAATAAGGATTTTCATTCTCAATATATGCTTCTGGTGTTTTAGTTTCTTTTACTTCATAAATTTTATTGTAATTTGTAATGTATGAAGAGGCTACTTTGTAAATTCCATCAACTGTTACACCGCTCGTTTTCTTTTCTGGTGTGACTCGCTGTATCGTATTTCCATTTAATTCACATTCATAGACTTCAAAATTTACACCATTCATAACTTCTGAATTATCTTGGTCTATTTTCTTAATTGTTAATTGAGGATTTGCGGTACTACCTGTACTTCCACCTGCATTCAAACTATATTTAAATTTTTGGATTATATCATTCTTTCCACCTTTATCGGCATAAGATTTCCAATAAACCTTATTAGAAACTGTAACTTCTGTTTCTGGTGCTTCTTTTACTGTTACAGTATATTTAATAATCACTTTCTTTCCATTCGGAATAGAAATTTCTAAAACTTTAGTATTAGGATTATATGGTTTTTCAATTGGTACTTTATTCCCATTTTCATCAGTAGCTTTTATGGTTGAAGCATCCAATTCTAAGTTATTGCCTAATTCATCGACTAAAGTTAGCTTATCTCCATCATTCAATGGAAGGTTTTGACCTAATGTATTTGCGGTAATTGTATAATTTATTTTTTGACCTTCTTGCACATGGTTTTTATTTAAACAATTATTTTTTATTGTTGCCGTATTACTAGCCGTATCTATTTCAGTTGAACCATCTTCACTTAGAAGTGTAACTTTATTAGTGAAATCTTTTTCTTCTCCGCCAAGTAAGACTTCCTTATCTGTCACTCGACAAACAACCTGTACATCCACTGAATATGTATCACGCTCTTTTCCAGCCACAAATTCACCTAACTGAATTAGGGTTTGTTTTTTATTTTCATTGTAATAGTAATTTGTTTGTTGATTTGAATCTCCATTATCATTCTTTGTTGTATTACTCTGTGGCTTCCAATCACCACTCAAACCTTCAATAGTTTTTGATTGAACTGCTCCTGCATGATCTCCATGCCATTTAATTCGGATATATGCTAGTTCCATACCATTTGGAATATCTTCTAAAACACGGTAATCTCCTTTTAAATCACCAGCATAATTTACTTTAAACGCCCATGCTATATAAGCACCTTTACTTTCAGTTTTATCTAATAAATCTTTACAAATCTTACTTGGATCTGCTTCACCTGAATTAGTCTTATCTGCACCTACTGTAATAGTAGATACAGTGTTGCCATCATACGTAAATGTTTGACCTAACTCTTTAAGGATATTGGAACCACCATAAAGCGCTTGACTTGCACTATTACATTCTTTAAATTCTTGGTCCTTAGAATCTTTCATTAAGACCTGATTTTTATAAGTGAATGTCGCTCGATATGCTACTGGCAAACTTTGAGGTTCTGTCCTTATCACAATGTAGAGATCTCCATCTGTTCCTAATGAAATTGTTTCTTTTGCCGTTAAAGTCAATTCACTATTATTGTCTGTCCCACTAAAATTTTTACTATTGCCAAATTTTTTATCAAATAAATCCGATCTATCTTTTAATCCCTTATTTGCATCAAAGAAATCCTTAAAACTCGCATAGGAATTTACATCTTGATCTGGTTTGCCCTGATAAATCCCTGCAATTGAATCATTATGTAAGTAAGAATCTATTAAATTCGTATCTTTTGAAATTGCATCCTGAATCTTTGTACCTTCTCGAATTGCTGATCCTTTTACTTGAATAACCCAATAAAGCTTTCCATTCTTCCACGAAGTAGCATTCTCCTGTGGTTTTTCATAATACCAAGCACTCTTATTCACACTCAAAGAATAATGACCATTTACTTGAATGGTTTGTGAAGAACTAACATCATTAAATGTAAATGTCCCGTCATCTCCAACAACATTTCCATTTATTGTAAATGTATTTTTTACCGTAACATTTCCAACCTGACTTAAATCATCTGTCTTGGCATAATACTCAAATCGATATCCATCCTTATTTTTACTCCATCCAATCTTCGATAGCTTTAATTCAAATTCTTGTTGATTATCAATTTTCACCCATTTCGATTCTTGGTCTTCATACACATTTGTATTTTCATTGTATTTTAAAGGCGTTATTTTCACATAGCCAACATAATGCATAATGTTTGAATTCAGCACATCCTTTAATGTAGCATCCGTTACATTAAATTGATTCATCGTTTGATTCACATTGACAGTATACTTATAGCTTCCCGCTGGTACTTCAAATGAATCAACCGAAGAATCCTTCTCGTAACTATCATTCTTTTTCACATAGATTTCTGAGCTGTTCATGGAAATCGTTTGATCTTTGTCAGTTACATTATCTTCTTTTTTCTTTTCAACCCATTTGTATTCCTTTAAATCCACTTGAGTCCACCATTTATTTAAAATACTATCATTATCAGCATCTTTTGCGTTATCCGCATTATTTATATAACGATTATAAATCGTTACTTGATCTGATTGCATAGCCGCATATACTTCTGGTTTTACTTTTAACTTATAGGTTACATAATATTGATCACCTGGATATATCGTAAGCGGTTCTGAGTCACTGCCTGTTACTCTAAATCGTTTTGGATTTCCATCTGTTTCCCATTCAACTTTATATTTTGATTTATCTACCTTTTCATCCTTACCATCTTTAATTTGATGCAATTCTACAGAATCTTTCTCATAAGAAATATATGGAAGCATCTTGTTGTCTGTATATATATCGCCATAGTTTAAATAGTCCATAAAGACAAAATTCTTCAATGGATAATTACTAGGTGAATTTAGATTAAATTCCAATTTGTATTGAACAATATAATTTCCATCTGCATCCTTTGTATACTTCTTTCCATTAGTTTCTACTACACTCTTAGGCATTGTATAAGTTGCATTAGGAGTAAACGTTGGTTCAGATTGACCCTTGGGATAAGTAGTCTCTCCTTTTTTTGTAAAGGCCGAAGCTTTATTTGTGATAGGTTGACCATTTAGTCTCTGATTATCGCTTAACTTTACAAAATATGTCAATGTACGACTTTCATTTGGAGCTAATGTATCAATTGACCATACTAAGCTTCCTGGTTGTTTAATACTTGAAATATTTTCAACTTCGACAGGAATCTCATTCTCTGATGTTGGCCGATTAGTTAAATAAACCTTACCTGCCACAGATGTTGTTTTTGTTTCATATGGATTTTGACCATTAGAAGAAGCTTCAAGTGCCATTGGCTTATTTGAAATATTACCCATATAAGAAACGAGTTGACCATTGTTTGTGAATTGATCGACTACATATACATTTTTACTTCCATCTTTACCAGCTGTTACAGTAATTGAATATTGTATGTAATCATTATTATTGTTTTTAGACACCTTTTTTTCTACTTTAACATCGCCAAATTTTTCTAAATAATCTTGTCCATAATTTAAGGTGATATCTCCATCTGGCTTGGTATATTTTATG
>OMBB01000837.1_pt1 | contig 13022 bp, 12 predicted proteins | sample 1673961 | NCBI WGS metagenome assembly OMBB01 (sample SAMEA103958135, study PRJEB25191) | human gut metagenome | reverse complement strand
GCAGGAGAATCACAGGCAAGAATGCGTTACACTTATTTTGCAAGTGTGGCTAAAAAAGAAGGCTACGAACAAATTGCAGCTATTTTCACTGAAACTGCCGATCAGGAAAAAGAACATGCAAAACGTATGTTTAAGTTCCTCGAAGGCGGTATGGTAGAAATCACTGCCAGCTATCCGGCCGGTGTAATTGGTAATACACTTGAAAATCTTCGCGCTGCCGCAGCGGGTGAACATGAAGAATGGTCACTGGATTATCCTCACTTTGCCGACGTGGCAGAACAGGAAGGTTTCCCGATGATTGCTGCTATGTACCGCAATATCTCCATCGCAGAAAAAGGTCACGAAGAAAGATATCTTGCCTTCCTGAACAATATCGAAAATATGACTGTATTCGCTAAAGAAGGCGAAGTGGTATGGCAATGCCGTAACTGCGGTTACATTGAAATCGGTAAGGAAGCTCCCGAAGTTTGTCCGGCATGTCTGCATCCACAGGCTTATTTCGAGGTGAAGAAGGAAAACTATTAATCTACGGATGGATAGATAAATCTCGAATGATTTAGATAAAGGAAGAGGCTGTCTAACATGCCCCGAAAAAAAGAAATCACCCCTGTCAGAGTCATTGTTTGAACTGCTGATAGGGGTGAAATCGTTAAAAAGAGATTAATTAGACAGCCTCTTTTCGTTATCGGTTTGGTATACTGTCTTTATAAATAGTAATTGTCCTTTTTCTTGTTGAATCATTCTTGATACTGGTTACATCTCCCCGGGTCGTGAAATACACATAGTTTCCCAGATCGAGAAAACGGTACACTTTCACTCCGTCGTGCTCGAACAGATAACTGACTTCATAAGTCTGGTTATTTTCCGATTTTCCGCTTTTCAGTGGAATACCTGCATAGCAGGAAGCTAGTCCCGTTATGCAGAAGAAAAGAATAAAGGTCCGAATCAATGTTTTCATAATCATTTCTTCACGTGAGGATAATCTATCGTATAATGTAATCCGCGGCTTTCCTTACGCTCCATTGCTTGGCGCATAATCAGATAACCCACATTCACCATATTACGCAATTCGCAGATTTCTCTGGACGCTACGCTGCGTTTGAACAGGCTTTCAGTCTCTTCGTAGATAATATCGAGTCTGTCCCAGGCACGTTTTAGACGGAGGTCGCTGCGGACAATACCTACATACGTACTCATAATCTGGTTCACTTCCTTCATACTTTGCGTAATGAGCACCATTTCTTCCGGCGAACGGGTTCCTTCATCGTTCCATTCGGGAATATCTTCATTATAAGAATATTGATCGACCACTTGTAGACTGTGCTTGGCGGCAGCATCGGCATATACGACTGCTTCTATCAGTGAGTTGGAAGCCAGGCGGTTGCCTCCATGCAATCCTGTGCAGGAACATTCTCCCACGGCATAAAGACGTTCGATGGAAGATTGTCCGTCCAAGTCGACAAGGATACCTCCGCAGAGATAATGGGCGGCCGGGGCTACCGGGATATAATCTTTCGTGATGTCGATGCCCAGGCTAAGACATTTTTCGTAGATATTGGGGAAGTGTTTCTTTGTTTCTTCGGGATCTTTGTGGGTGACGTCCAGATATACATGGTCGTCTCCACGGTTCTTCATCTCGTTGTCGATGGCGCGTGCCACGATGTCACGGGGAGCGAGTGAAAGACGGGGATCATATTTCTGCATGAACTCCTTGCCGTCCATCGTGCGGAGTACGCCACCGTAGCCACGCATCGCTTCCGTAATCAGGAACGAAGGGCGGTCGCCCGGATGGTATAGTGCAGTTGGGTGGAACTGAATGAATTCCATATCTTTTACGGTACCTTTTGCGCGGTACACCATTGCGATGCCGTCGCCGGTTGCCACCATCGGGTTTGTTGTCGTGGTGTAGACCTGACCGATGCCGCCGGTTGCCATCACTGTCACTTTCGACAGGAAAGTCTCCACTTTTCCGGTTTCGGGGTTGAGGATATATGCTCCGTAGCAAGTGATGTCGGGAGTGCGTCGCGTCACGATTTTACCCAAATGATGCTGGGTTATGATTTCAACGGCGAAGAAATTCTCAAACACGTCGATGTTGGGGTGACCTTTGAGGGCGCGCACGAGACTCTGCTGGATTTCGGCGCCGGTGTTGTCGGCGTGGTGCAGGATGCGGAACTCCGAGTGTCCGCCCTCGCGGTGCAGGTCGAACTCACCGTCTTCCTTGCGGTCGAAATCAACGCCCCACTTGAGCAGTTGGTTGATTTGTTCGGGAGCGCCTTTCACCACCTTCTCCACGGCAGCGCGGTCGCTGAGCCAGTCGCCGGCAATCATAGTGTCTTCTATGTGCTTGTCGAAGTTGTCGACTCTGAGATTTGTCACTGAAGCCACACCGCCTTGTGCATAAAAAGTGTTGGCCTCTTCTATGTCCGACTTGCAGACCAGTGCCACACGGCCTGTCTCTGCCACTTTCAGCGCGAAACTCATTCCCGCTATTCCGGACCCGATTACGAGATAGTCATATTTACGAACCATGACAAAATGATTTTTTATCAGCGCAAAAGTACGCAAAAACCGACTATACTACAAAAAAATTTCAGAGCTTTTGTCGCTATTTTATCGGCAGCTCGATGCGGAACGTGGTTCCGGCACCGATTTCCGACCACTTGACGAAGATGCGTCCGCCGTGATATTCCTCAATTATACGCTTTGCCAGCGTCAGACCGAGTCCCCATCCGCGCTTCTTGGTGGTGAATCCGGGGCTGAACACCGTCTTGAAGTTTTTTCGGGCAATGCCTTTTCCGGTGTCGGTCACTTCGATGAATGCCGTGCGGTGGTCGTAGCCGGCGGTCACGTTGAGACTTCCCTTGCCCTGCATGGCGTCGACAGCGTTCTTGCACAGGTTTTCAATCACCCATGCGAACAGCGGACGGCAGAGCATCACGTTGCGGTCGTCGTCGGGGAGGTTGACCGACAGTGCCACACTCGTGGAGATGCGTGCACGCATATAGTCAAGTCCCTGCCTTACCGACTCGCACACGGGCTCCAGCTTCATTTCCGGCTTGGAGCCGATTTTCGAGAATCGGTCGGCAATCATCGACAGCCGGTTCACGTCTTTGTCCATATCTTCGACAATCTCTTTGTCAACGCCCGATGCCTCGAGCATCTGCACCCATGCCATTAGCGATGAAATCGGTGTGCCGAGCTGGTGGGCGGTTTCTTTCGACAGTCCGACCCACACTTTGTTCTGCTCTGCCTTTTTTGTCGACATCACGGCAAGGTATACGATAATCACGAAGATTATCATCACGGCAATCTGGATGCGCGGCAGGTAGGACATGCTTGTGAGCAGCGTGGAGTCCTCATAGTAGATGTGTTGCGTTGTGGCACCGTCGATTTTGATTGGGATATGGTTGTTTGTTTTTTTCAGAGCCTTGAGCCGTTTGGCGAGAAACGCGCGGTTGGCGTCCGACAGCAGGTCGGGCGTCAGCGAGTCGACGGGTTCGGGCATCTTGAAGTTGCGCGACATCAGGATGTTGTCGTTGTCGTCGACAAGCAGCACCGGGATGTTGTTGTTGTTTTTTATGATGCTCAGATAGAAGTCGATGTCGGACGACTGAGCCGATGTCAGCGCCTTTGTGGCGTTGGCCCAAATCTCCATACGCTCGCGTTCCTGGTCGGCAAGGTCGTCGACCAAGTTGTTGGAAATGTGGAGGAAGAAAGCCACAAGCACCAGCGACACCGCCAGAAACACCGTCTTCCAGATCCGTCTGTTGTCATAGATGTTAGCCATACTGTCTGCAAACTTAGTGCATTTGTCGCTCAAAAACAAATTGTGACAGGGTTGTTATTGGATAATCGCGTCAGAAAGCGTAACTTTACGCTGAACTTTAAAACGCGAATCGACTATGAACGACAAGATACAGATTTTCTGTGAGAACACAGGCAAATATATGGATGTCAAAGGCGGAGAGACGCTGCTCGACGTGTACAACCGCATAAAGGATGAAATCAGCGTGAAGCCTATTTGCGCCCACGTCAACCACAAGACCGAGGGTCTCAACTATCCGCTTTTTATGCCGAAGATGGTGGACTTCATCGATGAGGGCAATCCGTCGGGACAGCGCATGTATGTGCGTTCGCTCTGCATGGTGCTCGCCAAGGCAGTCCACGACCTGTATCCTGCCGCCAGTCTGTGCATAGAGCATTCCATCGCCGGCGGATACTATGCCACAATCGACCGGCAGACTGCCGACGCCGCTACTGTCGCTGCCGTGAAGCGTCGCATGGAGGAAATCATTGCCGCCGACATTCCGTTTGTCAGAAGCACTAAGCTTACGACCGATGTCATCAAGCTGTTTCGCAACGCCGGGATGGCTGACAAGGTGACGCTGCTTGAAACTGCCGCCGACCTCTACACCACATATTACAGCCTCGAAGGGTTTGTAGACAGTTACTATGGCGACCTTGTGCCGTCGACATCCTATGTCGGGGTGTTCGACCTTGTGCCCTACGAGAGCGGACTGCTCCTGCTGCCGCCCGACTTTGACGGCGACCGCACGAAGCCTGCGGGGATTAATCCGCAGCCAAAACTGTTCAAGGCGTTTACCGACTATATAAAGCTCAACAAGACGGTGGGAGTGGGCAGCGTGGGCATGCTCAACAAGGCCGTCGCCGACAAGAGCAACGTGGGCATGCTGATTGCCGTGGCAGAGACCATCCACGACAAGAAAATCGGAGCCATCGCCGACCAGATCACCGAACGTTTCCGACAGGGAGGCGCGCGCGTGGTGCTGGTGGCAGGACCGTCGTCGTCGGGCAAAACGACCACAACCAAACGCCTGTCCATCCATCTGCTTGCCAATCTGGTGCGCCCGCAGATGATTTCACTCGACAATTATTTCGTAGACCGTGAGCACACGCCGCGCGACGAGAACGGCGACTATGACTATGAGTCGCTCTACGCTCTCGACATCGAACAGTTCAACAAAGACCTGACCGACCTTATCGCCGGGAAGGAGGTGGCGATGCCGTCGTATGACTTCACCACAGGCAAACGCACATACAAAGGCAACAAGCTCCGTCTCGACGACAACTCGATACTGCTGATGGAAGGCATCCACGGACTTAATCCAGAGCTGACGGCAAGCATCCCCGACGAGATGAAGTACAAGGTGTATGTGTCTGCGCTCACAACGCTCAACATCGACAACCATAACTGGGTGCCGACAACCGACAACCGACTGCTGCGCCGCATTGTGCGCGACTTCAAGTATCGCGGCACGTCGGCGCTCGACACCATCCGCCGTTGGCCGAGCGTGCGCCGTGGCGAAGGAAAATGGATATTCCCGTATCAGGAGAACGCCGACGCAATGTTTAACTCATCGCTGATATTCGAGCTTGGTGTCATGAAGGACTTTGCCGAGCCGATATTGAAGCAGGTGCCGCACAACGTGCCGGAATATGCCGAGGCATACCGTCTGCTCAGTTTCCTCAGCTACTTCAACGCCATCCCCAACCGTCAAATCCCAGCCACAAGCCTTTTGCGCGAGTTCCTTGGCGGCAGCAGCTTCAAATATTAGAAAAACGCAAAAGAGAGTGTTTCTAAACACTCTCTTTTGCGTGGTACCACCAGGAATTGAACTGTTAATTCAAGTGGCTGAATATCTTTGATTTATCTTTCTGCAAGTAGCGTAATCTCCCGCTATTGCTCCACCGGATTGTTGCAGCATTCTGCGTCAGGTTGCGTGGAGGTTTCCTGGCGACAAAGATACAAAAATTATTTTTGAAGCAAAATACTTTTGTCTTCTTGCGACAACTTTTGAATCTTTACCTTAACATTATCAAATCCTTTTTGTTTAAGTATATTTTCTGCTTTTAATTTAGACTCATTATTTAGCACAAGAACTTGTGACAAGGATTTCTCAGGTAAAGAAAACTCTCTGTAATAACAAACTGTATTGTCACCACGTAATCTATTCTTTTCTTGCATAATTGTATTTGCGATGTTTTTGGCATCTAAATTAGAGTGAAAAGCATGGCATAAATCTTGTATTAGTGGTATGTTGTTATAGATGAAATCTGCATATATAGGTACTGGTACAGATAATATTATTCTTGTTTCTTCTTCCTTGCAAAATTTTTTTTCTTTTGATAGCTGGGGCTGCAAAGGCTAGCATAAACATAGCCATAAATACCACAAATGCTTGAGGCCTTTTCGACAGTAAATCAAATGCGTCTTTTCCTCCATCCTTTAATAATCTTAAACCTGTATTCGTATAGTAAAGATTGATAAAATCTTGAATTTTTTGCTCTTTTGCAGAATCTACATATATACATTTTTCCAATCTATATAATGCATAATCCTTAAATTCGGTGTTTACTTGAGGTAATGCCAGTTCTAGAACAACACCGTTATTATGATTAGCATAGTTTTCCCACATATACGCATTGTCATTTCGTGAAGTAATAGATATGACATAAGGGAAAGGTAGATTTATATTTTCTACTATAAGTTCAAAAAACGCAGCAATCTTTCTGTCTTCTTGTAAATTACCTTGCTTCTCAAGTTTTAATAAACATTCTCTTAAACAATCTATGCCAAAAAGATATTCCTCTTTGTCTTTAAAGCAATCATAACGAGTTGCCCAGAAACATAATTTCTTTTCACCAACTTCATTTCTCTGTAAAATACTGTTGAGAGCTTCTAATGATGTATAATGATAATATGACATATTAATCAGCATTTATTGATTTCCAATAACCACCTTTATTCGGACCTATATGTTTTATTATTCCTCTTTCTTGAAGTGAAGCCAACCGACGCTTTACGCTGCTTTCGTGTATACCTAAGCGATTTACCATTTCTTTTCTTTGTATATAAGGATTATCTTTTATCAATTCAAGTATGGCATCTTCTTGTTTTTGTTGGTCTGTTTCTAGCCGTTTCTGGGTCGTTTTCTGGGTCGTTTTCTGGGTCGATTCTGGGTTGCTTTGGATTGTCGCTCTTTCCGGGTACTCAAACTTAAAAGTTGTCCATATCCCTGAAGCGTCATAGCGGAACTCCGGTGTGGAGAATCCGTTATTCTTACAGGCCGTGATGATACGTTCGATGCCGCGTCCCCATGCCTCAATCTCACCTGCACGGAAGAATGTGTTGGCTATATCGGGGTTGTAAGGCATACTCCGGTGTGAAGACAATAAGGTTTCCACAGTCCACCCTTCGGGCAACACTCCACCGTTTATTATCTCCAGCTTGTTTTCATACACGCGGATTTGAATGGGAGAAGGTTCTGCATAGTCTTTGTTGATGCAAGCATTTAATAATGCCTCACGCAAAGCCTCACGAGGCATCGGCAATGTCTCTATCCGATGAATGCCCTCGTAGGTAATGATGGCTTTCATGTATTTGGTACACAACAAGTCCATCAGTTTCGCGATTTGCTGGAATAGATTACCATGCACTTCATCTTGATATACTAAATCCATGCCTTTACGGAAGAAGCCAATCTTTACAAATGCCCCGGTCACATACTTTTCCGGATCGGGATAGAACAACAAGGCGGCAGCACGTTTCAAATAGCTGCCCTCATAAAGCCGAAGTTTCTCCAACAATCCGTGGTTGTTGTCCATCAAATCCGCATCCTCCATACGTCCGCTCTGTTTGGCATACCTACGGAACAAATCAAATGTGGCACTATCCAAGTCCTCCGCTTTCAGATAAGGCACAGGCACACCGTCCCACGTTTTCCCCTGCTTGCGAAGCATGAAACGATCGAGTGCAGCCCCTTTCAGTTCCTGATTGGTCGCACCGCTTCGTTGGTAATACTTCCCACGAAAGCTGATAGGATAAGGATAGGCATCCGTCACAATCTCCAGATATTGCCTTTCGTCCTTTTCCCTCAAATTGACTTCCACCAAGATACCCATCATATCGCGTACCTTATTCGGGATGTCCTCCATCAACTTCTTGGCTTCCTGTACACCGCACACTTCGCCATTATCGCGCAGACCGATATACAGCGTACCGCCTTGTGCGTTGGCAAAACCACAAATCCATTTCTGGTATTCGTCGCGCCAAGATTCTTTGAATTCTATGTTTTGAGATTCGGTATTCATTCTTTTGGAAGATTCTTGATTAATTTACTAATTTCTTTCAAGTAATATGGAATTTGCCCCATATATGTTTCTGGTGGATTAGAATAGTTTGTTCCGACAATTTGATTGAATGGAAGTTGATATACCTCTCTGTAATGTTTATTATCTATATCTTGGTATAAGACTTCCAATTCAATATAGCTATTATTAGATTCATAATCAATATTCTTTACAGAGTCTATATAGAATTTCAGCTCATACTGTGGTGGAAAAATACTTGCTCCATTTTTAAAAAACATGAGATTAGAAAGAGGATATTGTTCCTTTCCAAATTGATTATAATCTTTCAAAACTCTAACTTGTACATTTCTAGCACACCCTTCTCCAATGTTTTTTATATGAACACACAGCGTCAAATGGTCTTCTGTTGTTTTTAAGTATACTATAACTTGAGGTGTTATTTTTTGCTTTCTTGTAGCTCTACTTTCAAGCCACATCATCAGATTGATAATTGTATAGCAAACAGTAGCAAATGCTAAAACTGTGCTTAGTATTAACTCTACTTCCATAATATAGAAACATTCTTAGAAGACATGAAGTATATTCTTTAATTCGGATATTGCGCTTTTCAGCATAGTATTGCTTGTATTTGAATTGTACCGCCCAATACTCACCAGAAAAGGTTTTGGCACTAAATCAATACCTATGTCTTTCCCTCCAAACTGGTCATGGCAAGGAAACTCTGACCATAGCCAAACTTCTTCAAAGCGTCCCGCATACAAGGAAGTTGTTTTAAGGTAAGCCTGCATCAGGCGTTCAAAACGGAAACCTTTGTCACGCTCAGACCATGCTTCACGGCGGAACTTATCAATTATCTTTGTAAATGTTGTCATCATATTTCTTTATTAATTCCATCGTTAATCAATCTTCTCGCATCTACATTCAATATGGAGGCTATCTTCATTAGCATCTCCAAAGAGGGTTGACTTGTATTGGAACACCAACGTGAAATGGTCGCCTCGTTCTTTCCTAACTGTTCAGCCAGCCATTTCCCTGTCGTGTTTTGCTCGGCTAATACGATCTTTAATCTGTTTATTCTTGTTATTTCCATAAACTTTAGGAAACTATATTTAATGTATATAAGTTGATTCTATTTGCAAATATAGTGATAAAAACTGAAATGCATTAAAGATGCTGATTTTTTATTGGGTCAATGTAAAAAAGGTGGTGTTAAAACGGCGGAATAAGTCGAACTTTGCGCTATTGCCGCGCCACCGCGGATGAGTCAAAAAAGAGAGCATCACTTTAGTGATACTCTCTTTTGCGTGGTGCCACCAGGAATCGTAATTTATTTCCAAGTGATTGAATATCATTACTTTCTAAAAGCGACTCAACTTTAATCTCATCCGTTTGCTCCACCAATGACTTGCTGCGTTCTGCGCAAGGTTGCGTGAAGGTTTTCAAATGCAAAGGTGGTGAATTACTTTAAATTATTGTCTTTCAGTTTCTTGATTTCCTTATCAAAATCGCTTTCAAGCAGTTCCATTTCACGTTTGCGATAGATAGCGAACTCTTTTTCAGCTTTCTCAATCGCTTGTTTGTGCGAGATGTTTCCCTTGCCAATTAAAACCTTTCGCTTGTGTGCTATAATTTGGTTGTCCAGTGTTTCTATCCAATCCTTCATTGTCATAGGATTCATTTCCAACGCTTGAAACTCAGCAAAATCCAGGAAACCGGAAACAAGCAGATTCAGACGTTGTAGCTCAATCTCCGACAGATAGTTCTTGGCAATCTTCACATCGTCCTTGGTCACATAGTTGCCCTTGAAGTTGGTCATTCCGACAAAAGGCTTATCCCTGATACGTTGTAATAACTCACGGAAATAGCGATTGCCCCCTTGCTTTAAGCGTTCATCATCCATAGCAAACCCAAATGACCGATTTGGGTTAAATGAGTATTTTCAAAAAGGGCGGTCTTCTATTTTAGTGTGAAGCGAGCCTTCTGTGTTATGTGGTCCGAGGCGTTGCCGATGAGAACTTCAAATACGCCGTTCTCCGACTTCCATGAGCTTGACGTTTCGTCGTAGAAAGCGAGGGCTGTATTGTCTATGGTAATGTCCACGTCCTGCTGTTCGCTGGGATTGAGCCATACCTTCTTGAATCCTTTGAGTTCCTTTACGGGACGGTCCACCGATGCTTCCACGTCCTTTACGTAGAGCTGTACGATCTCTGCGCCGCGCTTCGTGCCGGTGTTCTTGACGGTTACGGTGAATGTCAGCTTGCCGTCGCGCGTCATCTCTTTGGCAGACTGGCGCAGGTTGCTGATGCTGAAAGATGTGTAACTCAGTCCGTGTCCGAAAGCAAATGTCGGCTTGATGCGGTTTTTCTCTGTCCATCGGTAACCCACGTATATGCCTTCCTTATATTCCTCGTCTATTATCTTGTCAAAACCAGCAGCCTTGTCGTCTGTCTCGCGCCACGTGCCAGGATAGGTTTTCAGAGCGTGTGCGCCACAGTCGTTGAGGCTTCCGTACCATGTGAATGGCAGCTTGCCGCTCGGATTGGCGTCGCCCGTCAGCACATCGGCGATGGCGTTGCCTGCCTCTGAGCCTATAAACCAGCTCTGCACGATGGCCTGCACTTTGTCTTTCCAAGGCATTGCCACGGCGTTGCCAGAGACGTTTACGTAAACGAGGCGGTCAGTAACCTTGGCGAGAGCCTCGATTAAACGGTTTTGCTCGTATGGCAGATTATACTGCTTGCGGTCGTGTCCTTCGCAGTCCTGATAGTCCGATTTGTTCAGTCCGCCCACCATAATGACATAGTCGGCGTTCTTTGCCTTCTCCACAGCCTCGGCAATGAGCTGGTCAGCGGAGCGGTTATCCTTCAGATTCTGACCAGTCTCCACTCCATTATATTCGCCCGTCACGTCTCCCACGTAGCCTCGTGCATAATCAATCTCTGCCGAACCTCCGAGTTTCGCTCTCAGTCCGTCAAGAGGAAGCGTCTCACGCTGCACCTTCAACGATGACGAACCACCGCCGACGGTCATCATCTTGATGGCGTTTTCGCCCACCACGAGTATGCGCTTCGCCTTGGTGCGGTCGATGGGCAGCACGTTGTTGCGGTTCTGTAGGAGCACGATTCCCTCGTCAGCTATCTGACGGGCTGCTTCGTAGTGCGATTCAGAGCAGAGGAAGCCGTGAGGACGCTGTCTGTTCATAGTCGTGCGGAAGAACAGTCGCAGCACACGGCGTACCTTGTCGTCAAGTTCCTGTGTGGTGTACTTGCCGCTCTTGATATCTTTAAGATATGGTGTGGCAAGATAATAGTTCTCGTAAGCGTTGCTTGTGCCTGCAGACAGACCATTGGTCCAGGATCCGAACTCCATGTCCAGTCCGTTCTTTACAGCCTGGTCAGTGTCGTGACATCCGCCCCAGTCGCTTACCACCACGCCGTCAAATGCCCAGTCGCCCTTCAGAATGCGGTTTAGCGTATACTGGTTATGGCAGTTATGCTCGTTCTTGTAGAGGTTGTATGCGCCCATAATCGCCCAAGCCTTTCCTTGTTCTACGGCAGCCTTGAATGTAGGCAGATAAATCTCATGCAGAGCGCGGTCGCTTACAATGACGTTCACCTGATTACGATATTCCTCGTCATTGTTCAGGCAGTAATGCTTGACGCATGCCGAAACTCCCATCGACTGTAGCCCTTGTATGTAAGGCACCACCATCGTGGAAGCCAGATAAGGGTCTTCGCCCATATACTCGAAGTTGCGTCCTCCGAGCGGAGTGCGATAGATGTTGACGCCCGGTCCGAGAATCATGTCCTTGCCACGATAGAGAGCTTCCTCGCCGAGACTCTTGCCATAGAGTGCGGCAAGGTCTGGATTCCATGTGGCGGCAAGGCATGTCAGCGCAGGAAACGCCACGCATGAGTCGTTGGTCTGTCTTGCCTGTTCCCATTCGTCCCACAGTACGTCAGGGCGTACACCGTGAGGACCGTCGTCTGTCCAGAAGTCGGGAAACCCCAAACGCGGTATTCCGGCAGACGAGAATTTGCTCTGCGCATGTATGACGCGTATCTTTTCCTGAAGAGTCATGCGTGAGAGAGCATCGTCAATGCGCCGCTCTATAGGCTGTGTCTCGTCAAGATAAACGGGAGTGTGCTGAGCAATGGCTGTCATAGCACACACTGCAATCAAGCAAGATGTTATGATATGTCTCATGATAATGTGTAAGTCCTTAATTCTGCAACACTATTATAAATTGAACTGTTTAAACGCCTGAGTAACAAAAAGTTCTTAGACTGGCCAAGCGGTCCAGGATTTTGCCATGTCGAAGAATTAATTTGTCTTAGTGTTGCGAAAAGAAAACAAGAAAATCCAACGATAGGCATAGCAAAAATACAAATTAAATCTGAGAAGCACACTCCTTTTGGAGGAATATTTTCGGGACATGGAGCAATTTGACTCCACACCTACTCATCAGCAGTGCCATTCTATCAAAAGAATGGTTTCAAATTCCTTGGTGAGTCAGAAAAAAGTCTATACTAAAAATACAAGAAAAACAATAATAGACAGGATACTATTGCGATGTATTTTTTCGTTGAAATCAATAGTATAGAGGTGTCAGTATCTGCACAAACAGCAGACTGAACACTACAATAAACCCAAATCGGTCGTACATTTGGGATAAAAAAGGCTTGGAAACGCATGTCATAAACGATTCCAAGTCTTTTTTTATTGAATCACTCGCAACGATTTTATTCGGGCTGCCCTCAATCACGACCCCTAATAATGCGCCACCGTGGATGTGTCAAAAAAAGAGAGCATCACTTTCGTGATACTCTCTTTTGCGTGGTGCCACTAGGAATCGTAATTCATTTCCAAGTGGTTGAATATCATTCTTTTCTAAAAGCTACTCAACC
>OMBB01000819.1_pt1 | contig 13207 bp, 8 predicted proteins | sample 1673961 | NCBI WGS metagenome assembly OMBB01 (sample SAMEA103958135, study PRJEB25191) | human gut metagenome | reverse complement strand
CCCACCGCATCGTCCCCTGCCCGGACTGCAAGCTGCAGCCCGGCGTCCTGAACGACATCGGCAACGCACTCTGTGCCTTTTTTGCGGCCAACCACATCCAGCCCTACGATGAGGCCACCGGCAAGGGCCTTGTGCGCCACATCTTCCTGCGGCGCGGTGCCCACAGCGGGCAGATCATGGTCTGCATCGTCTGCACCCGCCCGAAGCTTCCCCACAGCGCGGAGCTGGCCGCCCAGCTGCAAGCGCAGTTCCCGGCCATCGCGACCATCCTCGTGAACGTCAACGCCAAAAACACCAACGTCATCCTCGGCGCCGAGACCCACACCCTTTCCGGCCCCGGCTTCATCGAGGACACCCTCTGCGGCGTCCCGGTCCGGCTCGGCCCCCTGTCGTTCTATCAGGTCAACACCCTCGCCGCCGAGCGGCTGTACGGCATCGCCGCCGACTACGCCCAGCTCCAGCCGGAGGACCTCCTGCTCGACCTCTACTGCGGCATGGGCACCATCGGCCTCTCGATGGCAGACCGCTGCCGCGAGCTCATCGGCGTGGAGATCGTCCCCGAAGCCATTGAGAGCGCCAAGGCCAACGCCGCCCGCATGGGCAGCGCTGTTGCCGCCAAAAGCCGCTTCTTCTGCGCCGATGCGGGCAAAGCCGCGTCCCAGCTCGCCGCCGAGGGCCTCCACCCGGACGTCATCGTCCTCGACCCGCCCCGCAAGGGCTGCGACGAGGCCACCCTCTCCGCCGTCGTCCAGATGTCCCCCCGCCGGGTCGTCTACGTCAGCTGCAACCCCTCCACCGCCGCGCGGGACGCGAAGTGGCTGGAAGAAAAGGGATATCATGCAGAAAAGGTGCAGCCGGTCGATCTGTTTCCGAGGACGAAGCATTGCGAAGCGGTTCTCCTTTTGACCAAACTCCATGTCGAGCGGCACATCGAAGTGACCGTCAGCATGGACGAGCTGGATGTGACTGCTACGGAGAGCAAGGCAACCTAAGTGTCCGAAGGAAAAAGAAGATGCAATTGTGGAAGCATTGAAGCATTTTCAGATGATTTGATACGCAATCACCCCAGAGAGAATAGCCTCTTGTGCGTTCTCTCTGGGGTGATTTTTGCGTTATGCTACTTCCGGATAGCGCATATATACATACTCGTAGATTTTCTTCTGGTAGGTCTGGATATCGCTTACATCATAGCTATTGGGAAGTTCTTGCCAAAGGGTCTTACGGATCAGGTTATCCACAATCGCCTTAGTTTCCTGCTTGTCCGTCCAATGGTCGAGTTTGGCAATCTGCTGTTTGATTTTTGTCAACAAGTCCACAGACACCTTCTTGATCGCTTCAATTTCCTGCTTCGTGAGGTTCTCCGAAAACAGCAAATCGTACACTGAAAGTTCCTCATCGCTGGAAAAGCCCTCACGCACATAACGCTGCTGCTCCGTGTCCAGTGAACTTGCAAGCTCCATCAGATCCATGAAGGTTTTCTCAATGGTTGCCCGGTTCTGCTCTGCATTATAGGCATCGATAATCTCCTGATAGCGGTCATAATAATCAATGCGCTGCGGATTTGCAAACAGCATTTTCGCCAATTGCTGATTCACCAGTTCATCCAGATCGCGCAGCAAGAGATTCTTCTGCCGGGTGTGGGCGAACTCCCGGCTCAACAGGTCAAAGTCAATTTTGCTGATGTCAAACTGCCGGGAAGGTACAGCCTCCTGATCCGGCTTTTCCACATGGATGTACTCGTTGACGATGCCGTTGATCTGCACCATCAGGTCGGTATTGTCCGCGTGTTTCCGCTTCTGCTGCAAGCCCTCGTAGATGGCGAGAATTGCGTTTTTCCGGGCGCGCACGGCATCGTCCACATCGTCACGGTCTGCGTAGCGGAACAGCCGCGCCAGTTCAGACGCATAGGTCTGGAAGGTTTTCTTGGTTTCCAACGTTTCGCACATCGCGTTGACTGCATCCTGTACAAGGCTCATCTTTTCAAAGTCCTGTGCGTCCACCAATTCCTGCAGCCGGAACCCGTGTTCTGCCAGAAAGCCGTCCGTTTTTCCGATGACCGTGCAGATGCGCTGAATCAGCTCCGTTTTGTCCACCGTTGGGTCAATGCCCGCCGGGCTGTTCTTGCTGACCGTATAATCTGCCAGAGCCTTGCGCAGCGCCTTTACGATACCAATATAGTCCACGATCAGGCCGTTGCTCTTGCCCTCCGAAACACGGTTTGCACGAGCAATAGTCTGCATCAGGGTATGGGCTTTCAACGGCTTGTCCAGATACAGACAGGACAGACACTTTACATCAAAGCCCGTCAGCCACATGGCACAGACGAACACCACCCGGAACGGATTCTTGCTGTCCTTGAATTCTTTATCCAGCTCCCGCTTTTCCATTTTGGCACGGTGCGGCAGAATATCCAGTCCCCACTTCTTGAAGGTCTGCACCTCGTTCTGCTCCTGACTGATCACCACTGCCATTTCGGTTTCTTTCATCCATGCCAGTTTACGGGCAAGCTCCTGTGCTTCCTGCTGGGTCACTGTGCCCTGCCGGGCTTCCAGTTCCCTGATCTTTGCCCGCCAGTATTCCTGCACATAGTTGTACATCCGCACACAGGTGACCTTATTCAGACAGACGAACATCGCCTTACCGCTGGTCCAAAGGTCAGAGTAATGCTCCACAAAGTCCTTTGCAATGGAACGCAGCCGTTCATCTGCGGTGAGAATATGGATCTCCTTGGCAAATTCTCGTTCCAGCTTTTCCTCCTGCGAGGGATCAAGGTCGGCAGCTTCAATGGCATCCAAAATCCGCCCGGTGATCTCCGGCTTGTCCAACTGGGCGATCTTATCCGCACGGTTCTCATAATACAGCGGCACCGTTGCGCCGTCCTCCACTGCCCGCTTGAAATCATACACCGACAGATACCCGCCAAAGGTGCGCTCGGTGATATGGTCATCTGCCAGCAGCGGCGTACCGGTAAAGCCGATGCGGGACGCCGTGGGCAGCAGGTGCATCATGTTGTCTGCAAAAATGCCGTACTGGCTGCGATGGGCTTCGTCCGACAAAATCAGAATGTCGTGATCCGGGTAGATGGGCGGCTCCTTGGGCAGATTGAACTTCTGAATCAGGGTAAACACAAAGCTGGGGTTGCCCTGCAGCTTTTTTACAAGGTCTGTACCGCTGGATGCAATGAACTGTGAAGCCTTTGTCTTGCCCAGCAGACCGCAGTTTTCAAAGGTATCGCTGATCTGCCGGTTCAGCTCGTCACGGTCGGTCAGCACCACAATGGTGGGCGAGCCTGCAAACTTGCGCCGGATCTTCTGCGCCAGAAAGACCATGGAGTAGCTTTTGCCTGACCCCTGCGTGTGCCAGAACACGCCCAGTCTGCCGTCTTTCAGCTTGCGGTTCTCGTAAGCACTGACAGCCTCGTTGACGCCGAGATACTGGTGGTTGCGGGCCAGAATCTTGGTGGTGCGCCCACCGGAATGGTCGTAAAGAATGAAGTTTTCCAGCAGATCGAGGAAGGTCTTTTTCTCGCAGATGCCCCGCAGCATGGTTTCCAGCTCCACTCTGCCTGCATCGCTCTCCTTCAGACGCTTCCACTCGTGGAAAAACTCGTACTTGCTGCCAAGCGTACCCACCTTGGCTTCCAATCCATTGGACAGCATAAGAAAGGCATTATAGTAGAACAACTGCGGAATGGTATCGAGATAATTTCGGTAATTGTCTATGTAGGCGTTCTGCACATCCACGGTGGGCTTTTTCAGCTCGATGAACAGCAGCGGAATGCCATTGACAAAGCCCACAATGTCTGTCCGGCAGCGGTACAGCTGCGAGTGGATCTTCATTTCTTTTACGGCGAGAAAATGATTGTTTTCCGGGTTTTTGAAGTCGATCACCGCCGCACTCCGCGTTTCGGTGCGTCCATCCGGCCGCTTGACCGTCACCGGGATGCCATCCCGCAACAGAAAATACTTTTCCTCATTGATCTGCATCAGGGATGCGGTGGAAACGTGTGCCGTGAATTTCTTCTGCACCTCGTCCATCTGGTTCGGGGTGAGCCACGGGTTCAGCCGCAAAAGCGCCTGCCGAAAATACCGGGTCAGCAGCACTTCCCCATAGCTGGTGCGGCCCAACGTCCCGTCCGGCCCCAGCTTTTCGGAGTTGTAAGCCAGCACGACCTCCCACCCCAGAACATTTTGCAGCAAGTTGCCTGCACTGTTCTGAACAAGGACATTTTCGGAGTATTCGCGGCTCATAGGATCACCTCATTTTATCCCACAATGTCAATAAACTTTTGACCAGTTTCTGTTATAGAATATGGTACATTGAAATTCTCATTTTTCTTCATACCGTCATTAAAGCGCATAACCCATTGTTCATATACAAATCCGGCAGACAGTAATCTTAACCACCCAGCACTTTCCATTTGCATGCAAACCAATGGACTCTCCTTAAAATTATGACTTGCAAGGAGTTTAATATCTTGTAGAAGAAGTGTTTTTAATAGCGCTGCATACATTGAAAATTGCGTCCAGTCAATCCGTTGTTCCAAATATGCCATATACAGTTTTGCAAGCATCTTCGGCTTTTCATATTCAAGATAACTGTCCAGCACAACCAGAATATATTCAATTTCCTGTTTACTCTTCCGTGTATCACTATTCAGTTTTTCAAGCAGTTGCTTTCTTTTGCTTTCGTCTGTGCAGCCTCTATTCAGTTCTGCCACAAACAATGCAAGTTGTTTGATTTCATGTCTCTCTCGAATCGTGTAACCAATCCTATAAAGTCCAACTACAGTTGAAAGAATTGGAATATCCTTTAGTATTCCATCATCCATTACTGCATCAAGTCCGACTTCTGCTAAATCTCCCACAGTATCGCAAATATCACTTGAGAGCGAATTTTCAAGCGAGACCACTAATTCTTCTGTATTTTCTCCCATAAAATCACGCCCTTGTTTTTTCTCCAAGATACCTTTTATTTTCCAAAGCTCGCCTTCAGTTGGGCCACTTTCTTTGTTCTTTCCACATTGTCCAATTCCAAAAACGCCAGCAAGCACAACTGATATGTTTCATCGTACCAATTTTCAAGTTCATCCTGTGTCATTTTTGCAACTACTTCTCTATAGTTTTTATCGCCTTCTGTGCTGTTGTTATGACGGATATTCATATTGTTAAACATAAAGAACACATTACTTGCCAATTCTTTATTTATTGCTGTTAGATCTGCACGTTTTGGTTCTAATTGATCGGCAAGTATACGAACGGTTTCCTTTTTCCTTGCAATGTCACCTTTCATCGTATAGTGATTATATTCAAGTACTTTATAAGAGATTTCAGGAGCCACAATTTCAGATACTGCTATTGCTTCTTGTTTTTTGGGAACAAATAGCGTAATGTTTTGCTCTATTGTTTCCATATACCCTATCTCTTCAATTACAGTTTTTACTTGCTGGAGATAAAATTGCTGCTGACTCGCGCTTCCGCTAATACATAACGGATTTTGTGGGCTCATCCACTTTATGAAGTTATAGGAATATTCGCAAAAAGAGAGAAGATAATCCAGATTAAATCCCCATGGTTCTCTTCCAAAATTATATTTATAAAAGTCATCAAAATCATTTAATGACAAACACGTCCCCCTAAATGGAACAATCAGAAAGTTATTTTCACAGACTTGCCTTAAAGTTTGATATCTTCCATTATAATCGGGAGCACTTTGTATATAAAACAAATCAAATAGTCTCTGATATTCCCTTTTAATATCAATTTTGGCATCTTGTAAAATCTGCAAAAAATTTCTTCTTGGCATCTTTACACCTCCACTTCTCCTCTCATCAACTTTGGCAACAGCAAGTCTCTTGCTTGCTTTGCCTGTTGCATCTGTTCGCTCAGTCTATAGATTTTCTCAAAAATCGGTTCCTCAACATTTTCGAACTTCTCTACCAATTCGCTAGTCGGATGCAAATAATCCAGCATTTTCAGTTTATCCGATTTCACACGCTGGCGTCCATCGCTTCCACTCATGCTATTGATTGCACTTTGGCGAAAATCGTCTGTTCTTGCCAAAAGATAAACCATATATGAGTTAATAGTTTTAGCTCGCATCACAATATATTCTGTCGAGCCAACTGCCCCTTCATCAGATTTGAGCCCAGACACATACGCAGTCTTGCCATTTTCCAAACATGGTGTAATTCTTGCAAGTAACGTATCACCATTTTGAAACTTACTTCCAGAATTAGATGTAGTTTCTGTAAATTGGCTTTCATCCAACACCATTGATGCTGTACTAAGTGCCGACATCGGAATAAACTGCTTCATTCTTTCTTTTGTCAATGTAACTTTCGGGTCAAGCTGAATGGCATCCTCTAGTTTGCACCAATTCCACCCCTCCGGCACACCGTCCACAATTTTCGTGTTTTCATGCCCCGGAAAGCGCAAATCCACAAACCACTCTTTATAAAGCCGCTGGGCTGCTTCTTCCAGCAGTTTGATTTGTTTCCGGTTGTTTTCAATTAGGTCGTCATATAAAAACAAAGTCCTTCCAATCTTTTTTTGCTTTTCAATATTGGGAACTACTATTTCTATTTGACCAAATATATCATTATTTACTCGTTGACGACCAGTCGCTCCTACCATCGAGGAAACCATGCTTTTCTTAATATAATCTGTTTTCAGCAAATAAAAAAGGTATTTGCTATCCATCTTACCTTCTTTTGCTCTGAAAACTATGTATTCCGTTGAACCAAATCCTATTTTATCACTTTTCCAAAAGAATTTTTTTCCGTTTTGTAAGCATGGTTCTATTCTTGCAACAACGGAATCACCATTCTGAAATTTCGGGCCACTTGTATATTTCTTGTTCTCTATTTTTTCTGGTTCTCTGTATGTTATTGATACGTTTGCCATTTCAACAAAAGGAGCGTACTCCCCTTTTTTTAAGTTTGTTTTGGGGTTTACTTCTACATATTCGGTAAACTTCATACCCCCATCTCCTCCAGATTCTTCGAGATGGTTTCCATCAGGCGGTTGGACTCTGCCTGCAATTCCAGCAGTTCCTTGTGAATCTCCTTCATCCGCTGGGCAAAATCCACGCCATCATCCTCCACGGGTGCAACGCCCACATAGGCACCGGGCGTCAGGGATGCGCCTTTTTCGTTGAGGATGGTGTCTCGGCTGGCCACCTTGCACAGACCGGGAATATCCTGATAAACGCCCTCGCCAAATTTTTCGGTGAGCCAGACAGCCTCCTTGGCAACGGTCAGCTTCTCGCTGAGGGCTTCCAGCTCCTTGTCGAACTTTTCCTGCGTAGCTTTGCGCTCTTTGCGGGGTGCTGCCTCCACAGCGGCTTTGGCTTCTTCCCGCTTGGCCTGCACGTTTTGTTCCAGTGCGGCCTGAATCTCTGCAAAGGGGCGATCGTCTGCCAGCTCTGCGTGATACTCCGCCAGAAGCACCTTGTACTTGTCCACCTCGCCGCGATAGAGCCAGACAATAGCGTTGAGGTTCTTCAACTGCCAGTCGCTCCACTCGTTCTGGGTGCGGTCCACCACGGTATAGTAATTGCGGGCATCGATGAACAGTACGGTGTCCAGCAGATGTTCCGGCTTGCCCTTATCCAGAAACCACAGCGAACAGGGCAGGCTCTTGGTGTAGAAGAAGTTGTTGCCCACGCTCATCATCACGTCCACATGGCCGGTCTGGATAAGTTTTTCACGGATGTCCTTGTCTTTGCCCTGACTGTCAGTAGCCGAGGACGCCATCACAAAACCCGCACGGCCATGCTCGTTCAGGTAGGAGTAGAAATAGGACACCCACAGATAATTTGCGTTGCCGATTTCCTTGACCTTGTTCACGCCGGGCAGGCCAAAGGGCAACCGCCCGGCACTCTGCGCCGACTCCGACTTGACCTTGTCCACGTTAAACGGCGGATTTGCCATCACATAGTCGCAGCAGCCGTTCAGGTTGTGGGCATCGTGATAGAAGGTATTGGCTTCATCGCCGGACTTGATCACGCCGGTCAGGCCATGCACAGCCATATTCATCAGGCAGAGCTTGGCATTGTACTCCACCTTTTCCTGTCCGTAGAAGGTCATGGTGTTGTTGGCGATCATGCCCGCATGGTTTACAAAGTCGCCGGTCTGCACAAACATACCGCCGCTGCCGCAAGCCGGGTCCAACAGAACGCCGTGGGCAGGCTCCAGCACATTGACGATCATTTTCACCAGCGATTTCGGCGTAAAGAACACGCCGTCGTCCTGTGCCACATTCTTGGCAAACTTATTCAAAAAGTACTCGTAGATACGGCCGATCACATCGCCGCCCACATCGTCCAACGCATCATTGTTGAAGATGCGCAGCAGTTCCCCCAGCAGTTCATCCGAGAAGATGGTGTAGTCCTTCGGCAGAACGCCCTGCAGCTGCTCGCTCTGCTGCTCCACCAGTTCCATGGCGTTGTTCACCACTTCGCCCAGACTGTTCAGAGGATTGCCCTCGATGCCGGTCAGCCCCTGCTCCGGGATGTTGGCGGGCAAATTGACTAAGTAATTGTACTGCGCCTCCTTGGGCAGAAACAGTGCACTCTTCTCGGCAAAGTCGCTCTGTTCCACCGGCAGCACCCGGCCACCGCGCATGGGACGGTCTTTCAGGATCTCCTGCTCTACCAGTTTGAAGCGGCTGTACGCATACCGCAGAAAAATCAGTCCCAGTACCGGCATACAGTATTGGTTCGAGGTGAGTTTAGAGCCTGCACGCAGCAGATCTGCCGACTCCCACAGGTCAGCTTCCAGTTTTTTGACGTTCACATTATTTGCCACGAGGGGGTTCCTCCTGTTGTTTGGATTTTCATTTTCTATTGTATCACATTTTTCTGCAATGTTCATCTTTAATCATCGCTATTTTCTTTTTTGACTGGAAAAAGTTGTTTACCAATGGCTGACAATGTGTTAGAGCCATATACTTTCTCATTTGGAGACGCTAAGTCTGCATCCATCGGATGTAGTTCAAGGGTTTGGGTGTTCCCAACAAGTATTTTGCAACGCAAAATGGTCTTTGTATATACGATGGCATTGCTTGCGTAAGCTGTGTTCCGTTTACGGCGCAGTCTTTCGTTTTGTTTGCAGATTTAGACGAACCGCAACGATTCAAGAACCGTATAGTTTTGCCAAGGAAAGTTGGTCGCAAAGAAAAAGACTTTGTGCTATACCGGCCTTCTCTGGGCGGGCGCATCAACCTGCTGTACTGCTTTTTCTGGAGCATTGCGGCGGTGATGTGGATGCGCTACGGCTACCCGCTGGTGCTGAAGCTGATGAAAAAGGTGCGCAGCCATATCCGTCCGTGGATGACAGCAGCGCTGGCGGTATTCATGGCGGTGAATATGCTTACCAGCGCGCTGGCACTGGCGCGGTACGATGCCCGCACCAGCGGCGATGCGCCCAACGGCCAGCTGGAAGTGTTCCTTGACGAGCATTTCGACAACGCCCGCATGGAGCATATTTACCCCAACGCCAAAAAAGTGACCAAGGCAGAATAAATCCCATATTTCCCCTTGCGTTTTTGCTGGAAAACAGGTATAATATTCTCTGGATAAAAGGGAGTAAGGGGCGTACTTTAGTTAAAAAACGAGTGCGCTGTGCTGCAGCGACACCCCCGGCAGAAATGCCCGATGCAGTACCGGATGCTTGAGACTTTTATCACATTTTCCCGTTTTGGGCTGGATGTGATAAAGGTCTTTTTTTGTGCCTCTGCCGCTATTATTAAAAAGGAGAAATATTATGCTGATCCCTGTTCTGTTATTTATCGTGGGTCTGCTGTGCCTGATCAAGGGCGGCGACTGGTTTGTGGACGGTGCCACCGGCATCGCCCGCCGCTTCCATGTGCCGGAGCTGCTCATCGGTGCCACGGTGGTGTCCATCGGTACCACCCTGCCGGAGGTCATGGTGTCCACCACCTCTGCCCTCACCGGTCACGGCGAGATCGCCTACGGCAACGCCATCGGCTCGGTCATCTGCAACGCTGCACTGATCGCCGCCATCACCATTGCGGTGCGCCCGGGCAAGGTTGACCCCAAGAGCCTGCGCACCCCGGTGGCCTTCTTCTTTGTGGCTGCCGCCTTCTATGCCGGTGTGGCCTACACCACCGGCTCCTTCACTCGCCCGGTGGGCCTGATCCTGCTGGCCATGTTCGTGGCTTACATCGTGTGCAACGTGCTGGCTATGAAAAATACCCCCGCCCCGGAAGAGGAAGAGCAGGCTGAGGAAGGCTCCTTTGCCAAGGAGTTGGGGCTGCTGGCCATCGGCGCAGTGCTCATTGCTGTGGGCGCTGACCTGCTGGTGGACAACGGCACCCTCATCGCACAGGCACTGGGCGTGCCGGAGTCGGTCATTGCGCTGACCTTTGTGGCACTGGGCACCTCGCTGCCGGAGCTGGTCACCGCCATCACCTCGCTGGCCAAGGGTCACGGCGCGCTGTCGCTGGGCAACGTCATCGGTGCAAACGTGTTCAATCTAGTGCTGGTCAGCGGCGTGTCTGTCACGCTGGCACCCTTCAGCATCCCGCAGAACTCCACCATCGCAGGCATGAACGCCTCGCTGGTGATGGATATCCCGGTCATGTTTGCCGTGATGTTGCTGCTCACCCTGCCCGCTCTGATCAAGGGCAAGCTGAGCCGCCCGCAGGGCATTGCACTGCTGTGCATCTATGCTGCCTTCTGCGCCGTGCAGTTCAGCATCTGATCTGTTGTAAACGTAAAATATGTAAGGCTGCTGCACAGGGTTTTGTGCAGCAGCCTTTTTATGTGGGATGATTTTGAATGCGCTCCGCGCCACCTTCCCCCAGAGCGGGTGGAAGTCTTTCCTCAAAGGGAGAGCCAAGAGCACTGCCGAAAGTCTCCTCATGATGCCTAATACTTTAGCAATGGGCTTTAAACCTTGGCTACCCCTTCGGGAGAGCGGACACGGGAGCGCCTGAGAGGGCGAGGCAAAACCCTGACGGCTTTGCCTGAGAGGGTAAAAAAAGTGGGTCAGAAGCGCCCACAGGCGTTTCTGACCCACAAATAGAACGATATTTTTGTTTTACAGCTGGCAGGCGGTATCGTAGCCGGTGCGGATGGCGTTGGAGATATCCGCAGCCTTGCCGGCGGCATCGCCAATGGAATACACCGGGATGTTGGCAGCTTCCAGCGCAGCAGCGTCAAATTCGTTGGAGCGTGCGCCCATAGCCAGCACGATGTAATCGCAGGGGATGGTCACCTCTGCGCCGTCCTTGTTCTCGCAGACGACGGCGTCCATGCGGAACTCCTTGACCTTGTGGCTGGGGTACTGCTCCACGCCGTAGGTCTTATAGTTTTCCAGCAGGGTGGGCAGAATGGTGGTGCTCTCGCCTGCGGCGATCTTGTCCATCATCTCGATAACGGACACCTTGCAGCCGCGGGCAGCCAGATACTCTGCGGTCTCGCAGCCAACCATGCCGCCGCCGATGACGGCAACCGTGCCGTACACCTGTTGCTCACCGGCCAGAACCTTCCATGCATCGGCCACGTTCACGCTGTCGATGCCGGGGATGCGGGGTGCGGCGCTGTGTGCGCCCACAGCGTTGATGACGGCCTCGAAACCGGCATCCTTCAGCTGCTCTGCGGTGCGGGTCTGACCCATGCACAGGTGCACACCGGCGTTGCAGACCGCGTGGATCAGGTCCTGTGCGGCGCGGCGCATCTCCTCCTTGCGGGGAGGCACGCACGCAATGTTCAGCTGGCCGCCCAGAGTGGTGGTCTTTTCAAACAAGGTCACGTCATGGCCGCGCAGCGCTGCCACACGGGCGGCTTCCAGACCGGCAGGGCCGCCGCCGAGGACGGCGATCTTCTTTTTCTGCGCTGCGGGCTGGATGCTGCGGGTGTTCTCGTAGCCGTTCTCCGCGTTCAGCACGCAGGAGAGGAACTGACGGTTCTGGATGGCATCGGTGCAGCCCTTGTTGCAGCTGATGCAGCGGCGGATATCGCAGGCCTTCCCGGCAGCGATCTTGGTGCCCCAGTCGGGGTCTGCCAGCAGCGGGCGACCCACGGCAACCATGTCGGCCATGCCGCTCTCGATGACACGCGCAGCCATTTCGGCATCCACGATACGACCCACGGCGCTGACCGGCACATTGACGGCCTTTTTGATGTCCCCGGCGATCTTGACGAAGAAGCCGTAGGGCTGTACGCCCATGGGAGGAATGGTGTCGGCCATGTTGCCGGTGTGGTTGGCCTGTGCAACGTGGAACATATCCACGCCGTCCTCTACCAGCCACTGGGCAAACTGCACGGCGTCGGCTTCGTCAATGCCGCCCTTGCCGCGCTGCGGGGTGACGATGGACAGCTTGTAGTCGATAACCATATCCGGCACAGCCTTGCGGATGGCGCGGGTCAGCATGCGGGCAAAGCGGACGCGGTTCTCCAGACTGCCGCCGAACTTATCGGTGCGGTGGTTCATGCGGGTGGAGCACAGGCAGCCGTTCAGGCGGTCGCCGTGGATCTGGATGACGTCCACACCGGCCTTCTGTGCACGCACTGCGCAGGCGCACATCTTATCGATGATGGCCATCAGCATCTCCTCGCTGACCTCATCGGTGAAGAACATCATGTCGTGATGCAGGCGCTGACGCATCTCATCAAACTTTTTCTGCATAAACAGACTGTTGATGGCGTCTACGTCGTACTCCGGGTGGAAGAGCTGGACGCCCAGCTTGGTGCCGTAGGCGTGTACGCTGTCGGCCAGTGCCTTGAAGGCAGGGATCTGGCTGTCGTCAAACAGCTTGGGGGTGGGAGAAAAGCTGTTGATGGGTGCCACATCGCCCAGAACGATGTAACCCACACCGCCCTTTGCCAGACGGGTGTAGAAGCCCATGTCCTGCTCGCTGATCATGCCGTTTTTCTCGTAGCCGGTGGTCAGCGGGGGGAACATGATGCGGTTTTTAAAGGTCTGTCCGCCCACCTCGATGGGCTGCAGAAGCACGTTTTGCATACGAAAACCTCCTTGCAGATACGCTTTGCTTTACAGATTTGCTTTGATGAATGCTGCGGTCTTTTCCTCCACGGCGGCACGGGCTGCCAGCGTGGCAAAGTTGTGGCCGCCGCCTGCAATGGTGTCCACCTCGGGTGCGGTGTACACCTGTGCGTAACGGTTGCAGGTGCCCTCGTCCACCAGACGGTCATCATCGGCGCGCAGCAGCAGCACCGG
>OMBB01000813.1_pt1 | contig 13261 bp, 16 predicted proteins | sample 1673961 | NCBI WGS metagenome assembly OMBB01 (sample SAMEA103958135, study PRJEB25191) | human gut metagenome | reverse complement strand
GGGTTTCCACCACCACATCCTCGGTCAAAATGTACTGGCGGTCAAAGAGCATTTGCAGCGTTCCCTGTACCTCGCCTATTGTCCATTGTCCCTCATGGAGCGCACACAAAAGAGAAAGCAGCACATAGGGATCATGTTCGATTTCGTCCAGATCGAAGTGGTATTCGTCATAGTCATGGGTGCTTTCATAGGTGTCCAGATAATGCTGTAAATCATCTTCCAGCGCACAATAGGCGGCTTCGGCGGCCAGCATATCACGATCCTCGCAAGGATAGGTGCTGGCTCCTAATGCACCGGCCCCAGCGTTCCCCAGCATAAGCATAGTAGAGGAACAGGACTGCATAGCAAACAGGAGTAACACACAGAGCACCGCAATCACGGCACCTGCAGGATGACTTTTGACAAATTCCACTGCCCGGGCGGTCAGGCGTTCTGTGGCTGTGGCAGTTTTCCCCGCCGCAGGCGCTCTGCTTTGCAGCCTCCTTTGCCTGCTTGCGGTATTGCCTGCGGAGCCGTTGCTTCTGCCAGTAGCGGGTAAGGGCATTTTTCGTCAGCTCCGGGTGCTCCTGTGCGGCGGTGTGAAAATGGTAGTCCGCCGTGTACTTGGTATAGCGGGCCTCGGCCTTGCGTACCACTTTTGCCGGATGTTCCCGGACTTTACGGCGCACAAAGCGAGAGCCATGCCGCAGCGCGGTTTCTCCCACAAGCTCAGAACGGTGTGCGCCTTCCGTGCCGACATTTTCCTGTTCCACTTCAAAAATCTTGCCATGCACGAAGCTGTGAACGGAACCGCTGGCAACACGGCCTATGCGTTTTACCGGGCCGGGCTTTTTCGGCGGCTTTTGTTTTGCCAGCTTCTCCCGGGCCTGTTCCAGTTTTTCGCCTTGGGACTCCATACGGAGCTTTGCTGCCGCAGCCTGTTCTTGCTGGCTCTTTTTGCGGAACTTGGACTTTGGGACACTTTGTCCCGAAGTGTCGGAAGCCTCCGGCCCGGGCTGCTCCTCGTCAGGGGCGTGGGCGGTCTGCGACCAAGCCTCCTCCTTGGCCTTATTCGTTTTTCGTTTCATTCTTCATATCCTCCGGGCGGGTAGTCAGCAGGTCATAGATTTCTCCGCGAGGGAACCGATCCACAAACGGGATGGTCACATTTCCATAGAACAACAGCCCCTCGCCGGAATTGCTGTGTGTGATATAGGAAAGCTGGTGCTCGGAAATACCGAGCTGTTTTGCCAGAATGGTACGGTCACTCTGCGCCTGCGAAAGCAGAATCATAAAATCCGTGTTGTCCAGAATGTTCTCGATTTCACGGCTTGCCAAAAGGTCTTTGACGTTCTGCGTCAAAGCAGACGGCACACATCCTTTTTTACGCAGCATTTTCCAGACCGCCACAAAGTAGCTGGCTGTCAGTGGATCACGGAGCAGAATGTGAAACTCGTCAAAGTAGCACCAAGTTGCCGCGCCCTCGTGGAAGTTCTGATCCACCGCCTGCGAAACAAACTCATTTGTGATGTGCATTGCAATCTTTCTAAGGTTTTCGCCCATGTTTTTCAGAACGATGCACACCACACGGCTGTCCGTCTTGACGTTGGTAGGATGGTTAAAGAGATTGAGGGAGCCTGTGCAATAAAGCTCTAAGGCAGTTGCCACGCGCCGGGCTTCGGGCTCCGGCTGGCGTAAGAGCTCTTCGTACAAATCCTGCAACAGCGGTGTTTTTGCAGTTTCCAGTCCGAGCGCCTGTTCCCGGTACACCAAACGCACACAGCGGTCAATGACCGTCTTTTCAATGGGCTGCAAGCCTTCCTTGCCGCCGACCACCAGCTCGCACAGGGACAAAAGAAAATCCGCCTTCATGGAAAGCGGGCTTTCTCCGGCAGCCATATTGAGCTCCACATCCATCGGATTGAGATGGTGCGGGCTGTCCGGGGCAATCTCGATCACCTGACCGCCCAGCCTTCGCACCAGCGGCGCGTATTCGCCCATCGGGTCAACCACGATGATCCGATCCTGCGGGATGGTGAGAAACACATTCAAGAGCTCGCGCTTTGCGGCAAAGCTCTTTCCGGAGCCCGTAGAGCCCAAGTACATCCCGTTTGCCGATTTCAGCTTTTTGCGGTCAGCCATGATGACATTGTGAGAAAGTGCGTTCATGCCATAGTAGAGGGCCTGTCCAGCCATGCGGAGCTCCCTTGTCATAAAGGGGATAAAAATGGCTGTGGAGCTGGTTGTCATACCGCGCTGGATTTCTACCTCGTTGTAGCCAAGGGCCAGCGAAGAAACAAAGCCCTGTTCCTGTTGCCAGTCCAGACGGCGCAGAGCGCAGTTGTATTTCTGCGCGATGCCGCCCACGGTAAACACATCGTTTTCCAGCCGCTGGCGAGTAGGGGCAAGGTTTACCACCGTAAAGGTCAGCAGAAACATTCGCTCATTGCGGGATTGCAAATCAGCCAGAAGCTCCGCCGCGTCCTTGCTGAATGTAATCAGGTCAGGGGGAAGAATGTCCGGGTCATAGCCGGAGCGCACAGCCTTTCTCTGTTCCTCCACTTTCATTTTCCCAATGTCCGAGATTTTCCCCTTGATGGTCTTGATTGCCTTGAGCTGATCCACGGTCTGAATGTGCATGGTCACGGTCATTTCCGCATCCAGCTCCAAGATTTCCGCCAGCAGCTTATCCGAAAGCTCCGATGCCATAATCTGCAAGTAGGACACCGCGCCCCAATACTGGCCGATACGGAATGTGCGGGACTGGCGGAAGTCGAGACTGTCCGGGGCAATAAAGTCTTTTGTGCCAAGCCCGGTCTGCGGGATGTCTTTCCACGAAAAGCGGAACGGCTCGCGGCTCCCCGGATGCATCTGGCTATGAAGCAGCGCAAGGCGGGCCCGCCCGTCCATCGGCTCCGAGGGAACGCCCAGCCGCTTAAAGTTTCCCATGACATCGGCCTCCACACGCTCCAGACGGGGCCGTGCCTCCGCAATCCCCTCGGCGGGTATGCCAAAGGTGATGTATTTTGAGCGTTCAATGCCGTTGTTGCTTTTGGCAATCTGATTTTTCAGCATCCCGGTAAACTCGTCCCTGACGCTGTTATAGTTGTCATCCGCTTTCGGGATATTGACCTGATAGCGGCTGCGGGAATGGGAACGGCGGTTGATAAAGGAAAGCTGGAACGGCAGCGAGCTGTCAAAGTAGTTGAGAAATGAGCTCCATCCGCTGAATATGGCGGTCTGATCCTCGGTGGATGCCACAGAGTAATTGATGTCCTCATATTCCACGGTCTTTGTATAGAGCCCGCCCGGCAGCTTGCACACACCGTCCGGGTGCATGGACAGATACGGGATCGTCTGCTGGGCGGACAGGGCCGCCCGGCCTTTACCCTTGGCGGCGGCTCCGTTTTTCTTCTTTGCGTTTTTCAATCACATCCTCCTTTCCAGCGCCCGGCCCGGCAAAGGGCGCATAAATGTTTTCGGTTCGGTAGGCCCTGATCCCCGGCCTTAGAAACTTGGCCCGGATGATGTTTCGCACAACCTTTTCAAAGGGCAAGCCGTCCTTTTCATACATCGCCAGCAGGAACGCCGGGAGCATAATTCCCAGCATGAGAAACATCGCCCCGGTATTGCCGAGGGTGCCACGGGTCAGCAGATAGGCCGGAATCCCCACCGCGCCCGCACTGCCGAAGCAGACAAGCTGGCGTTTGGTGAGGTTGAAAGCCATCTTTGTTTTGATTTTGGATAAATCGTTTGGTACGTTTACATAGGGCATAGATCACACTCCTTTCTGCACTTCGGGACAATGTGTCCCAAAGTCCGGGATGGTTGGTGTTACTTCATTTCCCCACACAGCCCAACCGGGCGGGGTCTGCCTGGCAAAGAGTTCCACGCGGGGCAGATCTCCCATCAGGGAAAGAATTTTGTCGCGGGCCTCGTCCGGCTTTTTGCTGTGGGCCTCAATCGGGGAAATGATGAATTGATGGATATTGGCAGCCTGCCGCTTCGGGTGTCCCTTGGTAGCCAGCAGGCAGATTTCCGCGTTGCCCCTTGTCCAGAAGCCAAGGCCGTAAAACCAGCTATCCGCTTTCTTGTTCTTTTTCAGCCAGACGAAAGCAACAGATTTATAGGTGAAGCCCCAAGCCTCGATCAGCCGGAGCGCCTCCGGGAGCTGCGGGAAAGTGGCCCATAAAAAGAGTGCGCTGTCCGGGGCTGCAAGATCAGCCACAGGCAACGCACATAACTCCTCAATGCTCATAGTGGGATAATGATTTTCCGCCGCGCCCTGTACTTTCTTAGCCGAGTAGCGCCAAGGGGGATCGGCGTAAATGATAGAATACTGCTGGATAATTACACTCCTTTCTCGCCAGAGCTTTTTACTGCCTGCGCCGCACGGATACGCTCACTGGCAGCGGCATAAAAGGCCGGGGCCGTTTCAAAGCATACAAAGCGGCGTTCTGTGTTGATAGCTGCAATCGCGGTTGTGCCGGAGCCCGCGCAAATGTCCGCGACCAGTTCGCCGGGGTGGGTATAGGTGCGGATCAGATACTCGCAGAGCTCCACGGGCTTCTGCGTGGGGTGGATGCCGCCGGACACTGTAGGCACAAAAAGCACATTTCCGGGATAGCGGCGGCCATCGTTGGACTCCGACCCCTGCCGTTCAAATTTCCCATAGTTGGAGCTTGTACCGCTTCGGGAATGTACGCGGGTATAGGGCTTGCCATAAGTAAACTGAGGATTGTAGACCGGGGACTTCTGATAAAATACCAAGATATTCTCGGACTTTTTCAGTGGAGCCCGGTTTGCATTGAGGAAGCCCGTTCCACGCTCCTTGTACCAAACCCACTCATAGCGGAGCATGGCGAGGTTGGATGCGCCCAGCACCTTGTCAAAGGGGCACTGTGCGAAAAACAGCACTGCGCCATTCGGCTTGACCGCCCATTTCACCGCCTCCCACAGCTCCGGGAGCGGCAGGGGCACATCCCAATAATTCCGGGTTGTGCCGTAGGGCGGATCAGTCAGCAGCATATCCACGCTATGCTTCGGCAGGGAGCGCAGGCCCTCGATGCCGTCCATGAGAAACAAACCCTCCTTCGGGACACGTTGTCCCAAAGTGCGGCTATCGGTCATTGCGGGCCTCCTTTGCTTTGGCAGGTGCAGGCCGGGCGGCATTTTCTTTTCCAGCTTGTTTCGCGGCCTCGGCCATCTGCTCCTTGATCGGGGCAGGCCGTACCGCCTGGGCCCGTGCAACAAGCTGTTCCACCGCCGCATGATACGCCTTCACACCAGCCGCGTTAATCCGCTCCTGTGTGGCGCGGTCAGGAATCCGAACCGTAGCCCGGTATCCCGTCCGGCTGGCAGGATCGGGCTTAGAGGGAGCACCGAGGAAAATCCCGTTTTTCCCGTCCACAACCTTAAAATCATCGATGACCACACCGCCAAAATTGACGCTGGCGAAGCCGATCAACTTTCCCTGCGGCTCAATCGGGCGAACAGATACCGTGATCGGAACAACCGCCTCCTGCAAGATGGCATCCGTCCGCATTTTTACTGCCTCGTCAATGCTAACGCCCTTGACTTCCGCAAGCTCCGCGATGGGAGCATCAAACAGCCAGCGCCGTTCCTCCGCAGCAATCTGCTCCGGGGTCAGCAATACATCGTCCTTCTTACTCAGATAAAATTCCTCCTTTCCGCTTGCCGGAGCAGGCTGGGCGGGATCGTCCATCAGCTCTTTCCTTTGCAGGACGGCCTCTGTTTCTACCATAAAGCGGTAAGCGTCCGCTTCAGTAAACTCCTCCGGCGTTTTTCCATTCCATAAGCGCGTTCCATCCGCCCCGTATCTTCTCGGCATAAGCACCTCCTCCTGTTAATGAGCGCCAAAGATACGCTGGGCAATGCTCCCGGTCTTAAAGAGCATGAAGCAAAGCAGAACCGTGTAGCCCACAGTTCCCCAAATCGCCCCAATGGGATCGCCGCTTGTTGCGATGCCTTGAATGAGCACCGCGTAAATTGCAACACATACAAGAATCAGCAGCCCTTGAAAGCCCACGGCAAACAGGGACTTGATGTAGTTCTGTCCGGTGCCGCCAAGCTCCCGGTTGGAAAGCGTAGCAACGGGGATGGGGGCCAGACTGGTCAGCAGATAGATTTCCAGCATCCTGCCATACACCAAAATGAAAATGATAATTCCCATCGCCTTCATTGTGAAGCCAATGAGCGCAGACTGCAGCCACAGCCCCAACAGCGGCCCTAAGTCCATCGTCTCCAGCGAGGTTTCCAGTTCGGCAAGCATATCCGCCGAAACATCGGTAGAACCTTGAATGAGCCCGCCTGCCTGCGCGATAACGCTCTGCGACACATCGAACACAGCCATGACGATATTGAATGTATTTGACAGGATTAAGATTGCACAGGCTGTTTTGAACATCCATTTATAGAGGTTCGCAACGTCAACCTCGTGCATATTGTTCTTTTCCAAAAGCATCTGTATGAGCTCATAAGTGGCAACAAAGGTCAGCACCATTCCGGCAATCGGCAGGATCACCGTTTCGGAAAGCTGTCGGATCAGGGAGAAAACCCCGGCGTGCCACGCCGCCGGGGTAGTCCCTACCTGTGCCGCAATCTCTCCGACTTGGGTATTGACGGTATCAAAAAGACCTTCGAGGTTCCCCATGATGCCGCCAATCAGAAGCTCTTTGAGCCAGTTTGTGAGCCAGTCGGTGAGAAAATCCATAAGCGCCTACCTTAAAACAGGCCAGACAGCAGAGGGATCAGCGTGGTGCCAATGACGATGATGCCGCCGCCCGCCATGAGCTGCTTCATGCCCTGGGACTTGGAGCCCGGGTTATCCGAGCCGTAGCCCTCCAGCAGATTGACCACACCCCATACGCCAAGGCCAGCGCCGAGCGCGATAACGAGGGTCTGTAAAGTGTCGATTGCAGATGAGAAAAATGCCATATAAGCCTCCATTTCTCCGGGATTTTCCCGGTAACAAAAAAGCCGCCCATGCAGGCGGCAGGTTACAAACTTCGGGACACTTTGTCTCGAAGCGTTTATGCAAAGGCGTCTGGATCGTCGATGTCATCATAGTTGAGGATGTCCTCGTCCTCTTCCGTGAGTGCATCGTCCGGCACAGCCACCTCATACATCGTACACGCCTCGTTCAGCCCGGGCCGCCTGCGGCGGTTAATGAGCCTGTCGAGGTCAAAAGCGTTTTTCTGTTTATCGGCCTCCGCCGTATAACGGTAGTTCGGATGCCGTTTCAGATCATACTTGGGAGAGAAGAACGGGGGCAGGCCCCGAAGCTGCAAAATACATTTGTCTCCCGGCATGGTTGCAAGCTCGGCTGGGGTCATCAGTTCCCGGCCCAGCCGCTGGGTGTTTTGGCTGTAGCTTTCCGACTGGCCACGGGAGCGGCTGTCGGTCTGCATACTGATTGTGGCTTTTCCCAGCCAGTTCTCGGAGATTTCCTTGATAGTGCTGGCTTCGCGGCCACCGAGGAACACCACGCTGTCCATGTTGCCGAGGATTGTCTCGGCGTGCTTATCGTAAATGGCCTTGCACTGTGCCAACTGTTGATACAGCAGGCAAAGACTCACCTCGCGGGAGCGGATAACCGCGACCAGCTTTTCGAGCTGGGGCACCTGTCCCGTGTTGGCTGCCTCGTCCCACAGCACCCGTACATGGTGCGGCAGGCGGCCACCGTGAACATTGTCCGCCCGTTCACACAGGAGGTTGAACATCTGCGAAAATGCAAGTGCCACTAAAAAGTTGTAGGTCTGCGTGGTATCGGAAATAATGAAGAATACCGCCGTTTTCCGATCTCCGATGCGGTCAAGCTCCAATTCGTCATAGGCCATGACCTCACGAAGCTGCGGGATGTCAAAGGGAGCCAGTCGCGCACCGCAGGAAATCAAAATGCTTTTTGCCGTCTTGCCAGAGACAAATTGTCAAGGACTTTTTAATCAAATTCACAAAAAAGGTGCCAGAAGCACCGTATGGCTCCTGACACCTCGTTTAACAGCTTACATTTTTCCGTTCAGCAGGTCTTTGCAGAGATACGCATAGTCTGGCAGCTGGTTGATATATGGCTCCCAACGCCGCTTGATTTCGGCCAATTCCAGCGGGTCGGCTGCTTCCAGTGCATGATCGTTGCCCGTCATATACAAAACATCCGTAGCAACATCATCCAAACACCTGCCGCAGAGATCGGTGGCTGATTCGATTCTGATACCGGTATCCACATAGACTGGATTGACGCCAATCGTCAGCCAGACATAGCCTACCTTGTCCGACCAGAGCAGTTCAAAATCAGGGCTTTGCCGCAGATGTTCCGCAAAGACCTCCTTTACTCGCTCAATTTCATGTTTTTCTTTTTCTGTGTAAAGCATTTTCGTATCCTCCTTGACAAAAATTTTGGTGCGTACCATCATCAGTTTAGCACAAGGCGGCTTCGTTTATCAGTCTGTCACATCTGCTGAATTTCATTTTTGAGCATACGCTTGATTTTATCGCTCATGGTTTCTGTGCTGGTATTGCTGAAATGGACATGAACCTTGTAGGTTGTCTTGCCGATTTTCTTTACCATCGCTGGCGTGTTTTTCGGCGCTCTGGACGCAGTAGCGGCGTCTGCCACCTGCATAGTACGGGGTTCTCTGTTCATGGCGCTCCTTTCTCCGAACGGGTCTGTGCCGCCCGGTAAAAAATCAGTCTTGCTTACTGTTTACAATGTCTTTTGCTGTCTGTCGGGTAGCACCGGCATTTTCTTCCCGGAAATTCTTCCCGTCAAAAAGAATCGGCGCACACCGTTCCAAAATACGGTCATAGATACGGGCGTGGGCCAGATCAGGCGGGTTTTTCAGCTCGGACAGTTTCAAGTTTGTTGTGATAATCATGGGCCTGCGGCTGCGGTAGCGGCTGTCGATGACGAAAAACATCTGCTCCATAGCATATTCGGTACTGCGCTCTACTCCCAGATCGTCAATGATAAGTAGGTCATACTCATTAAAGCTGGCGATAAAGTCGGCCCTATCCTCGGAGAACATCCCTGTCAGGCGGTTCAGGATGGTGGGAAAGTTCGTCATCAGCACAGGCACATCCCGGTCAAGCAGGGCGTTGGCGATGCAACCGGCGAAAAAAGACTTGCCGGTTCCCACATCCCCGAACAACAGCAGGCCGGTGTTGTTCCTGTATGCCTCCTTCCAGTTCTCCACATAGGCGCGGGCCTTGTCCATCAATGGGTTTTGGCCGTTGTCGTTGGCAAAGGTGTAGTCATAGAGATAGCGGTCTTGCAAGCCCTGTGCCTTTCGGCGTTTGATACGCTCCATGCTGCGCTGCCGTTCTTCAGCAGCCTTGCGCTGTTCCTCGGCCTCCTGCTGGCACTGGCAGATGCAGCGGGGCATGAAGTAGCCTGGTTTTCCAAAGCATGGCACAACGGTCTGCCTCTGGCCGCCGCACTTCTTACAGTGAATGAGGCCGTCTGCCGGGTCTATGTACTCGTCCCCGGCCAGTTCCACACCGGCGGCTGCCTTGTCGATCAGCGCCCGGATTTCTGCGGTAATCTCAATCATACGGTTTCATCCTCCTTTACGCTGTAATCCCGGTTGCGGGTGGGCGGGGCTGCTTTCTTCGCGTCCTCACCGGCCCAGCGCCGGATGGTGGCGGCATGGCTCTGATACCGCTTGCCGGTAGAAGCCATGTACTCGGACAGCTTTTCGATGTACTGTTCCCATACAGCAGGAAAGCTGGCCTGCAAGTCTGCCATTTCCTCGTCCGTCAGGAAAACATTCTGGTAACGGCCATAGGCGCGGGCGGAGCGTCCCTTCTCTATCTCTATCTCTCTCTTTATCTCTATCTCTTTCTCTAACTCTATCTCTATCTCTGGTGGACGAATGTCGGACAAATGTCCGCCGTTTGTCCGGGGCGCAGAAAGAGCCTTGTTTTGGAGCCTCGCCGCACGCTTTCGCTCGGCCTCGGTGGAGGACTGGCCGATCAGCAGTTCAATATTGCTCATGTAGAAGGTGCCGCTGTCCAGCACTTCCACAAGACCCAGCTTCAAAAAGATCTGCAAGGCTCTCTCCACAGTGCCGATCTGCTGGCGGGTAATGGTGGCGATCATCTGCGCCGTGTAGGGGATGTCCTCGTCAAGCTGGAGCCGCCCGCCATGTTTCAGCGATTTCAGATACAGCTTGAGCAGAATGTTGGAATACAGCACACCATCCTGCATACTTTCCAGCAGCACGATGGAATCATCGTCAAAATAGTTTTCTTTGAGTTTCAGGTAATAATATTTTCGGTTGTCTGACATAGGGTTCCTCCTTGGGGGTTCTCTGGGGATTCTATACGCATTTTAAGGCCGTTTTAGGGGTCAGAGGATAAATCTATCAGCCTGCCTTTGACACCCTCGAAAAAAGCCTTGATTTACAAGGGTTTTTCAGCCCCTAAAGCGTGACATTTCTCCCGTTGTTTTCGCTTGCGCTTTGCGGCGTTGACCCGCTTCATGCGTGCGGCACATTCCGGGCAGTATTTGGCCCGGTTGGAACCGGGGGTAAACAGCGCCCCACATATGGCGCATTTCTTCGCATTCAGCCGGTGGAACAGCGCCGTTTCCAGTTCCTTATCCTGCGGCAATACCGCCGCCCGAAACCACCTGCACAACAGGGAGTAGGAAATAGACTGGACACAGACACATTCCTCCCCATCGTCCAGGGCGATACAGTTTCCGTCGATGTAGTTACAGCACTCATGCACCAGCCTCCGCGCTCTGCGGTACTGGCGGTAATCCATGACAGGGATAGGTTCAAACTTATTGTTCTTCATAAATGATTTCTTTCATAGTGTAGCTAACCTCCTTAAATGAATTTATTTTTAAATATTCGTGCAAAGTATTGTTTTCTTCGTGCAAATGGCATATACTATAATTGCCAGCAGAAAGGGGTTGATCGTATGGCTGGAAATACCACAAACATCAGTATCCGCATGGACGCAGATTTGAAAGCGCAAGCGGACGCACTGTTTACTGAACTTGGCATGAACCTGACTACGGCGTTTAACATCTTTGTGCGCCAGTCGCTTCGTGAAGGCGGCATTCCCTTTGAAGTAAGGCTGGAACAGCCGAACAAAGAAACGGTTGCTGCCATGCTGGAAGCGGAAAGGATTGCAAAAGACCCGTCTGTAAAGGGCTACAATGACCTTGACGAGTTGTTTGCTGACCTGAAAAGATGAAAGAAACCAAATATACCGTCAAGTACACGACCAGTTTCAAAAAAGACTACAAACGAGCCATCAAGCGTGGCTTAAAGATCGAGCTGCTGGAGCAGGTCGTAGCGTTGCTGGCGATGGGCGAACCGCTGCCGGATAAGAACCGTGACCATGACCTGTCCGGCGATTGGGCAGGCCATCGGGAATGTCACATTCTTCCGGACTGGCTGCTTGTCTACCGCATAGAGGATGATGTTCTGGTGCTGACGCTGGCCCGTACCGGCACACACAGCGACTTGTTCGGCAAATAAACAGTCTGCCGCCGTATGGGGAAACCTGTACGGCGGTTTTTCTGTGTGCAAAAGGGTGTCGTGAAACGCGACGCACCTGAAAGGGGTCGGCAAAGCGCCGTACCCTTTACCGCTCCGGCCCCCGGTCGCGGGGCTTGTCCCGTTCCTGCCGGGCCAGCTGCTCGGCGGTTTTGCGGAGCCGTTCCACGGCTTTCAGCTCCTCCCGCATGGCCTTCATGTCGATGCTGTCCACCTGCTTTTGGGCGGCCAGCAGGTCGATCTCGCGCCGCCATTTCTTGGGAGTGATTTCCTCGCCGCTGGCTTTCAGTTCTTTCAGATACCGGGCCGCCGCGTCATAGAGGATCAGTTCCCGGCTGTGGCGCTGCTCGAACAGTTCCCGTTTCTCCGGCTTCACCTTGGCAAGCTGCTTATGGACAGTCTTGTACTTGTTGTACTGCGCCCACATCTCCCCGCGCTCGGTGAGAACAGCGATCCGGCGCTCGGCCTTAACGATTTTTCCCCGCAGGTCATAGTAGCGGGTGTTCATATCTGCTATTTTTTCATGGAGCTGCTGCATGGACTGGATGCCGTTTGCCTGCAAAAAGCTGAACAGGGCGGCGCTCTCCTGCAAAGCTCGGATTTTGCCGGTGCGGGTGTCAGGCCGCTTGAGCTGCTGCTGGGCCTCCCACAAGTCAATCATGCTGGGCTGCTGGCCCTCCGGCTTTTCGGCTTCGGCCTTAGACCAGTTGTAAAGGCGGGTAATGCGGGCCTTGATTTCTTTCAGCAGCTTGTTGTCGGCGGCGATCTGCCGGTTGACTTCTCCCTTGTCGGTGCGGATGCCGCGCTTCTCCATCTGGCTTGCCGCTGGCCCCAGGTGGACAGAGGGGATTTTATCAATTCCCTGTCGCTTGTAGCTGCGGTGGTCTACCAGGGCGGGATGACCGGCGGCCTCCAATGCCCGGTTGGTGCAGGCCGCCCATGCCGCCCGCCAAATCTCCACATTCCCTTTGTCGTTCCAGTCGGTGGTGTCCTCCCGGTGGTTCTTCCAGCCGCCTTTCCCGTCCGGGATGCGTTGGCCGTTCTCGTCCAGATCGTATGCCTTGCGGCACTTTGCGCCCCACTGTCCATTTTCTTTCAAAGGCCGGAGCGTCAGCATGATATGGACATGAGGGTTGCCGGTTCCCTTGTCATGGATGGCAAAGTCGGCGCACATCCCCTTGTCCACAAAGTTGTCCTTCACATAGGCCCGGACAAGGGCAAGCTGCTGTTCTCTGGACAGTTCGCGGGGCAGGGCTGCTTCAATCTCGCGGGCAAGCTGGCTGTCCCTGGCTTTCTCGATTTGCTCCACGCTGTTCCAGAGGGTGGAGCGGTCTGCAAACTCCGGCGGGGCGTAGGCGGGCAGCATGATTTCCGCATGGACAACGCCGCCCTTCCGGGTGTAATCATGGGTCAGGCCGTCCCATTCATTCGTCAGTTTGGTTCCGCTTCGGTAGGCGGCTGCGGCAACAGCGGAACGGCCCTCGCTGCGCTTGATGATACTGACGGGAATATGGCAAAAATCTATGGGTGGCACCTCCTTTCGGCGGGGATATTTCAGGCTCCGTGGAGCCGGACAAACGCAAAGCGGGTGTCTGGCTGCGCGGGGCGCACAAGGGGTTTGGGGAGTGTAGCGCCCCATCGCGGACGAAGTACGCAATGCCCGAATATGGGGCCCCCACAGAAACCCAGCGGAGCGGTTTTTGTGGGGAAAGGAGGAGCAAGGGAGCGTGTGCAGTTTTCGCCGCAAGGCGGGA
>OMBB01000797.1_pt1 | contig 13464 bp, 10 predicted proteins | sample 1673961 | NCBI WGS metagenome assembly OMBB01 (sample SAMEA103958135, study PRJEB25191) | human gut metagenome | reverse complement strand
TGTAATATTTGGTCTTTTCTTTATCATAATTGTTTTTTAGACAATAAAATGCTTCTGTCTTTTCGTTTGTATGGTTAATAGAATTATATTTGTACATTATACAATATCTATTAACCATGAAAACTTATTCATTATTAGCAGGCATTTTATTGTCTTTTTCGTTATCTATTCAGGCAGGTGATCTGAAATTGTGGTATAAGCAACCTGCCGGGACGTGGGTGGAAGCGCTTCCGGTCGGCAATTCCCGGATGGGAGCGATGGTATATGGCGGAACGGCCCGTGAAGAACTTCAACTAAACGATGAAACCATGTGGGGAGGCAGTCCCTACCGGAATGACAAGCCGGAAGCATTGGAAAGTCTGCCTCAAGTGCGTGAACTGATTTTCGCCGGAAAAAACATGGAGGCTCAGAACTTGATTCAAGAAAACTTTTATGCCGGGAAGCATGGTATGCCCTATCAGACAATCGGCAGTTTGATTATAGAAACCCCCGGACATGAAAAGGTTACCGATTATTATCGTGATCTGGATTTGGAACGTGCGGTGGCTACTACCCGTTACAAAGTGGATGGCGTGACTTTTCAACGTGAAGTTTTTGCATCATTTCCTGATAAGGTGGTAGTGGTCCGTTTGACAGCAGACCGGCCGGGAAAACTGAATTTTAAGGTCGGATATGTGTCGCCATTGGAGCATAAAGTCAGCAGGAAAGGAAAGAAATTGGTTCTGACCGGAAAGGGTAGGGATCATGAGGGAGTGAAAGGATTGATTCGTATGGAAACACAGACACAGGCTGATGTGGATGGGGGTAAGGTGAAAATTGATGACCAAAACATTACAGTGGAAGGAGCGGACAGTGTTACTCTGTATGTTTCATCGGGTACGAATTTTATTAATTATCACGATATAAGTGGCAATGAGAGTAAAAAAGCGTCCGGATATCTGTCTCTGGCATTGGGACGCCCTTATAGTCAGGTTTTACAGGAGCATATAGCTCTTTATAAAGAGCAGTTTGACCGTGTAAGATTGGATTTGGGAACCAGTGAGCGGGCTAAGCTGGAAACTGTCAAACGCATCGAACTGTTCAATGAGGGTAAGGATGTTTCTTTGGCGGTGTTGCTTTTTCAGTATGGACGTTATTTGCTTATTTCCTCCTCCCAGCCGGGAGGTCAGCCTGCCAATTTGCAAGGTATATGGAATAATAAACTGGCTGCTCCATGGGATGGAAAATATACCATCAATATTAATACGGAAATGAATTACTGGCCGGCTGAAGTGACCAATCTGAGTGAAACGCACCAGCCCTTGTTCGAAATGGTGAAAGAATTATCAGTTACCGGCAGGGAAACGGCACGGACTATGTATGGATGCAACGGATGGGTGGCTCATCACAATACAGATATATGGCGTGCCACCGGTCCGGTGGATAAGGCGTTTTATGGTACATGGCCCATGGGAGGTGCTTGGTTGACTACCCACTTGTGGCAGCATTATTTATATAGTGGGGACAAGTTGTTTCTTTCCGAAGCCTATCCGGCATTGAAAGGAGCTGCTGATTTTTATCTTGATTATTTGACTGAACATCCTGAATACGGTTGGATGGTGACTGCTCCGTCCATGTCTCCGGAACATGGACCTTCGGGAGAGGATACTAAAAAAGCTTCAACGATTGTGGCAGGTTGTACGATGGATAATCAGATAATTTTCGATGTGCTTAGCAATGCATTGCATGCGTCAAGAATTCTGAAAATGTCCGCTTCTTATCAAGATTCTTTGCGGTCTATGTTAAATCGTCTGGCCCCGATGCAGATCGGGAAATACAATCAGCTACAGGAATGGCTGGAAGACTTGGATAATCCGAATGACAAGCATCGCCATATTTCTCATGTATATGGATTGTTCCCTAGTAATCAGATATCTCCTTACACTCATCCTTTACTTTTCCAGGCAGCTAAAAATACGTTGTTACAGCGTGGCGACGAAGCTACCGGTTGGTCCATTGGCTGGAAAGTTAATCTGTGGGCCCGTTTGCTGGACGGTAATCATGCGTTCCGGATTATTAATAATATGTTGAAGCTGCTGCCTGGAGATGAAGTGAAAGAGGCTTATCCGCAAGGACGGACTTATCCTAATCTGTTTGATGCTCATCCGCCTTTCCAGATTGACGGTAACTTTGGCTATACTGCCGGTGTGGCTGAAATGTTGTTGCAGAGCCATGACGGAGCTGTACATTTGCTTCCGGCTCTTCCGGATGCCTGGGCCACAGGAAGTGTGCAAGGACTGGTTGCCCGTGGAGGATTTGTGGTGGATATGAACTGGAATGGCGTGCAGCTGGATAAAGCGAAGATTCATTCCCGTTTGGGAGGTAATTTGCGTTTACGTTCGTATGTTCCTTTGCGTGGGGTTGGATTAAAAGAGGCAAAAGGTAAGAATCCGAATGAATATTATATGCAGGCAGATATCAAAGAGCCTTTGGTTTCCAAGGAGATAAATCCGCAATACCCTGCTTTGTATAAGGTGTATGAATATGACTTGATGACAGAACAGGGACAAGATTATATAGTGGAGCGTGGGTTATAATACATGAAGATGCCCAAAGTGATTTGTGCATTATTTCACTTTGGGCACTTTTGTAAATGGAAGTGTCATTGTGTAGTTATCAGATGGCTTCCTCCTTTTCCAATTCTAATGCTCTGGGAAAAATGATATTGTTTTCCAGGTGGATATGTTCATGTAATGCCTCTTCAAATTGTTTCAATTGTTGTAAAACCAAGCGGAAGCTGGCACAAGCATCTTCAGGGGCGGTGAATCCGTTGGTTAATGAAGAGATTTTTTCAAAACGTTCTCCTTCGTGATTATGTTCATCTTCCATCACTTCGATGGGATACAGAATGGTGCCGCAATGGAATTTAGCTACTTTCAAGCCTTCCTCTTTGGCTTGGAACATTTCATAAACATAAGGAAATAATACATTCTCTTCTTTTGATAAATGATTTTCCAAATCAAGAAGCGAGTCGCGGAACAGTGCCTGGACTTGCAATAACTCTGGATGATTCTTTGAATGCGCTTCGGTTACTTTGGCTAATAATGCTTCTATTTGCGGACCTTTGGCACGGATTCCCCGATGGTGTATTTTCAATACGTAGTCTATTAATAAATCGATGGGCCATCCGGCAAAGTCAGGAGCATTACTAACCGTATTCTCTTGTAATTCATTTAATTCACGTGCTACTGCTTCGGGATCAATACCACGGTTCCGGCAGGCTTCTGCAAACGGAGTATTGCCATGGCAGCAAAAATCAATATGGTAACGGGAGAATACTTTGGTTGTATCAAAGTTGCCGGCTACAATTTGTCCGACTGTACATGAATGGTAATTTTTCTGTTTCATAATTATTCCGTTTATCCGTTCGTTAATCCCCATTTTCTCATATCACTTTCTACTGTACCGATACCGCTTACTCCAAAGTTTTCGACCAGTACTTTCGTCACGTTGGGCGAGAGGAATGCGGGTAAGGTGGGACCGAGATGAATCTCTTTTATGCCCAAACTGAGTAATGCCAGCAATACGATTACCGCTTTCTGTTCATACCAGGCGATATTGTAAACAATGGGCAGTTCATTGATGTCATGTAGCCCGAATACTTCCTTCAGTTTGAGGGCGATGACTGCCAATGAATAGCTATCGTTACATTGTCCTGCGTCCAAAACACGCGGAATGCCATTAATCTCACCTAACCCTAGTTTGTTATAACGATATTTAGCACATCCGGCTGTTAAAATGACTGTGTCTTTGGGGAGCATCTCGGCAAAAGCGGTGTAGTAATCGCGACTGCGCATACGTCCATCGCAACCAGCCATGACGATGAACTTACGGATAGCTCCGCTCTTTACCGCTTCTACTACCTTGTCTGCTAGTTGAAATACCTGATTATGGGCAAAACCACCCATGATTTCTCCATGTTCTATTTCTGTCGGTACGGCACATTGTTTGGCTGTTTCTATTATTTCAGTATAGTCCTTATGTCCTTTCTCATCTGCTGTAATATGCTTGCAACCGGGATATCCGGTAGAATTAGTGGTAAACATGCGTTCTTTATAAGTGGCATTGGGCAGAGGAGGAACGATGCAGTTGGTTGTGAACAGGATAGGACCATTGAACGAGGTAAACTCCTCCCGTTGTTTCCACCAGGCATTTCCATAGTTTCCTGCAAAATGTGTATATTTTTTAAATGCCGGATAGTAATGTGCAGGAAGCATTTCACCGTGAGTATATACGTCCACGCCACTGTCTTTGGTTTGTTCCAACAATTCTTCCAGATCATGCAGGTCATGTCCGCTTATCAGAATACCGGGGCGGGTACCTGTTCCTATATTTACATGGGTAATTTCCGGATTGCCATAACTGGAAGTGTTTGCCTTGTCGAGCAAAGCCATTGTTCGAACGCCTATTTCACCTGTTTTCAGTGCTAATACAGTCAGTTCATCTGCCGATAAAGATTTTGTTGTAATTTGTGCGATGGTGTTCTGCATGAAACGATGAATACTTTCGTCATTATGTCCTAACCTCATGGCATGTTCCAGATAAGCAGCCATTCCTTTCAGACCATACATAATCAGTTCTTTTAAAGAGCGTAGATCCTCGTTTTGTTCACGTAATACGCCGACTGTTGCGGCTTTTGCATCATATTCATCGCGGCTGCCTTTCCAATTTAACTCATCGGCTTCCGGCAGAGGAATGTCCTTGGCAGAGGCTTGATGCTTAAGGTCATCACGTATTGCTAATCCTTTGTCAATGCGTTTCATAATGCTTTCGTCGTCGAAATTGGCATTGGTAATGGTACAGAATAAGGCGTCTACAATGAAATTGTCCACTTCTTTTTCAACGGGGAGGGAATGCTGGCGCAATTGATCCGCCACAACAGAAATTCCTCGTACTACAAAGAGCAATAAATCCATGGTACGTGCTGTAGTTGCATTTTTTCCACAAACACCTTTTAAGGTGCAACCGAAACCTTTGGCTGTTTCCTGACATTGGAAACAAAACATGTTATTCTCCATATCTTTTTTCATTTTAATGATTTCTATTACTTTTGTGCAAAAGTAGATGGTTTTCGTCTTTTAAGTTGTACCATATGTTACAGCGGATACAAATAACAGTTAAAAGAAAGTAGGATGGAACTGACAGGATTATTGCAGATGGCTCCTTTCCAGGGAATGAAAGAGGAAGAATTGGTTGCTTTCCTGTTCGGCCTTCCGAATAGTTTGAAGCACTTTGAACCGGGTGATATCATTGCCCGGCAAGGTGACTTATGTAAAGGGCTGTACATTCTTGCATCGGGAAGTGTACGGGCGGGAATGATAAATGATGAAGGGAAAGAACTGACGGTAGAAGAAATTGGAGCTCCTAACTTGCTGGCTTCGGCTTTTATTTTTGCCACTGAAAATCGTTTTCCCGTTAATGTAGAGGCAATAGGACCTTGTGAGGTTTTTGTAATAGGTAAAGAACGATTTTTAGAATTTATGCGTTTGCATCCATTGATGATGCAGAATTTTTTGAAGGATATTTCGGACAGGAGTGTCTTTTTAAGCAGGAAATTGAATGAGTTTGCTTTGTTGAATTTAAAGACTCGTTTGTTGAAATATCTAGAAACACATTCTGTTATTCATAATCAGCAGGAGGTGGCGCAGAAGCTGGGAGTTACTCGTCCGTCATTGGCCAGGGCGCTGTCTGAACTGGTGAATGAAGGGAAAATAAAGAAATAAATTGAGATTTCTTTTTTATGGGTAAAGTGGAAAAACGTATCTTGTATCTTTAAGAGTTTTTGTGTGTAACCCATTCTTGTGAAAGTGTTCAAGGTGTTTTGTTATAAATACTTTGACTTTAAAGAAAAGGATCTTTGTCTATAAGGATTTGTTCTTTTGAAATGAGGACCATATTGAAATTTTCTTGATTAAAAAAGAGGGTGAATTCAAGACCCTTTATTTGATTTTTTTGTCTTGATTCACCCTTTTGGAGACAACATTGGGTTGGTGTGTATTCAGCATGTTACTTCATCTGGATACTTTTATTTCGTACTTTTCTCAATATTTGTTGTAATTCGAATACTTTTTCGGGATGTTCAGTCGCTAAATTCACCTTTTCACCTGCTTGTTTCATATCATATAACTGGGGAATACCTAAATAACCAGTTTCAATTTTCGGACCCCAGGGAATCATTTTAGGACCATCGCTGCCTTCAATAAATTTCCAATCTTTAGTACGCACGGATAGAGTGTGATTGGATGCCTGTTCAATAACCCATGGGCGGTCTGTTTTGTCTTGTCCTAATAAATTTGCTAACCGGTTGTAGCTGTCGGGAGCACTTCCTTTCGGAATACGGGCATCTACCAAAGAAGCTAGTGATGCCAGCCAGTCTATTTGTGAAATAAGCACATCGCTGACTTCCGGCTTGTTGATGGCTTTAGGCCAGTGTACAATTACAGGAACACGAGTCCCCCCTTCAAATGCACTGTATTTTCCACCTCTCAGGTTGCCGGCAGGTTCGTGCCCGTTCAGTAACTCTTCTGCCTTGTCATCATATCCGTCGTCTACTACCGGTCCATTGTCGCTGGAAAGAATAATTAATGTGTTTTGGGTTAATCCCATTTTATCGAGAGCTTCGAGTAACTGACCTACACTCCAGTCAAATTGTGCGATAGCATCACCGCGCAGTCCCATCTTGTTTTTACCACGGAAACGATTATGTGGAAAACGGGGAACGTGCACATCATTAGTGGCGAAATACATAAAGAAAGGCTCGTCTTTATGTTGTTTGATAAAATCAACTGCATGTGCGGTAATGGAATCGGCTATATTTTCATCTTTCCATAATGCTTTGCCACCTCCTTTCATATAACCGATTCGGCTGATACCGTTCACGATAGACATATCATGACCGTGACTCGGTTTCAGATTATATAAAAGTTCAGGGTTGTCTTTTCCGGTAGGTTCACCGGGGAAATTTTTTATATAGCTTACTTCTATCGGAGCTGAAGGATCATAATTGGCTACTTGGCCATTCTCGATAAATACACAGGGAACCCGGTCGGCTGTGGCTGCCATGATATAAGAATAGTCAAACCCCAAATCACCTAGAGAAGCGGAGAGAGGAGCATTCCAGTCTTGTTGTGCAGTTTTATCACCTAATCCTAAATGCCATTTGCCAAATGCTCCTGTGGCATATCCGGAGCTTTTAAACATATCTGCCATAGTATATTGCTCGGGACGTATAATCATTCCTGCATTGCCGGCAGCTACATCTGTTCCGGGTTTACGCCATGCATATTCTCCGGTCAGCATGGAATATCTGGATGGGGTACTGGTAGCGGCGGTGGCGTGTGCGTTGATAAATCGTATCCCTTCGGATGCCAGACGGTTGACATTTGGAGTTTGTACGTTTTTTGCTCCATAACACTCCAAGTCACCATATCCTAAATCATCAGCATAGATGAAGATAACATTGGGCTTGTCTGTATTTTGATTTTTGTTTTCCGCATGAACAGCCAAGCATGAAGTAAGTGCCAATGAAAGCATTCCGTAATGTCTTTTTTTCATAGTAATTATATTGTTTAGTGAGTAATCGATTCTACAAAGATAAAGATATATTTTAAAAACGGGGATTAATTCTACAAAATTGTGGAATGAAATTGTGGTATTTCTACATAATGTGAAAAATGAAATAATGGTTATTTTGTTGATTTTTAGAGTATTGGATGCCGATGTGCCCCATGGCATATTTTTTGTTATGTAAATTAATGTAATACACTAAAAACTAAACTTTAAAATATATAACCATTTGCCTTAACAAAACAAGGCTGAAAAGCCATGTTCCCCCTGAATGGGAAAATCTGTATATAACTCAGTTTTAAGCTTCCCGGTTCGTGACGAATCGGGAAGTTTCTATTATTTCCTTGATGAATCTGGTTTTTCTACAAGACTTTTACTGAAAATAAGTTAATATTAATGGATGATATGCAGTATTCGATCTCTTTCTTACTTTTAAGAGTAGAAAATAGATTAATACATTATAGTTATGAAAAAGTTGAACCTTTTATTATTAGCATTCCTGGCAGTTATGGGAGTCACTTTCCAATCATGTGATGATGATGATGGTTACTCTCTTGGTGATGTGGCAGTGGATTGGGCTACTGTAAATGTGAAAGGTGCCCATGTTTATGACTTTACAGGTGACAGATGGGGACAAATCTGGCCTGCAACGACTGATTATTTTTGGTATTCCCCGATAGATGGACAACGGGTTATTCTTTATTTCAATCCTTTGTATGATAATTATCCGGAAGGATATGATTGCTCAGTCAAAGTGTTGAGTATAAAGGAAATTCTAACTAAACCTATAGAGGAGCTGACAGCAGAGAATGAAGAAGAGTTTGGAAATGATCCTGTAGATATATTTGAAGGTAATATGTGGATTAGTGGCGGTTATTTGAATATTATTTTTAATCAGAACATGCCTTCTAAAGTGAAACATTTGGTTAGTTTGGTAAAAAACACTACAATTACGCCCGATCAGGATGGCTATATTCATTTAGAATATCGTTACAATACGTATGCTGATACTACTGGTTATTGGAGAAACGGTGCGGTATCCTTTAATTTGAATTCTTTGGAAATAACATCGGAAACAAAGGGTATAAAGGTAAAAATAAACTCGGCTAAAAATGGTGAAAAGGAAGTCTCTTTTGATTTAAAAGAAACACCGTCACCAGTAGGCTTGAGCCAAATGGATTTTTCTCAAATGGAAATCAAATAATTAGGGTTTGATTAGAGAGAGTTGTGTGTGGCCCCTTGCGTCTTGTTGTGGTAGATGCAGGGGGCTGATTGTATAGTTGATAACGGTTTTTAGTTTGATATTTGTTGTTTATTAGTTGGGTGATGGAAAAAATTGTATGGTTTCTTCGTTTTTTTTCTTATTTCAGTGTTTTTTCAGAATTATCTTGTTTCTTTGTCTTTAAGAACCAAAAGTAGGACTTATGAAAATACTATTAGTAGAAGACGATGCTAATTTGCGTGAAGTGACTCAGCGCTCATTGGAAAAGGAGCGTTATGTGGTGGAAATTGCTGCCGATTACCGTACCGCATTACGAAAGATAGAGGATTATGATTATGACTGCATTTTGCTGGATATTATGTTGCCGGATGGCAGTGGCTTGGATTTGTTGGAAAAGTTGAAAGAAATGCATAAACGGGAAAATGTGATCATCCTTTCAGCCAAAGACTCTATAGAAGACAAAGTACTAGGATTGGAGCTCGGAGCCGATGATTATCTGCCTAAACCTTTTCATTTGGTGGAACTGAATGCACGTATCAAAAGTGTGATACGCCGTCATCAGCAAGGTGGGGAAAATAGTATCAAATACGGAAATATAGAAATTTTTCCCGATAAATATGGGGTGACCGTAGCTGGAAAGAAGCTTGAACTGAACCGTAAGGAATATGATATTCTGGTTTATTTTATGAACCGTCCCGGCAGATTGGTTAATAAAAGCACACTTGCCGAATCCGTATGGGGCGACCATATAGATCAAGTCGATAATTTTGATTTTATCTATGCCCAAATCAAGAATTTACGAAAGAGATTGAAAGAGGCTGGAGCTACTCCTGAACTGAAGGCTGTTTATGGTTTTGGATATAAAATGGTAGTGGAATAAATGAAACTGATTTATTATATCATTATCCGTATATCGTTGGTGTTGTCGGTTTTATTGACCGGCTGGGCCATCCTTTTCTATTTTGCTGTAATGGATGAGGTGAATGATGAAGTGGATGACTCATTGGAGGATTATTCGGAAATTATCATCATACGTGCATTGGCGGGAGAGGAGCTTCCTTCTAAAAATACAGCTTCCAACAATCAGTATTTCCTGCGTGAAGTGACGAAGGAATATGCAGGATCTTGTGATGATATCATTTATAAAGATTCTATGGTTTATATTCCTGAAAAAGATGAAACTGAACCTGCACGAATCCTTACGACCATTTTTAAGGATGATGGCGAAAAGTTTTTTGAATTGACGGTAGCGACTCCTTCTATAGAAAAAGAAGATTTGAAAGATGCTATGGCAGGTTGGATTATTTTTCTTTATATCGCTTTATTATTGACTATAATTGTTATTAATGTGTGGGTGTTTTATCGGAATATGCGTCCTCTTTATGTATTGCTTCATTGGTTGGATAAATATCGTATCGGTAAGGTAAACGAGCCTTTACAAAATAATACCCGGGTTTCAGAATTCAGAAAATTAAATGAAGCGGCTGTTCGTTATGCAGAGCGCAGTGAGCAGATGTTCGAACAGCAAAAACAATTTATTGGTAATGCATCTCATGAGATGCAGACACCACTGGCTATTTGTCGTAATCGGTTGGAGATGCTGATGGAGGATGAAAATCTTTCAGAAAGCCAATTGGAGGAGTTGATGAAAACCCACCAGACTTTGGAACATATAACGAAGCTGAACAAGTCTTTGTTATTGCTTTCGAAGATAGAGAACGGTCAATTTACGGATACTGTCCAAGTAGAAGTGAATAAATTATTGAGGCAATATCTGGAGGACTATAAAGAAGTGTATCAATATCGTGAGATCATAACAAGCATAGAGGAAGAAGGTGTTTTCTATCTTACGATAAATGAAACATTGGCAGTGGTGTTGCTTACCAATTTGTTGAAGAATGCTTTTGTACACAATATGGACGGTGGACACATCCGGATTGTCATTACTCCCCACAGTGTGATGTTCTGCAATACAGGGGCGGCACAACCGCTGGATGCCCGGCGTATTTTTGAGCGTTTTTATCAAGGAAAGAAAAAAGAAGGCTCTACCGGTCTAGGTTTGGCAATAGCAGATACGATATGTAAAATGCAGGCTCTCAGGCTTTGCTATGAATATAAGAGCGGGGAGCATTGTTTTACACTTTACGCATCCACTCATAATCAATGAAAAAAAATCGTGTTTTTTTCAGAATTTCAAATTCTTTTCAGAATCTCCCTTCATATTTGCATCAGAAAACAGAATGTAGAACCAAATAAAAAAAATGACGATTATGAAAAAGGTATTATTATTGTTAGTGTGCTTATTTACGTTGCAAACAGTGGTATGGGCGGATGATGACAAACCTATTCAAGTAAACCAATTGCCTCAGACTGCACAGACTTTTATCAAAACTCATTTCTCCGATAATAAGGTGGCGATGGCTAAAATGGAAACAGACTGGTTTGATAAAAGCTATGATGTGATTTTTACCAATGGAGACAAACTGGAATTCGATAAAAAAGGTATTTGGACAGAAGTGAATTGCAAATACAGCGCTGTACCTGTCGCTGTGGTTCCTGACGCAATAAAAAAGTACGTTGCTACGAATTACCCCGATGCCAAGATGCTCAAGATCGAGAGGGACAAGCATGACTATGAAGTGAAACTTTCTAATGGTTGGGAGATAAAGTTTGATATGCAGTTCAATGTGATTGATATTGACAATTAATTGTTAGTTATAGATTGAAGTATGGTTTATGTATGATAAACTGAAGCTTTGCAGGCCGTTTCTTGTTCCATGAAGAAACGGCCTGTCTTTTCATTAATTTTAATAGCATAGTAATTTTGCCGACACGATCTTGTAACAGATAACATGGATATTTGCATAGTTTTAATAATAAAGATATGCATCTAAGAACGTATTATCCTACAGTGGTTTTATCGGATATCCATCTGGGAACCTCTCATTCCAAAACAATTGAAGTCAGTAACTTTCTGAAATCTGTCAATTGTGACCGTCTGATATTGAACGGAGACATTATAGATGGTTGGCATTTGCGTAAGGCAGGTACTAAGAGGTGGCAAGCAAAACATACTGATTTCTTTAAGGTTATCATGAAGATGATGGAGAACTTCGGTACTGAAGTTATTTATGTGCGTGGCAACCACGATGATTTTTTGGACAGCTTGGTCCCTATGACATTCTATAACGTAAAAATCGTCAAAGAATACATCCTTGAAACACATGGAAAGCGTTATTATGTGACACATGGCGATATATTCGACCGGGTTACTACACAGATGAAATGGTTAGCCCGGTTGGGCGATGCAGGTTATACATTCCTCTTATGGGTGAACCGCTTTTATAACCAATATCGTACCCAGCGGGGGAAACCGTATTATTCTCTGTCACAGGCCGTCAAACAAAAAGTAAAGTCGGCTGTTTCCTATATATCGGACTTTGAGAAAGTGTTGGTGGAGTTTGCACGTGTACGTAAATGTGACGGAGTGATTTGTGGTCATATCCATCATCCGGCTAATACCTATTATGATGGTATTCATTATCTGAATTCGGGCGATTGGGTAGAAAGCCTTTCGGCACTGACTGAGGATGCGGACGGGAATTGGAATATCATGGAATACCATCATGTACTAGCTGATGAGAATGAAGATAATAAAGAGTTTACCCTAATACATACAGCCTCATGAAATTTTTATTTATAGTACAGGGTGAGGGGAGAGGACATCTTACTCAAGCCATTACGTTGGAGGAAATATTGCGCCGGAACGGTCACGAAGTAGTGGAAGTACTGGTAGGTAAAAGTAGTTCGCGCCGCTTGCCGGGATTTTTCAATTGTAACATCCATGCTCCCGTAAAACGTTTTGTCAGTCCTAATTTTCTGCCTACACCAGCCAACAAACGGGTGAGTTTGATGCGGAGCGTAGCGTATAATCTAGTGAAACTTCCTGTGTATATCAATAGCATTAACTACATTCGTCAGCGTATCGAGGCCAGTGGTGCGGACAGGGTTATCAATTTCTATGAATTGCTGACCGGACTGACTTATTTCCTGTTCCGTCCCTCTGTTCCGCAAATCTGCATAGGACATCAATATCTGTTCTTGCATAAAAGTTTTGAATTTCCGAAGGCTGATAAAGTAAGCTTGGCTCTTTTGAAGTTTTTTACCGTACTGACCAGCTTGGGGGCGAAGGAACGTTTGGCTCTTTCTTTTCGTTACATGAAGGATGATCCTCAGAATAATATCCGTGTGATTCCTCCCTTGTTGCGTAAGGAAGTGACTTTACATGAACCTTATTCCGGTGACTATATACATGGCTATATGGTTAATGCGGGTTTCAGTGAAAATGTAATGAAATGGCACAGGCAACATCCCAGGATACCGCTTCGTTTCTTTTGGGACAAGTGGGAGGAGGAACCGGTGAAGAGAGTGGATAATACATTGAGCTTTTATCAACTGGATGATGTGGAATTTTTGAGGCAGATGGCGGGATGCAAGGCTTATGCCAGTACTGCCGGATTTGAATCGGTGTGCGAGGCCATGTATTTAGGCAAGCCTATTCTGATGGTTCCTGCCCATATAGAACAGGACTGTAATGCATATGATGCCGAAAAAAGCGGTGCGGGTATCATTTCCTC
>OMBB01000791.1_pt1 | contig 13525 bp, 10 predicted proteins | sample 1673961 | NCBI WGS metagenome assembly OMBB01 (sample SAMEA103958135, study PRJEB25191) | human gut metagenome | reverse complement strand
CTTGCCAAAGCCGGTAGCCGCCCGAGCAGCAAAAAACTGGGCAGTGATCGCCATCACCATACCCACCACGGCAAAGCCCACCAACAAGGCACAGTTTTGGTAGATCACGGTCTTGTTGCCCGGCCGAATACCGATATCAATGATCCGCGCCACCACCAGCGGCACGATCAGTTCAAAAGTCGCTTCCAGCAGCTTAAACAGCGGCGCAAAGAAAGACTCTTTCTTGTAATGCTTCAAATAGATCAACAAGTCTTTCAGTGTTCTCACCCTCCCGTCTGCCCACCCGGGCAGCGCATATCTTTAACAAGTTGGTACTTATTTTGGTACTTATTATAGACATCATTTGCCTTTCTGTCAATAAAACTTGACAAACGCTTTCAAGGTGCTATGATTATAAAAAATGTGAGGTGATCTTGATGGAAAACAAGCCGGTAACGGCCATTATCGTAGGCGCCGGGCACCGCTCCATGGTGTACAGCAAACTGGCGCTGACCAACCCGGAACTGCTGAAGATTGTCGGCGTGGCAGATCCGGACCCCATTCGGCGCAAAAAGTGCCGCGAACTTTACGGATTCGGCGAGGATATGTGCTTTGAAAATGCAAATGCGCTGGCTGCCAAGGGCAAACTGGCAGACACCGTCATTAACGGCACCATGGACGAGGTACATATAGAGACCTCTGTGCCCCTGCTGAACGCAGGGTATGATATGCTACTGGAAAAGCCGTTTGCCGTGAACGAAGAAGAAATGCGCACCCTGGTGGACTGCGCACGGCAGAACCACAGCAAAGTGATGATCTGCCATGTACTGCGGTACACACCGTTCTACTATGGCATTAAAGAGCGCATTGCCGCCGGTGAAATCGGTGATATTATCAATATTCAAACTCTGGAACATGTGTCTTACCACCACCTAAGCACCTCTTATGTGCGGGGCAAGTGGGCCAATAGCCAGAAGTGCCACACCAGTATGCTGCTGGCCAAGTGCTGCCACGATCTGGACATTATGATGTGGATGATGGCAGAGACCAAGCCCACCGCGGTTAGCTCCTTTGGCGGCAAGTTCCAGTTTAAGCCGGAGAACGCCCCGGCAGACGCCGGCACGCGGTGTATGGTAGACTGCCCGCTGGTAGATACCTGCCGCTACTCTTGCAAACGGTTGTACATTGACCACCCGGACCGCTGGTCCTTCTATGTGTGGGACAAGCTGGAGGGCATTGAGAACCCCACCATTGAAGACAAGATCCATCTGCTCAAGGGTGACTCCCCTTACGGTCGCTGCATTTACAAGTGCGACAACGATGTAGTGGACCACCAGAGCGTGATGGTACAGTTCGCCAGCGGCGCCACCGGCACCCACAATATGGTAGGCGGCTCCTCCGCCCCTCTGCGCCGTATTCACATCATCGGCACCAAGGGCGAGATCTACGGCAACTTTGAGGAGTCCAAGTTCTATGTATCCAAAATCGACCCCTCCCCGGACGCCCACAACGGCGAGTGCCAAATTGAGGAAGTGGATCTGAATGTGAAGGGCGATATGGTTGGTGCTTACGGCGGCCACGGCGGCGGCGACGAGCGACTGGCGGCGGACTTTGTGCAGTTCGTCCGCGGCGAAAAGCCCAGCCTGGCATGCACCTCTATTTTCGACTCTGTTGCCGGTCACCTGTGTGTGTACCTGGCAGACGAAAGTCGCACCCATGGCGGCCAGCCGGTAGCGGTACACCTGGACTAAAACGAAGCACATAAAAAAACCGTCGGTCATAACGACCGGCGGTTATCTTTTTGCGCTGATTTTTTAATACTCTACTTTTAAGCCCTCTTCGGCTTCAGCTACCTTGAGCATAATGGCGCACTCAATGCGCTTGCGGTGCAGCTGGCAACCAAAGTCATACACACCGTTCACACTGCCGGTTGTATGGTACGCATTGGCTGCGCACCCGCCGCTGCAATACAGCTTTGCAAAGCAGTCCTTGCATTCCTTGTGGCTGTACACATTGCAGTGCTCAAACTGCTCCAGCACCTGGGGTCGGGTCACGCCATCGTACACATTGCCAAGTAAGAAGTCCGTGTCTCCCACAAACTGATGACAGGGGTACAAATCGCCGGTGGGGGTCACGGCCATATACTCCGTACCCACGCCGCAGCCGCTGACCCGCTTGACAATACAAGGGCCGCCGTCCAGGTCGATCATATAGTGATAAAAAGTAAAGCCGTCGCCCTTGCGATAACGGTGTAGCATTTCCTTGGCCAAGATCTCGTATTGCTCCAAAAGCACAGGCAGGTCGCTCTCCTGCAAGGCATAGTCCTCCTTAGGATCGCACACCACCGGCTCAATAGACAGCTCCTTAAATCCCAAATCCGCCATGTGCAGCACATCGGCGGCAAAGTCCGTATTGAAGTGGGTATAGGTGCCCCGCATATAGTAGTCCTTTTGCCCCCTGGAGTCTGCAAAGCGCTTGAATTTATCCAAGATCAGATCATAACTGCCCTTGCCGTTGCGACCCACCCGCAGCCGGTCATGGGTAACCTTGCGCCCGTCCAAAGACAGCACCACATTGCCCATCTCCCGGTTGGAAAAGTCGATCACATCATCGTTGATAAGCAAGCCGTTGGTGGTAAGGGTAAAGCGAAAGTTCTTATTATGGAGCTTCTCCTGCTCCCGACCATAGGCCACCAGCCGCTTGCACACATCCCAGTTCAGCAGCGGCTCGCCGCCAAAGAAGTCCACTTCCAGATTGCGGCGGGTGCCGCTGTTCTCGATCAGGAAATCCATGGCGCGCTTGCCCACCTCAAAGCTCATGAGCGCACGGTCGCCGTGGTAGCGGCCCTGGGAGGCAAAGCAGTAGGAGCAGCTCAGGTTGCAGGTGTGCGCCACATGCAGGCACAGCGCCTTGACCACGGTGCTGCGGTTCTTGAAGTCGAACGCCATGTTTTCGTAGACATCCGGGCTCCACAGCTTGCCGGCTTCCTTCAGGCTGGTCACGTCGTCGATGCACTGGCGCAGGTCCTCTTCGGTGACGTCCGGGCGGCTGCCGTATTTGTCCATCATAGCCGAGACGATCTGGTCGGCAGTGTGATCCTGATACATGGCAATGACGTCATAGGCCACGTCATCCACCACATGCACCGAGCCGCTGCAGGTGTCCAGCACGATGTTATAACCGTTCAATTGATACTGATGTACCATTTTACACTCCATTCCAGATTACACAAAAAAATGCCGCCCGGCAAAGGCGGCATAGGGTTTGCAAAAATTACTTGTTGCTGTTCTCGCACTGCTGGTTAGCCACGCCGCAGGAGGTCTTGCAAGCGGACTGGCAGGAAGTCTGGCACTCGCCGCAGCCGCCGGTCTTCACGCTCTTGGTCAGGTCACGAGTAGCAATCGTCTTAATACGTTCCATAGTAGAAACCTCTCTAACTCTCAAAATTTCCTCATGCCGGGGGACTGCCCCACCATGCATTTATCTTGAACTAGGATAACACATCCGACGCCTTCTGTCAAGATTTTTGTTCCGATAAATCGCCCCGTCATATCTGCGGCTGATATTTCGTCAGCACGGTGTGCAGCCCCAGCTCCCGTGCACGGGCCAGTAAGTACCGGTAGCGGCACAGCAGTGCCTGCCGCTCATAAATGCGCTGCTCGATCAGGTCGGTGTCCACCTCCAGATCAAACATCATTTCGTTGCGCTTGAGGCAGAACAGACATTCCTTCAGCTCCTCTTCCAGCTCCGGGTGGTAGCGCTCGTGTTCCGTGTCACGCGGGATGCGCGGCGACAGCAGGGTGTGGTCGTTTTGCATCGGTCGAAGTTGTTCCAGCATAGGCAGCATCCTCCTCTTTGTGCGTCTTTGCATTGTTCTGATTTCCAGTATATGCAAAGACCACGCAAAGAATGCCGGTTTGTGGGGTCAGACAGGCAGCTGTTTTATGAATCGTTACCGTACCGCCACACACAGAAGCCGATCGCCCTGCTGTGCGATTCCAAACGAAATCAAGTCTCCCCGATGAACACCAAAATCAGAATCCGGTTCATTCAAGAGCGTGCCTGCCATCATCCCATCTGCGATTTTTCGCAGCGGACCCAACAACCTTCCAGCGCATTATTCCCGTGGATCAAAATTACAAGGACATCATCCGGAAACTCCGGGCTCCTGCTGGTGTCGATTGCCTCTACCTTTCTTGTGGCTTCGATCTCATCACAATTCCTGTAGTGTCGCTCGATCGCATCAATTTTGTTCTGATACGTCTTTCGTAGCTGTTCATCCTCATTTTACCATTCCGTGCCAAAAAGAATGTCAAAATCCCAGGAAAGCTACGTTTTTTCGTTTCTTTCCTGGGATTCTTAACAATTTTTCAATTACTCGAGCTCGGTAAGTCCAGATTGACACTAAACGAATTTGTTTAGTGTATCTATCTTCGGCTGTTCACTTTTCCATGAGATTGCCGTGGTAGATGCGGCTTGCTGATTTTTTAGTATCAGGATAGTATCACATAGCCAGCGGAATCTCTGTGAATATTATAGCAGATATTTTTCCTAATATCAAATATTATTTGCTATCATCCTCTGCCATTGAACTTCCACCAATCCCAAAGAACTTATCAAAGAAGCTCTTCAGCTTATCGATTACACCCTGCTTCTTCTGCGCACGGCCACCGCCGCCAAAGCGGGAAACAGGCGGCATCAGCTTGTCAATATCGATGCCCACGGTCTTGATCTCACCATCACGGAACGCATTGGCCAGATACTTGCGTGTCTCCGGCTCCTTCAGTTTTTCCTCTTGGATGATTTTTACAAGCTCTTTCTCCCGCTGTTCGGACACATAGGTGTTCCACTCTGCCATCACGTCATCCACATCGTTGACACCTGCAATAAAGGTTTCAATCAGTTGCTTTTTGCTGCGCAGTTCCGGGCTGGCATCAATCGCCTTGCGAATCGTGATGAGCACTTCTTTATCATCGCAATGGGTGTCATGGTACTTTTTGACCAGCATCAGAATGTAGTCAATGTTAATTTCGACCTGCCGAATCAGTTCCACCTCGAACACCACATCATCCGTGATGTCCTCTTTGGCTTCATCATGCTTCTTATTGCGCCATTCATCTCGCAAGTCCTGATAGCGGCCCAAGTAATCCTGCAAATCCCGTTCCGAGATCAGCTCGTTGCCCTTGAAATCATCAAAGGAAGATAGCAAGTTCCGCATCCGTAGCAGTGCGCCAAACAGCACGATAAAGTCTTTCTGGTTCTGCTCTCCGACGATCTGCGGCTCTGTCAGCGGGAACTTCTGCGTCAGGTCATCGATCATGTCCGTATAGCCCTGATGGTATTTTCCCTGCTCATCCATATAACCGTGGTAGTAGTCCGCATATTTGCGCAGCAGAACGATGCCGCCCGCATTTTTATCTCCAAACAGCGAAATTGCCGCATCCACCCGCTTTTGCAGATTGCGGAAGCAGACGATATTGCCAAAGGTCTTGATGCTGTTCAAGATACGGTTTGTCCGGCTGAACGCCTGAATCAGACCGTGCATCTTCAGGTTTTTGTCCACCCAAAGGGTGTTCAGGGTCGTGGCATCGAAGCCCGTCAGGAACATATTGACCACGATCAGCAGGTCAAGCTCTTTATTTTTCATGCGGAGCGATACATCTTTGTAGTAATTCTGGAACCGTTCACCATCCGTCGAGTAGTTCGTATGGAACATCTCGTTGTAGTCCTGAATGGCGGCATCCAGAAAATCCCGGCTGCTCTGGTCGAGGTTGGAGGTATCTTCCGGGTTTTCCTCGTCCAGAATGCCATCCGTTTCCGCTTCATTGGCTCCATAGCTGTAAATGGTAGCAATGCGCAGCCGCTTGGTTGGGTCTGCCGCCATCTGTTTTTTGAACTCCTGATAATACAGCTTTGCCATCGGCACAGATGCCACACAGAAAATCGAATTAAAACCGCTGACGCGCTGTTTTTGCTTGATTTCCTCCACCGCACCACGCTGGGCAGAGGCCACCTCCGCCACATTTGTCAGCAGATTAAACTCATACGATTTGTCTCCCCGATAGGTTTTCTGGTCGAAGTGGTCAAGGATGTACTTGGTCACCAGCGAAATGCGCTTGGGTGCCATGAACGCCTTTTCCCGGTCAATGTCCCAAACCTGCTTGTCGTCCATGTCCGGCTCTGCGTCCATCGTTTTGATGTAATCCACACGGAACGGCAGCACATTCTTGTCGTTGATGGCATCCACGATGGTGTAGGTGTGCAGTTGGTCGCCGAACGTCTGCGCCGTGGTGAAATAGCGCGGATCGGTGGAGCTTCCTGCATTGACTGCAAAAATCGGCGTTCCCGTAAAGCCGAACAGGTGGTACTTTTTGAAATTGTGAACAATGGCCTTGTGCATATCACCGAACTGGCTGCGGTGGCACTCGTCAAAGATAATCACAACATGCTTCTGGTAAACTTCGTGTCCCGGATTCTTCTTGATGAAGGTCGCCAGCTTCTGGATGGTGGTAATGATGATATGTGCTTCCGGGTTTTCCAACTGGCGTTTCAGAATCGTGGTGCTGGTGTTGGAGTTTGCCGCTCCCTTCTCGAAGCGGTCATACTCTTTCATAGTTTGGTAGTCCAAGTCCTTGCGGTCTACCACAAACAGCACCTTGTCGATATAGGACAGCTGCGATGCCAGCCGTGCCGTTTTGAAGGAGGTCAGCGTCTTGCCGGAGCCAGTGGTGTGCCAGATGTAGCCGCCGCCCTCGATGGTGCCATACTTTTTGTAGTTGTTGGCGATCTCGATGCGGTTCAATATCCTCTCGGTTGCAGTGATCTGATATGGGCGCATCACCATCAGCATCTTTTCTGAGGTAAAGATGCAGTACCGGGTCAGCACGCTCAGTATCGTGTGCTTTGCAAAGAATGTCCGGGTAAAGTCGATCAGATCCGTCAGCACGCGGTTGTTCGCATCAGCCCAGTAGGAGGTAAACTCAAAGCTATTGCTGGTCTTTTCCTTTTTCGTCTTGCCGTGTTTGGCATCCTTGATGGCATTGTAGCGGGTGCTGTTGGAGTAGTACTTGGTATTTGTGCCGTTGGAGATCACAAAAATCTGCACATACTCATACAAGCCGCAGCCCGCCCAGAACGAATCCCGCTGGTAGCGGTTGATTTGGTTGAACGCCTCCCGGATGGCCACCCCGCGCCGCTTCAGTTCCACATGAACCAGCGGAAAGCCATTGACCAAAATCGTCACATCATAGCGGTTATCATGTCGTGCGCCGTCTGCTTGTTTTACCTCATACTGGTTGATGACCTGCAGGCGGTTGTTATGGATGTTCTTCTTGTCGATCAGCGTGATGTTTTTAGAACTGCCATCATCCCGGTGCAATACCTGCACATTGTCTTCCTGAATCTTCCGGGTCTTTTCAGGAATATGCTCGTTGGGGTTGGCAATTACATCACTGAAAAACTGCCGCCACTCCGTATCGGAAAACTGGTAGTGGTTCAGCTCTTCCAGTTGACTGCGGAGGTTAGCAATCAGTTCATCCTCGGTATGCAACGGCAGATAGGTATAGCCCTGCTCGCACAACAGCCGGATAAATTCTTTTTCCAGTTCCGCCTCACTTTGGTAGCTGTCAGAGCGCACCTTGGAAGGCTCATAGGTAGCAACAACAGTATCTTCATTGGTAGCCGCAACGATATTGAAAAAGGACATTTTCACACCCGCCTTTTACTCATACAAACCTGCTTCTTCTCGTTCTACTCGAATATCTCGCAGTTTTCTTCCCTGATAAAGCCAATGCACCGGCCCCTGTAGCGGATAGGTCGTCTGCATGATTTTTTGAGCCAACGCAGAAAGCGAATAGGCTTTACCCTGATACTCAATTTGCCTATCATCTTTTACTACGGCTACAACCTCAGGATGATTTTGCAGCACGATCTCTGCCCCCATCGGAATACCACATTTAATAAATGAGAACGGGGCTTTGCGTTCTTTTGCTTCTTCCTGAATTTCAGCCGCAACTTCTTCGTCTGCAATCTCATGGCCTTCCGGGGTAAGGCGCTGCAGTTTGTCCATTGTGCCGCTTAATTTTGCAATGCTCTCCAAAAGCGCATAAGCATCCTCTTTTGTCATTGCATAAAACTCTTTTGTTCTTGTCTTGCCATCGAACGTATCAATGGCGCGCAAATCAGGATTCAAACGGTCAATCAGGCTATGCAGTTCTTTATCTTGTAGCGGAGTTGAAACATCGTAAGTAGCATATACCCGAAACGCAAACGGGATACACTCGCTCCGATTCAACTGTTTCAGTCGATTTTCGATATTGGTCGCATAGCCAATTTTTACATAATCCGGAAAAGAGGGATTTGTCAGGATATAAATTACACCAGCCTTTTTTGCTGCACTCACGTTGCAGCCACCTCCTTAAACGTCAACAATTTATCTCTGTAATATTCATACTGCTTTTGTCTTGCTTCAATTTCAGCAGGCAAACCAATGTTGAGGTCGGAGCAAATCTTCTCAAAGTTGTCCAGTACATTTACAATGCGGTTTTGGACATCAAGAGGTGGCACTGGAAGTCTAATACTTCTAAATCCTGTCTTATTAAACTTTGGAAGTGAACCTTGTGAAACAATTTTTCTAATTGCGTTTTGGCCTTCTTTACTGTTTAGCCAGTAGTAGTAGAATTTATTATTATTTGTTTTTACCATGATACTATTTGGTGCCAAACTCATGTATGTGTCCAAACATGGGCAAAGAAATGTTGTTCCTACTCCTGCACCAATATTATTGATAATAATTTCTCCACCATATAATTTTGACTTACTTAAATAATTATACGCATGTTTGTCAATGTAAACCAAATTTTCTTCATCAAAGCCATTTACCAAATCTGTTGTACGGACGAGTATCGCATAATCTGGCGTATGCTTGTAATTAACATTCTCTTTTAACGCAGCAAAGCTACCATTAGCAACATAATCTGTAACCTCTGCTATTTCATCAACTGTTTTCCACTCAACATTCGCATCAAAAGTTAGCAATCTACTCCTGTAAAAGCTATACTGTGTCTTTCTAGCTGTAAGCTCTGCTGTAAGCTCTGCTGTAAGCTCTGTGAAATTATCCAAAATGCGAACAATTTCACGCTGAATTTCTAGTGGTGGAATTGGTATCATCAGCCTTGAAAAAAGTGTTTGTGTTAAGTGACTAATTGTCGAACCCGTTTTCTGTTGCTCAACAACACTTTGAAAATGATTAGACAACAGATAGTGCAGAATGAACCGATTCTCTAACGAACCATCTTTACAGCGAACAACAAAGACTCCACCATTTAATGTAGCTGGCATTTCAAGCCCCTTTACTTGCGCTACTTTACCAAGAGTTCCATCTTTGGTTATTAGGATATCTCCATTTTTCAATTGAATTTTCAAGTCTTGCTTGTATCGCTCTTCCGTCACATATACACAAGTACTATAATCAATTTCATGTGTTTCAGTAAAGTCAGTTCCTGTTATAAGCAAGTAGTCGCCTTTGCTCATATACTCTGCTTTCGTTAGCCGTTGCCAGCCAATTCGAGCATTTAATGTGCAAACTTCATCGAATCTTTTATACTCAACGCCATCCGGGCAAAGTTCCCGAATCATTTCATCCAGCTTACTCATTCGCACCCTCTACTTTCTTTGCAATGTAGGTACTGTACAACGCCATCACCGCATAATAGTACATATCTTCCTGTGTTTCGATCAAATCTTCATCGAAAATAATATCTTCTTCTAATTCAGCAAATACCCGGCAACAGTCAATAACAACTCGCATCGTCCAGAATGTCATTATTTCTTCCGGGCATTCGCCCAAGTTACACTGCTCCCAAACCATCTCAATTGGCGGTTGCAGTAGACATTTAGATTTTCCCAAATCTGCGGAGTGAAGGTAATCATACATATATCCGTATAGCGTTCCGTTATAGCTCGTGTCTTTTAATAATCGGAGTGAATCACCTTGATAAAAGTGTGTTCGCTTTATGTCCTCAAATATGTACGGATTTACGGTTTCGATTTTTTCATCCGAATAACGTTCCATTGCCCGATGAAAGTATTTTGCTCCGTCATACAAAACATCCCGGCCAAAACAGTATGTTTTAATATCGTCTTTTAAGAGTTTCAGCGCAGCACTTATCTGTTCTTTAGAAACCTCTATTGTCTGAGAATTGGCTTGCTTGAGGATTTCCTTTTGGACTTCCTCGCTACATCTTAAAAACTTGGTCGTTATCGCTCTATGATGCTTTCTTTTGAGTTTCAAAGTCTTTGCTATCGCCGACAACGGCAAATACTCTATTTCATCTTCATTATCAATCAGGAAAACTCTTGCCGCTTCAGCAACAGCTTTTTTCTGCGCCTCCACTTCCATTTGCTCACGTTCTTTTTCATGTGAGCGCTGTAGCCAATAGATTGCAACTGTCAATACAACTGTTGCAATCAATGAGAGCACATCCACTACGAAACTCCAAATCTCAAGGCTCATCTTTACTCTAGGTTTTCCTCCAAATACCTGTCAAAATCGCTCTGGTACAGCCGATCCTGCACCACACGGTACTTTTCAAACTCCGTTTCGGCGTGCATCTTTGCAAGCTGCGCCGAGATTTTGCCTGCATCCTTCAGCACTTCCAGATCATCCGCCTGCAAATAGATGTCCAGCCGCTTGGCCCAGTCCTCCATGGTCATGGGGATATGACGGCGGGCACGGTTCTCGGCAAGGTCAAGGTATGCCGAAACGATCAGCTCCATGGACTTCATTTCCTCTTCGGTCAGGTAGTTTTTCGCCACCGAAACATCGCTCTTTTTGATTTTGCTGTTGGGAGCGTCCTTCCATGTGTGAAGCCCCATGTGCGGCTTTTCGGCATCGGCACGCTCATAGATCAGTTCTGCCGCTGTATGGCGATGCACGGCATAGTGCATCTTGTTCTGTACCTTCGCAAAAAACTCTTTTGTGGTCAGTGCATTGCGGTCATAATCCAGCGAAGTAGCGTAAATGTCAGTGAGTTTCTGGTAGAAGTTGCGCTCCGAAATGCGAATTTCCCGGATGCGCTCCAACTGCTCTTCAAAGTATTTCCTGGTCAGGACCGTGCCACCGTTTTTCAGGCGTTCTTCGTCCATTGCCCATCCCTTGATGGTGTACTGCTCCACGATTTGATTTGCCCAGACACGGAACCGCACCGCCCGCTGGTTGTTCACCTTGAAGCCGACCGCAATAATCATTTGCAGATTATAGTGGTTCACGCTGCGAGTAACCTGTCGGCCACCCTCATTTTGAACTATTCGGAATTTCCGAATAGTTGCCGCCTCGTCCTGCTCATGGTCAGCATAAATCTTTTTGATATGCTCATTGATGGTCGGAAGCCCCACATCGTAAAGGGTCGCCATCATCTTTTGCGTCAGCCAGATGTTTTCATCCTCGTAGCGCATCTCGATACTGTCCTTGTCCTCGCCCGTAGAGGCAACAAAGGTCAGGTATTCCGCCGCAGAAGAACGTACCAATGCAGAATCTTTTTTTTCGTTTTCCATCTCAGCCCTCGATTTCTGCCACGATCTGGTCAATGGCGGCCCGCAGTTCGTTTTCTCGTGCTACGATTTGCGCAATTTCAGCGTTCAGCTTCACAATGTCGATCTTCTCGCGGGTGTCCTTGGCCTCCACATAAGTGGAAACCGACAGGTTATAGTCATTTTCCTGCACCTCGGAATACTCCGCCAGATGGGAGAAGTGTGCTTCTTCTGCCCGCTGTGCAAAGGTGTCCACTATTTTGTTAATGTTCTCCGGGGTGAGTTTGTTGTTGTTCGTCACCTTGACGCACTCGGAAGAAGCATCAATGAACAGCACCTTATTGTCCGTTTTACCCTTTTTCAGCACCATGATGCAGGTGGCAATACTGGTACCAAAGAACAGGTTGCTCGGCAACTGGATGATGCAGTCAATGAAGTTATTGTCCACCAGATACTTGCGGATTTTCTGTTCTGCACCGCCACGGTACATGATGCCGGGGAAACAGACGATTGCAGCCGTACCGTTGGAAGCCAGCCATGCCAGCGAGTGCATAATAAAGGCCAAGTCTGCCTTGCTCTTCGGAGCCAGCACACCAGCCGGAGCAAAACGCGGGTCATTGATGAGCAGCGGATTCTCGTCACCGGCCCACTTGATGGAGTACGGCGGGTTCGATACGATCAGCTCAAAGGGTTCATCATCCCAGTGCTGCGGATTGGTCAGCGTGTCCTCACAGGCAATGTCGAATTTGTCAAATTCGATGTCGTGCAGGAACATATTGATGCGGCACAGGTTATACGTTGTGATGTTGATTTCCTGTCCAAAGAAGCCGTTGCGCACGGCATCCCGTCCCAGCACCTTTTCTGCCTTCAGCAGCAGCGAACCGGAACCACAGGCCGGGTCATATACCTTGTTGATTTCCTTCTTGCCTACCGTACCCAGCCGGGTCAGCAGTTCCGAAACATCGGCAGGCGTAAAGAACTCGCCACCGGACTTGCCCGCATTGCTGGCGTACATGGTCATCAGGTATTCGTAGGCATCGCCAAAGGCATCAATGTCATGCTCTTTCACATCGCCAAGGTTCATATCTGCCACGCCGTTCAGCAGTTTCACGAGCTTCTCATTGCGCTTGGCAACAGTCGCACCCAGCTTATTGCTGTTGACATCGTAATCATCGAACAACCCTGCAAACTGTCCCTCAGAGGAGCTGCCCTTTGCGGATTCCTCAATGTGCCGGAAGACTGTTTCCAGCGTTTCGTTGAGGTTTTCATCACTGGCCGCTTTTGCTCGTACATTGCAGAACAACTCACTGGGCAGGATGAAGAACCCTTTTTCCTGTACCAGCCCTTCCCGTGCCTGCTCTGCCTCTGCATCAGACATATCTTCATAGCGAAAATCCGGGTTGCCTGCATCAATTTCGCCCTGATTGATATAGCTGGCAATGTTCTCCGAAATATAACGGTAGAACATCGTACCGAGAACGTAGCTCTTGAAATCCCATCCGTCCACTGCGCCGCGCAGATCATCCGCAATCGCCCAGATTGCACGGTGCAGTTCTTCGCGTTCCTGCTCTTTTTTGGTGTCTACCATTTTTATTTCCTCCATCAAATGCGGATTTCCGCATTGTTTTCTTTCATTTTAACATAGTAAATGTACCACTATTGGTACACCATGGTGTCTTTTTCTAAAAAGGATACACTTTCCCTTTATACTATCCTAGTAAAGCGTACCACAGCTTTTCCGTGATTGCAAGCCGATAAAAATTTCTATTGCTTTTTTCAGCGAGATAGTGTACACTTTTTTCAATCTCGTCCACTATCTGCATCTCAGACGGTGTTTCGTATTAGTAAGCATCTACGATTTTGGAGGGAAACAAATGAAAGTGAAAAAGACCAAGCTGCCTGAAAACCTGTATCACTACACCAGCCTTATCAAATATCGGATGATTTCGGCCACTGGGAAATTAGTGCTGACGCCTTCCAACCTAAAGTACGATGGTGCAACTTTCCATCAGGAGCC
>OMBB01000790.1_pt1 | contig 13547 bp, 10 predicted proteins | sample 1673961 | NCBI WGS metagenome assembly OMBB01 (sample SAMEA103958135, study PRJEB25191) | human gut metagenome | reverse complement strand
TAACTCAATTCTATCACTATATCTTTCCGCATTTCACTTTTTTGTAGTAACTTTGCAGACAAAACACACACTGTATGAAGAAAACAATCATTTTATTCACCCTGATTCTCTGTTGCATGGCCGCATGCACCGGAAGTCAAAAAAAAGAAAAATCTATGATGACTGGAAACGAAACACTTGTATGTCTGGAAACCACGATGGGAAATATTATTGTAAAGTTGTATGACGAAACGCCTAAGCACCGTGACAATTTCATAAAACTGGTGAAAGAAGGGGTATACGACAGTACACTTTTCCACCGCGTTATCAAAAACTTCATGATTCAGGCAGGTGATCCGCAAAGCAAGACTGCTACCGACACCACAACAACTTTAGGAACCGGTGATGTAGGCTATACTATTCCTGCAGAAATCAATCCGAAATTTTTCCACAAAAGAGGTGTACTTGCTGCTGCACGTCAGGGCGATGAAGTCAATCCCAACAGAGAATCATCAGGCTGCCAGTTTTATATTGTAACCGGAAGAAAATTCTCTGAAGCACAGATGATCAATATGGAGAACCAGCTGAACGAAGCCAGACTAGACACCGTATTTCAGGCTTTGGCACGCAAGCACATGAAAGAAATCTATAAGATGCGTAAAGCAAACGATATGGAAGGCCTGATGGCACTGCAAGATACACTGGAAGCACAAGCACGTGCTGAGGTTAAGAAAGAACCTGCTCTGAAATTTACCCGTGAACAGATTCAGGCATATACTACAGTAGGCGGAGCTCCACATCTTGACGGCAGCTATACCATATTTGGAGAGGTAGTAGACGGAATGGATGTTGTAGCACGTATCGAAGCTGTAAAAACCAACCGTACAGACCGTCCGGAAAAGGATGTACGTATACTGAAAGCTTCTGTAATAGAGAAATCGGATAAAGAATGATACAAGTAAACCATCATACATTGCCCAACGGGCTGCGTATCGTACACAATGAGGACAACTCAACCCAAATGGTTGCCCTCAATTTGCTGTACGATGTAGGAGCACGCGACGAAGATCCGGAGCATACCGGTTTTGCTCACCTGTTTGAGCATCTGATGTTCGGCGGTTCAGTGAATATTCCCGATTACGATGCACCGGTACAAAATGCCGGTGGGGAAAACAATGCATGGACCAACAATGACATTACTAATTATTACATTACCCTTCCCTATCAGAACGTAGAAACAGGATTCTGGCTGGAAAGCGACCGCATGCTGAGCCTCGACTTCAGCCCGCAAAGCCTGGAAGTACAGCGACAGGTAGTAATTGAAGAGTTCAAGCAACGGAATCTGAACCAGCCTTATGGCGACGCATCACATTTGCTGCGCGAAATGGCTTACCAGGATCATCCATACCGCTGGCCGACCATCGGTAAGGAAATCAGCCACATAGCCAATGCTACACTAGATGAAGTCAAGAACTTTTTCTATCGTTTCTATGCTCCTAACAATGCGATTCTGGCAGTTACAGGTCATATTTCATTTGAAGAAACTGTCCGTCTGGCTGAGAAATGGTTCGGTCCGATACCTTCACGCAATATACCCAAACGTGAATTGCCGGCAGAAAAGCCTCAAACAGCGATACGCCGACGCAGCGTAGAACGAAAAGTTCCGGTAGATGCTTTATATATGGCCTTTCATATGTGTAACCGGTTCCATGCCGAATATCACGTATTCGACATCATAACCGACTTGCTTTCAAACGGACGTTCATCGCGATTCATACAGACATTGGTACAAGAGAAAAAACTCTTTACCTCCATCGACGCCTATATTTCGGGAAGCCTCGACGAGGGTTTGCTGCATATTACAGGAAAACCAGCTTCGGGCATCACCCTGGAGCAGGCAGAAGAGGCTGTATGGCAGGAGCTCGACAAACTGAAAACGATTCCGGTAGCCGAAGAAGAACTGGAGAAGGTAAAGAACCGCTACGAAAGCGAACAAATTTTCAACAACATCAATTACCTGAATGTAGCAACCAACCTTGCATTCTTTGAATTGCTTGGACACGCGGAAGATATAAATCTGGAAGTAGGAAAATACCGTTCGGTAACGGTCGGACAGATACAAGATACGGCATGCCGTACTTTTGTACCCGAGAATTGTAACATTCTATATTATAAAGCTATCAAATGAGTCAGTCACATTACCGCGCATTATTATCATTAGGCCTTCCTATTGTCATCGGGCAGATAGGAGTTATCGTATTGGGATTTGCTGATACGCTGATGATCGGACATCACAGTACGACAGAACTGGCTGCTGCCAGCTTCGTCAATAACATGTTCAATCTTGCCATTATCTTCAGTACAGGATTTGCCTATGGACTGACGCCTGTTGTGGGCAGTCTGTTCGGACAGCACAAAGTAAGCGAGGTAGGAAGAACGCTTAAAAACAGCCTTGCAGCCAATACTGTACTGGCAGCGATCGTATGCCTGGTAATGACTATACTTTATCTGAACCTTGACCGTATGGGGCAGCCTGATGAGCTGATACCGCATATGCGTCCTTACTTTATGGTATTGCTGGTTTCTCTGCCATTCGTATTATGGTTCAACGGATTCAAACAGTTCTCCGATGGAATTACCGATACCAAAGTATCCATGTGGATATTATTAAGTGGTAACATTCTGAATATTATCGGCAACTATATCCTTATTTACGGTAAGCTTGGTATGCCCGAACTAGGCCTTCTAGGTGCAGGTATATCTACAATGGTATCACGTATTCTTATGGTCATAGCTTATCTGGTTCTGTTTTTCGGTACCCGTCGTTACCAGAGTTTCAGAGAAGGTTTCCGACTGGGAAAAATCAACAGAACAGATTTTAGCTTGCTGAACAGACTAGGATGGCCCATTGCAGCACAAATGGGAATGGAAACAGCTTCCTTCAGCCTGAGTGCGATCATGGTTGGTTGGCTGGGAAGTGCAGAGCTTGCCAGCTATCAGATTATGATTGCTGTTTCACAAATATGCTTCATGATGTATTATGGCATGGGAGCTGCTGTATCTGTACGCATCAGTAACTTTCTAGGACAGAGGGATATAGTCAATGTAAGACGTACAGCAAACATTGGTTTTCACATCATTCTGATTATGATAGTCTGTACATCCATACCTATTTACCTGCTGCGTAACCACTTGGGCGGATGGTTTACGGATGACGCAACTGTTGCTGCCATGGTAGCCCAGGTTATTATTCCGTTCCTTCTTTACCAGTTTGGCGACGGACTGCAAATCAATTTTGCCAATTCCTTGCGAGGCATTGCCGATGTACGCCTGATGATGTTGTTCTCATTTATTGCTTATTTCATTATATCACTTCCTTTGGGATACTTGTTCGGCTTTGTTTTCGACTGGGGAATCACCGGTATATGGATGGCTTTCCCGTTCGGCTTGACCAGTGCCGGAATTATGTATTATCTCAGATTCAGATATAAAACGGGAAAAGGAGTCTGACTATGTTTTCTACTTCAACGAAAATTGCCTTCGGATATATTTTACTCATTTGCTTGCTTTTCGGAGCTATCGGATACATTCACCAGCAAATGACATTGCTCACTACGCCTACGGGACTGGAAGAAACAATCAGTAACCGGAGGAAAACAACGCACCAGATTGTAACCCAACTATACGAAGCAGAAATTATCGGACAGACATTACGTATCGGACGACTTAATGAATATCCTAAATACAAAAGGGCGATGAAAGAAGCCAGCGCCCTTATAGACTCTCTTCAGCAACTTCTGACTGATACATTGCAACAGATGCGTCTGGATACAGTACGTTCATTGCTGCGGAATAAAGAGCAAAACATGGTACTGGTGCTCGAAGCCATGAAGCAAAGCCCCACAGACGAATTGTACCGGCAGCAGCTGGATAGTCTGATTATGCAGCAAGACTCCATATTGAGCAGCACGCATGTACGCCGACGCGTGGTTACACACCGTAACTCATATACTATTCATCATAAACCCAAAAAGTTTTTCCGCAGACTTGCCGATGTATTTTCTCCCGGCAAGCCCGACTCAACTCAAGTGGACAATATCATCCAGGAAGAATATACAGATACGATAGACGAAGCTTACAATCCGGTTGATACCATTGCTACTATGCTGACGTCTATACAGCACAAGGTTTTCCAGACAAGACAAGAAAGTATGCGGACGCTTGACGCACGCATCAACCAGCTGCGTATTGCAGGAGGAAGGGTAAGCCAGCGTGTAAATCAGCTGCTGGATAATATAGAGGACGATGAACAAAAGGCAATGGAAGTCCGCATAGCACACGAACAAGACATCCGCCAGCAGGCTGCATGGACAATGGCAACGATTGCTATTCTGGCTGTATTGCTTGTGCTTATTTTCTTTACCATTATCTGGCGAGATATAACACGAAGTAACCATTACCGTAAAGAACTGGAAAAAGCTAAACTATATGCTGAAAATCTCCTTGTGGCACGAGAGAAACTGATGCTTACCATCACGCACGACATCAAAGCTCCTGCCGGATCCATTATCGGATATATAGATTTGTTAATCAGGCTGGTACAGGACCGTCGTCAGCAGTTTTACTTACATAATATGAAAAGTTCGGCAAATCATCTGCTGGACCTGATTACTTCACTTCTTGACTACCACCGACTGGAAGCAGGAAAAATGGATATTCACCCCGTAACGTTCAATCCACATGAACTGTTCGAAAGTATCTATACCAGCTTCTTGCCCGGAGCAGAAAAGAAACAACTAACCCTCAACTTCGAAGAGAACATACCACGTACGCTTAATCTTGAAGGCGATCCTTTCCGCATACGCCAGATTGCAGAAAACCTGATATCGAATGCACTGAAGTTTACTTCACAAGGAAGTATCACAATTCAAGTAGATTATGAGCAAAACCGGTTTACTTTCCGCGTAGAAGATACCGGTTGCGGTATGAGTATTCAAGAGCAGCAACGTGTATTCCAAGCTTTTACTCGTTTACAAAGTGCGCAGGGACAAGAGGGATTCGGACTTGGTCTGTCTATTACAAAGAAACTGGTTGAACTACTTAACGGCGAAATAACCATAGAAAGTGCTCCCGGAAAAGGAAGCATGTTTCAGGTTGTACTATTCTTACCTAAAGTAACGAAAGCACCAATAACTCAAGTCGAAACACTGTCGGACGACAAAAAGCAATGGCGTATTCTGTTAATAGATGACGACCGTATCCAGCTCAATCTGACAGAAGTCATGATTTATGACCTGTTCAATCATGCCCAACATAGCATTCCTCCTGTCATAAAATGCTGTACACAGCCGGAGGAACTCTTCAAGCTGATAGCTTCAGAAACATTTGATATTGTTTTTACTGATATACAAATGCCTGCAATGAACGGCTTTGAGCTACTCCAGAAACTGAGAAGCCTCGATGTTCCACAGGCTAAAAACATTCCCGTCATAGCCATCACCGCCCGAAGCGATATGGATGAAACTGATTTTTGCACACAGGGCTTTGCCGGATGTCTGCATAAACCTTTCAATCAGACTGAGCTGTTGAAAATTTTCAAAGCTCACATGCAAGAAGACTGGAAAGAAAATACAGTACAAACAGACAGTAAACCGTCTGATACAGAATGTACATATAATTTTTCACCCCTCACAGCTTTTTCGGGTGATGACCCTGCCGCTGCACATGAGATTCTGGAAACTTTCATCGGAGAAAGTACGAAGAATTATGAACGTATGAAACAGGCTCTAAGCAATAAGAACATGGCAGATTTGTGTAACGTAGCCCACAAAATGCTTCCTACTTTCACCATGATTGAAGCTAGAAAAGCTATACCGGCCTTACAATGGCTGGAGTTTCATCGGGGAAACACAGATCTAAGTGATGAAGCCAGACAACATGCAGACGAAGCATTAAGTTGCATAGCTGACGTAATTAAGGAAGCCAAGAAGGTTTTAAACGACGGGAAGGACAACTAAAATAGTAAAAAAACTTCCAAAAGAAAACTTAAAAAACAATCTGAGGTACTCTGTTTACCGGAAAATTTAAATATGGTCTGAGTACTATACTGAAAAAATATTATCTTTGTATCAGATTACAGCCTTGGAATACCAGAAAAATGAATTAAAGAATGAAGTAAAACTCCGAAAAAGGAGCAGAATATTTGCGAAAAAACAAAGTGTTTCTGTAAAAGAGGCCACTGTTTCTCCACGTATTACCACAAACTAAATCCATTAGGACAACAAGGCTTTTTTTATTTGTAACATACCGGATAAAAAGAAATATATGACTCCGTCTATTCTCATAATCGAAGATGATTTAACTTTTGCTACCATGCTGAAAACGTGGTTGGGGAAAAAAGGTTTCGAAGTTGATACGGCAGGTAGTAGTTCACGTGCCAAGAAACAACTCTCAGCACGTTCTTACGACCTCATATTGTCTGACTTACGGCTTCCTGACCAAGACGGAATACATTTGCTGGCATGGCTTCGCAACCAGTCGTGCACTACTCCTTTTATTATTATGACGAGTTATGCCGAAATACAGACTGCCGTACAGGCCATAAAACAAGGAGCAAGCAACTATATAGCGAAACCAGTTCAGCCTGACGAATTGCTGAAAAAGATAAAAGAAGCTATCCAAAAATCTGAAGTTCCTGCTACGCCTAGTGAAGCGCATATTGAAAAAAATACTCCGCAAAGTTTTCTGGAAGGTGAAAGTGAAGCAGCTCACCAATTATTCAGTTATGTCCGTCTGGTTGCCCCTACTCAAATGTCTGTTCTCATAAATGGAGCAAGTGGTACGGGAAAAGAATATGTAGCACACCGAATCCATGAACTAAGTAAACGAAATGGAAAGCCTTTCATAGCAATAGACTGTGGATCGATACCCAAGGACTTGGCTGCATCTGAGTTTTTCGGACATATAAAAGGTTCATTTACCGGAGCGCTAAATGATAAAGTAGGTGCATTTGAAGAAGCCAACGGAGGTACTTTATTTCTCGATGAAATAGGAAACCTGAGTTACGAGGTACAGGTTCAGCTGCTGCGTGCTTTACAGGAACGCCGTATTCGCAGAATAGGTTCGACCAAGGAAATAGAGGTGGATGTACGACTTGTAAGTGCCACCAACGAAAACCTGAAGGAAGCTATAGCTAAAGGTACATTCCGCGAAGATTTATATCATCGTATTAATGAATTTACCCTACGAATGCCCGACCTGAAAGAGCGTCCCGAAGATATTCTGCTCTTTGCTAATTTCTTTCTGGATCAGGCAAACCGAGAACTGGAACGTACGTTGATCGGTTTTGACGCTGCTGCAAGTGAAGCACTTCAACGCTATTCATGGCCAGGCAACTTGCGTCAACTAAAAAATATTGTCAAACGTGCTACGTTACTGGCACGAGGAGAATTTATTACTGTACACGATTTAGGAGAAGAGATTCTCGCACAGCCCGTAAGTCCTGCTACATCATCATTTGCTTTACACGATGAAGAAGCAGAAAAGAAACGGATAATGAATGCTTTGCAACAAACGGGAAATAACAAAACCAAAGCAGCACTGTTGCTGGGGATAGACCGTAAAACATTATACAATAAAATGAAACTGTATAATATCGGGTAATATTTCTCCTGAAAATTTATTCATTGAAGATAAAAATTCCACAAAACTGTGGATTTATTCCACAGTTTTTTCTACACATTCCACAGTTTCCCCAATCTACAGGAAGTCACAGTTTTATTCAAACATTTATAAATCAAAGAATTAAATAAAATCCTTTTTTCTGGCACGATGATTGCAATATATCTCTTACGAGAGAATTGGATACACACACTCTATACAACATAAAAAAAGGCAAAAACTAAACTATAAACCCAACCCCATAAAAACAAAAGAGAGAAAGGTTGATTTCCCCCTGAAATACAACCTTTTGACAAGAAAATGAAGATGCCTATGTGTTTTTAACAAACGAGGACGCTGTGAAGCGTCCTCGTTTTCTCTTTTTATTTGTTCATTTCGAAGCCATTCCATAAATTACCGGAAGGAACAGGTGCTGTTATATCAATCGGTTCTTTCGATACCGGATGAATAAACCGTACCCTACGCGCATGCAGGCAAATACTTCCGTCAGGATTCGACCGTGGAAAGCCATATTTCAGATCACCTTTAATGGGACATCCCATCTTTGCAAGCTGACAACGAATCTGATGATGCCGTCCGGTTTTTAAATCCACTTCCAGCAAATAATAATTTTGTGAATGCCCTATCAGTCTGTAGTTAAGAACAGCTTTCTTCGAGTTCTTCACTTCTTTATCGTAAGCATACGATTTATTTTGCTTTTCATTGCGTACCAAATAATGTACCAGCTCCCCTTCTTCAGCAGGAGGACACTGCTTCACGATGGCCCAATAAGTTTTCTTCACTTCACTGTTGCGAAACATATCGTTCAGACGAGCCAAAGCTTTACTGGTTTTAGCAAAAACCACCAGTCCGCTTACAGGTCGGTCCAGACGATGTGCTACGCCTAAAAACACATTACCAGGCTTGGAATACTTTTCCTTCAGATATTGTTTTACAGTTTCAGACAAAGGTATATCTCCAGTCTTGTCACCCTGCACAATTTCGGAAGCCGTTTTATTTACTATAATAATATGGTTGTCTTCGTATACTACGGTCATAATGCCATAAAATAAAAAAGATGAAGAATGAAGAATACGATGCAGCGACAAATATTGACTGCATGTAGGTTCCTCATTCTTCACCTACAAATTATTTACTAAATATTACATGTTCATACCACCGTCTACCTGAATTACCTGACCTGATACATAAGCAGACAAGTCAGAAGCCAGGAACAATGCGATGTTTGCAACATCTTCCGGAGTACCTCCACGACGCAAAGGAATCTTCTTAGCCCATTCAGCTTTTACTTCGTCAGACAATTTTGCAGTCATATCAGTAATGATGAATCCCGGAGCAATAGCATTTGCACGGATACCACGAGAACCAAGTTCCTGAGCAATAGACTTAGCCAAACCAATCATACCTGCCTTTGATGCAGAGTAGTTACACTGTCCGGCGTTACCATGTACACCTACAACAGAAGCCATGTTGATGATGTTACCACTCTTCTGACGCATCATGATTGGAGTACAAGCGTGAATAAAGTTGAAAGCAGATTTCAAGTTAACACCGATTACGGCATCCCACTGTGCTTCACTCATTCTCATCATCAAACCGTCTTTTGTGATACCTGCATTGTTAACCAGAATATCGATAGTACCAAAGTCTTCTTTAATCTGTTCAACAACTTTTGCAGTATCTTCAAAGCTGGCAGCATTTGAAGCGTAACCTTTAACCTTTACTCCCAATGCAGCAATTTCAGCTTCTGTATTCTTTCCGTTTTCATCAATTACCAAGTCTGTAAATGCAATATTTGCACCTTCGGCAGCAAATTTCATTGCAATAGCTTTACCGATACCACGAGCAGCACCGGTTACGATAGCTGTTTTTCCTGTTAATAATCCCATGATTTGTTATATTTAAAAGATTAAACTTATTTTTCTTTCCGACATCCCAAAGCACCATACACGATTTTAGACACATACCGCCAGCCGGTTTCGTCGTCCAGATCCTCTCCTATCTGTCCACGAATGTATGGAACTTCAATTCCTTTAATACAATAATGCAATATATCGGCGGTTATCTCTACATTATCTATATCGAACAGCCCTTGTTCTTTTCCTTCTCTCAAGACTTCACGAAAAAGCTTTATTTCGTTGTTGTCGAAATACTTTCTCATTGCTTCTACACGCCAGATATCACGGAAGAAATCGGCACGGAGCGTACCATTACGATAAACCGCCATTTTAATAATATCAAGATGTGTAGTAATCAGCTCCAGGATTTTCTCATCGGGTACAGTAGGTTTCTTGGCAACCTTATCCATTGTATCCGAAAGCATCTTGAGTTCCGACTCTACCACAGCCATATAAATCTGATCTTTACTTTTAAAATAAGTATATAGAGTACGACGGCCTTTTTTAGATGCCACGGCAATATCATTCATTGTCGTAGCCTCAACTCCTTTCTTGGCGAATAGCTGTCGGGCAACGTCTACTAACTTGGCTCTGGTCTTCAATACAGTCATTCTAACTCTCCTATTGCACAATCTACATTATTGTGAGCAAAATTACTGTTTTTCTTTTATCTACACAAATTCAGACCAGATTTTCCACTGTAAGCGACAGAGTTTATGAGTTCTTTTGCCTTTATCCTACCCAAAATGAATCTTACAAGCTCTTGTCGCCGAGAGATTTTTTCAGCTAAAGGATAAAAAACATCAAAGTTCAACCTAATACGGCAGTAAATCTATCTCTCAAACTTTTCTTCCAGCGTCAGATATTCTAAGAAAAAACAAAAAAATCCACTTAATAGATTTTAATATTTACGGCAAGAAAAAGTAAAAAAAGATGCATAGATCTACATTTTTCACGAAGAAATACACAAAAAAGATCAAATAATTCGTCCAAAAATTTGTTTTTCAAAATAAAACCCTTACCTTTGCACCACAATTAAGGAATAACATCGCGGAGTGGAGCAGTTGGTAGCTCGTTGGGCTCATAACCCAAAGGTCATTCGTTCGAGTCGGATCTCCGCAACTACAATGAGGATAAAAGGTTTAAAGGCCGTTTATCCTCATTTTTTTTAATTCCCATCAAGGACAGAAAAAAATGTTTGCGCAAATAATGTTTGTGCAAATTGCTTCCACACTTCCACCTCCTCTCCACATCCCTTTATTCATCGGCATTACAGATGCGGTGGAAGCAACTCAAAAGTGTGGAAGCAAAATTTGCTTCCACACCGTTTCACAAACAGAAATACTGACACCACAAGAAGATAACATGGAGTAACACAAGTTATTAATTTCTTGCATCACATCTTATTTATATCGTACCTGACGAAATCAATATCCTGCAAACACGGTATTAATTCCATCTCCTCCCCCTTCAAATGCAATCAGAACAAATGCGTACAGCCACACAAAGCCAAGACCTCAATACTGTTTTCCTCTGTGCTTTATTCAGAGAATGAAGGTATTTATTACGTCGGACATAAGGAATCAACAGTATGCAACGGCCATGATGCAATCGCCTAACGGCCATCAACAACCCGCTTAACAGCCGTCAGCAGATCACCGCACGACCATTAGGCGCTGATAAGGCAATGAGTAAAAGGGAACACTCCCTATACACAAGTAAACAAAGCCCTATATACAACGGATTAAAAGCAGCGGTTTCCCTTAGAATATCCTGATGAAAAGCAACCCCAGCCCGATGGCAACGCCAGTCGAAACAAGTCCGGGAAGCATGAACGAGTGGTTCAGCACATACTTGCCGATACGGGTAGTTCCGGTACGGTCGAAATTAATGGCTGCTACTACGGTGGGATAGTTGGGAATAAAGAAGTAACCGTTTACGGCCGGGAACAGAGCAACCAGTATCATAGGCGAAATGCCCAAAGCGATGCCCAAAGGCATCAGTGCGCGCACAGTGGCGGCCTGGCTATAAAGCAGAATCGACATGGCAAACAAGGCTATCCCGAACAGCCACGGCATTTGCCTCACCACTCCCTCGACGGACTGGGTCAACTGAAGCATGTTTCCCTGAAGAAAAGTATCTCCCATCCAGGCAATGCCGAATATGGCAATCACCGCCTGCATGCCTGCCGGGAAGACGGAGCCTTGCGTTGCCTTCATGCCGTCGGTGCGAGTCAGCAGCAAGATGAGGGCGGCGGCAGAGAGCATCACGATTTCGATAATGGCGGACATGCCGAGTCTCACCGTCTCGCCGTCTATCACGAAGGCAGGACGCAAACTGTCGAACGAACCAAAGAACACGATAAAAACAGTGGCAAGGATAAAGATAAGCACAGACAAGACGGCATGCCGTTTATTGTGTATATCCTTTATCTCCACCTTCTTGACATCAAGATAGCCTTCGGTCAACCTCTTTCTGTACTCCGGGTCGTCTGCCAACTCCTTGCCCACCTTCATGGAGAACAAGGCGCCCACAAGTACCCCGATAATGGTAGCAGGAATCGTTATTTTCAGAATATCAAACAAGGTGACATCAAATCCCGCCAGCAACCCAAGCAATGCGACGGTGGCAGCCGAAATGGGACTTGCCGTAATAGCCTGCTGCGAAGCAATCACCGCAATGCCCAGTGGCCTCTCGGGACGAATCTTGGTCTCCGTGGCAACCTCGGCAATCACGGGAAGCACCGAATATGCCACATGTCCCGTACCGGCAACAAAAGTAAACAAATAGGTCACAATAGGGCTCAAGATGGTGACCTGCGAAGGATTCTTCCGCAACAACCGTTCTGCCAGCTTTACCATATAATCCAGTCCGCCAGCCGCCTGCATGCAGAATGCGGCAGAAATGACGGCGGCTATCATCAACATAACGTCAATGGGAGGTGATGTAGGCTGCAATCCGAAACCAAACGTCAGAATTGCCAGACCTATCCCTCCCATTACACCTAGTCCAATGCCGCCCAAGCGGGCGCCTATAATGATAGCTACCAATACGAATGCCAATTGCAAGGCCATATACTCTACACTTTTTGATTCATGTGCAAAGATAAGTCATTTCGTATTATGGCTACTCACCTACTTCTATTTTAACTGCTTGTTTTAACTCCACACTCAAAGAGGCATCATCCTTTAACGGTGTCCAGAACACCCGGCGGCATTCATTCTTCTGCAAAAGACAACGATGATAGCGGCTGCCGGACAGATGCTCCGTATCGATATGGAAGGAACCGGTATTGACATCCCAATCGGCTATCTCGTCCAGATTCAGATAAAGGTTGCGCACTGTGCCGCTGTTGAAATGCAAGCTCTGCGCCTGCGCCGCAAGCGCAGTGACATGGCAATCTTCCAGCCGGGCAAGGTATCGCGTGCGGAAAGAGAGCGTATCGCAACGGAGTCCGTAGAAATTGGCTTCCATATCTTCCACATCTACCACAACCGCTTGTACCTCCGCAGGCAACCGCAATTCCATCCCTTCTGAACGAACCCTTATCCAAATGTCATTCTGAAGATGCTGTTCCAGCTTATCCTCCGGAAAGTCAAAGGTGACGAGCAGGGTATCGCCAACGGAAGTCATCGACATAAAAGCCTCCATATCCCCTGCATAGGAGAAACTGCCCTGCTGCAAAGAGTCTCCGGCAGTTACCTCCAACGGCACTTCCCCGAACGAGAACATACGCTCTGCCTCCACAATACCTTCTTTTTTCTGTTTCCACACCACCGGAGGCTGTGTCAGCTTCAACACCCTGCACGAGGGCAGCTGCACCGTTTTCCGTTCTCCGCCGATTTCCATAAAATTATCTTTCTGAGTGACATTGCGGTCCACCACATAGAACATGAGTCCGCATACCATTGCCACACCGGTAACCAGCATTCCTATCATTATATAAGTCGTTCGTTTCATAACTGTCTTCTTTTATTTTTGTTTCTTGAT
>OMBB01000782.1_pt1 | contig 13677 bp, 12 predicted proteins | sample 1673961 | NCBI WGS metagenome assembly OMBB01 (sample SAMEA103958135, study PRJEB25191) | human gut metagenome | reverse complement strand
AGATGTGGGCATGGCTGGAGAAGTATGCCGCCATCTTCAAGGATTACATCTGCGACGTGGGCCAGTATCTGGCTGACGCAGATGCCGCCGGCAAGAAGGTGCTGTTCGAGGCCCAGCTGGGCGCTCTGCGCGACATCGACTTCGGCATCTACCCCTACACCACCTCCTCCAACGTCATCGGCGCTTACGCCCCCATCGGCGCAGGCATCCCGGGCCATAAGCTGACCAACAGCATCGGCGTGATGAAGGCTTACTCCTCCTGCGTGGGCGACGGCCCCTTTGTCACTGAGCTGGCCATGACCGAGGAAGAGAAGCACGCCCTGCGTGAGGCTGGCCACGAGTACGGTGCAGCCACCGGCCGTCCCCGCCGCGTTGGCCCCATCGACCTGGTGGCAAGCCACTACGGCGTGTTCTGCCAGGGCTGCGATGAGGTTGCCCTGACCCTGCTGGACGTGCTGGACTACATGGAGAAGATCCCCATGGTCACCGGCTACAAGCTGACCGACGGCACCATCACCAAGCGCTTCCCCATGGGCATGGCTCTGGACACCGCACAGCCTGTGGTGGAGTATCTGCCCGGCTGGCACTGCGATATCACTGCCGCCCGCAAGTGGGAGGATCTGCCCCAGGAAGCCCGCGATTACGTTGAGTATCTGGAAAAGGCTATTGGCTGCAAGATCACCTACATCTCCGTGGGTGCCGAGCGTGAGGCCTACATCCACCACAACGTCTGATCCGCGCCACAGAACCCGCCGCATTGAAAAGGAAACGTGACTATGTTTGATATCATCACGGACAGCGCCTGCGACCTGACCCCTGAGACGGCCGCAACGCTGAATATTGAGATCATCCCCTTCTATGTCTCGCTGGACGGTGAGCACTACCGCAAGGAAGGCAAGGAGATCGCCGTGCGCGATTTCTACCAGTTCATGGTAGATAACCCCGCGGCCTACCCCAAGACCAGCCTGCCTTCGCTGGAGGATTTTGAGACCGCCTTCCGGGCCCATGCCGAGGCGGGCCGCCCGGTGCTCTGCATCTGCTTTACCAGCAAGATGAGCGGCTGCGTGGGCAGCGCTCGCAACGCCCGGGAGCTGGTGCTGGAGGATTTCCCCGATGCTAAGATCGAGGTCATTGACAGCACCGCCGCCACCGTGACCGAATCCATCGTGGTGGAAAACGCGGTGGCCATGCGGGATGCAGGCTGTACGCTGGACGAAGCCGTGACCTGGCTGGAAGCGGAAAAGATCACCAACCAGATCTTTTTCACGGTGGGTAATCTGGACTACCTCATCAAGGGCGGGCGCATCGGCAAAGTCACGGGCCGTGCCGCCAACATTCTGGGCATCAAACCCATGATCCTGTTCAAGGAAGGCGAGATCTTTTCCGCTGGTGTGGCCCGCGGCCGCCAGAAGAGCTTTGAGAAGGCCCTCGACCTGCTGATGACCTATCTGGCCGAGCACAACGGCACGCCCGACGACTACTGCATCACGGTGGGCTACGGCTACGATGCCGACGAGGGCAAGCGGCTCTGGATGCAGACCCGCGCCGCCCTGCGCGCCAAGTACCCCACCTGCGAGTGCAATGTGGTCCTGCTGCAGATCGGCTGCACCATTGCCGTGCACACCGGCCCCTATGCGTTGGGCATGGGCGTGATGCGGCGGTGGAAAAAACAGTAACTCCCTCAGTCGCCTCCGGCGACAGCTCCCTCTAGGAGGGAGCCTTACGGCAGCGAAAAGCCTCTCTCTGAGAGGGAGGTGGCATTGCGTCAGCAATGACGGAGGGAGTTCCCACATAGTAAAAAAGAAGCCCCGACGAATGTCGGGGCTTCTTTTTGTTTTTCAGCCTTGATTTTTACGATGCACGATCACAGAAGACGGTGACACGGGTCTTGCCGCCGTAGGTGCAGGTGTACAGCACCAGGGCGTAGCCGCTGTGTTCCACTTCCTCCACACTGTGGGGGTCAAGCACTTCGACCTTATTCACGACGTACTCATTCACGATGCCGTCCATATCGGTGAAGGTGACGCTGTCCCCCGCTGTGAGGGAGGTCAGCTTACCGAAATGGCTCTCGTAGTTGTGCGCCGCAATGACCAGATCATCGGTGCGGGAAGAGCCGAACTGGCGGCAGGGGGCGATCTTCAAGCGGGGGTAGCTCCACTCGCTCATCACCGGCAGGTCAATGCCGATGGCGGGAATGGAGATCTCACCCACATATTCGTTGCCGTCGATCTCCACCACCGGGAGCTCGGGGTCCAGGGGGCCGCTCTCTGCCTCCGGTTCCGGGGCCTCCACCTTCTGCTGAAGGTCGGCCACCACGGTCTGGGCCTCGGCACCGGCGTGGGCATCCTCGTAGCGGTTGTAGGCGTACAGGCCGCCCGCCGCCAGCAGGAGCACCACACCCAGCACGATGCAGACAAGCCCGGGGGATACTTTACGCATTCTTTTCACGTTTCTTGCTGCGCTCCATCAGGTAGGCACCCACAGCCACCAGCACCAGACCGCTTGCCGTCAGAACAGGTATGGGCCAGTTCAGCTGACCGGTCTGGATCAGTTTGGGGCCTTCGGCCGGGCGGGCATCCGCCACCACGCTGGCCGGGGCGGTGGGCTCCGGTGCACTAGGGGTGGTGGTTTCAGTCACGGTCGGGCGGGCATCTGCCGGGGCCGGGTTCTCCGGCGTGGAAGGGGTGGGCGGGGTGACAGGATCAGGGTCATACGGGTCCGGGTAGTACGGGGTCTCGATGGCCTTGTATCTGTTGTTGAAGGTGATGCTGCTCACCTTTTCGTCCATCAGGTCGGCCTGTGTGTGCACGGCCATCCGGGCCACCAGCTTGTCGTTGTCCCACACCACGGAAACTCGCAGATAGTACACGGTTTCATCGTAGGTGCCGCGGGTGTTGACACCGGCGCGCTGGCGCACGGTGTAAACGTAATAGCCGGGCTTGGTGTAGTTGATGGGGCCAAAGCTGCCGGTCTCACCGTCGGTGATCTCCAGAGTGGTCACCTCGGGCAGGGGCGCATTGTCCACAGCCTCAAGTTCCACAGTCAGTGTTTCCTTTGGGAGAGGTGTTTCCCCCGTGGACTGAATGGAAACCGGAAGCTCCTGCAGCTGTGTATGCTGGTCAGCCGCGGTGGCCGCAAATGCCGCCGGCTGACACAGGCAGAACCCCAACGCAAGCGTCAGGAGTGCTGCCGCGATTTTACGGAACCTCATTTCATCCTCTCCTTTATGAATCCGACGCGGACGGGATCATCCACGCCAGAAGAATGGTGCGTGCATCGGTAAACTCCGTTGAACAGGTGGACAGCGCCAGCACCTGAGCGTCATCGCCCGCCGCTTTCATGGCGGCCAGCGTTTCGGTGTTCAGGTTCAGGGCGTTCTCCTGCGCAAAGGTGTACAACCCCTGCAGGTCGCTGTCCCAGCGCTGGGGCTGGAAGATCGCGCTCTCAGACGAAGGGACCAGCAGACATGCAAAGGTTTTAAGATCATAGGTGCGGTCGGGCAGGATCAGCTCACCGGTGGTGTTCTCTGCAAAGAACTCTGCGTCCTTGTAGAGATCCAGATCACCGAACATCTTGCTCTCTTCCATGTGGTGACCATACAGCAGAGAGTAAGGGTCGGTGAAGTTCTTGTCGCAGTTCACATCCAAAAAGATGCTGCCTGCCAGCGAGAAATCACCGTAGACATCGGTGTTCACATAGGTAAAGTTGTCCTCGCCCTGTACCACAGGGTAGTCGATGGCGGTGTTATCCAGTGTGACCCACGCGCAGACATCCGGGTTGATGCCCAGCAGCTCCTCAAAGCTTGCGCCGTTATCCGCGCCCGCCTTGGGCTTGAACTGCAGAAGCTCTGCCTGAACATTGTCTGCGGCGGCGTACACCTGCGAGTTGTCCCACAGGGCATAGGCTGAATACGCCCCGGCGACCACCAGGAACAGCACGACCACCGTGCTCACCAGAAAGTCGGCTGCCCTCAACGCTTTTCTCTGCCAGTTGATACAGCCCACCTCCGGTTAAGCAAATTCAAATAAGTGGTTATTCGTTAGGTTTGTGCTGAGATAACCCCCCCAGTCACGCTTCGCGTGCCAGCCCCCGCTAATAGGGGGGCCCTTGGCATGGCGCAAAGCTTCACGGTTTTGCCAAGGCCGCCCCTACTAGGGGCGGTGGCATCCCGCAAGGGATGACGGTGGGGTTTAATCTACCGCGAGCAATTACTCCTCGTCGCGGCGGCGCTTGTTCAGCATCAGGGCCACACCACCAATGGCAACGATGGCCAGCATTGCAATGTAAGGAGCGTTGTCGAGGATAACGCCCATGTCGGGGGAATCAGGATTGGTGTTCTGGAAAGCTGCAGTCACGTCGGTATTATTAACAGTACCCTTGATCTTAGTAGTCTCAGTGGTGTCAAATGCAGTATCAGTAACAGTAACAGTGTACTTCACTTCGTCAACAGTAACAACAACAGCACCATTATCTACCTGAGAACCATTCTCGTAAATTTCGTACTTAATGCCAGCAGGCAGGTTGGAAAGTTTCAGAGAATCATTGTGACGCAGAGTAACAGTATATTCCTTATCCAGTTCCAGATATGCATTCTGAGAGATTGCAGTAGTGCCATCCTTAAGGGTTGCAGTGTTGCTCAATTCTGCAACCTGAGGTCCCTTATACAGACCAGTATCAGTATTATTCTGCAGGTCATTTGCCTTAGTGAACTTAATCTTAAAGGTAAAGTCCTTGCTCAAGTTGCCAAGTGCGCCATGAACAGTCTTGCTCAGCTTCAAATTCTGAATGTTGCCGACACCGTACTTATTCTTAAACGCTTCGGTTGCCAGAATCTTATTGCCGTCGGAATCCTTCAGAGCAACAAAATAGCCAAACTCAGCAGTAGCAGTGGCATCAACTTCCTTTGCGTTGACCTTGCTGATAACCATCGTCACAGTACCACGCTCAGCAGTCACAGACTGGTATGCCTTGTCCATGCTCTCAACGATGGTAAAAGTATACTTACCAACAGGCTTGCCTTCAGTCAGCTTCGCAACATCCAGCTTAAAGGTGCCAGTATAGACACCTTTATTGTTTTCGCCACCGTTAGAAGTATAATTACCCGCGTTAAATTCCACCGATTTAGTATCCAGTGCTGTACCGGTAGTTGCCGTACCCTCATAAACATTAAAGTTAAACTTCATGCTATCGGGCGCAGTACCATTAGCAACCGTCAGAATCTTGGTTAAATCAATTTCAGCCTTACCATTAACCGGCACAAACATTTTTGCATTGTATTCGCCAGCCGTGCCGGGATAGGTAGCATCAACACCAGTCGTCGCAAACGCTGCGGTTGCGCCGACGGTGAGCATCATGGCGGCAGCCAGAACGCCCGCGAAGAATTTCTTCAGTTTCATTGTTATTCCTCCCTAGTAAGAAATAGTTCGTACTCCTGTGCCACGGCCCAAACTCCGCGGTTCACAGGCAGGATGCCGGCAGCTTCTTCCGGCTTCCGTGGTATTACAGACTGCGTCGCCGCAGTAGTGTAATTACTTTTGCTTGCACATCCTCCAGCGGAACCGGGCCAAAGTCCCGGCTGTCCTCGGATTGTGTGCGGTAATCGCCCAGCACAAAAAAGCAGCCTTCCGGCACCGTGTAGGGGTACTCCAGCGCGTCTTTTGCGTAGGTGGGGTAGAGGATCTCGCCGCTCTGCACCGCGCCGTTCACCACAAGGGTGCCGCTGTCGTCCAGAGCCACAAGGTCGCCCTCACGCCCAAGGATGCGGCCCACCCGGAGCTTGCCGCCCTGGGTGTAGACCACAACGTCGTTTTTTGCATAGGTTTTTTGCAGGCGGTAGCAGATGAGCAGGTCGCCATCCTTTACCGCGGGGAACATACTGCTGCCCTTGGCCTGTGTAAGCAGGAACACCTGCGTGAACAGCACCCACGCGCACAGCAGGATCACCACAACGCGGCCCAGCAGGCTGATAAAATCCTGCCGGTTCTCAGCGTCCAGCCTGCGGCGGCGCACCGCCCGTGCCCCCTGCTTCAGGGCTTCATTGTCCAGCGGGTGCATCGGAATGCGCCTCCTTTTGGGGGTCAGAGCTGTCAACTTTGGTGGTATCCAAGGGCAGGCTTCCGGTCTGCTGCTCCAAGAGTACATTGTACCTTGTGCGCTCGGCGCGGATGGCGGCTTCGTACAGGGCGTAAAGCTCTTCCAGCTTCTTCCACATTGCCGCTTCGTCCACGCCGCCCAGCAGGTTCTTGCGGAATTTCACCGTCCGGAACCACTGGATGATCGCTTCCTGCTCCGGGCTGATACAGCTTTCCTCGGCACCGGCCAGCCGCTGGGGCGCTTTCTTCTTCGCCATGCGGTCAGCCCCCTTTAGTCATCTTCCTTACGGTGCTTGCGCAGCATCAGCAGGGCCACGCCGCCAGCCACCACAGCAAGGATGACAATGTAAGGCAGGGTGTCGAGGAGGACACCAAGGTCAGGCTCGAGAGTTCGATGGTTGGTGAAGGCGATTTGTTTAGCGTCCGTACCAATCGTTACAGTTGCTTCTTGCCCATCTGTAGATGTTCCAGAATCAACCACATAGCTGGTCTCGTACTTTTCGCCTGAATAATTATCCTCTACAACCTTGTATTGGCCGCTCGGTAGATTCTTGAAGGTAATCGAAGCTCCATCTTTCAGAGTAAACTTGCCATCGGTTCCATCATTCAGCAATGCACCATTTGTATTGCTGAACTCATAGTTACCAGTTGTAAGTGTCACAGGATTACCGCTTGCATCGAGAATCTGGAAGGTAAAAGCCTTATTGGTATCGCCAAGTTTGCCAGTAACAGTTTTGGTAACGGTCAGGTTGGCGGAAGCAGGCACATACTTTGCGTAGAAGGTTGTATCCGCAGAAATGGTATCCGCTGTAAAATCAAACTTGCTTTCAGGTGTAAAGTTCTTATCCGTATACCATCCCTCAAATTTATAAACGGTTCCATCCGCTGCTGGCTTTATTAGCGGATACTCTGCTTGAGTTTGACCTGCGCGGGGAACATCCGGACGATCAATATTACTCAGCGGAATCGAATTGCTCCCTTCTGGGACAGTAAATGCTCCGCCATAATCACGCACTAGAGCAAAGGTATCTTTACCCACATCCTGAACCATAAACTTGACGTTGATGTGCGTTGTATCATGGAGCACTATCAAACCATCCAGATGGTACGTCATTTTTTTTTCACTGACCGACGAAATCGGAGATTTATATATGCCCTTCGTGTATGTGGGTTTATAGTTCTCTTCACCCGTCCAGTCTCCATCCTCGCCGTTTTTGCCAGTATTGGCTCCACCCGCAGCAACGACCTCGTACCATTCAATTGTGTACGTGCCTACAGTATTCGCTTTCGTTGGATCCTTCTCAATTTCCTTTTGGATTTCTTTCGGGAGTGATTCGTAATAGTAGTCCTTGTATTTGCCATCCTGTTTAATCGGAATCACAGGAAACTGTCCAGAATCAACTATAATTTCAGTTCCCAACTTCGTAGCAATAACGGCCGTGTCATAAATTGAGGTACGTTTATTGTATTTACTCGGAGCATCTACATTTGAAATCATACCAACGGCCATGCCGTTCCACGCTTTATTTTCAGCTTTATTACCATAGTAATCACCCGAATAGCCCAAAACCTGCATGTAAACATAAAGATTGTAAGAAGATGTCGTTGTAGTGTTCACAACCTCAATATCATCCAGTGTATCACCACTAGTTAGCTTATCCTTAGCTTTACCATAGCGATGCTTAATCTGCACATGGCCTGCCGTGGTAAGCTTTAGCTTCACGGTTTTATAGTTATCGCCCCATCCCTCAACTGAACCAACAAACTCAGCTGTACCTTTTGTAACTATCCATTTATGATAATAACTACTCTTTCCGTTATTGGAATGCAGTGTAATCGTTGCACCAACCGGAACTTTTGTATCACCCTGAATGCTACTGATCGTAGCAATTCCATCATTCACATTCGGGTACTCAACGCCATCAATCTCAATGCTGACGATCTCAATGCCGTCATCATCGAACTCTTCACTTCCCTGATCCGGGTATTCCAGCGCAATCACAAAGGGGCTGAAGCTGGAGGTCTCAAAGGTCAGGGTACCATTCTCATAGCTGACAACATCCAGTTTTTCCACGGTATTGTCGTCTTTCAGGTGGAGCACCTTCAGTGCATCGGCAGTGAGCGCTTCCGCTTCTTCCATTTCCGCAATATCCGGCAGTTTGTCCAGACCGGAGACGGTAACGGTAGCCTTCTCGCCATTGGCCAGCTGCACCGTTTCGCCCTTGGCGTTCTTGGGGGAGATCTTCAGGCCCAGAATGGGCATCATTTCTCCAAAGCTGTCCTCATGGCTCTCATAGAAACTCTCCATATCGTCATCACCCATGTGGATGACGCTGAGGCTATGAGCGGCAGAGGGCAGGTTTTTCACTTCCACCGGCAGATTGACTCTCTTCGTGTTGCCGTCCTCGTCCTCGTAGGAGGCAGCGGCCTTGGTAGTCAGATCCACAGGCACGGGGTTCTTGTCCACCAGATCCTCGTGATCCACGTCCTCTTCCTCATCGGAGCCCACGGTACCGTCCTTCCATGCGGCGTAGACGTTCACGGTGGTGGTCTTGTCGTCCAGAATGTTGCTGGTGGGGTCGGTGAGGTTCAGGCGCACCCGGTTGCCAAACTCGTCCAGTGTGTACCAGTAGTCAAACAGCCGCAGTTCGCCCTTGGGGTCCCGGTTGGAGGAGGGGTTCTCGATGTAGCTGCTGTAGTCCGCGATGGTCTCTGCCCGGGACACAGCCTGAATAAAGTACAGGTTCCACAGAACCTCACCGTTCCGGGCCAGATACTCGCTCTCCGTCATATTGTTGATCTGTGCCTGAGCGGTAATGTCCTGCAGGTCGTTGGCGTTCAGCTCCTTCAGCCAGAAGCGGTAGACCACCATATCCTGCAGCTTTTTGATCTCGTCGCCGGAAACGACCACTTTGTCATCAGGCTTTTCCACCATGTCGTCCTCGCCGGACCACTGGGTCTCGGGTTCGGGGTCGGTACCGGTGCTGGAGCTGGGGCCGTACTCAATGACGGTGCCCCACTCCGTTTCCTTAACGCTGGGGCCGCCGTCGAGGTTGTCCTCGCCGCCCTCCACAGGCCGGGTGGCAACTTCGTCCCCGCCGAAACCGGCAGCTTCACCGCCGTCTACAGGCCGGGTGGCTTCCTCCTCGCCGAAACCGGCAAATTCGTCGTCAGGATAGGATGCCTCGCCGTCATCTACGGGCCGGGAGGCCTCTTGATTAACCTGAGGATCGATCAGACCCTCCGTTGCAAACACCGGCACAAGGCAGGTGCAGATGACCGCAAGCGCCAGACAAAGCGCAAAAACGCGCTTCACCAGCCTATCTTTTTTTCCGTGATGATTTTTCCGCACAGTGGAGCCCTCCCTGCATCATAGTATTTTTGGCAAAACCGGAGGAAAAGATATTCAACTTTTGTCGTTTTTCTTTCCCTTGGCAGGTTATTTTTACCAGACAAACCCGTTATCGTAATTATAGCATGTATATCCAGTATTCTCAATAGTGAAATTTTATTTTCCCTTCCCCTTTTCAGACAAAATATTCTGCGATATACAGCACGTTATGAACCGTCGCAATATCATTGCGGGGAGTAGAACAGTCCGACTTATCCGCACGCCCGCCGCATTGATATATCACGCAGTTTTGTGTTGTATCTTCGCAGTTTCACTCTCTATAATACATGAAACGCAGATTCCTTTCACTTTTTTTCGGGATTTTTTGAAAAAAGTTTTCGGGGGAGAGGAATAACCCCACCGTCATCCCTTCGGGATGCCACCGCCCCTAATAGGGGCGGCCTTGGCAAAGAGGTCAGGCTTTGCGAAATGCCAAGGGCCCCACTACTAGGGGGGCTGTCGCCGCAGGCGACTGGGGGGTTCCCCCACCAAAAAGCGCCCCCATCACTCAAAGGAGCAATGGGGGCGCTTTACCATATTACAATGGGTTCCGCTTATTCAGCCTTGGGGGCTTCGGGAGCCTTTGCCTCCTCAGCCTTTGCGGCGGGCTCTGCCGGAGCGGCAGGAGCGGCAGCGGGCTTCGGAGCCTGCTTCACCACGGGCTTGGGGGGATTCGGATCGTCCTTCAGCGGGAAGAGGATGATGTGCTTGGGGCACTTCTGGGCGCACATGCCGCAGCCCTTGCACTTGTCGTAGTCCACACGGGCCACGCCGTCCACAACGTGGATGGCATCAAACTTACAGGTGCGCTCGCACATGCCGCAGGCAATGCAGGAAGTGGTGCAGGCCTTCATGGCAACGGGGCCCTTATCCTGATTGGAGCACATGACCACGGGCTTGCGGGGGCCGCCTGCGTCGATCATAATAACGTGCTTGGGGCAGATGTTGGCGCAGGCACCACAGCCGGTGCACTTGTCCTTGTCCACCTTGGCCACGCCGTCCACAATGTGGATGGCATCGAACTTACACACCTTGGTGCAGTCGCCCAGGCCGATGCAGGCAAAGGTACAGGTCTTGGGGCCGCCGTACAGGGTGGCAGCAGCGGCACAGGTCTGGATGCCCTTGTACTCGTAGCTGGGCTTGCAGTGCTCGGAGTTGCCCTGGCACTGGACCACAGCCTTCTTCTCCACGGCGCTTGCCTCACCGCCCATGATCTTGGCAATGGCGGCAGCAGCCTTGGGGCCGCCGGGGGCGCACTTGTCGCAGGGAACGCCGTCCATAACAACGGCCTTTGCGTAGTCGGCACAGCCGGCGTAGCCGCAGCCGCCGCAGTTTGCACCGGCCAGGCAGGCAGAAACTTCTTCAATACGGGGGTCTTCCTCAACCGCCATGAACTTTGCGGCCAGCACCAGAACAACGGCACCGATCGCGCCCACGATGGTACAGAGGATCACAGCAGATACAATATTCATAATCCTGTTCCTCCCTTACAGCGTCACGTTGAACAGGTTTTCGACGAGGCCGCCGAAGCCCATAAAGGACAGGCTGGTGATGGCTGCTGCGATCAGGGTGATGGGCAGGCCCTTGAAGGGTGCCGGGGGATCGCAGGCTTCCACACGCTTGCGCACACCGCTGAACATGACCATGGCCAGCATAAAGCCGACACCTGCACCCACGGCACAGACCAGAGCCTCAATGTAGGCAGCGGCAAAGCCAAGGGTAGCAACGTCTGCGCCGTAGTCGTCCACGACCAGAATGGTCACGGCCAGCACGCAGCAGTTGGTGGTGATCAGGGGCAGGTAAACGCCCAGAGAATTGTACAGTGCAACAACATACTTCTTCAGGAAGATCTCGATGAACTGCACCAGCACTGCAATGACCAGGATGAACACGATGGTCTGCAGGTAGCCCAGGTCAGCGGGGTTCAAGATGAAGATCTGGATGGGGAAGGTGACAGCCGTTGCCACCAGCATAACAAAGATAACAGCGCCGGACATACCAATGGAGGAATCCAGCTTCTTGGAAACGCCCAGGAACGGGCAGATACCGTAGAACTTCACCAGCACGTAGTTGTTCACCAGGATCATGCTGAAGAAGATCGCAGCAAGTTTGACTAACATCTTATTCTGCCTCCTTCTTCAGGTTGTCGAGGTCGCAGCAGCTCTTGCGCTCGATGCGGGCATCCAGCTTGCCTTCCAGCCAGATGCAGCCGGCCATCAGCACGCCGTAGCAGAAGAATGCGCCGGGAGCCTGGGTCATAATGCTCATCTTGGCCATGCTCTCGGGCAGGACCTGGAAGCCCAGCCAGGTGCCGCTGCCCAGGATCTCACGGATGGAGGCCATCAGCACCACGGTGAGGGTGTAGCCGATGCCCATGCCGATGCCGTCCAGTGCGGAATCCACCACATTGTTCTTGCAGGCAAACATCTCGGCACGGCCCAGAATGATGCAGTTGACAACGATCAGGGGCAGGAACACGCCCAGTGCGTTGTACAGGCTCTCCATGTAGGCCTGCATGAACATCTGCACGATGGTCACGAAGCCTGCAATGATGACGATGTAGCAGGGCAGATGCACCTTGCCGGGGATCACCTTGCGCAGCAGGGAGATCATGATGTTGGCGCACACCAGCACGAAGGTGAACGCAGCGCCCATGCCCAGAGCACTGGACACGGCGGTGGTGACAGCCAGCGTGGAGCAGGTACCCAGAACCAGACGCAGAACGGGGTTCTCTTTGATGATGCCGTTGGTAAGGATGCTTACCTTGGACTTCTTTTCTTGTGCCATTTCTTACCAACCTCCTTTATGCCAGCTCGTTGTAGCAGTTGACGCAGTCGTTGATGGCGGCAAACAGAGCCTTGGAGGAGAAGGTTGCGCCGGTCTTGCCGTCCACGCCGTTCTCACCCATCACAACGTTCTGGGTGCAATCCAGGCCGTCAAACTGCTTCAGGAAATCTTCATCGGCAACGCCGCTGCCGATGCCCTTGGTCTGGGTAGAAGCGTCCACCCAGATGCCGGTCTCGGTGCCGTTGGCATCCATGCCGACGATGACAGTGACGATGCCGCCGTCAAAGCCGGACTCCTCGGCCTTGATGGCCAGGCTGCCGTCCGGAGCCTTGACCACGCCGGTGACATTGGCGGTGGTGTAGTCGGTCACTTCCTCCAGCTCAGTAGCGTCCGAGACAGAGGGCAGCACGCCGACGTAAGCAGCCAGCGTGGTGCGCTTGGTGTTCTCGGCAATGACCGGGGCGGTCATGGAGTTCACCAGAGCCAGCAGCAGGCTGACGACCAGAGAGATCACGCTCAGCACGACGATGGGCTTGACGGTAGTCTCCCAGTTGGAATTCGAGGTCTTACTCATTTGTCAGCACCCTCCTTCGCTTTCTTCGCAGGCTTGACGTAGCCATACGGGGTCTGACGGGTCAGGTCATTGATGTACGGGACCCACAGGTTCATGAACAGCAGTGCGAAGGACACGCCCTCGGTGTAGCTGCCCCAGTAACGGATGGCAAAGGTCACGATGCCCAGTGCCACACCGTACACCAGTTTGCCCTTCAGGGTGAAGGGGCTGGTGACGTAGTCGGTGGCCATGAACACAGCACCGAACAGCAGGCCGCCGCTCAGCACGGCTGCCAGCGCAGCGTGCAGATCGCGGGTAGCGATCAGGTAGAACACGAACATGCTGCCCACATAAGAAGCAGGGATGGCGATGCTGATGGTCTTGGTGGCCACCAGGTAGACAAGGCCCAGCACGATGGCCAGAGCGCAGGTCTCACCCAGCACACCGCCATGGATGCCCATGAACAGATCCAGCAGGCTCAGCTTGGACTTGTCGGCCACAGCCAGCGGGGTAGCGCTGGACAGCTGGTCCACCGCTGCATCCGGGAACACCCAGTTGTTCATGGAGCTTGCAAAGCTGACGAACAGCACGATGCGGCCCACCAGAGCGGGGTTGGCAAAGTTCATGCCGATGCCGCCGAACAGCTGCTTGACGATGACGATGGCCACCAGATCGCCGATGATCAGCTGGCCGATGGGCATGCCCACGGGCACGTTCATGGCCAGGATGATGCCGGTGACCACAGCGGACAGATCGCTGATGGGGTTGGGCTTCTTGAGCAGCTTGCAGTACAGCCACTCAAAGGCCACGCAGGCCACCACGGACACGGCTGTTACCAGCAGTGCACGCATACC
>OMBB01000780.1_pt1 | contig 13706 bp, 12 predicted proteins | sample 1673961 | NCBI WGS metagenome assembly OMBB01 (sample SAMEA103958135, study PRJEB25191) | human gut metagenome | reverse complement strand
CAACATAAAGGGTTAAAGCTTTTGCCCTTACAGGGCGCGGAGACTCTACTATGCGAGAACCCCAGGGTGTCGCTTCGCTTGCCCTGGGCTATGTGCTCCATTGGGCATTCAGCCCGTCCTTGTTAAATCCGAAACTTCAGTCAACAAACTAAACAGACGCATGAAAGTACTGAAATTTGGCGGCAGCTCGGTGGGCACTGCCTTTGCTATAAAACACGTAAAAAGCGTTGTGGAGCGTGCTGGCACCCCCCTCATTGTGGTGGTGTCGGCACTTGGCGGCGTGACAGACCAGCTGATAAAAACTACCCAACTGGCCTCGAAGGGCAATGTGGCTTATTTGGCCGAGGTGGAGGCCATTACGGAGCGCCACCACCAAATGGTGTCTGACGTGATAGCTCCCGAAAAACAGGCACGCCTTGTGGCAAATATCGATGCTCTGCTGGGCGAACTGCGCAGCATTCTGCATGGCGTGTGCCTTATTCAAGACCTCACACCAAAGATTAGTGATGCCATTGTGGCATACGGCGAACGCTTGTCGTCGCTCATTGTGGCAGAACTCATCAGCGGCGCCAAGCACTACGACTCGCGACGCTTTATCAAAACTGTGCATGAGAGCGACAAACACTTGCTCGACTTTGATGTCACCAACCGCTTGATAACCGAGACTTTCGGCCGTGAACAGAGCGGGGTGGCCGTGATGGGGGGCTTTATAGCCAGCGATGCCGAGACTGATGTAACTACCAATCTGGGGCGTGGAGGCTCCGACTATACGGCGGCCATAATGGCGGCAGCCCTCGATGCGGAGGCACTTGAAATATGGACTGATGTGGACGGCTTCATGACGGCCGACCCACGCATCATACCAGGGGCTTTCACCATCGACGAACTGTCGTATGCCGAGGCCATGGAACTTTGCAACTTTGGTGCCAAGGTGGTTTATCCGCCCACCATCTATCCCGTGTGTCAAAAGAACATACCTATATATGTAAAGAACACCTTCCGTCCTGAGGCCAAGGGCAGTGTCATACGCAAGGACGCTGCACCGAGCGGACGCCCTATCCGCGGTATATCATCGGTCAAGGACACCAGTACCGTCACGGTGAGCGGTTTGGCCATGGTGGGTGTGATTGGCGTGAACCGTCGCATCTTTACCACTTTGGCGGCTGGCGGCATCAGCGTGTTTATGGTGGCACAAAATTCTTCGGAGACCAGCACTACCCTGTGTATGACACCCGACGATGCCCGCGAGGCTTGTCGTCTGCTCGATGCTGAATTTGCGGCCGAGATTGCTGATGGTGCCATGAATGCGGCCGTGTTGGTTGACGGACTGTCGAGTGTGGCGGTTGTGGGCGAACGTATGCGCCACATGGCTGGCATTGCCGGACAGCTGTTCAGCGTGTTGGGACGAAACGGCATCAGCATCAATGCCACCGCCATGGGCGGGCAGGAGATGAACTTGTCGTTTGTGGTAGATCGCGCACAGTTGCGCAAAACGATTAATGTGCTGCACGACAGTTTCTTCCTGAGCGAACATGAAGACCTCAACCTGTTTGTTTGTGGTACGGGCACCGTGGGTAGCAGTTTGCTCAGTCAGATAGCGGCGCAACGCGACAAGTTGTTGCGTGAGCGCGGCTTGAAACTCAACCTTGTGGGGGTGAGCGGCCGCAGCCATGCTGCATTTAATGTTGAGGGCATTGACCCTGCCAATTACCGCGAGGCCATGCAGCAGGGCGGCATGGGTGGCGTGGAGCGCATGATAAGCGAGATTGAAGAGATGAACACGTTTAACAGCGTGTTTGTTGACTGTACGGCGAGCGAGGAGGTGGCTGCACAGTATGGTCGCTTGTTGCGTCACAACGTAAATATTGTGGCTGCCAACAAAATTGCCGCATCGTCGGATTACGACAACTACAAGATGCTCAAACAAACAGCCCGTGAGCGTGGTGTAAAATTCTTGTTCGAGACCAATGTGGGTGCTGGCTTGCCCATCATCAGCACCATCAGCGACTTGCGTGGCTCGGGCGACCGCGTGCTCAAAATTGAGGCTGTGCTGAGTGGCACGCTCAATTATGTGTTCAACACCTTGTCGGCCGATATTCCGCTCAGCCGTGCCGTGCATTTGGCACAGGAAAACGGTTACAGCGAGCCCGACCCCCGCATCGACCTTTCGGGCAAGGACGTGATACGCAAACTCGTTATCCTGGCACGCGAGAGCGGCTACCGTGTCAATGTGGAGGACGTTGAGAGCAACTTGTTTATTCCGCAGGCGCTCTTTGATGGTTCGCTCGACAACTTCTGGGCGCATCTGCCCGAACTTGATGCACAATTTGAGGCCGAACGGCAACGCCTTGCATGCGAAAACAAGCGTTGGCGCTTTGTGGCAGAATGGGCCGATGGCAAGGGCCGTGTGGGCTTGCGCGAAATCAGTCAGGGCCACCCGCTCTACGACCTCGAAGGCTCCAACAACATATTACTGCTCACCACCGAGCGCTACCACGAATATCCCATGCTCATTCAAGGTTATGGTGCCGGTGCCGATGTGACAGCAGCCGGTGTGTTTGCCGACATCATGCGCGTGGCTAATGTGTAAGCGCGGGCGGGCCGTACTGACTGGCTCTTCACTCTCAAACTCAAGCACAAATGGGGGCGATGCGTCCCGCATCGGTAATATAGCGTGATAGCCCACGAATAGTCGGCTTGAAAGCAATATTCCGATGCAGGACGCATCGCCCCCATTTATGCTTGAATAGAGTTAGATATTTCTTAACAACAGAGGAGGCAAATGCTTGCATATCGTCAAGCATTTGCCTCCTGCTAATTTCAGCTATTGTGCAAGCGGTGCGTTTAACACATGAACAGTATAATGGATTGTGCCACCAAGATGCGCAAGAACATTGACAGCGGGTAAACCGTTGAATAGCCTACCGATGCAGCATCGTTGTTAGCCGTTTGGTTGGCGTAGCCCAATGCAGGGGGGTCGGTGTTAGAACCGGCAATGATACCCATCAGCGTGAAGTAGTTGAGCTTGAAACGCCAACGGCCCACCACACCCATAATGAGCAGAGGTATGATTGTAACCAAGAAACCTACCCACACATAGGTAAGTCCATCGCCCTGCACCACAGTGTCCCAAAAATTGCTGCCAGCCTTGATGCCTACAGCGGCAAGGAACAAGATGAGGCCAATTTCGCGCAACAGCAAGTTGGCCGAGGTGGTGGTGTAGGTAACCAAATGGAACTTGTAGCCATAGGCACCAGCCAAGATGGCAATAATCAGCGGACCACCTGCCAAACCCAGCTTGAGCGGAGTGGCCATGCCGGGGAACTGGAACGGAATGCTACCAAAGATAATACCAACCAATATGCCAAGGAAGATGGCACCCACGTTGGGGTGGTCAAGACGCTTGACAGAGTTGCCGAGCAAGCGTTCCACGCGTGTCACACTGTCCTCGGGGCCAGCCACCATCAAGCGGTCGCCAATTTGTATGCGCAGCGCGCGGTCGGCAAAGAGGTTCATGCCCTGGCGGGTGATACGTGTTACATTCACGCCATACATAGAGCTGAAGTGCATCTCGCCAAACGTTTTGCCGTTAACCTCGGGCTGGGTTACCAAAATGCGTTTTGACACGATGGGAGCCTTCTCTGCCTGCCAGTCCACTTCAATTTCGCGACCGATAAAGGCCGTTGCCGCTTCGGCATCGTCCATGGCGCACACAGCGTTCATTTCGTCGCCAACGTGCAGCGTGGTATCTTTGGTGGGCGAGAAGATCTCATCGTTGTGCTTGTAGTGTGTACACACAAAGGTACGACCAAGGAACTGAGTGAGTTGTGAGAATGTTTTACCCTCGAGTGCCTTGTTTTCAACACGCAATGACAGGTGGTGAGGCTTGGCGTGGGGGTTGTCCTGCTGCGACATGCGTATCTGCTCCTCCTCCTTGTCGAGCTTGATGCGGCAAATGTAACGAATGGCGATGGTTGCGCCAATGATGCCCACTACACCAAGCGGATAGGCGCAGGCGTAACCAGCAGCAATGTTCTGCCCCTTCATGTCGATGCCAAGTGTGTTGATGGCCTCTTGTGCGGCACCAAGACCTGGCGTGTTGGTCACAGCACCATAAAGCACACCCACAGCCATAGGCAGGCTGGTGGGGTCTTGGGTGTCGAACACCAGATAGTAAAGGCCAAGCAGTGTGATAACGTTGAGCAATACGATGCCCACCGCCACCATGTTCATCTGCACACCGTCCTTCTTAAATGACTGGAAGAAGCTCGGGCCCACTTGCAAACCGATGCAATAGACGAAAAGTATCAGTCCGAAGTCCTGGATAAAGTTCAGCACTTTGGCCGGACACGCATACCCGCCGTCGGGATCGGTAATGCCCAGCTGGTGGTAGATGTGCCCTACCACGATGCCGGCAAACAATACAAAAGTGACGCCCAACGACACGCTGCCCACCTTAATCTTGCCCAGCACTACGCCAACGGCAATGACCAAGGAGAACAACAGCACGATGTGAGCCACCGAGTCGGTTGTTGAAAATAGAGATTGAAACCAATCCATGGTTGTAAAGATAAATAATTATGGTTATTGAAAATGTTTTATCAAGCAGTCACAATAAAGTTGTGTCAACAAGGTTGCGTCTTAATTTAATGTCTGTCGTACACTCTTTTGCAAGGTGTCAGACCTTAGACCTTGGCAAAGATACTCACATTTTCGATTTGGACAAAATAAACGCCTTGTTTTAGCGTGTACAACGTGGCGACTGCTTGCTCCCTTGCCTGTTTTTGTGCCGGCAAATGTGACTTTTGGGACAGATGTCTTGACGAGAGGCAATATAATTACTATATTTGCGATAATTACCAAAACTTTATATAATTCATCAAAAAAGCCAACACTATGAAGACAAAAGCATTCTTTACTGCCATCCTTTTTGCCGTAACGCTGTCCGCTTCGGCCCAGGTGGAATTTCTTTACACCGACTTTGGACGCAATGTGATTTGTCGTGAGAAAAAGCTGTTCTGGATGGACGGCGACTCCGATCCGTGCTTTAACATTGTCAACTACAAAAAGGTGGGCAACAAAGAGACGTTCAACCTTACCCCAAAGGAGAAGGGCGATGGAAAATATAGTGTGACAATAACCCTTAAAGGCGACAGGGCTACAAGCATTGTAATGAAAGGCGAACAAACCTATTCTTCGTCGGTAACGGTCAAGACCGAGAAGGAGGCCGACCGCGATTTGGTGACCTATTTCAGAAATGAGGCTGGATACCCCAGTACGCCTTCGGTAGCAGGAGGCGGCATACCCAGTAAGGACAATTTGACACCGGGCAATGCAAAAGAATCGGCAGGCTCGGTGGGGCAAACTGCCAAGAAAACCTTTGGAAAAATAAAGGGCGTGTTTAAGAAAAAGAAGTAACGTTCAGCTCTCAACATGCTGCCGGGCGTTTGTTTTGATGTATGGCAGCAACAATTCGTTTTATTGCTGACTGGCAAAACTCCAAGGCGCATTATTATGCTTTTGACCTTATAGGTAGGGTGTTCAGAACAGATTTTTTTAGCGAGACCGTTTCAGGCAACTTAGAATGCCCCAAAAACGGTCTCGCTTTTGATTCCGATTCTGAACACCCTACCTGTAAGGGCAAAAGCCTCTCCTTGCTATCCAGTTTGCTGGCGTGGAATGTGGGCGGAACGGCTTCCGCAAGAACAAACCCACTGAGAAGAATCCTGAATCAGAAGGAGGCTCGTTTCAGTAGCGAACGGACGGCACGGACGCGTTCGATACGTTGTATATTGGGTGAGAAAAGTTTCCTCAACATGATATTTATGGGGGGGCGTGAGGTGAAATGTTAGGGTGTTGTTAATATTTTGGTGTTAAGGACTATTTAATCGGTGGGGATATTTATTAAATTTATAAGTTTGCAGTGCTGAAACATAAATATAAAAACAAAGTTCTATGAAATCAAAAACAAACCTTCTGACTTGGGCACTCGCTTTTGTGCTTATTTGCCTTCCTCTCGCAACGTTTACTTCATGCGGTGACGACAATCAATCAATGAACCTAACACTGAATGCTGGTGAAACTCACGACATCGGTAACGGTTCAGATTGGAAATCTGCCAACCCTTTTGTTGCTTCTGTGTCTGGCTCTACAATCGAGGCTAATTGCGTTGGTAACACAACCGTTAGTAGTGGTAGCTCTAACATAAAAGTTACCGTAAAAGCGACTCACTTTGATTTCAATGATCCTTGCCTTCAGTGGGGAGCATCGAAAAGTAGTGTAAAAAGCTATATGTCAAAGTATAACCTTCTCGACGAAGAGTCAACTTCTTTGGGTTATGATGGATCTGGAAAGACCTATATGTATAATTACTTGTTTGAAAACGGAAAATTAAATGCTTCCAGCATATTAGTAAAATCATACTATTCAAGTGACATTGCCGCATATCTAAAGGAAAGGTATTATCCTATTCATGTAAGCGAGGATGATGTCATCTACATGATTGATGCAAAACAAGAAACATTTGCTCTTGTAAGTGTATACACTTCTGGATATTCGGTGTACGTCATGGTTATATATGGTCATTACACTGGTGAAAAAGTTTACAATGCACCTAAGATGAACAAATTCAAAAAAAGAAATTCATCAGAGGAAAAAGCTGCTTTCAACTCATTAAAGGAAGTGTTAGCTCCCAACATGTAATCCCTTCTCTCAAGCTCACCCTTTCGGGCAATCCAATTTTATTTAGCCGCCTTGCGCATAGGCTTTCTTTGCCATGTGTGAGGCGGCTATTTGTGGCTTTGCATGCACTCTTTACCATTGCTTACAAAGCTCCGAATATTCAAAACTCTACAATCTATGCTCTCAATGATACTGTGGCTGCTTCGGCAAATGCCTTAGCGCACATTGATGATTATAAGAATGACCTCGACCCCAAGGGCATTGAGTTCTTGAAAGGTCTGTGGAACGGTACGGGACGTAGCCGTATGAACATGGATTTGGACAAGAAGAAGGAGGTGACAGCCGTAGACGCTGGCATTATCTTGTCAGGACAAGAGATGCCCACGGCTGATATTGCGCTCTTTTCGCGATAGATTTTCTTGCAGCTTCTGCGTTCCACGTTCACGCAAGAAGAGAGAATATAAGGAAGAAAAGGAAGAAGATTCTTCACGTTAAAGTTATACGCTTTACACGACAAGCGTCTACGCATTTAACGGAAGAATGCTTAACTTTGCACTTGTAGAAATGATAGTCCTATCATGACTTAGATGAGCGTATACAAGAAAAGTTTGATTATGTTTTTGATATGATTCGAACGCAATACGTTGTCAATAAGAAGCTTTGTAAAAAGCTTGGAGAATACAGATCTCTATGAACTTCGTATTTCTATCGGTCATAACGAATACCGCTCAATAATGCTTGCCATAGATCATGACAACTTCATTCAAGCGCATCGTGTTCTTGTCCTAAACTCTTTTTTGAAGAAAGATTCTAAGCAATATAAAGCAGAAGTTAGAACCGCTGAGAGTATCTTAATGAAATATATGGAGGAATAGTTATATGTTGAAACTTAATGAAAATAAATTAGCGTCATTGCGCAGATTCGATGATGTTCTAAACGAAAAATATGGCAGTGAGAAGAGTGCTGAACGCAAAGAGTTTGATGCCAAAGCTAAAGCATGGTATTATGCAGAATTGCTTAAAAATGAACGTAAAAAGCAGAATATTACACAAAAGTCTTTGGCAGAACGAATAGGTAAAAAGCGTGAGTATATATCGGCATTAGAAAAGGGACAAACTGATATGCAACTTTCTACATTCTTGAAAATTGCTGACGCTCTTGGTTTGTGATTTTCTTTAGTATTGGGTTGAAACTATTGGATAAATGGGCGGCATACCCAGTAAGGACAATTTGACACCGGGCAATGCAAAAGAATCGGCAGGCTCGGTGGGGCAAACTGCCAAGAAAACCTTTGGAAAAATAAAGGGCGTGTTTAAGAAAAAGAAGTAACGCCCTTATAGGCGGGCGTGTTCGAAATAGACTTTTAGCGAGATCGTTTGGGGAGTTTTTAAGTTGCCTGAAACGCGCTGCAAAAAACGCAAGCACGTTTCAGGCAACTTGAAAATCACCTTCCTTTCCAAGCGGTTTTGTTTCTGATGTCAATTGAGATTTCCTTTTTCTTCACGAGTGGTGTCTTTTGCTACATCAGACACCGGTTCGGTATCAGTTTTCTCCATAGAGCGAGGTTCTTTACCTGTAAATATATCAGCAAAGACTTTTACACGAGCAAAGTATTCTCTTATGTAGGTTATGATAGCCATGTTAGAAGTAGTATCAGCAGCGTTGAAACCTACAAGGTTGTGTACATCAAGCCCGCAATGTTCTGCGAGATAGATGGCACGCTCGCAGTGGAACTTCTGCGATATAACGATATAGCTGTGCACGTTATAAATTTTTGTTGCTCGAACAACAGCGTCGAGTGTCCTGTATCCTTTTTCGTCCAGAATAAATGCATTCTTTGGTATGCCTCTGGCGACAAGGCTGTCTTTCATGCACTCAACCTCATTTATTCCGTCAAGGCTGTTTCCGTCACCACTTATCAAGATTAACTTGATCTTTCCTGCTTTATACAGGGACTCTGTTGCGTCAATTCTGTATTTGAAGAACTGATTAGGTTTGTGTCCTATACGTGTCTGGGGCGTCGTACCTAATAACAATCCAACTTCTGACGGTGGTATAGAACCAATATCTGTGTATAACCTGCCTTCTGCATTACTGCAAATAATATTGTTGCATATAGCCAAAAGCAATAGGGTGGTTATAACAGCACCAATAACTATATAGGAAAAGACTTTATATTTCTTCATCATAGCGAGGCTTTAGAACTTTCTTTTTTTGCCGCGGTGGATAAGATCATCGTATCCTTCTTATTTTAGCCTAAGGTACACAATGCAAAAAAAGAGAGTATTACTTGTGTAATACTCTCCTCTGATTACTCTTTTGGTGACTTGCTTGGGGTTCGAACCCAAGACCCCAACATTAAAAGTGTTGTGCTCTACCAACTGAGCTAGCAAGTCAAACCGTTATTGCTGTTAAGCGAGTGCAAAGGTACGAAGATTGTACTAACGCACCAAATTATTTGCCAACTTTTTTTGTTTTTTCTGAAGTTTGAGGTTCATCTGCGGGTGGAGCGGCGGGTTTGTACGGCTTTTTAGCGTCCTCGTGTTCGTCCAGATAGATGCCAGCGGCCTTCTCCATGGCAATGGTTTCGGTGTCCAGTTCGTCGGTGATGCGCTCGCTGCCCACCACGTAACGCCTGTAATATGATATGGCCAGCGTGGTGACGGGCAAGGCAATGATAAGGCCGACAATGCCCAGAACGTAGCCCCATACCGACAGTGACAATAAAATGATGGCGGGGGGCAGTCCCATAATCTTGCCCATTATGCGCGGGGTGAAAATGGTGTCTTGCAACACCTGCACCACCAAATACACAATCAGTACCAGGCAGAGCAGCCACCAAAAGTTTTCGCCCGATTCGGCAGCCTTGAGCAGTGCCAGCAAGGCGGCAGGCACCATGCCGACTACTTGCAGGTAAGGCACAAAACTGATAACACCAATCAGGCAGCCAAGTCCTATGGGCATGGGAAACCCGATAATCAAAAATCCGATAGAGAACATCACACAGTTGCTCAGTGCCACCAGTGCTTGTCCGCGAAAGTAGCCCGCCATGCCGTGTTCGATGTCGCTCACCAGTTGCGCGGCAAATGCGCGCTTGTTACGTGGCACAAACTTTATCCAGCCGTTGGCATACTTCTCGTAGTCGGTAAGTATGAACAGCAAGTATAGCAAGGCTATGAGTGAGCACACAATGTTAATGATGATGCCGGCCGTGCTCCACAACACATTCCACAGTTTGGGCAGAGTTGTCTTGAAGGCAGACATCACGTCCTTTTGCTGCAGCAGGTGCTCTATTTGGTATTCGTTGATGTGGCGGTGCAGAAATTGCTGCACAGGCATGGGTATGGTATTGTTGTTGATGCCCCCTTGTATGTACGAGAGAGCCACATCTTTAAGGTGTCCGATCTCCTCAATCATGGGTGGCACCACAATATAAATGAATCCGGCTATGGCCCCGCATGTGAGCAGCAGGGTGATGATAATGGCCAGCAAGCGGTTGCGCAGCCTGCATTTGTTTTGCAAGAAACGCACCACCGGGTAGAGCAGATAAGCTACCATCCATGCTACAAAGAAAGGTATCAGCACCCCGCTCAAATAGTATAGCGCAGTGCCGAGTCCGACAATGAGTAGCAGCCCGATTAGTCCGCGAATAAAGCGGTCGAAAGTAATGGGTGACTGTCCGCCCACCTTGAAGGCTGCATTATCTGGTGTGCCGTTATTGGCAGAATTGTTCTGTGTCATGGGACGCATATTTTTAATAGAGTTTGAAAACCCTCTTTGGGCTTTCTGTGGCAAATATATCTATTTTATCTCAAAAAGGTGCAAGTCGAGCGCACAAAGTCAAACTTGTTTGAAGTTTGTGCCGAGGCGCAGCCCCTTTTATTCAAAAAGGTGCAAGTCGAGCGCACAAAGTCAAACTTGTTTGAAATTTGTGCTGAGGCGCAGCCCCTTTTATTCAAAAAGGTGCAAGTCGAGTGCACAAAGTCAAGCTTGTTTGAAATTTGTGCCGAGGCGCAGCCCGTCTTTCCCTTAAAAAAGAGGAAAAGCCCCGCTTTTTGTTTGCACAACAACAAATTAGCTATATATTTGCACCATGGGAACACTCTATTTAGTACCCACACCCGTGGGAAATCTTGAAGACATAACCCTCCGAGCCTTGCGCATTTTGAAGGAGGCCGATGTGGTTCTGGCCGAAGACACCCGCACCTCGGGCATACTGCTCAAGCATTTTGAAATAAAGAATCAGCTGGTGTCGCACCACAAGTTCAACGAGCACCAAACGGCCGATGCCTTTGCCGCACGCATGGCAGCCGGCGAGGTTATGGCACTCATTTCCGATGCTGGTACGCCAGGCATCTCCGACCCCGGCTTCATGTTGGTGCGGGCCTGTGTAGCCCGTGGCGTAACGGTTCAGTGCCTGCCTGGCCCCACCGCCTTTGTGCCGGCCCTTGTAGCATCGGGCCTGCCCTGCGAGCGTTTCACCTTCGAGGGCTTCTTGCCCCAAAAGAAAGGGCGTGCCACCCGTTTGGCCGCCCTGCAGGAGGAGCCACGCACCATGATATTTTACGAATCGCCCTACCGCGTAGTAAAGACCCTCACCCAGTTCGTCGAGGTATTTGGCCCAGAGCGTCACTGCTCGGCCTGTCGTGAAATATCAAAAATACACGAGGAGAGCGTGCGCGGCACCCTTGCCGAGGTACTGGCCCACTTTACCGAAACTGAGCCACGTGGCGAGTTCGTTATTGTGGTTGAAGGCTACGAAGCCCCCAAGAAAAAGAAAAAAGACACTAAACACGACGCAGAATAAACGTGCTAAGTCTGCAAATTATTCATATTCGCTAATATCTTTCCGTTATGAAGAAGTTAATCATGCTGCTTGCAGCAGTGTGCACCTTGTCGTTTGTTACATCGTGCAACACCAAAAAAGAAAAAGAGCAAGAGGCTCAGGACCCCAATGCGGCTACCATAGACTCTTTGCGCCAAGCACTTGCCCAGTCGCAGAACGAGTCGAGCGACATGTTCGAAACGCTGTCGCAGATACAGGACGGTTTTGACCAGATAAACGAAGCTGAGGGTATAGTAAATGTTGAAAACCGCCAGGGTGAAAAAGGCAACAAGCAGCGCATCATCGACAACATGACGCTCATTCAGAACAAACTGAAACTCAACCGCGAGCTTATAGCCAATCTGCAACAGCAGTTGCGTGCGTCAAACCAGAGCGATTCGCGCACCAAGGCCAAGCTCGAGGAGATGGTGGCCAACTTTAACAAGCAGCTCGAAGACAAGAGCAAGGAGATAGAAGACCTCCGTGCCCAGCTGGCTGAGAAGGACATCAAAATAGCCGAACAAGGCGAGCAAATTAACGCGTTGAACACCAATGTGAGCGACTTGACGCAAAAGAATGAGGAAAAGGCGCGCACTGTGGCCGCACAGGACAAGGAACTGAACACAGCCTACTATGTGTTTGGCACCAAGCGCGAGTTGCGTGAGCAGCGCATATTGCAACGTGGCAATGTGCTGAAGAGCAACGACTTTAACAAGGACTACTTTACGCGCATCGACCTGCGTGTGACCAAAACCATACGCCTCTATTCAAAGAGTGCCAAGCTCATGACCAGCCACCCGGCCAGTTCATATTCGCTCGACAAGGACGCCCAGGGACAGTACACCTTGCGCATAACCAATCCGCAAGCCTTCTGGAGCGTGAGCAAATACCTTGTCATTACTGTAAAATAAACCCGCATAAACCGCACTCTTTCCTACACAACTTTTTATTTGCAAAAGTGTCTGCACTCTGTGCTAATTATGCTGAACTGCGTGATAATAAGGGCGTTATGTGGCGTAGATAACATCAAAAAATGCCTACACACTTGCCTACACACGTCTGCACGTTTGTCTACACTTGCCTGCACTGTGCGCAAAAAAGTTATGTAAGGTTGTAGCGCACGAGTCAACCACACCTTGGCAACACCCGTTGTGGAGCGTGTAAATACTGTTGCGTACGGTAAGGAATCCTGTCATGGGAGGTAGAATGAACAGTCAAATGCGCTGTCGTTTCAGCCTCCCGTGACATGGTTTTCTATCTCCCGTAGCACGAACGGTTGCGGCACACGGTGCAAAAGCGCAGAGCGTGGGCAAAATGTCGGACAACAAAGTGTAGAGGCCATATCGGGGTAAAAGTGCATGCACTATGTACTGCACCCTGCACTCAACATACGATGTAAAATTTACAATCATGAACAGGATAAAGCTGTTGGCATACAAGGGCACAATGTCAGCCGCCATGGTGCTCAGTTTGGCCATGGGAGTGAGTTCGTGCAGCTACAACCAATTTGCGGGAGTGGCCACGGGCAGTTCGTTAGGTGGCATGCTCGGTTCGAGCATTGGCGGACTGATGGGCGGTCCGCGAGGTGCTGACAGAGGCACCTTGGCTGGCATGATAATAGGTGGTGCGGTAGGAGCCGCTGCCACTGCTCCCCATACACCAAAGGCTGACACGCAAAACGACAGTTACGCCTACGGCAACGATACCCCCAGCAGCGGCAACGATGTGCAGTATGGCACCTACAACAATCCGCGCTACAAGTCGGCTGCGGCTGTCCATAGCGATTTGCAGTCACTCGAGGTGAGCAACATACATTTTCTTGACGACAACAACAACCAGCGGCTCGACGCCGATGAGCAAGCCTGCATCGTGTTCGACATTTATAACCGTGGCTCACGCACCCTCTACAATGTAGCCCCCAACATTGTGTGCAGCAACAAGCGTGTAGGCATCTCGCCAGCCGCCACCGTGGCCAGCGTGTTGCCGGGGCAGGGCATACGCTACAAGGCCACCATTGTGGCCCCCCATCGCCTGAAGGGGCAGCCATTGCGCTTCACCATCAGTTTTGGCACGGGCAAACAAGCCGTTGTGGCCAAGGAATTTAGCATTTAGCTTTATTGGTTGACGAGTTGGTGGGTAAGTATCTCAAGTTTCGGATTTAGCAAGGGCGGGCTGAAAGCCCAATGGAGCCCATAGCCC
>OMBB01000758.1_pt1 | contig 14057 bp, 13 predicted proteins | sample 1673961 | NCBI WGS metagenome assembly OMBB01 (sample SAMEA103958135, study PRJEB25191) | human gut metagenome | reverse complement strand
CCCGGATGATCCGGCCAAGCTTGTGGCCGCGCTTGGTCTCCACCACCACATCCACATCCCGCCCGGCCACGAAGCCGGGGCCGAGGGCGATGGTCAGCGGGGCCATCGCCCGCGTGGTGCCGAGGTTTTTCTTCGCGATGATGGCGTCGATCAGCACGGCGGGCTTTGCTTTTGGCAGACAGGCCCCCTTCGGGTCCACGAGGACGGGCACGGCGTTCTCGGCCCAGACGGCCTCCGCCTCGGCCAGCGATGCCGCCCGCACGGCCCGCAGACCTTCCACGGTCGTTTCGCCCTCGTAGACTGCTTCGCAGAGGGAGACTTGGCGGCGGATGGCGGCGGGGTGTTCGGCTTCCAGTACCAGCACCCGCAGCCCTGCCGACCACAGCCGGTGGATGGTGCCGGTGGCAAGGTCGCCGCCGCCGCGCACCACGATCAGTTCCTCACGCTTCATCGCTGCTTTCCTCCGGCTCCACGCGTTGCAGCAGCACGTTCATCGAGCCGCCGCAGGCTGCAATGGCGGCATCCTCGCCGGTGCCGTCCGTGGTAAAAGCGGCAAGCTTCGTGGGCGGTTCCTCCCCCGCCAGCATTTTTGCAGCAAGCTGCTGCACCCGGTATTCCATAATGCCGCCGCCCACGCTACCGACGGTCCGGCCATCGGGCAGAAGCAGCATTTTGGAGCCGACTTCGCGGGGGGTCGAGCCGTGGCGCGAAACGATGGTGGCAAGGACGGCGGGCGTATCCAGCGCCCCCAGCGCTGCCAAAATCGCCGGGGAAAAGCCCTCGGTCAACGGGCGGGCACTCTTGATCTGGACGATCTCGGCCAGAATGGACAGCGCGATCTCCTCCGCCGTCTTAGCCCCAATGGCAAGGCCGATGGGCGCGTGGAGCGCTTCCACCCGCGCGGGGTCGAGCCCGGCCTCGGTCAATTGGCGGCGCACCAGCGCGGTACGGCCCCGGCTGCCCATCATACCGACATACGCGGCGGGCTTTTGCAGAATAGCGGTCAGGCACTCCAAGTCGCAGTTGTGCGCGCGGGTGACCACCACAAAATAGCATTCCGCACCGCCGGAAATTTTGGCAAGGCTCTCCGAAAAGGGGGCGCAAAACACTTCCTCCGCCCCGGCGTCCCGCAGATCGTCGGCAAAATCCGGCCGGTCTTCCAGCGCACAAACGGGCAGCCCCAGCAGCCTTGCCAGCCGCACCACCGAAGCGCCCACATGGCCGCCGCCGCAGACCACGAGCCGCGGGGCCGCGCCGAACCGCTCCGCAAACACGCGGAGCCCCTCCAGCTCCTGCACGCCGCTGGACGTGATCTGCCGCAGCGCAGGCAGCCGCCCGCTCAGGCACGGTGCCGGATGTTCCGGCCAGAGCGGCACACCGCCGCGCAGCAAAAGCTGCGCACCCGGCGCTTCACCTTCCAGCACGGTGGCCAGCAAGGTATCACCCGCCGCATCGTGTAACACATCCAAAAAAGTTCGGGGTTCCATTCGGGTCTCCTTTTGATTCATTGTTCTACCTGCGCGGCGGCGGCGTATTCGGCGGGATCAAATCGTTCCCGCCAGCGCTCCCAGTCCTCCGGCAGCATCCGCCACGCAAGGCCGCACCCGGCGGACAGCTCCTGCGGCAGCGGAATGAGCCGGCCGGGGATTTGTTCCGCGATGCAGCGTTTTTCCCACGCCATCGCATCCACGGTGGCCCGGAACGAAAGAACGATATACGGTCGTTTTGCTCGCATCTTACTCCTCCAGCGCCAAGGCACGCAGAGCCTGTGCCGCCGCAAGGGCCTCGGCCTCGGTGTTTTGGTGCGAAAAGCTGAACCGCACCACGCCCTGCTCCACGGTGCCCAGCGCCTTGTGCATGAGCGGGGCGCAGTGGGCCCCGGCCCGCACGCAGATGCCGAACTCCTCCCAGAGGGCGTCCGCCACGCGGGCGGAGTCCTCCCCGGCAAGGTTCAGCGAAACGATGGGTGCACGGGGTTCCTCGAAGCTGCCGTAGACCACCACACCGGGGATTTCCCGGACGGCCTCATAAAACAGCCGTGCCAGCGCAGTTTCCTTTGCTTGGAGCGTTTCCACGCCCTGTTCCAAGATCCACCGCACCCCGGCCCCAAGGCCCGCGATGCCGGGGACGTTCAGCGTCCCGGCTTCCAGCGCAGTGGGCATTTCGGCGGGGTGGCGCTCGTCGAAGCTGTGGACGCCGCTGCCGCCTACCACCAGAGGTGCCGCCCGCAAACCGGGGCGGACGTACAGCCCGCCGGTGCCCTGCGGACCCAGCAGCCCCTTGTGGCCGGTAAAGCAGAGCACATCGATGCCCAGCTTTTGCACCGGGATAGGGCAAGCCCCCGCTGTCTGCGCCGCATCCACGATCAACAGCAGACCGTGCTTTTTTGCAAAGTGGGCAACAAACGCGAGGTCGGTGGCGTTGCCGGTGACGTTGGACGCCCCGGTGACGACCACTGCCTTGGTGTTGGGCCGCAGCAGCTCCTCGAACTGCTCATAGCGCAGCACGGCGCGGTCATCCACCCCCACAAAGCTGAGCTGTGTTCCCTGCTCCCGCAAGCGGTATAGGGGCCGCAGGACCGAGTTGTGCTCACAGACCGTGGTAATGACATGATCCGCCGGGCCGATCAGCCCGCCGATGGCCGTGTTCAGCGCTTGGGTCGCGTTGGATGCGAAGGCGATGCACGCCGGACTCTCCGCGCCGAACAGTTCGGCCAGCGCGGCGCGGGCGTCGTAGACCAGCCGCGCCGCATGAAGGGTCGGCTCGTGGGCACCGCGGCCGGGGTTGCCCGCTGTTTGCAGCGCTTCCAGCATCGCTTCGCCTACCACGGGCGGTTTTTGCAGCGTGGTAGCCGCATTGTCGAGGTAGATCACGGCTTGACCACGTTCCCGGCGTTCAGCATTTTTTCCGCAATGACGTACATATTCGTCACAGTGCCGACCTGCAACTTCTCCGTCAGGCCGTAGAAATTCAGACAGGTGCCGCAGGTCACGATCTCCACGCCCTCGGCTTCCAGCGCCTTGAGGTCTTCCAGCATGGGCGAACCCTCACAGGTCAGGTGAGCACCGCCGTTGTAGAAGAGGATGGTCTTGGGCAGCTTGTCCTGCTGGGTCAGCGAGAAGACGAAGGCCTTGAGCAGAGTCTTGCCCAGCTCCTCGGCTCCATCGCCCATCTGATCGGACGCAATGACCACCACCGTATCGGTGCGGGCGTCCGGTGCGCAGACCGGGGCCTCCTCGGCCTCGGCGGGGGCGTCGCCCACCGTGAACAAAACGCGGTACTCCCGCTCCGCCAATTTCTCGGCCTTGGACGCATAACCCTTCTGCTGGGCCATCTTGGTCAGGTTCTGGACGGCGATCTCGTTATCCACGAGGACCTCCACCTCACCGGCACCGTTCAATTCGGCAATGGCCTTCTTGGCTTTGACAACAGGAAGCGGGCAAGCATCCCCGCGTGCATCAACTTTTAGCATCGCTCGTATCTCCATTTAATAATTCACTGTGATCTCCGTGGTTTGCTTCTCCAAAATCTCGCCCACAATGGCGGCGGGCAGACCTGCCGCCCGGAGTTCCTGCTCCAGCGCGGCGGCGTCCTGCGGCGCAGCGGCCAACAGCAGCCCGCCGGAGGTCTGCGGGTCGAACAGAATTTCTTCCATCGGAAATGGAACATTTTCAAACCGAACGAAGGGCCCGGTGTGGTTGCGGTTCCGCTGGCCCGCCGCCGTGTACAGGCACGCATCGGCGGCTTCCCACGCGCCGGGCAGCACCGGCACCGCATGGGCATCGATGACGCAGGAGAGTTTGTCTCCCATCATCTCGTGCAGATGGCCAAGAAAGCCGAATCCGGTCACGTCGGTAGCGGCGTGGACCTCATACTTGTGCGCGATCTCTGCCGCCGTCTTATTCAGGGTGGTCATGGAGCGGATGGCCCCTTCCATCTGGTCCGGGGCGGCTTCGCCTACCCGGTTGGCCGTGCAGATGAGCCCGACGCCCAGCGCCTTGGTCAAGAGCAGCTTGTCGCCGGGGCGGCCGGTGTCGTTGGCGGTCATCCGGCGCGGATCCACAAGGCCCGTCACCGAAAGGCCGTACTTCACGCCGGTGTCGGCGATGGAATGCCCTCCCGCGAGGCTGCCCCCCGCTTCGGCGACCTTTTCGGCCCCGCCGCGCAAGATCTCGCCCAAAACGTTCAGGTCCATGCTCTCCGGAAAGCAAACGAGGTTCAGCGCCGTCTTCACTTCGCCGCCCATGGCGTAGATATCGCTCAGGGCGTTGGCAGCAGCGATCTGCCCGAAGGTATAGGGGTCGTCCACCATGGGTGGGAAAAAGTCCACCGTCTGCACGAAGGCCAGCTCATCGGTGATGCGGTAAACGGCGGCGTCATCCTTGCTGTCGTAGCCGACCAAAAGGTTCGGATCCTGTTCGCCGCGCGGCAGCTTTTCGAGGATGCGGCTCAGCACCCCCGCGCCGAGCTTGGCCGTGCAGCCGCCGCCCGTGCAGAACACGATCTTTTCCGATCCTGCCATTACGCTCGTTCTCCTTCTGAAAATCGTGTCAGAACGCTTCGCACCCGGAAGCGCTCCCATAAAAGTTTCTGTGTCTCTTCGCCCAGCGCCCGGCGGGCAGCATCGTCCGCTTGGTTGAGGACGGCGTAAAACTGCCGCTCCCCCACCTGCTTGCGTCCCCCGGCCTCGCTGGCCAGAAGCCGTGCCAGCAGTTCCGGCGTCAGCAGGGTCTCCGGTGCCGCGCCCAGCAGCGCACAGGCGGTTTCCAGCCGGAAGCAGACGGTTTCCAGCGGTTTTTCCACCGCCGAAAGCCCGGCCACGGCCAGCACGATATCACTTTCCGGCAGGATCACCGGCTCGTGCGCCGCCGGGGCCTTGCAGGGCAAGCGCTTGGCCCCGTCCGCTTCCAGAAAAACGGCGTCGGCCTGTTCCATCCAGTGTTCCAACTGCCGGGGCGGCGGGGCGGTCAGCTTGCCGCTGCCGTCCGGCGTGCCGAGGACGGCAAACGCTCCTGCCACCCAGAGGGCTTTTACGTCCGCGTCGGCGGCGGCGAAGTTCCGCTCCGGCTGCCGGATGTGGGTGGTCGTCCCGGCCAGCACACGCCAGCCCCTGCGGGCGCAATGCTCACTCAGGGCATAGAGCAGGGTGGTCTTTCCCCCGCCGCCCACCAGCGAGACGACATGCCCCTTCTCCGCCAGAAACGGGAACTGCGCTTCCGTGACCATTCAGCGGTTCTCCTCCACGGCCATGGCGATCTGCTCCGGGGTGATGGGCAGCTCGTAGAATCGGGTGCCGATGGCGTTATACACCGCATCCGCAATGGCGGGCAGCGGCGTGTTGATGACCACTTCGCCGATGGACTTTGCGCCAAAGGGGCCGTTGGGCTCGTAGCTGTTTTCAAACTCCACCCGGATCTTTCCGATGTCCACGCGGGTGGGGATCTTATACTGCATGAACGAATTTTCCATGGGGCAGCCCTTGGAATCGTAGGTGATGTTCTCGGTCAGCGCCATGCCGATGCCCTGCAGCAAGCCGCCCTCGGCCTGCACGCGGGTCAGGTTCGGGTTGATGGGGGTGCCGCAGTCCACGCAGGCGGCATAATCCACCACCTTGACCTCACCGGTCTCCTTGTCCAGCTCAATTTCAGCCGCGCCGACCATGTAGGGCGGGGGCGAAAGGGGCGAGGTGTGGGTCTCGGTGATCTCCAGCGGCACCATGTGGCCGAACTGAGAGGCGAAGGCCACCTCAGAGAGAGAGACCCTCTTCTCCGGGTCTGCGTTCAGGGAGACGAACTTGCCGTCAAAATCCACGGCATCTTCGGTCGTCTGGAGCAGCTCCGCGCCCAGCTTGCAGATCTGGCCGCGCAGCCGGAGAGCGCACTTCTCCACTGCCTTGCCGGTGACATAGATGGTAGAGGAAGCGTAGGAGCCGGAGTCATAGGGCGAGGTATCGGTATCCGCGCCAAAAACGGTGATATTGTCCAGGTCACAGTCCAGCACCTCGGCGGCGATCTGAGCCAGCGTGGTGTCACAGCCGGTACCCATATCGGCCGCGCCGATGATGAGGGAGTAGAACCCGTCATCGTTTACCTTGAGGGTGGCACTGCCCACATCCATGCCGGAAATGCCGGAGCCCTGCATGGCCATGCCCATACCCACGGCGCGCACCTTGCCATTGCCAAGGTCGCGCACAGGGTACTTGTTGTCCCAGTCGATCATCTCGTGGACTTTTTTCAGGCAGCGGTCCAGCGCGCAGCTGGTGTTCACAGCGCCGTAATAGGCGGGCATCACATCGCCCTCTTTGACGATGTTCATTTCACGGATCTTGAAGGGGTCCATGTGGAGCCTGGCAGCCAGCTCGTTGACGGCAGATTCCACCGCAAACAGGCCCTGGGTCGCACCATAGCCGCGGTACGCACCGGCAGACATGTGGTTGGTGTAGACCACGTCGCTGACAAAACGGAAGGCTTCGGCCTTTCCATACAGCGGGATGGACTTGTGACCGGAAAGGCCCACCGTTGTGGGGCCGTGCTCACCATAAGCACCGGTGTTGGACAGGGTGTAGAGGTCGATGCCCTTCACAATGCCGTCCTTGGTGGCACCCAGACGGACGTGCATCTCCATCTCGTGGCGGGGCGAAGATGCGGTCTGGCTCTCTTCGCGGGTGAAGATCAGCTTACAGGGCTTCTTGGTCTTCCAGGTAACAAAGGCCGGATAGATGGCCGAGACCGCCGTCTGCTTGGCACCAAAGCCGCCGCCGATGCGGGGCTTGATGACGCGGATCATGGACTTGGGAATGTGCAGGGCGTTTGCCACATTGCGGCGGGTGTGGAACACGATCTGGGTCGAGCTGAGGATGTTCAGCCGTCCGTACAGGTCCATCCAGCAGCAGGTGCGGAAGGTCTCCATCATGGCCTGCTGGCAGGCCTTGGTGTGGTAGACACGGTCGATGACAACATCGCACTTTGCCAGCACGGCATCGATGTCGCCGTCGCCGCACGCATCGTGGGCACAGAGGTTGCGCTTGTTGTCGGCACCCACGGGGCTCAGGCTCTCCCAGTTGTCCTCCGGGTGGACAAGGATGGGGTTGTCCTTCGCAGTGTGGAAATCCAGCACCGGCTCCAGCACCTGATACTCCACCTTGATGAGCTTCATGGCCTTCTCGACACACTTCTCATCCTTGCCCACCACAATGGCCACCACGTCCCCCACAAAGCGGACGTGGCGATCAATGACTAGGCGGTCGTAGGGGCTGGCTTCGGGGTAGGTTTGGCCGGCCTGCGTGTAGCGGCGGGCGTTCTGATCCACATCCTCCCAGGTGAAGATGGCCTCGATGCCGGGCACCTTTTTGGCCACGGACGTGTCGATGCGCTCCACCATGGCGTTGGCATGGGGCGAGCGGTACAGCTTGACGATCAGGCAGTCTGCCGGGGCCAGATCATCCATGTAAACGGGCTTGCCGGTCACAAGCTGCATGGCATCCTTTTTGTGGAATGCTTTGTTGACGTTTTTCATTCGGCACCCTCCTGTTTTGCTTTTTTCCAGGCGAGGAAATTCTGGATGCCCCGCAGCTGGCCCTCGTAGCCGGAGCAGCGGCAGAGGTTGCCCGCAAGATATTCCTTGATCTCCTCCTCAGTGGGGTATTCCTTTTCCCGGAAGAGGGCAAGAGCGTTCATAATAAAGCCCGGGTTGCAGAAGCCGCACTGCTCCGCACCCTGATCGGCGATAAAAGCACCGAACTCAGCAGCCTCCTCCTGCAGGCCCTCCAGCGTGGTCACCCTGTGGCCGTCGGCACGGGCTGCCAGCACAGAGCAGGACAGCACCGGCACATCGTCCAGAAAGACGGTGCACAGGCCGCAGTTGGAGGTCTCACAGCCGCGCTTGACACTGTAACAGCCGTGTGCGCGGACAAAATCGATGAGCAGTGTGTCCGGTGCGGCCTCTGCCGTGACTTTGGTTCCGTTCAGAATAATATTCACCTGCATCTTGTCTCACCTGTTCCCTTCCAATTTCAGCACAGCGCGCTTGACCAGCACCCCTGCCAGATGATTGCGGTATTCCGCACTGCCGCGCATGTTGCTCTCCGTCCGGATGTTTGCCCGCACCTCAGCGGCAAAGCGGGCGGCGGTCAGCTCCGGCGTTTCGGCGGCATTGGGCTGCAGGGTATACAGCACTGCCTTGCCGGGCCGGGCACCAATGGCGACCCGGAAGCCCCCGGCCGTTTTCGCGGCGGCACAGGTCAGCACCGGAAAATCCGTCTGGCTGTTGCGCACCGACTGATAGCAGAATGCTGCCTGCTCCTTCGGCACGATGACCCGCACCAGGATATCCCTGTCGTACGGGCGCTGAGCATACTCCGAAAGCGGCACGATGCCGCCCTTGTAGAGCTCAACCGAAGCGTTCAGGGCCAGGAACATGGTCAGAACATCGGAAAAGCCAAAACGGCTGTAAATGCTGCCGCCCACGGTGGCAAGGTTGCGCAGCTGCACACCCACAATGTGGCGCACAGATTCCCGCACAGCGCCGTCCGTGTAGGCATTGAGCCCCTCGTGGAGCTCGATCTGCCGCAGGGGCACCATAGCCCCGATGGAAAAGCCCTCGGCCGTTTCCTCAATTTTGTCCAGCCCAAGGCCCGACAGGTCGATGGCGGTGCCGACATTGATGTTCTCCATCTTGAGCCAGATCATGCCGCCGATGACCCGATTGTTTCGCTTCTGGTTGAGCTGCCAGGCTTCCTCGAGGCTTTCGGCCCGTTTGTATTCCCGGATCGTCATCATACGCAGTACCTCTCTTTTTTCGATTGCTACTTTTATTTTATCACAAAATCCCTTATAATGCCACTGGAAAGACTGCCGCAGATCCGGCAGGTTCAGGAGGAATGATTTTATGGCAGAGTTGTGCAGAAAAAACGCCCGCCCTTCGGTGGGGTGCGTCATCATGGCATCGGGGCTGGCCCGGCGGTTCGGCTCCAACAAGCTGCTGGCAGATTTCGGGGGCTGCCCCCTGCTCTGCCGGGCGCTGGAGGTCACCGCCACCCCTGCCCTTGCCGCCCGGGTGATCGTGACCCGTTCTGCCGAGGTAAAGACCCTGTGTGACGCACAGGCCGTTCCCTGCCTGCTCCACAGCCTGCCGGGCCGGAACGACACCGTCCGGCTGGGGCTGGAGGCGCTGCTGGAGCAATGCCCCGGTCTTGCAGGCTGCATCTTCCTGCCCGGAGATCAGCCCCTGCTGCAGCGGGAGACGCTGGAAGCGCTGATCACTGCTTTTACCCAGACACAAAAAGAAACAGAGCGGGCGATCTTCCGGCTGGGAGCCCGGGCCGCACATGGCCCGGACACCGTTGTCGGAAGTCCCGTTCTGTTTGGATGCGGATATTTTCCCGCTCTGCGCACCCTGCCCGAGGGCAAGGGCGGCAGTGTTGTGCTCAAGGCTCACCCTGAGCAGGTACAGATCGTTTACGCCCAGCGGCGGGAAGAACTGCTGGATGCAGATACGCCGGAAGCTCTGGAGGAGCTCTCCGCCATTGCAACGCAATGGTGCTTCACCTGACAGGAGAGCTGTCACCGAAGGTGACTGAGAGGTTTATTCGGCCTTATCGTCCTTGGGCAGCAGCACGTTCAGCACAATGGCCACAAAGGCTGCGGGCACGATGCCGCTCTCGCCGCAGATCAGCTGGAAGAACTGGGGGGTGTGTGCCAGAATGCTGGCATTTGCACCCATGCCGTAACCCACGCCCAGTGCAACGGAAACGATGGTCAGGGTGCGCGGGGTCATCTTTTCCTTGGTAATGAGCTGGATGCCGGACACCACGATGGAAGAGAACATCATCACGGCAGCACCGCCCAAAACGGCCTGCGGCATGATGGAGACCAGTGCGCCCAGCTTGGGGATCAGGCCGCAGAGGATCAGGAAGATGGCACCGGTAGCCAGTGCACCGCGGTTGACGACCTTGGTCATGGAAACCAGACCCACGTTCTGGCTGAAGGAGGTGTTGGGCAGAACACCGAAGCAGGCGGCAAAGGAAGAGCCCAGGCCGTCGCAGATAACACCGCCGGACAGCTCCTTATCGGTAGCCTCACGGCTCATGCCGCCCTCCATCACGCCGGAGATATCGCCCACGGTCTCCACAGCGGTGACGATGAACATGATCAGCACGGGCAGGATGGCGCGCATATCAAAAACGATCTTGACGGGAACCAGCTTGGGGACGGCAAACCAGTCGGCCTGTGCCACCTTGCTCCAGTTCAGCACCCATGCCTTGGTGAACTCCACACCCTCGGCAGTGACACCGGTGGTGGGCAGGACAAAGCCCATGATAAAGGCTGCCAGATATCCCGCCACAATGCCGATGAGGATGGAGGAAGAACTCAGGAAGCCCGTGGTCCAATGCTTGAAGAACAGAATCACCACCAGCACGAACACGGCCAGCAGCAGGTTTTCCGCAGAACCGAAGTCCTTGGCTGCGTTGCCGCCGCCAAAGGAGTTGACACCCACGGAGATCAGGGACAGACCGATGGACAGCACCACCGTGCCGGTGACCACCGTGGGGAAGAACTTGCGCAAGGGCTTGAGGAAGAAGCCCAGCACAGTCTCAAACAGGCCGCCCAGAATGGAAGCGCCCATGATGGCACCGTAGGCCAGCACGCCACCGCCCATGGAAGCAGCTACACTGTTGAACACGCCCAGGAAGCCGGAGCTGGTGCCCATGATAATGGGGACCTGACCGCCCACAGGGCCGATGGAGAACAGCTGCACCAGCGTGACCACACCGGCCACGAACATGGCGTTCTGCAGCAGGCTGACCTGCAGGTCAGCAAACTCACCGCCTGCAAGGCCGCAGGCACTGGTGATGATAAGAAGCGGGGTCAGGTTGCCCACGAACATGGCAAATACATGCTGCAGGCCCAGCGGGATGGCCTGGCGAAGGGGCATCTTGGCATCAAACTGGTATGCGCCCTTCTCCAACTCGATATTTTTGATCATAACTTCTCCTTTATCCAAAAGGCTTTTTTACACGATAAAAATTATTATAGCAGAGCCTTTCTCAAATTGGGAGAGGTCCGGGATGTTTTTTGTTCATTTTTAGTTCATAAGTCATACTTTAACTTTGAATTGTTCTTCTGTGAAGTACAAAATCGGATGGATCAGCCCCCTGCTCCCGGCACCAGAAGCCTCTGAGGCGCATCAATGGCCGTGGTGCCCTCTGCAAGGTCGTTGGCGACAAGCATCTGGGCCGGGGAGACATGGAACCGCCTGGCGATGGCAAACAGCTCCTCCCCCGCCTGTGCATAATAGATGCGCAGGCTGATCTCCGGGTCTGCCGGGGTCAACGGCTCTCCCAGCGCGATGGAGCCCACACAGGTGTTTCCGCTCCGCTGTAGGATGGCTCCTTCTGCCTTGACGGAAAGGGTGACCTCCAGTGTGCCGTTTGCGCAGACACAGCGCAGGTCCTCGGCACGGAGCCAGCACTCCGGGATCAGCTCCGCGTCCGAGGGCAGCTCCCGCCCCAGCGGCAGGGCAAGCTCCAACACCTTTTCATAGCTTTCCAGCTCCGAAAGGCTGTTCTCCCCAAAGGCAGTCACGGTCACCCGGCTGGTCAGCTCCCAGTTGTTTTCCCTGTATGCCAACAGGGCCGGGCCAAAGGAGGCAAAGCAGGCCAGAATTTTAGCCCCAGCGTCCGGCAGAGGACCGGAGCCGGTCAGGGTCACGGTCTCATCCAGGGTGCAGGCCAGCGATTCCGTCTGCACCGTCTGCGGGGTCTGTTCTGTCTCAAATTTCGTGGAGAAGGCATCCGCCACGCACTGCAGCTGGTAGGGCCTCCATGCCCGCAGACGCAGCATCAGGGTGGCGGTCAGGCGGCTGGGTTCCTCCCCTTCTCCCTCCGTGAGCGTAAAGCCCACCGGCTCGGCCACGCAGAGGCAGCGGCAGTCCTCGCTCAGGCCATCCACATCCAGCACCTGATTAAAGTTCAGGTTCACGCTCTGGCTCTGCAGTACCGGGTCGCCCTCGGCACGCCAGGCACAGGAAACGACCAGCACGCCCTTGGCAACGGCTTTCCCGTTCAGGAGCTTGAGGTCTCCGACAGAGGCATTGCCGCTGAGGTCCAAAACGGCGGCGGGCGGCGTGGGAAAGCGGATCTCGCCTTCGACCGTGACCAGCTTTTCCAACACAGCGGCACGCCGCACCCCGGAAAGGGTGACCAGTTTCTGCTCTACCCCGCCATCCGACAGAGCTGTGATGACATCTGTTTTGACCTGCGTATGCACCGATACCACCAGCCCATACGCCCCCCGCACCTCGATGCGGCGCGGGTTGACGGTGCGGCAGTTCAGATATTCGGTCTGGCCCTCCACCTGCACGGCCCATGCCGTGAAGACGAACTCCGGCAGGTCCAGCAGCTTGGTAAAGGGGAGCTTCTGCTCGGTCTGGCACAGACCCGCCCCATCTTCCCCCTGATAATAGACCACACAGCGCAGATATCCCTCCAATTGCAGCTTGCCGGGCTGCAGCCGCTTTTGCAGCACCACCGGCCTGACAAAGCACTTGACCAGTTTGAACACCGGTGGCAGATAATCAGAGATCAGGATCTCTGTTTCCAGCGGCAGCTCTGCCTTGAGGGTACAGTTTGTCCCCGCCGCCGGCAGGGCATCCCGAAAGATCTTCAACTCCATGGTACGCGCTCCTTTCCTGTCCGCTCTTGGTGTCATTTTATTCCGGGAACAGGTGGGATAGAACGGAGCTACTTTCCGGAGACGCAAAAAGCCGCCGCACAGCGTTTCCACTGCGCGGCGGCCTTATCACAATCAGGGTTCGGGGAAAATCAGGTGCTTATTCAGCAGCCTTGGCAGCCTCGATCTGCTTGATCAGCTCGGGAACGACCTTGAACAGATCGCCCACGATGCCGTAGTCAGCAACACCGAAGATGGGTGCGCTCTCGTTCTTGTTGACGGCGATGATGCACTCGGAATCCTGCATACCAGCGGTGTGCTGGATGGCACCGGAAATGCCCAGAGCAACATAGATCTTGGGGTGGACCGTCTTACCGGTCTGACCGACCTGATGGTCAGCGGTCATCCAGCCTGCATCGGTAACGGCACGGGAAGCACCCACAACGCCGCCGCCCAGTGCAGCAGCCAGCTGCTCAGCCAGCTCGATGCCCTTGTTGACATCCTTGCTGATGCCGCGGCCAACGGAGACGATGACATCGGCACCGATCAGATCGACCAGCTTCTCAGCAGCCTTCTCGACGCTCAGGACCTCGGTCTTGATGTCGGCAGCGGACAGCTCGAAAGCGGGCTTCACGATCTGGCAGGCATCAGCCTTGGCCTGATCGAAGGGAGCCTTCTTCATAACGCCGGGGCGCACGGTGGACATCTGAGGACGGAAGCGGGGGCAGATGATGGTAGCCATCAGATGGCCGCCGAATGCGGGACGGGTCATCTTCAGGTTGCGGTCTTCCATATCGAACTTCTGCTTGGACAGGTCGATGGTGGAGCTCTCCTTCAGGAAGTCGATGTACTTTGCAGTGTCGATGTCCAGGTGAGTAGCATCAGCGGTCAGGCCGGTGTGCAGACGGGCTGCGCAGCGGGGGCCCAGATCGCGGCCAATGTTGGTGGCACCGATCAGCAGGACCTCGGGCTTGTACTCGTTGACCATGTCGCAGACGACCTTGGCGTATGCGTCCGTGGTGTAATCCTTCAGCAGGGGGCTGTCGCAAACCATGACCTTATCAGCGCCATAGCCGCCCAGCTCCTTGGCAATGCCGTCCACGTTATCGCCCAGCAGCAGGCCGGTGACTTCGCAGTTCAGCTCATCAGCCAGCTTGCGGGCCTCGCTGACCAGCTCGAAATCGGTGGGCATCAGTTTGCCCTGGCGCTGCTCACAAAAGACCCAAACGCCCTTGTACTCGTTAAAATCAGCCATTGTAATCCTATGCTCCTTTCATCAGATCAGGTGCTTCTTGGCCAGGATACCTGCCAGCTGTGCGGCGGTGTCGTCGCCAGTCAGCATGGTGCCTGCGCCCTTCTGCGGAGGAGTGAAGGACTTAAAGACGTTCG
>OMBB01000745.1_pt1 | contig 14315 bp, 9 predicted proteins | sample 1673961 | NCBI WGS metagenome assembly OMBB01 (sample SAMEA103958135, study PRJEB25191) | human gut metagenome | reverse complement strand
TCTGCGCCCCGATAATGCACTTTCAATGTAAAAATAATTTTGAACACCTACTTAGCAAGTTGTGATAGTTGGTGGTGGACAAGTGGGCTGCTGTCAAGTGGGCAGCTATTAAGAGGGTATTATTCAGCGAACTGTCGTCAAGAGTTTGTTATTCAGTGCGCCCCCTCTTTAACCGTTGCATCACCTTGGCCACCATGCCCGTCTCCTTGTTGAGCTGGCGCAGCGAGAGCCAGATAGAGGTCAGCGCCACTACGGCGCCAACCATGCAGCGCGGTGCAAGCGGCAGTTCGAGGGCGGCATATACCGCACCGCATAGCAAGGCAAACTGCACCGCATAGATGTGCCAGGCTTGGCAGTGGAACTGGTAGTGGTACTTGTAGCGGTAGTAGCCATGTATGAGCAGCAAGTCGAGCAGCCCCATGACCGACAAGGCCCAGCCCGTGCCGTTGAGGCCGTAGTAGTGGTAGGCCACAGGCACTGCTGCAGTGAGTGCCACATCGTATATCAGCTCCATGGCCATGTAGGTGCGCGAGTGGCCGGCAGCTAACGGCAGGTATGCAGCCGGCAGGGTGAAGGCTCTGAAAAACATGTAGAACACGGCACAGGTGGACATGCCCACGGCTGTGGCAAATTGGGCCGAAAACAGCAGCCGCACCACAAAAGGCATTAACAGCACAAACACTACCAGCACAGGCGACACCAGCAGGGCGCACACCTCAATTTGTTTGTTCACCGCATCGTTCATCAATGTGCGCTGGTGCATCACGGCCGACAGGCGCGGGTAGTAGTCGTTTTCAACCGCCAAGAATACCAGCGAGGTGTAGCTCACTATGAGCATGTAGCCGCAGTTGTAAAAGCCCACCACGTCCATGCCGCCATCGCGCAGCAGCAGAGCGCGCATGGCGTACTCGGCCCCCTGGCCAAAGGCGCCCGACACAATGTAGGCCACGCCCAACTTGATGAATGGCACACCACGCCCCAGCGCCTTGCGGCTGAACAGCGGGCAGTGCCAGGGCATCACGCGGGTGGCGTAATATAGGTGTATGGCCATGATGAGCAAGTTGCACAGCAGCAGTGCCGGCACGATGGCCGCCATGCCCCACAGGGCGTAAAGCGGAATGTACACCACCACCGAGGCCACAGCCGCCAGCATCGACACAAAGGCCACACGCTTTAAGCGTTTAAGCCCCTTGAGTATGGCCATTTCGCCGCCCGTCACAGCCAGCATGCCCACCATGGGCGAGAGCAGGGCTATGCTCAGGGTGTAGTCGTGATTGCCAAAGGTCAGCCAGCTGATGAGCGGGCTCAGCATGAGGCATACTGCCGTGCCAAACAAGGCCGTTATCATGCACCACACACGTACCGACTCCACACTGCGGCTGGTGGCTGCAGCATCGCCCGCGGCATGGCATTCGGCCACGTCCTTTACGGCGCTGAACGACACGCCCAGATTGGTGCACTGGCTTACCAAGCTGGCCATGGTGTTGTACAGATTGATGAGCGCAAGGCCCGACGGGCCAAGGAATAGTGCCACCACTTTGGTGCGCACCACACCGGCCAGCATCGACAGACCCTGCACACTGCCAAACAGACCCGTGTATTTTAACACGTGTCCGAAACTCGTCTTGCCTTGTGTGTTGCCTTGTGTACTATTGCTCATGCCACTCGTTTTGCTCGCAAATATGCTGATATGCAGATGTGCAGATGGGGCCGTTAACCAAGAATTTCGTCAACGGGCGTTAATGATATAAACGGAGGGGTGCGCAAATTTACGCTTTTTTGTAGCAGCGTCCAACAAAATACTTTGCGCACTCCGCTTTTTTCCCTAAATTTGCAGCATTATCGAAAATCATCAAAATCCTTACCACGATATGATATTGTTTTTTACAACTCCGCAGAAGAGCGTGATTGCCACTCAGGTAGATCACAAGCTCTCTGAGAACGAAGTGGAAGAACTGTGCTGGCTTTATGGCGGTGCCAAGCTTGAAGAGGCTGACGCGCTGAAAGGCTGGTTTGTAGGCCCCCGCCGTGAAATGATTACGCCTTGGAGCACCAATGCCGTAGAGATTACACAAAACATGAATCTCCGCGGCATTGCGCGTATTGAAGAGTATTTCCCTGTCAAGAGCGAAGAGGCCGATCACGACCCCATGTTGCAGCGTATGTACAATGGTCTTGATCAGGAGATTTTTACGGTCAATATCAAGCCTGCTCCCATTGAGTACATATCAGACCTCGAGAGCTACAACGAGCAAGAAGGTCTTGCGCTCTCGCCTGCCGAAATTGAATATCTGCATGGCGTAGAAAAGCAGCTCGGCCGCCAGCTCACCGACTCTGAGGTGTTTGGCTTTGCACAAATCAACTCAGAGCACTGCCGTCACAAAATATTTGGTGGCTCGTTCATCATTGATGGCAAGGAAATGCCTTCGTCGCTCTTCGCCATGATTAAGAAGACGACTAAGGAAAACCCACACCATATTATTTCGGCCTACAAGGACAATGTGGCTTTTGCCCAAGGCCCTGTAGTGGAACAATTTGCCCCGGCCGACCACGCTACAAGCGACTGGTTCCGCGTTAAGGATATTGAGAGTGTTATCTCAATCAAGGCCGAGACGCACAACTTCCCCACCACCGTAGAGCCTTTCAATGGCGCATCAACCGGTACGGGTGGCGAAATACGCGACCGTATGGGCGGTGGTGTCGGCTCATGGCCAATTGCCGGTACGGCAGTTTACATGACAGCCTATCCGCGCCTTGACGGTGGCCGCGAATGGGAGGACATTCTGCCCGTGCGCCAGTGGTTGTACCAGACTCCCGAACAGATATTGATCAAGGCCTCGAATGGCGCCTCAGACTTTGGTAACAAGTTTGGCCAACCCCTCATTGCCGGTTCGGTGCTCACCTTCGAGCATCAGGAGAATGGCGAGAAGTATGGCTACGACAAGGTTATCATGCTGGCAGGTGGTGTGGGCTACGGCACCAAGCGCGACTGCTTGAAAGGCACTCCGCAGAAGGGTAACAAGGTTGTTGTGGTAGGTGGCGACAACTATCGCATCGGTCTGGGCGGCGGCTCAGTAAGTTCTGTCGACACCGGCCGTTACAGCAGCGGCATCGAGCTCAACGCCGTGCAGCGCGCCAACCCCGAAATGCAGAAACGTGCCAACAACCTGGTGCGCGCCTTGTGCGAGGAGGACGTCAACCCCGTAGTATCTATCCACGACCACGGTTCGGCAGGCCACGTTAACTGCTTGAGCGAGTTGGTTGAGGAGTGCGGTGGACAAATCGACATGACCAAGTTGCCCATTGGCGACCCCACACTCTCGGCCAAGGAAATCATTGCCAACGAGAGCCAGGAGCGCATGGGCTTGCTCATACAAGAGGAGCACATCGAACACGTGCGTCAAATTGCCGAGCGCGAACGTGCCCCGATGTATGTGGTGGGCGAAACCACTGGCGACGCACACTTCTCGTTTGTACAGGGCGACGGCAAGCGCCCCTTCGACCTCGATGTGGCACAAATGTTCGGCCACTCACCCAAAACGGTGATGGTAGACGAAACCGTTGAACGCAAATACAAGGACGTGACCTATGATGTCACCCACCTCGACAGCTATATTAACCGCGTGCTGCAGCTCGAGGCTGTAGCCTGCAAGGACTGGCTCACCAACAAGGTAGACCGTTCGGTAACGGGTAAGGTGGCTCACCAGCAAACACAGGGCGAAGTGCAGTTGCCGTTGTCAGACTGTGGTGTGGTGGCACTCGACTACCGTGGCCGCAAGGGCATTGCCACCGCTTTGGGTCATGCGCCCCAGGCTGGTTTGGCCGACCCCGCAGCCGGTTCGGTGCTCTCAGTGGCCGAATCGCTCACCAACATTGTGTGGGCACCGCTGAGCGAGGGACTCGACAGCGTGTCGCTCTCGGCCAACTGGATGTGGCCCTGCCGCAGCCAGAAGGGTGAGGACGCCCGTCTGTACAAGGGTGTTGAGGCCCTCAGCGACTTCTGCTGCGCACTCGAAATCAACGTGCCCACTGGCAAGGACTCGCTTTCGCTTTCACAGCAATATCCCAATGGCGAGAAAATCATTTCGCCGGGCACCGTTATCGTAAGTGCCGGTGGCGAGGTGAGCGACATTCGCCAGGTGGTGTCACCCGTGATGAAGAACGATGCCAAGAGCACCTTCTATCACATCGACTTCTCGTTTGACCAACTCCGTCTTGGTGGCTCAGCCTTTGCGCAGAGCCAGGGCTATGTGGGCAGCGATGTGCCCACGGTTAAAAACCCCGACTACTTCCGCGAGGCCTTCAACGCCGTGCAGCAGCTCGTTAAGAAGGGCTGGATAATGGCCGGCCACGACATCTCGGCAGGTGGCCTTATCACCACCCTGCTCGAAATGACCTTTGCCAACACCGAGGGCGGTATCGACGTCAACCTCGACAAGTTCAAGACCGACGACTTGGTACGCGTGCTCTTTGCCGAAAATCCCGGCGTGGTAGTACAGGTGGCCGACAAGCACAAAAAGAACTTTAAGGCCCTGCTCGACGATGCCGGCGTGGGCTATGTCAAGATAGGTAAGCCTGCTGAGGAACGCCAAATCATGGTAACCCTTGGCGATGCCACCTACCAGTTTGGCATTGATTACCTGCGCGATGTGTGGTACGAAACATCATATTTGCTCGACACCAAGCAGAGCATGAACGGTTGTGCCAAGCAGCGTTACGAAAACTACAAGCAGCAGCCGCTTGAGTATCATATTCACCCCGAGTTCACAGGCAAGTTCAGCCAGTTCGGCCTCAATCCCGACCGCCGCGAGCCTTCAGGCATCAAGGCAGCCATCATTCGTGAGAAGGGTACCAATGGCGAGCGCGAAATGGCCTATGCCCTTTACTTGGCAGGCTTCGATGTGAAGGACGTGATGATGACCGACCTTATCAGTGGCCGCGAAACCCTCGACGAGGTGAACATGATTGTGTTCTGCGGTGGTTTCTCTAACTCCGACGTGCTTGGCTCGGCCAAGGGTTGGGCTGGTGCCTTCCTTTACAATCCCAAGGCCAAGGAAGCCCTCGACCGCTTCTATGCCCGCGAGGACACCCTTTCGCTCGGTGTGTGCAACGGTTGCCAGCTTATGGTAGAGCTCAACCTCATCAACCCCGACCACAAGAAGCGTGCCCACATGTTGCACAATGATTCGCACAAGTTTGAGAGCGCCTTCCTCGGTGTGACGGTGCCCACCAACCGCAGCGTGATGTTCGGTTCGCTCTCGGGCGACAAGCTCGGCATCTGGGTGGCTCACGGCGAGGGCAAGTTCAGCTTGCCTTATCCTGAGGACGACTACAATGTAGTGCTCAAGTATTCGTACGATGCTTATCCCGGCAACCCCAATGGCTCGTCATACAGTGTGGCAGGTATTGCCAGCCCCGATGGCCGCCATTTGGCCATGATGCCGCACTTGGAGCGTGCCTTCTTCCCCTGGCAGACAGCTTACTATCCCGAAAACCGTCTGGCCGACGACATCACTCCGTGGATGGAGGCCTTTGTCAACGCCCGCAAGTGGGTTGAGGCCAAGTTGGGAAAATAATAACGGGTTGACAGGTTAACAAGTTAACAGGTTGACAAGTTGACGGGTTGACAGGTTAACGGGTTAACAGGTTAACAGGTTAACAGGTTAACAGGTTAACAGGTTAACAGGTTAACAGGTTGACAAGTAAGTATGTCCGGCACTACCGAAAGGCGAAGTGTGGAATACAGTAAAACTTACCCGTTCCCCCTTCACCCTGTCCCGTTGTCAACTAATAATTCCTATAAATAAGCGCATCGCATCTCATTTTGTATTGCAAAATGGGGCGCGATGCGCTTTTTGTCAATAGTAAGTACACAGTTTGGCGCTTGTTTTATCAGATGTGGCTTAAAGCCCGTACCTAAGTATTTGTATAGTGGCTGGCTGGTCAATGGGTTAGCAAACAAACTGAAAAACCGACGCGAGACGCGTCGCCCCCATTAGAGCGCAATTTCCTGGTATAACAGTTCTTCCCATGGCTTCAAATCCGCTTTTTAACCTGTCAATCAGATAGAAAACGCAAGCACTAATGGGGGCGACGCGTCTCGCGTCGGGGTATTTTTCAGCAGCCTCTATCATGCACAGTCCCATTTTTTCAGCCGCCATGTGGCGCATTGGCCAAGCCTGGAAATGCGTAAACGAACTGACGCCGTAGCGCTGCTTTTGCAACACTACGGCGTCAGCCTTTGGGGCTATACTTATGTCGGGATTAGCTCTTAATCGCTGGGTGTCTGACTATTTGAGACAACCAATGATTTCGTGCACATCTTTCACACCATGACTGTCGAGCCACTCGTTCATGCCGTCAATGACACGTATGGTGGTGGTGGGGTCGATGAAATTAGCCGTACCAATTTCAACGGCTGTGGCACCGGCCATCAAGAACTCGATGGCATCGGCAGCATTCATGATGCCGCCCAAACCTACTACGGGAATGTTGACCGCACGGGCTACCTGCCACACCATGCGCAGCGCAACGGGCTTGACACACGGACCGCTCAAACCACCCGTGCCGATGCTCAAACGCGACTTGCGACGCTCTATGTCGATGCTCATACCCATCAGGGTGTTGATGAGCGACACACTGTCGGCACCTTCGGCCTCGACGGCTTTGGCTATAGAGGCAATGTCGGTCACATTGGGCGAGAGCTTGACAATGAGTGTTTTGTGGTAGCGCTGGCGCACGGCACGCACCACACTGGCAGCACCCTCGCACGTAACACCAAAGGCCATGCCGCCATCTTTGACATTCGGACACGATATGTTGAGTTCAATGCCTGGTATGTGGTCGAGCGCATCAATGCGGGCGGCACACTCGGCATAATCCTCGGGCGACGAACCCGACACGTTGACGAGCACATTGCTGTCAATATCCTTGAGCTGTGGATAGATATGCTCGCAAAAATAGTCGACGCCCTTGTTTTGCAAACCTACGCAATTAAGCATGCCCGAGGGGGTTTCGGCCATGCGCGGATAGTCATTGCCCTCGCGGGGGTGGAGCGTGGTGCCCTTCACTATGAAACCGCCAAGGCGGTTGAGATCGATAAAATCGGCAAATTCGAGGCCATAGCCAAATGTGCCTGACGCCGTGAGTACAGGATTTTTGAGGTCCAGGCCTCCTACTTTTACATTTAATTGAGCCATGACAGTTTTTCGGTTTTGAATACGGGTCCTTCCTTACATACACACAGATTGTGGCCATCGGCCATCTTTTCGACACAGCACAGACACGCGCCGAGGCCACAGGCCATCAAGTTTTCGAGCGAAGCCTCACACGGCACGCCGGCCGATGCTGCCCAGCGGGCCACTGCCACCATCATGGGCTTGGGGCCACAGGTTGACACGCTGTCAAATTGTTCCTTACTCAATATGCTGTGGTTGGTGACAAAGCCCCTTTCGCCCTTTGAGGCATCTTCGGTTGTGACGTACACACGGCCGTACTGCTCAAACAGGTCGAGCTGCATAAGGTCGCCGGCTGAGCGTCCGCCGAGCAAGAACACGGGTTCGCAACCTGCCTCACGCAGCATTTTGCCAAAGTAAAGCAAGGGAGCGGTGCCGACGCCTCCGCCAACGAGCAACACTTTGCGCCCGTCGGTGGCGGGCATGCTGAAACCATTGCCCAAGGGGAACATGCAGTTTATCATGTCGCCCACCTGGCTGCAAGCCAAACGACGGGTACCATCGCCCACAGCATGTATGAGCAGCCACAACTGGTTCTTGTCATAATCGACAAAGTTTACGGAGATGGGGCGGCGCAAAAAGGTGGTTGGTGAATTTTGCACTTGTACTTCGACAAACTGTCCGGGCAAGATTTCGGGCAGCAAGCCGCTTGTAGGCTCTAACTTGAGCAGAACATATCCCTGGCGCGGGGTCTCTACTTCGGCCACGCGGAGGTCTTTTACGTATTTTTTCATGAAACGGAGTTTGTTGCTTTCTGCAAAAGTACATAAAATCTTAAGAGTGGCGGGCAAGTGGGCATTCAAAAGTTTGTATTACCACACCACAGACTGCTATTCATTATGCAACAAATGCGACTTTTCAAATTCTGCGCTGCTATAATCGTAAAAAATATGCACACTTCACAAACGCTTATAACGCAATGATTTTCAGAACGATACACACAGCAAGGTTCTTTGCCACGCAAAATTGTTTCACAAAAAAGTCGTGAAACAATTTGTCAATTCAAAATAAGTTCGTACTTTTGCATCGCTTTAGAGGAAAACCTTGGGCGTTTAGCTCAGCTGGTTCAGAGCATCTGCCTTACAAGCAGAGGGTCGGCGGTTCGAATCCGTCAACGCCCACTAATAAAGGTTTCACGATTACTTGTGAAACCTTTATTGTTTTTTAAGCTAATTTATCATTATTTCTTCTGTCTTTTCAGATAATTTTTCTACCTTTGCAGCCTAATTAGATATATTAATACGTATTAGATATGAATTTAGATTTGTTGACAGCCATATCACCAATTGATGGCCGTTATAGGGGAAAGACAGAAGCGCTTGCTAATTATTATTCAGAGTTTGCGCTGATTCGTTATCGTGTAAGAGTGGAAATAGAGTATTTCATCACTTTATGTGAGCTGCCATTGCCGCAGTTGGCATCATTTGACCATGCTCTTTTTGATCGTTTGCGTGACATCTATCGTAATTTTGATGAGAACGAGGCACAACGTGTGAAGGATATTGAAAAAATAACCAATCACGATGTGAAGGCAGTCGAGTATTTTATTAAGGAAGAATTTGATAAGATCGGAGGCTTGGATGCTTATAAGGAATTTATCCATTTCGGTCTTACATCTCAGGATATCAACAATACCAGTGTACCTCTCTCTGTGAAGGAGTCTCTGGAACAGGTGTACTATCCTCAGGTAGAGGAACTCATTGCTCAGTTGCAGACCTATGCTGATGAGTGGAAGGATGTTCCAATGTTGGCAAAGACTCACGGACAACCAGCTTCTCCTACTCGTTTGGGTAAGGAAATCATGGTGTATGTCTATCGTCTCACAGAACAGCTCAATTCTTTGAAAGCCTGCAAGATCACTGCCAAGTTTGGTGGTGCTACTGGCAACTACAATGCCCACCACGTAGCTTATCCACAGTTCGACTGGAAGGCATTCGGCAACAAGTTCGTCAGTGAAAAGTTGGGCTTGGAGCGTGAACAATATACTACTCAGATTAGCAATTACGACTATCTGGGTGCCATCTTTGATGCCATTCGTCGTATCAACACCATCATCATCGATTTGGATCGTGACTTCTGGATGTATATCTCCATGGAGTACTTCAAGCAGAAAATCAAGGCAGGTGAGGTAGGTTCCAGCGCTATGCCCCATAAGGTAAATCCTATCGACTTCGAGAACAGTGAGGGTAACTTGGGTATTGCCAATGCCATTCTTCAGTTCCTGGCTCAGAAGTTGCCAGTAAGCCGTTTGCAGCGTGACTTGACCGACAGTACGGTTCTTCGCAACATCGGTGTTCCTTTGGGGCATGGTGTGATTGCTATTCAGAGCACCCTGAAGGGCTTGCGCAAGCTCATCTTGCACGAGGAGAAGTTGCAGGAAGATTTGAACAATACATGGGCAGTAGTGGCTGAGGCTATACAGACTATCTTGCGTCGCGAGGCTTATCCACATCCATACGAAGCACTGAAGGCCTTGACACGTACCAATAAGCACATGACAGAGGAAACCATTCATGAGTTTATCCAGGGATTAAACGTTAGTGATAGCGTGAAGGCAGAATTGATGGCGATTACCCCAAGTAATTATACAGGTATCTAAGGAGAATAGGTGTGGCGTATTATTCTCAACTATATTGATTAATAAATAATAATAATAAGATTTACTAACCCAGCCGGGAGGCTATTTTTTAGAATTAATGACTATGGATTCAGAAATCGAAAACAAAGCTCAAGGTCAATCTACTGAGAGTGAAGGAACCCGTGAGGGAGGTTATAACCCAGCAGGTGGTTATCAGCGAAATTATCACAGCAACGGACGTCCACAGCGTCCACGTATTAACTCGCAGCGTGCTTATAGCAGCGACAGAGGCAGCAGTAATAGCGGGGGTGGATTCTGCCCAGAAGGCTTCGGCGCAGGCTTGCTGAGCTCAAATGGTGAACATTCACAGCAGCGTGGTGGCTATCAACCACGTGGCGGCTATGGTCGTCCACAGGGTGGTGGCTATAATAACAATCGTGCCGGTGGTTATCAGCCACGTCAGCAGGCAGGTGGTTATCGTCCACGCTACAACAATAATAATAACGATGCTGAAGGCGGTTACCAGCCACGTCAGCAGGGCGGTTATCAGGCTCGTCAGCAGGGTGGTTATCAGCCACGTCAGCAGGGCGGTTACCAGAATCGTCAGCAGGGCGGTGGTTACAACAACAACCGTGGTGGCGGCTACAATAACAACAACCGTGGTGGCGGCTACAATAGCAACAACCGTGGTGGTGGCAACAATAGCAATAATCGTGGCGGTGGTTACAACAACAACCGTGGTGGCGGCTACAACAACAACCGTGGTGGCTACAACAACAATCGTGGCGGCGGCTATCGTCAGCACACTCCTGGCTATGATCCAAATGCAAAGTATAGCTTGAAGAAGCGTATTGAGTACAAGGAGGAGAACTTCGATCCAACAGAGCCATTGCGTTTGAACAAGTTCCTTGCCAATGCAGGTGTATGCTCTCGCCGTGAGGCAGATGAGTTCATCCAGGCAGGAGTTGTTACAGTCAATGGTGAGGTTGTAACAGAGTTGGGTACCAAGATTCTTCGCACCGATGAGGTGAAGTTCCACGACGCACCAGTATCATTGGAGAAGAAGGTATATGTATTGCTCAACAAGCCAAAGGATTACGTGACAACCAGCGATGATCCTCAGCAGCGCAAGACCGTGATGGATCTTGTCAAGGACGTATGCCCAGAGCGTATTTATCCGGTAGGTCGTCTCGACCGCAACACCACAGGTGTCCTCCTTCTTACTAACGATGGTGATTTGGCAAGTAAGTTGACTCATCCTAAGTTCCTGAAGAAGAAAGTATATCACGTACATCTCGACAAGAACATCACTGCTCATGATTTGCAGCAGATTCGTGATGGTATCACTTTGGATGATGGCGAGATCAAGGCAGATGCAGTAGATTATGCAGACGAGCGTGACAAGTCACAGGTGGGCATCGAAATCCACAGTGGCAAGAACCGTATCGTTCGCCGTATCTTCGAGAGCCTCGGCTACCGTGTCACCAAGCTCGACCGAGTACAGTTTGCAGGTTTGACCAAGAAGAACCTTCGTCGCGGTGACTGGCGTTTCCTCACAGAGAAAGAGGTAGATATGCTCCGCATGGGTGCTTTTGAATAAGAAACAATAAAAACAATGGAAAAAGTAAAAAGAACTAAAGTCGTAGATTTGCTCAAGAGCACAGCCTACGATTCAATCGTGAATGTAAAGGGATGGGTGCGTACCCATCGTAGTAGCAAAGCAGTCGATTTTATCGCTCTTAACGATGGTTCTACTATTAATAATATTCAGATAGTAGTCGACCCATCCAAGGTCGATGAGAATCAGCTCCGTCAGATCACTACAGGTGCTTGCATCAGCGTAGTAGGTACTTTGGTAGAGAGCCAGGGTGCCGGTCAGAGCGTAGAGATTCAGTGCGAAAGCATTGAGATTTACGGACTCTGCGGCGGTGATTATCCAATGCAGAAGAAGGGTCAGAGCTTCGAGTATATGCGTCAGTATGCTCATCTCCGTCTCCGTACCAATACCTTCGGTGCCGTGATGCGCATCCGTCATAACATGGCGATGGCCATCCACACTTACTTCCATGAGCATGGATACTTCTATTTCAACACTCCGCTCATCACAGCGAGCGATTGCGAAGGTGCTGGACAGATGTTCCAGGTAACCACCAAGAACCTCTACAACCTCAAGAAAACAGAGGATGGAAAGATTGACTACTCTGATGATTTCTTCGGCAAGCAGACTTCCCTCACCGTGTCAGGTCAGTTGGAAGGCGAGTTGGGAGCCACAGCCTTGGGTGCTATCTACACATTCGGTCCAACCTTCCGTGCAGAGAACAGTAACACCCCTCGCCACCTGGCAGAGTTCTGGATGGTAGAGCCAGAGGTAGCTTTCCTGGATATGGACGGTTTGATGGAGTTGGAGGAAGATTTCATCAAGTATTGTATCCGTTGGGCGTTGGATCATTGCAAGGACGATTTGGCGTTCCTGAACAAGATGATCGACAAGGGTCTGATAGCCCGTCTGGAAGGCATCTTGAATTCCGACTTCGTACATCTTCCATATACCGAGGGAATCCGCATCCTGCAGGAGGCAATCGCCAATGGCAAGAAGTTTGAGTTCCCATGCGAGTGGGGTGATGACTTAGCATCCGAGCATGAGCGCTTCCTGGTAGAGGAGCACTTCAAGCGTCCAGTAATCATGACCAACTATCCAAAGGCTATCAAGGCATTCTATATGAAGATAGACGAGGAGGAGAGCGGTTTCGGAGGCAAGAGCGGTCAGACCGTTCAGGGCACCGATGTACTGTTCCCACAGATTGGTGAGATTATCGGCGGTTCTGTTCGCGAAGAGAGCTATGACAAGCTGATGGGTGAGATAGAGGCTCGCAACATTCCTATGAAGGATATGAGTTGGTATCTTGATACCCGTAAGTACGGTTCATGTCCACATGCAGGTTTCGGTCTCGGTTTCGAGCGTTTGATCCTCTTCGTAACCGGTATGCAGAACATCCGTGATGTGATTCCATTCCCACGTACACCAAAGAACGCAGAGTTCTAAATAGAATACGATAAAAAGATAGAGTAGAGGGTGTGTCATACTATATGACGCACCCTTTTTCTATGACACTCCCATTTCCCCCAAAATACTCTTGTAATTTCCCTTCTCTGCCGGGGTATTTTTTTCTCCCTGCCCACGCATGAATTTTTCCGTGGGCAGGGAAAAATAAAAGTAAAGCGAGGTTTCATGTTTTGGATATCTATGAAACCTCGCTTTTTTCGCATAATTTATTAGAGAGTTATTATAAAAGTTTATAATTTGATTGTTATTACATAATCAAACATCATGCGAAGAATCATTCTTCACTCTTATCAAAATAACAGCCCTTGATGCTCAACTCCATTGGATTTTCTGAAGCATTTGAGTATATGTTGATGAACTTTCTAAAAGAACCGTTCAAAAAGCCATTTCCATCATATACTACAATGATAGAATCATACTCGCCTGGCATCAAAGGCTGTGGATTGAATTTGACTTGTGTGCAACCACAATCGCTCTCAGCCTTGTATATGACAAGTGGAGACTTGCCTGCATTCTTGTACTTGAAAGCGTATCTTTTCGTTTCCTTTTCTCGATATTCTCCAAAATCATGTTCGTGAATACATGATCGAAAGGCTTTTTATCTGCTATGACTCCACTTTTAACAGCCCTGTTGTAGATTGCTCGCAAAATCCGCATGTAGAAGGAAATGGTATTGAGAGTGAGCTTCTTCTGTTTGAGATAACTCTCATAGCCTTCTATCATCTTGCTGTCTATATCTTCCATAAGTATTTCCACCTTATTAATATATAGGCAGAAACTGTTCAAGGCACTTTGATAAGTTTCTGCTAATCTGAGTTTATTCTGTTGAAGAAATTGTGTTCTTAGCTGATTTACAAAAGAAAGAAGAGAAGTGTTATGGCTTTCGGCAGCCGTACTCTTAGGGACGATAGATAAATCGTTAGAAGGAGTATGTACAGTGCAAGTTGCATTCTGTGTGTTTGTAAACCTGATGACGAGTTCGTCATTCTTGCTTAATATTATATTCTCTGGAATTTCAATTTTTAAAACCATATTATTCTTATTTACTATTTTTTATGATGATATGCATAGAATAAAGAATAAGGGCATTCTTTGTTTTAATAACGTAAAAAGGAGGAATATATTGGATTGTGAATGACATTTCTTCAATAGATTTTGATGAGTATGTATCAAAAAAGATTCATATTGATGCTTTATACATCGTAATCAGAAATATAAGGCACGCCAAGAAGGTTACAGAAATGTTAAAAAGGGCAATATTTACCCTGTTTCAATGATCTACAACAAGAAAATAAAGGATTTTTGATGTTTTTTTTCAAAAATCCTTGTATTTATTTGCATGTTTCAAGATTTTTGTGTAAGTTTGCACCGAAATATAATATCTCCTTAATTCCGCAACACTATAATTTAATATTTTTTATAAGCACCTGAGCAACAA
>OMBB01000733.1_pt1 | contig 14522 bp, 15 predicted proteins | sample 1673961 | NCBI WGS metagenome assembly OMBB01 (sample SAMEA103958135, study PRJEB25191) | human gut metagenome | reverse complement strand
TTGGCAAAACCGCGACAGGCGATGGCACCAATGTTTACCACCATAACAGCAACCGCATTTGCGGCAACCATATCATCGCCAATGTGGCCAAGGATCGCTGCGAACGCTGAACTGGCAAAGCTCCAGACAACATCATTTATCACAGCCGGAGAAGCAATTTTCATAAAGTCCCTGAACAGAATACCGGATTTCGCACAGAAATATTTTATCCGGAATCTGACATCGGAGCTGTTTAATGAATAGATGAGACAGATCAATACCTCTGCGATCCTGGCAATAACAGTACCAAGGGCAACACCGGTAACACCAAGCTTTGGAAGTCCAAACAGGCCAAAGATAAAGGTGGCATTACAAAATACATTGACACAAAGCGATACAATGTATGTAACAGAAGGCAGCATTATTTTTCCGACACTTCGAAGGGCACTCATGAAAACCTGAGAGAATCCCATAAACATAAAGGAAAATGAAATTACCCTTAAGTATTCACTGCCAGCAGCAATCGTATCCGGACTGCTTGTGAAGATCTTCATGATCGTAGCCGGCACAGAAAAAGAAATCACGAAAAACACGAAGGAAACAATCAGTGAGATTCGCTCCGCCAGGCCGAGAATTCTTTCTACTGTCTTTTTATCACCTTTTCCCCAGTACTGTGCACATAAAACGGAAGCACCCGTGGCCATACCATAATATAAACAGAAAAGAATAAAAGTAAACTGGTTCGCAAGGGATGAAGCCGACATGGCAGTCTGGCTTACATATCCAAGCATTACCGTATCCGCAATGTTTACCAGAGTTCCGATCAGATTTTGGATCATGATCGGAAAGGCTAGTTTTGAAGCGTATTTTAAGAAATCTTTTTTATTCAGCATACCTGATTTTCCTTAGTTTTTAGTATCCACAACCAATTGTATCATACTCTTGCATTACAAAGATATACCTTTTAGAACTATTTTTTATCTGCTGCTAATGCTAATACAGCAGTTAAATAGAATCCAAATATCATATAAATAATCGTTCGTTTTCGGTTATGAAAACAAAACCTATTATATACACCAAAGTGGAACAATAAACACAGCGGCAGCCATACTTTCTATGAATGCAATGTATATTCTTGACACTTTTACCCTTTCCTTTTAAAAATACCCAGCTTTTATTTTAGTTTGGATAGCAAACACACCGTCTCAACTTGCTGTTCATTAGTTCTGACAAATAACGCTCCGCTTTCACCGTCGTAGGTAACAGGGAAGGTGAAATGGATCGTCTTTATCAGATGCTTGTCATCCCGCTTTTCCGGATATAGCTCTATGAACGAAACCATAGCCTGCAACAATGCCTTTTTATCCTCCGGCGACATGACATCGTAGTACTTGCTGAAGCCTTCCAGCATTTCAAAGATGGATTTCTTCGTCATGGCCGACTTTTCAACCATAGTGATTTCCTGATTTATTCCATCAAGTCTTGTCTGTGCATCCTCGATCTTTTCATACAGGTCATCCAGGATACGGTTCAGACTGTCTACCTTATTTTGATAGTGCCTATCCGCAATGTCAAGCTCCGTCAGTCTCTTTTCGGTCTGGAGCAGATTGCCGTTATATTTCGTGATCTCGTTTCGGATTGCTGTTTGCTTCTTTCGCAGAGAATTTACATCTGTCTGGATATCAATCTTTTGAGAAATAAGTTCTACAAACTCCGGGATTGTCACCATGGAGGATATAACTTCTTTCACCTCGGTTTCCAGTTTGGTGCCGCTGTAATACTTGTTGGCAAGAGAACAGCTGATCCCGTTCCTATCTCTACCGGATATGCACCGATAGGAAATATATCTCGGATAATAACCTTCTTTTCCGTTTTTCTTTTTCCTTGGCGGCACAGTATAACCAAAGATGTTTTTTCCGCAGTCTGGACATCTGATCAGGCCGGTCAGTGGATAAACGGTCGTACTGTCACTTCTGGTCTTTCGATGGGCAACATTCTTTTTCAGCCGATCTTCCGCTTTTGCAAAGGTATCCTTACTGACAATCGGTTCATGTACGCCATCCACAAGGATAATCTTGCTTTCATCGTCTTGCTTTACGACCTTCGTTTCGTTGTTCTTTCCTTCAACCTTTACCGTATGGCGGCGGCCGTAGGAAATCATACCTGCATAAACCGGATTGCTGAGAATGATACGGACGGTTCTGTCTGTAAAGCCAGAGATTTTTACATTTCCGCGCTGCTCACGCTGGATGTTTTCATCATTAAGTTTCTTTGCAATGTAGCTGATGCTCTGTCCTTCCTCTGTGTAGAGCCGGAAAATCTCCTTGACCGTTTCCGCTTCTTTCGGATATATCATTAGTTTTTTATCCTTCAAAGAATATCCGAACGGAGCCTGCGCTCCGTTCCAGAGACCATTCCTGGCTTTTTGCTGTCTTCCGGCAAGCGTCTGTTCATGAATGTTCTCAAGTTCGACTTCTGCAACAGCTCCCATAATATTTGCAATCATCTTGCCGGTAACGGTTGAAGTGTCGATTCCGTCCTTGATCCCCAAAAGACCGATTCCATAGCTTGAAAGTTCCTGAAGATACTTTGCGGTATCACTGGTATTTCTGGCAAAACGGGAAAGCTTAAAAACAAGAACATAACGAATGTTGTCCTTCTTGCTCCGAATATCCTCCATCATCTGCGTAAAGGCAGGACGATGCTCGGCATTCTTGCCGGATTTGCCTTCATCCGTATATTTCCCGACGATATTGATCTTGCGTGCTTCCGCAAAAGCTCTAATTTCCGCTTCCTGTGCCTCAAGAGAAAAACCGTCCACCTGTATCAAAGTTGAAACACGTGTATATATGTATGCGTTTTCCATGGACAGTACCTCCTTCACTCCATTTTGTCAGCAGTAAACATCTACTTCAAATAGTATAAATGATGACAGAAAGCTTTTCAATAGCCGCAGCAAAAAAAGAAGAGGGCTGGATGCCTCTTCTTGCATCCAGCCCTCTTGGTCTTCTTCTGTTTCCATAGATTTATACTTCATCAGCAGTTCGGCGATCATCGTAGAACAACGAATGAAGTTTTCGTCCCTCATCAATTCATTGTTCATAAGCTATCCTCAACGTTCGTTCTGCAATCCTGTCGTTTTTCTCCTATAAGCAGCTACAATTTCCGGTGGCATGTTGTCTATCAGAGCATGAAGCTCACAAAGCTCCTGCTCCGTTTTTCCGTATTTCAGTCGGTCCGCAATTCTTTCCTTGCTGGCATCTTTTGCTGTTTTTAATTCCGCTTCCAGTGCGCTGTTCTCATCAGAAAGCGCTTTGTACGCCTTATCATATTTTCTGAGCTTCGTCCGCAGAGCTTCCGTGCCGGGAACGTACTTGCCCAGCAGCGCTTCCAGCTCATCCAGCTTGGCTTTTTTGTTGAACGGATTCGTGTCGTTCAGAATCGCCATGATTTGTTCCTTCATCTGGTTCAGGTGAACGGCCTCCTTGAACAGCCGCGGCGGGATATGGTCACGTCCGGTTTTGCTGGCGCTCTCGCCGCGCTCCAGATCGGGGTATTTTTTGACCATGTGCTCCCAGAACCTGTCCTGCCACTGCGTCAGCTTCTTCTTGTTGCCGACGATCTCCTTGGCGGAGAGCCGCCCGTCCTCCGTCAGCGGGATAAAGCAAAGGTGCATATGGGGCGTTTTCTCGTCCATATGCACCACAGCGGATGTGATCGTTTTCGGGTCTTGATGCTCTTGGATAAAGCCCAGCGCCTCCTGAAAATAGGCTTTGACCTCACTTTTCTTCTTGCCCTTGAAGAACTCCGGGCTGGCCGTCACCAGCGCTTCCACCACGCGCACGCTGTCCGAGCGTGTACGGCAGCCAGCGTCCTTGATCTGTCGCTCTGCCTCTGCCCGGTATTTTTGTTCCGGCGTAATCAGGTGAAAATTCAAGTGGCTGCGGGATGTGTCCACATCGGGATTGCTGGCGTATTTTTCCTTGGTGCGCTCGTTGTGCGCCTCAATATTGGAAATCTCCGGCCCTTTGTACTTAGCAAAGCGGAGAATGGCAAACTGCGACTTGCTCATTTATCTCTCCCTCCGTTTCCATACAAGGTCATAGCCCAGCACATCAGCAAGCTCCATGACTTCTTTGTAGCGGATGCTCTCCCTTTGCAGCTTGGCAGACAGGTTGGAAACGCTGTCTGACCAGCCATATTCGTCATGAAGAAGATCGACAACCTCCTGCATCGTAAAACCGGCGCGGACGATCTGCGCCTTGATTTCATTGCGTACATTCATATTCAAATTCCCTCCAAAATTCAGATAATGAAAAAGCGATGCCAACACGCCATTCGGCGCATTCGCTTCGCTGTCTGGTGTAAAAATCTGTTCTGCTCAAATCCGCTGGAAACGCGGCGGTCGATGCCCTCTTCATAGGTGAGGGGTATCGACTTTACGAAACCGTGTGGCATTTCATAAAACCGTGCAGATGCACACTTTTTCGTAATGCCGGTACGCTGTTCCGAGCAGCGCGGTTTCGTGAAGCCATTTCTGTCAACGGTCAAATTCTTTGCGGATTTCACTTGTCTTGATTCACGCCCCCAAATATAGGCTCTGCCGGTCAGCATTCTCCCCATATATCGGCGTTCGTGGCAAAACGCTGCGTACATACGTACACAGCACAGTCGCAGAAAAATCATCACCAGTCATCCGGTACGTACGTACGCTCTGAAACATCGGAAAACCCGTTGATATTGGGTCTGGCAACTGCCTCAATACCGAAAAAGCCACATACGCGCCGTCCGGCAGCGTTGGTGATCTTGTTGCAGTATTCCAGATTGTACTTGTTCTGGTTCGCAATCACACTCTCACTGAAGCTGCGGCGCTTTAGCGGCGTCAGATTGTTTTCCTCACACCACATCCGATAAATTTCGTACAATTCCTTGGAGCTGATGGTGCAGTCTGCTTTCAGCCGGATATAGCCCTCTGATTCGAGAAAATCAAAGACGTTGTTGTTATCCCGCCTGACTGCCTCCCGATTATCCCGTGTACGCTGACTTTCTGTGAACTTGAAGTTGTTGGCAACAAGCCGCTGCAAGCCCTCAAACGCCCATAGAAAGATACCCTCGACCTCTGCTTTCATCTTTTCGGCAAGGTCAGGATCATCTACCCGTCCCGCAGGCTTTTCCTTGGTGGTCAGTACAAGCTGGCGGCGGTAAAATCCGTTGCTTCGGTCATAGAGTGCTTGCAGATCGCCGTTAGAGAACGCCAGCAGCCGGGCAAACATCCAGCCCTGATAGCTCTGCTTACCCTTGCGTTCCAGATCCATTTTGCCTTGGGCGGTCACGATGGACTTGACATAGTTGGTCTGCCGCAGCGCTTCCATCCGCATATCATCATCCACGCACAGCAGAATGTGTTCCAGATCCGCACGGGCAAAACGGTTTTCAGAAATTTTGCCGATGCTGCCATCCTTCATGTTGCTGCCAAGCAGCGCACCCAGCACTGCGCCGATCTGCGATTTTCCTTCGCCGCCGTTTCCCTTAATCACCATCATGCGCTGCCCCTTGTTGCTGGGAATCAGGCAATAACCGATGAACTCCTGCAAGGTGGGAATATCCTCTGCATACAGCAGCCCGTCCAAAAAGGAGAACCAGCGTTCAGGCGCTGGGGCATCCGGGCGGTATGCTACCGGCAGTCTGCTCCGCACAATATCAGGTCTGCCCTCGGTGAAGTTACTATCTAATGTCAATGTGCCGTTCGCCAGATGGATTTTGTCAGTCTCCGGCGCGAAATCCTCCACATGAGCCGCCAGCTTCATCACTTCCAAAATGTTGGTGATTTTCCGTGGGATGTTGTTCACGGCGCAGCATTTCAGTTCCTCATAGATTTCGCCCCGAAGCGGCAGATCATCGGTCACCCTGCCGTCCGGCGTGAAAAACGCGGCATCGGCAAAGATGATTTTTCGACTGTTCAGAAATTCATCGCAGAACAGCGCCTCATTGATATTGGTGCCATCAAACCAGATGGGCGCGTCTAAATTAGCCGATTTCCGTTTCGTCACGGGCATCCACCTCCTTTGCCCTCCGTTTCAGGCGTTCTTCCAGCCGGTCGATCATGCCGTCCTTTTGAAGCATATCCACAGTTTTCACACGAGCCTCCAACTCCGCAAAGGTTAAAATATCTGTCAGATCCTCGATATAATCGAGCATCTGGCAGGCTTCCACAAAGTGGTCATCAAGAGTATCCTCCGGCGTTTTGGGTGCGTACTGCACCTTCCAGTTTTCCAGAAGATGCAGATAATCGCACAATACCCGCTGACAATGCAGTTCCTCTCTCTGGAACGCCTTTGCCAGCGGATATTTCGGTTTCCGCAGCGCTGCCGTAGCCGGAGGCTTGTCCGGGTTGATCCCAAAGTCATACGCCAGCTTCTTCGCTGCATCATAGCTGCTCAGGTTGAACAGCCTTGCCACAAGGTCGATCACATCGCCGTGGATCCCGCAGCCGAAGCAGTAAAAGTAATCATCATTCAACTTCATGCTGGGTGTACGGTCATTGTGGAAGGGACAGCAGACCATGTTGCCACGGTTTACTTCCAATCCGTAGTATTCGACAGCCTCTTTCACGGAAACTGCCATCTTGATTTGTGTAAATAAATCCATACCTGTTTCCTCCTATAAAATAATTGAACTTCGCCGTTCTACCCGATGCCGTTCCTGCCCGAGTTCTTACCCCGGCGTTGTCTCTTCCTTGGCACGCGGAATGCGGTACTTCTCCGGAAAGCATATCCTCATCGGACGGTCATGAAATTTTCAAGGTGCTGCGTGGTTTATGTCTAAATTCTAGTAAGAAAACAGGTCCTTTCCCGTATATCCAAGAGGTAGGAAAAGTGGGGTAGAAGTTGAAATTTTCCACGCTTTGAGACACAAAATGAAAAAGCATGATATAATACAGGAAAATGGAAACGGAGGCTGCTGTATGCAAGTCAAGCTGACAATCGGAGAGCGGTTGAAAGATTTACGAGTAGAACGAAAGCTGACCTTGGAGCAGCTTGCTGCCGAGGTGGGTATCTCGAAATCCGCACTTGGCAAATATGAATCAGATAACGGCAAGGACATCAGCCCGTATAGCATTTTGGTGCTGGCTGACTATTACGGTGTTTCCTGCGACTATCTGATGGGGCGGACGGAAACAAAAAATCACCCAAACACAGCTCTGCATGAGCTGCATTTGAGTGATGCTTCGATTGATGTATTAAGAACAGGCAAGTTCAACCACCGGCTGCTGTCGGAGCTGATCTGCAACAAGGATTTCCAGCGGCTTATGCTGGATGCTGAGATTTACGTTGACCGGATCGCAGATATGCGGATCAAGGATATGAATACGGTTCTGGAAGCTACCCGCCAGATGGTTCTGATGGAGCATGGCGAGGAAGCTAACGATCTGTACCTCCATACTCTGAAAGCGGCGCAGATACAAGAGGAAGAATATTTCGGGCATCTCGTTGCGGACGATCTAAGCAATATCCTGCGGGACATCCGTGAGGAACACAGGACAGATGCTCTGACCGCAGACGATGACCTGTCTGCCGCCGCTGTGCAGAAGCAGTTGATGGAGGCCGTACATTTTGAGGGAAGCTCCGAGGAAAAGAAAATCCGCGCGTACCTTGCAACACTTGGTATTGATTACGACACGCTCACGAAAGAAGAGTTTGTTTCGCTGATTGGAATCCTCAAGAAGTCCAAGCACCTAAAAACTCCCATCAGCCAACGCGGGAAAACGACCATGACCCACGGCAAAGGGAAACGGAAGAAGCGCTGAAACAGGAGCATCTCTGCGGCGGGACGAGGGCTGTATATACCTCTGCTTCCTTCTCCGGCCAGTCGGATTTTTCTTTTCAAAAATCCTGCATTTGTGTCACCTTGGTGCCACAAAATCCGCCTGTCCTACTGCCGCAGAAAAGTGTCTGCCTACCGCTATCTGCCCTCATAGCAGATGGCGAAGCCAGCCCCTTTCCCGCGTCAGCCGGAAGCAAAGGTATAACACACTAGACTTTGCAGAGCAAAATCGTGTGCCAACAGGGATGCTGCGCGCCCCTATTGGAAACCCAGCGGCAAAGAGATATTCTCTTTGCAATCCCTCATTTTCCTCGCAGATGCATATACAAACTGCAAAAGCAACAGCTTGAAAATAGAAAAACGCTGCAATCTTCGCCATATAATTGGGCGAAAATTGCAGCGTTTTTATCACACTCAATGTAAATAAAAAGTGGGCAGCCGTTTCAACAGCATTGATATAAGATATCCAATCAGCACAAACATCACCATTACGGAGAGATAGTCGATCAGGAAGAGGATCACAGGCTCGGAATAATCGTAGAATACGAAGTGGCTTCTGAGCAGCAGATACAAACTAACTCCTCTGCGTCGGAAAGCGAACGCACCATACACTGCCCAGAGCCAGCCGATCAGTCGCAGGCTCCATATTCGCATGGATGAAGGCTGCAAGTGTTTGCGCGCCATTGCCAGCATCATGCTCCAGTGAAACCCCAGATGCAGGCTCATACAGACGAAGCCCCAGTAGGCACAGAGAATATGCACCTGCTGTGCAAGCTCATAGCCGCCGTGCCTGGGAAGAAACGCAAACACATGGCGGGACAGCACAATGCCGCTGATCATGGAGCCGACCATGCACAGGAAAATCAGCCCTGCCAGTGCTGTCTGCACGACGCGCAGGGGAGTGTAGCGCCCCCGCGGAACAGCTTGGATCCATCGGTGGTTCAAAATATGGTGCGCCACGGACAAGGCAAACATTCCCATGCCGATCCACTCGTGGGCTGCCTCACCCACAAGGCCATAGGCCATCAGAAGCAGCATGGACACCGACATGGCCGCATCCACGGCGATTTTTATTTTGAGAATTGGTTTCATGTCCTCATCCTTTGCTGTGAGAGATCACCCAGTTCAAATTGTCAGGGTCGTCAAAGACCACATTGGCTCCGCCGTGGTAGTTATAAATGCCCTTTTCGTTGAAGAAGGCGTTGTCGGGTGTTTCGATACGCAGAACTTTGTCGATGTCGGCATCGCTCCAACCGGCGTTTTCATAGGCATCGTGAAGATTTTCGTAGGCCGAGCGGGCCTTGGCGCTGCCGTAATACTCGTCGCCGTCGGCCATGTAGATATAGATCGCCACACTATTCTCCGCAATGGGTGCATAGCTGCCGTCCCACTGAGAAGCGCCGTGGAGATAGGCGGCGTACAGGTCGGGCCGCATAGACACCGCACGAGACATGGTCTCGCCGCCTGCGGAATACCCGGCGGCAAAGACCCGGCTGGTATCCACGGCAAAACGATTGATAAAGTATTCCGTTAGTTCAATGGCCTGCCGGGCGGATTTTTCACCCCAGTCAGTGAGCTGTGCAGAAACCACGATCATCTCGGTGTCCAGCCTCGTCCATGCGGTAAAGCCGTTCCAATTCAGATTGCTACCGGAAGAATCTTCACTGAACCACATCATGCCATAGCCTGGCATAACGACCATCATCGGGAACTTGCGGCTGCCGTCGTAGCTGTCTGGCAGATAATAGCTGTAATGGATGTCGCCGTCCGCGCCGGAGAAAATCTGCTCTGCAAACAGGCCGGTCTGAACCGGCTCCGATGTGACCGCCGACGCTGTACTTTCCAACGGATCTTCCGTCGGTTCGGCACTCGGTGCAGGCGTTGTCTCCGGCTGGGTCGGCGCTGCTGTACCGGCTCCACACCCCGCGAGAGCCAGTATCAGCGCAAGCACCAGAACAAGCGAAAGAAAGCGTTTCACTTCTGCTCGTCCACCGGCGGAACCATTTCCGCATATTTTTTAAGCATTTCCGGGGTGCTGGTGTAATAGCGCACGTTTTTGTTGAGCGCGGCGATCTTCTGCATTTCTTCACCGGTCAGGTCAAAGTCAAACAGGTCAAAGTTGACCTTGATATGCTCCGGATTTTTAGAGCCGGGAATGACAATGTTGCCGGACTGGATGTGCCAGCGCAGGATGACCTGCGGTGCGGACTTGCCGTATTTCTTGCCAAATTGGGCGAACAGCGGCTCCTGAAGCAGCGCCTTGTCGCCGTGGCCCAGCGGATACCATGCCTGCGGCACGATGCCGTTTTCCTTCAGAAAGGCTTTCAGTTCAGGCTCCTGATGATAGGGGTGCAGCTCGGTCTGTAATACCGTGGGGCGCACCTCGCAGATGGAGAGAATCTCCTCAATCTGCGCTTTGTTGAAGTTAGACAGACCGATGGCTCGCACCTTGCCCTCCTTGTATGCTTTTTCCATCTGGCGATAGCCTGCAATGTAGTTGCCCGCAGGCTGATGGATCAGCAGCAGGTCGATGTAGGGGGTATCCAATCGGGCAAGGGTCTTGTCCACCGTGTCGGGCTGCTCATAGAAGCTGGGCCACAGTTTGGTTTCGAGGAAAATCTCCTCCCGCTGCAAGCCAGACTTCTTCATAGCGCGGCCAACGGCCTTTTCATTCACATAGGCGTTGGCGGTGTCGATCAGGCGGTAGCCGTTCTGCAAAGCGGAAATCACCGAGGCTTCCGCCTCGTCCGGTGTCAGCAGAAATGTGCCGATACCGGCCATAGGCATTTTCACGCCGTTATTGAGTACTGCGTATTCCATAATAAATTCCTCCTTAAAGCGTTTTTTTGAGTTTTGCGGCATCATTTTTGTTGGTTGCCATGCCGCCGTAGGTCATACCATAGAGGCCGGCGAAGCGCTTCATAGTGTACTCGCCGGCTTCGAGCATCCACTTTTCCGGAGCCGCGCCCTGAAACACAAAATACAGTTTGCGTCCGGACAGTTCGCCGTCCTCCACCTTGCCGTAGAAACGATCCAGCACGTTGCGGACGCTGCCGCAGATGTTATGCCAGTAGAGCGGCGAGCCGATGACAATGGTGTCCGCTTGCTTCATGGCACCAATGACAGCATCCAGCCCATCGCCGGGGAGATTCTGACCGTAAGCGCCGATGGTGTAGTCCGTGAGGTTCAAAGTCTCATATTCGTGATCCTTCAGCAGCTCCGCCGCCAGTGTAGCAGTGTTCCCGTTTTTGTTGGGACTGCCGTTGATAAATAAAATGCTCATAGCAATGCTCCTTATTTCAGTTTTCGATATTCTTCTTCACTCACCTGCTCACACCACTGACTGCGGCAGTTTTCTCCGGGTACTTCCACCGCCAGATGGGAGAACCAGCTATCCGGCGCAGCGCCGTGCCAGTGCTTGACACCGGGCATAATGTTGACTACATCGCCGGGATGCAGCTCCTGCGGCTCTTTGCCCCATTCCTGATAGTAACCGCGCCCGGCCACGCAGATAAGGATTTGTCCGCCGCCCTTGTCCGCCTCGTGGATGTGCCAGTTGTTGCGGCAGCCGGGTTCAAAGGTTACATTGAATATTTTGACCTGCTCCGTGGAAAGCGGCGCAAGATAGCTCTGCCCGCTGAAATACTGTGCGAAACCGTCATTGGGTGCTCCGATGGAAAATACCATGCTGTTTTGATGACGCTGCTTTTCGTCGGTGTTTTCCTTGTCTGCCCAGATGTCCTTTGTCATGCGGAATGCTGCCCATGCCTTCGGCCAACCCGCATAAAATGCGGCGTGTGTCAGGATCTCCGCAATTTCACTGCGGGTGATCCCGTTTTCTTTTGCCATTGACAGATGATGACCGAAGGAGGTATCCGTCAGCCCCTGCGCCATCAGCGCTGTCACGGTGATGAGGGAACGGTCACGGGCGGAAAGCTCGCTTTCACGGCTCCATACCTCACCGAAAAGAACATCGTCATTGAGCTGTGCAAACTTCGGCGCAAATTCACCAAGCACATCTCTGCCTGCTGTAATTTTTCTCATAATGCAGCCCCCTTATCTGTGAAAGTTTGTGAAAATCATTGGTTCCTTATGGAGCAGTTCCACTTCGATGCCCTCGGCCTCCAGCGTGTTTTTCAGTTCGGTCAGGGCGGTATATGTGCAACCCCTTGGACGGGGGCTGCCGTTTACTAACAATGCTTTCATCGAAATCACTCCTTATGCGAAAATTGTTTCCAGCCATGCAGCGTAATCCCTGACCCAGCCACCGTCAGAGCCGAAGCCGTGAGGCCAGCCGGTCAGCACGATGCGCCCGGCGAAAACGCTGTTCCTACGCATTACAGACCCAGTCCATTGACCCAGGACTGCACATCATCACTGGAAACGCCAGAGGAGAACCGCTGGCCTTCCTGCCAGTCGCCGGTACCGGCCATGTCAGCCAGCAAACTGCCACTCTGACCCATGCCGGAGGAGGAAGAAGTGGCAAATGGGATGACGGTCTTGCCGTTGAAATCATTGTTTTTTACAAAGGTGTCCACAGGCCACGCTGCGATGCCCCACCAGATGGGATAACCGATAAACACGGTGTCATAGGAATCCCAATCGGAAACTTCGGTGGTGGTCAGGGGAACATCCCGCAGGGACTCGTCATCGTGCTCCCGGCTGACGCGGCTGTCGGGGTTCGTCCAATTCAGGTCATCGCTGGTGTAAAGCTCGGCGGGAACGATTTCAAAGAGGTCGGCACCGGCGGCCTCTGCAATATCCTTGGCCACCCGCTCGGTGTTACCGGAAGCGGAGTAGTAGACCACCAGTGTCTTGCCGGTCTCGGGCTGGGTCTCCGGCTCGGATTCTGCGGGAGCGGTCGAGGAGCTTTCAGACGGTTCCGTGGTGGGCTGTTCGGTCGGCGCAGAGGTTTCGGGCTGCGTGATGGAAGAAATAGGCTGGTTTGTAGAGCTGCATGCGGCAAGGCTAAGTGCAAGCACAGCGCTCAGCAAAATTACGGTCAGTTTTTTCATGTCAAAATCATCCTTTCAAATTATTTGCATTCGCAAAGAATGCCATATATTTCATCATGGCTCAGCTTTTTGCAGCAGCCAGCGGTGACGTTGGTAGAATCAGCGATGGCACGGAAGTTGGTGTCGGCAGGAATGCCCAGCTCTGCAAAGGTGGTGGGCAGGCCAATTTCCTTGATGAACGCAGCCAGTGCGTCGATACCGGCAAGAGCGGTTTCCTCGTCGCTGCTCTTGGGTGCGATGCCCCACACATTCTGTGCAAACCGTGCAAACCGCGCTGCGCCGGACTTGTAAATGTGGCGGTACAGGATGGGGTGAATCACCGCCAGACCCGCGCCGTGGTTGCAGTTGGTATAAGCGCCCAGCTGGTGCTCGATCATGTGGCACTGGAAGTCAGTTACTTTGCCGATCTTCAAAATGCCGTTTTCCGCCATGGCGGACGCCCACGCCAGTTCGCTTCTGGCGTCGTAATTTTCAGGGTCGGTCAGCAGAACACGGATGTTGCGGATGACGCTGCGCATGACGGCTTCGCTGATGTCATCGGAAAGATTGTTTTCATCCGGCTTGCCGAAGTAGGTTTCCATGACGTGACTCAGGGTATCAAAGGCACCGGAGATGACCTGCTTCATGGGAACGGACAGGGTATAGCTGGGGTCGAGGAACGCAAAATCCGCCTGTGCGCCCCAGAGTGCACCCTTGATTTTCTTTTCCTCGTGGGTGATGACGGCACCGTTATTCATCTCGCTGCCGGTACCGAACACGGTGACGATGGTGCCGAGGGGGATAAACTCCGTTGGGAATGTGTGCTTGGTGTTCTCCAGTTCCCAAATGTCCTCGTCCAGTTTGGCCTGCGCGGAGATGACCTTGCAGCAGTCGGACACGCTGCCGCCGCCTACCGCAAGAATAAGGTCCACATGATTTTCCCGCGCCAGCTTTACGCCCTCCTGCACCTTGGCATAGGTGGGGTTCGGCATGATGCGGTCGAACTCCACCACACGCTTGCCCGCGGCGTTCAGGATGCCCATGACCTCATCATATACGCCATTGCGCTTGATGGAGCCGCCGCCATACGCCAGCATGACGGTGTCCCCGTAGTTTTTCAGCAGGCTGCCGAGATACTCTTTCACACCGCCCTTACCGAAATACACCTTGGTCTTGTTCTCAAAAATAAAGTTGTTCATAAAAACTCATCCTTTCCGAATGTTATTTCTTCATCTGCTTTTCCCAAAAGGAAACGGCATCGTTGATCCAACCCTCGGCGCTTGTGCCGGTGCCCAGACCGAAACCGTGACCCAGACCGGAATACACATGAAACTCCGTGTCGATCCCGGCCTGCTGCATGGCTTCAAGTCGCGCCTGCATGACCCACCAGTTGGCGATGCCGTCCTTGTCACCGACACAGGCATAGGTGGGCGGATCACTTTCGGAATACTCGCTCAGTCCCGTGTACTGCATGATGACCGCACCGGGACGGGGCAGATTGCCGCCACCAAAGGCTTCTGCACCGTAGGACCCAAGCCACGCCGCCATTCGCGCTCCCGCCGAGCCGCCCCATAGGGAGTAGCAATCGGTGTCCACTTCCAGTTCGTCCGCATGGTCAAAGATGAAGCGGATAGCTCTTGCCAAGTCCTCGCAGGCGGTCTGTGCGCCGGGTCGGTAAATAAGAGCGAAGGCATTATAGCCTTTCTTGGAAAGCTCCAGTGCATG
>OMBB01000704.1_pt1 | contig 14910 bp, 3 predicted proteins | sample 1673961 | NCBI WGS metagenome assembly OMBB01 (sample SAMEA103958135, study PRJEB25191) | human gut metagenome | reverse complement strand
AAACGCTACCACCAAACGCAAGCTCTAATGGGGGCGACGCGTCTCGCGTCGGGCATGAAAGCAAAGGCTCACAGACAGACGTGTAATTGGTGCTGTCTGTGAGCCTTTATTTAGTGTATGAGCATGGCGTTTTCCTCGACGCGTATCAAGTCTGCTGAGAAAACCGACGCGGGACGCGTCGCCCCCATTAGAGCTTGCGTCTCTTGCAGCGCATTTCAGGCGGCAGCTTGCAAAAGAGGCAGTGAGGTACGAAAAAAACAATAACGGGAAAAAGAAAAACAATAACGGGAGATAGAAATTACTGTCTGATTGACAGATAATTCTATCTCCCGTTATTGTTTTATAGTAAAGCTACATCCGTGCCGTTAGCGGACGATGCGCACCTTGCGGCCGCCAATCAGGTATAAGCCGTTAGGCAGCGCCTTGACGTCAGACAGCGTGGCCTGGCGCATGATAAGACGGCCCTCGATGCTGTACACATCGGCACGCCCCGTGCTGCCAAGCGCCTGCATGATAGCCGTTACCTTGGTAAACTCACCCGTCACCTCCACATCATGTGCCGGCATCGTAGCGGGTATTTCGCTCCAGCCCATAAATATGTAGCCCTCCTTGGTGGGAGCCTCTTCGGGGGTGATGGCAGTGCCATAAGTCACGTCAATTTGCTTGTACACCTCGCCGTCCACCTTGTAGACGAGTTTGTAAGTGTTCACCGTAAAGCTACCCGTCACCTCCACATCGTGTGCAGGCATCGTGGCGGGAATTTCGCTCCAGCCGCTGAAAGTGTGACCCTCCTTTTCGGGAGCAGCCTCGGTGGCGGGGGCAGTGCCATAAGTAACCTCGGTAGTTTTGTACACCTCGCCGTCCACCTTGTAGACGAGTTTGTAAGTGTTCGCTGTAAAGCTACCCGTCACCTCCACATCGTTTGCTGGCATGGTAGCCGGTATTTCGCTCCAGCCGCTGAAAGAGTGGCCCTCCTTAGTGGGAGCGGGCTCGGTGGCGGGGGCGGTGCCATAAGTAACCTCTGTGGTCTTGTACACCTCGCCGTCCACCTTGTAGACGAGCTTGTAAGTGTTCACCGTAAAGCTACCCGTCACCTCCACATCGTGTGCTGGCATGGTAGCCGGTATTTCGCTCCAGCCGCTGAAAGTGTGGCCCTCCTTTTCGGGAGCAGGCTCGGGGGTGATGGCAGTGCCATAAGTTACGCCAATTTGCTTGTACGTCATGCCGTCCACATTGTAGATAAGGTTGTAGGTGTTGATTTGCCACTGTGCGGTGAGTGTGAGGTCGCGTGCCGGCATGGTGGCGGGCAGTTCCTCGTTCCAGCCTATGAAGGTGTAGCCCTCGCGTGTGGGCGCGTCCGGAGCCGTAATGGCGGTGTTGTAGTCCTGCGTGATGGGCGCCACCTCGCTGCCACCGTTGGCGTCGAAGGTGATGGTGTATTGGTTGATTACAAACTCACCCGTCACCTCCACATCGTGAGCCGGCATGGTGAGCGGCAGTCCTGTCCAACCGCTGAAAGAGTGGCCCTCGCGTTCGGGGTATTCGATGGGAGTGAGTGTTGTGCCGTATGGCACCTCCTCAGTATAGTGTTCCTCGCCACCGACTATGTATGTCAGAGAGTAGCTGCGTGCAGCGTTGAGCACCAGCGGACTGCCGGGTCGGCCGCCCAAACCTTGCGACTCGAAGGTGATGTCGCCGCTCTCGGGCTGCAGGTTGAGCACCTCGCCCGTGTCGGTGTTGCGCAGGCGCAGAACGATGTTTTCGCCCTGCGGCTGATTGCTGCGCACGCGCAGGTAGAGCCATTGCGCCTCGTCCTTGGTTTGCACCTCGGCCGTGCCGCGGCATTCGTCGCCCACAAAGGCCCCCACCTGGTAGTGGCTGAAGTCGGTTATAGGCGTGCCGTCAAACACGATGTTGGCGTAGAGCGTCATGTCGTATTTGTAGTCGTGCGGATTGACCGTCCATGGCGCCTCGCTGCCGCTGTTTTGGGCGCGTGCGCCGAACACGCTGAGCAGCAGTGTGGCTATGAGCAGCCACAGGCTTTTCGTGTGTATATGTGTCATGTTTGTGTCTGTATTTATTATTGGTTGACGGGTTTACGGGTTAACGGGTTGACAGGTAAGTATGTTTTGCATTGTCAATATGCAGATAGTGTAACGGCATTTGGCAAGATGTACAAACTTACCCGTCAACTCATCAACTCATCAACTCATTCCCCAGTTTATTTCACCACCTGCTTGCGCACGGTGGTAGAACCGTCAAGTCCGGTAGTCTTGATAATGTAGAGTCCCGGCTGCGTCACGTTGTTCACACGCTGTCCGCCCACGGTATAGATGCCGTTAGGCAGGTTGGTGTGCGAAGTCACGTTACCGTCAATGCCAGTGGCCGTGCCATCGATGTGCAGCACATAAGGCGCTCCGGTGGTGCCGAGCATGTCGGCAGCAAAGGCCGTAGTGTTGCTGATAGGCATCATTTCGCCCGAAAGTGCGTCGTAGGCAGCAAAGTTGATGGTTTCATTGCCCAAGCCGTACACAGCGAGGAAAATCATGCCATTGGCCTCGATGTTGGCAATGCCGCGGCATTCGCCCTCGCTCAGAGCCACCACCTGGCTGCCCTCGCTCAGTGTGGCGCCACTCAGTGTGGCCACAATAGGCATCATGTTGGGGTAGCGGTGTCGGTTAAGCTCATAGGGTGCAGCCTTAGTCTGCAGACGGTGCGCACCGTAGAGTGCTTGCGCGTTAGCCACCGACGATACGGCATTGTAAGCAAAGCTCTTGTCAGAGCCCGACTTGTACAGATAGCCGCGTCCGGGCTGCATGAGCTGCAGTGAACCAGTCCATTCGCCGTCGGCAGTGTAAGTGGCAAATCCGCCATCGAGCGTTTCGATGCAGTCGTCGGTGTCAGGTTCGAGCAAGGCGAGCGCATCGTTGAGCGACAGCGCCGTGCCGAGCGGATAACCGAGCCAGTTCCAGCCGCGCACCAGTTCAATTTGTGTGGCGGTGGGGTTATACTGTTCGCCGGCGAAAGCCTTCTCGGCCGTGGCCGGTGCGAGCAGTTTCATAGTCTCGGCAGCATTGATGCTCAGCAGGTTGCCCACCAGTCCGAGGTCGGGGTCGGCAATGGCCTCGCGCTCTTGCGTCACGATGCGCGTAGCCATACCGTTCAGTTCGGTAGTGGCAAGCGGCGATGCCAAGTCGTGCGAGTTCCAGTTCCAGCCCTCGGCCAGCAGCAGTTTCACGCTGCTCTGTCGAATGGTGTAGTCAAAAGTCTGCACCTCGCTCTCATCGGCATTGATGCCCACGGCCATAGCCTTGATGGTGACGGCATCGTTGATAACGATGGGTCGCTCATACTTGATGCGTGTGGCAGCGTCGCAGGGACATGAGCCGTCGGTGGTGTAGTAGATGGTAGCCCCCTCGCTCTCGGTAGTGAGTGCGATGGTCTGTCCGCGATATACCGCCGTGCCGCTCAGTCGTGAGGCACGTGGCGCCTTTACCGCGTTGAGCAGTGCGGGATCCACCACATTAACCATGGTAGTAGCCTCGAGCCCGGCGTCGGGCATGGCATACTTGATGGCCGTGGCACCAGGCAGTTGTGCGTTGATGGTAAAGGTAGCGTGTCCGTCGGCATCGAGTGTAAGCTCGGTGGCGTCGGTAGCCGCAATGAGGTCAGAAGCCGAGCCAAGCGTGATAGTCTTGCCAGCGGCAGCCTCGGCAGGTTGTGCTGCCACTCTTACGGTGAGCTGTGCGTTGTAGGCAATGTTCACCACATTGTCCACCACAATTTCGCGCACCTTCTTCTCCACGTCGAGTTGTTGTTCAAAGTTGTCGGTCATGCCAATGCCGGCATAGCTCTGCACGTTGCGCGACACGATGATGCGTGCCTCGTCGTAGTAGCCCAGTCGGTCGGTGGCCAGTCGCAGACGCGATGCGTACTGCTGTTCGCTGCCCTCAATGGCCGCTTCGGCGTTGAGCAACTCAATTTGTGCGTCGGTAATGAGCACCTCGGTGTCGGCCGACTTACACTTGATGTAGATGTTGTCGGCAGTGAGCGTGGCGGGATCCATATACTTAGAGAACTGCAGTTCCACGCCGTCCTCGTAGGCTCGTGCGCTCACCACCTCGGGTTGTGAGTTTTGCACCATGCCAATGTTCACGTCCATTTGTGGCGGTGGCACAGGCAGCCATTCCGACTGTGCGGGCTGGTAGCCCTCCTTTTCAAATCGCACTTGCCACAAGCCTTGTGGCACGTCCCACTGGTACATACCGTTTTCGTCGGTAAAGAGCGGGTTCTGCTGTGCATAGTCCTCGGCATTCCACAGCACAACGTTCTCGTGCAAGTCACCGTACATGTCCTCCACCGTCTCCTTGTAGTAGCAGGTGGCAGTTACGCCCTGCAGGCGGTTAGACGACACGCCTTCGTAGACGTAGCCTGAGGGGTCGACAATTGGGTTGACGCCCGGGTGAGTGGGGTCTTTGCGCTTGTGTTCCTTACCATACTTGCCACCGCACTTGAGTTTACCGATGGCAATCCAGTATTGTGCCTTGAGCGTGTTGAACTTCTGTTCGATGCTGAAGTACTTAGAACATTCGGCATAGCCGTTGCATATGCCAGAGGCGAACCACAATCCGAGTTCGAACGGCGGGCACTGCCATGAGGCAAGCGATACAATATCTACTGCAATAGCTCCTGTTTCTGCTGTTAAAATGCGAGCATAGTTGCTGACGAGGTCGCAACCGTCGGCATAGATATTGTCACGCAAAATGAGAGCTGCCTCTTCGTTGCCCTCGCAAGGTATGCGGTTTAAGATGGCTTCGAGCAGGTCTGCCCAATTGTTTACGTCGTCGACAGCCGCATTGATGTCGTCGCAGAGGCTGAGTATTTCGACAAAGACTCCGAATCCGCCAATCAGTTTGCCACCTACCTTTGTAATAGAACCGATGGTAGGTTTGTTCATCTTGACGGGAACCTTTGGCAGTTTGTCAAGTGGCTTTTTAACTACATTGTAGACCTTTTGTGCCACTTTCTGCATATTTCTCAGTCCGCCGAGCTCCCTTTGAAGCGATTTGCTATACCTGGAAGCCTTGAACATCTCTTTGTTGTATCGCTTAATTTCTTCTGCATTTTTACTGATTTGTGCTTTCAGTTGTTCAACCAACTCAGCATTGTCAGCATTTTGCTCAATTTGCTTTTCGAGTTTAGCGTTTATGTAGCGAAGATCATTAGCTTTATCATTATTGTATTTTATCGCCTGCTCAGCTTTTTCCAGTTCCTTCTCGCGTGAGGCGATAGGGTAAACCAATCTTTCAAGGGCTTTTTGCAGTGCACGATCAACCTTGGCTTTGGTGCTGCCAAGTGCTTTTTCGTAAACACAACTTGCAGCGCCATTGATGTCGTCCATAATCTGTACCACTGTACGCCATGCTGACAAGCCCTCATACGGATTGTTACCCATAGAGAGTTTGCCAAGACGATTGATGAGCGTTGTCAATGACGACAAGCAGCCAGTCCAGCTATTGATTTCCTCAATGCTCTTATCCAACTTCTGACTGTAAGCCGTAGTGGTGCTATCGGCAATCTCTATTGTATAAGCCTTTGAGGTGAGCAGGTCAATATAGGTGGAACCATGCTCAGTCAGCAAGTAATAGATCTTGGTGCTGTCGCTCATCTGCAGCGCGGTGTAGTGCTGCGCAATTAGTGAGTCCTCAACAATAGATGGTAAGGTGCGTATGCTTATCGTGTACTGCTTGCCATCGTTGTTGAATGTAGCACTCACATCACCTTGTGGCACTTGTGCCTTGATGATGTCGGGATTGAGCCCAAATTCGTTGAGCAGCGAGTCAGCTCCAGTGGTTTGCAGCGTGGCGAACCATTGATTGTACTCTTGCTCAAACTCTTGAAGTTTGGTGTCAAGCTCGTCAAAGTAAGTCTCCGACGGCTCCACAGGTTCGGCATCGCCCACCACCTTGCTTACCAAGGCGCTGAGTTGCTCCTCGTCCACCTCATCACTTTCGAGCAACGCCTCGAGGTCGCTGCAAGCCTGTTCTTCAGCCGTGGTTTCGGGGTTGAGCAGTTCGTTTTTGAGCTGCGTTACCTGCTCCTTGGTGTCGTTGAAGTCGGCCTCGACAAAGGCTGCGGCATCTTGAATGAAAGTGCGCGAGCCAACGATGGGGCTGAAGAAGTTGTAGTCGACACTGATGTTGGAGGGCAGTGCGCTGGTGTCGAAGTTGTGCGAACCAACCCATTTGCCCTGCTGTGCGCTGTAACGGCACGGCACTTCAACCACCTTGCCGTTGTTGGTAAACACGTTGACCACCACGTCGTTGATGCCAGTAGAGTCGGGCTGGGTGAAGGCCACTACAAAGGTGAAGAGCGCATCGCCTGCAAACGAGTAAGAGCTGGCGTCGGTGGTGTTGTTGGCAAAGTTCCAGGTGATGGTGTTGTTCTGACCAAGCGTGTAGAACGACATGGCCACCGACTTAACCTCGGTGTATTGCTCGTCGTAGGTGCAAGTTTTGGTCTCGGTAGCCATTTCCATGCCGTTGCTGGTAACAATCTTGGCACTGATGTTGTGGTCGGTAAGGTTGTAAGCCGATGCTATGAGGCAGTTGGCCGACCAATAGCCGTTGGCCAGTGCCTTGGTGCTGCCTATGAGTTCGGTGCCATCGTAAATTGACACCTCGGCGCGCGACTGTGCCACACCGCTCACTACAATCTCGCGGGTGCGGGTGCGCTCGGGCACACGTATCGACACGTCCTGCACGGCATACTGTGCCGAGCCGATGGGCTGCACCATGTCCTTGCCCTTGAGGCGGAAGGCCACTGAGGCGTTGGGGGCGAAGGTGCCGCTCTGGGTGGGAATGACGCAGAAGCGCACGCGGTCGGTTATGTGACTGTTGTCGAGCGGCACGGTGATGGTGCGGCCGTTGAGCTGGTAGTACGACACATTGGAGCCAATCATGAGCGAACCGTCCACCATGTTGGTGCCCTCGGGCAGCTCAAACTGCAACTTGACACCCGACACATTGTCGCGGTAGACACTCTTAAAGTCCACCTTGGCCGTGAGGGTGAGGTAGTTGCCAGCCACGATGCTGCTCTTGTTGGCAGTGAACGAGGTGTTGGCGCCAGTGTAGTAGAACTTGCTCTCGTCGAAGTAGGGCACCACGGCGTTTTTGGCCGGTGTGATGAGGCCGCTGCGCACAGTGACGCGGTTGGCCACATAGTCGGTGCCGTTGATGAGGCCCGCCTGGTCGAACTGGCTGAGGTTGTACACAGAGTTGAAGAAGTCGCTCTGTCCCATGGTGACGAGGGTGTACTCTCCGTCCTTGAGTCCGCTGATGGTGAGGTCGGCGGCGGGGTAGGTGTAACGGTTGAGCAAGTTGCCCTGTGCGTCGTACAGAATGGCCAGCACGGTGGGGTTCTCGGTGGTGGTGTACACGGCGCGTATGCCGCCCAGCTGGGTGATGGGTACCTCGACGGTGAGTGCAAGGTCGGCAGTGATGCGTCCGCCCGTGGTGACGGGCATAAAGGCATCGGTCTTGCTGCTGGCCGTGATGGTGAGCGAGTCGCCCTCGTTGACGTCCTCGAGCAGCACGATGTCGGGGTACTGCACGTTGAAGTGGGTGATGGCGCGCTGTGCGGTTTGGTTGTAGATGGTGTAACTTACGTTCTGGTAGTCGTCGTAATAGTCCTTCACCTCAGGCTGCACGCCCTGTGCCACGCTGCTTGTGTAAGCGTAGCGTGTGGTGATGCGCGCGCCCTGAATGGGCTTGAGCAGCACGTCGGGCAGTTGTGCCGTGGCCACGGCCTGCAGACTGTCGGGCAAGGTGTCGGTGCGGCTCACGTAGTCGGTAAGGGCGTAGGTGAGCACCGATGGTGCGCCGTAGCCGCTGAGGGTGTACTGTCCGCGCTGGTCGGTGCGGGCGGTCACGGCCTTGGTGTAGCGGTTGTTAAGCGTCTGGCTCATGGTGACGGTCACACCGCTCACGCCCAGCTGGGTGGTGCGGTCGATGACGCGGCCCGTGAGGGTGAGTGCCGGCAGCGGCTGTAGCGCAATGTGCAGGGCGTTGTCGGCCTCGACCACCTGGTAGAGGGTGTCGGCGGGCAGCGCATACTGCATGGCCACGCTCTGCGGCACGCTCACGGCACACATGACGGCGGTGCCGGCCACCTGGTTGGTAAGCTCGTTGCCCTGTGCCAGATAGTTGCCGCTGGCGTCGAGCCAGTTGACGGTGGACTGCGCGGTGATGTCGGTGGCGCCGGCCGTGATGGTGGCCGCCACGGTGCGCAGCTGCTTCATGCGGTCGAGGTTGAATGCGATGCTCTGGCTCTCGAGTTCAATCTTTACGGTGTCGGTGCGCGCCAGTTCGGTGCCCTGCTGGTTGCGGAGCACGGCCACATAGCGTGTGTCGCGCATGAGGGTGTTGAAGGTGTAGTTGAGTCGGTCGGTCACCACGTAGCGGTAGCGCTGTCCCGTCTTGACGTTGATAAGCTCGAGGGGCATGTTTTTGTAACGGCCGTCGGCGCATGCCTCGGGCAGATTGACCTCAAGACTTGCCACGTTGTGCTGCACGGGCATGATGATGATGGTGCCGTTGCTGACGTAGTCCTTCCAGCCCTCGGCCTGCTCGTATATCTCGACCGAGGCTTTGGGCACGAACACGATGAGGCCCTTGTTCACGCCGTCGAACACGTAGCTGTCGAGTGTGGGGGGCGTGGTGGCGAGGCAGGTGAGTTCGGCCAGTGCGGTGGCGCCATTGAATGCGCTGTAGCCAATGCGTGTGATGCACGATGGCAGCATGATGCGCGTGAGGTGGTCGTTGCCATACCAGCATGAGCCTGGCACGGTGGTGATGCCGTAGGTGCGGCTGAGGTCGACCACGGCGCAGGTGCTGAAGTTGTTGGCTATTTGGAAGTCGTTGCTGTTGACGTTGCCGGCCACGATGATTTTGCTCAAGGCCGAGGTGTTGCCACCTGTCACATCGTTGAGCGCGCCGCTCACATTGCCCGGCGTAAAGTCGTCGATGATGGCTGTGCCCTCGTCAGCGTCGTAGGCGTTGCGGCCCGGATTTTTGGGGCTTGAGGGGTTGTAGCGGTAGTGGCCGTAGAGCTGCACGGGTGCCGCGGGCATGGTGTAGTAAAGGTTGCGCGCGGTGGAGAGGGTGTCGCCTGCCGCGTTGGTCCAGCACACAAACTCGAAGTTGGTGTTGGTGTAGGCGGTGAGGCTCACCTGGGCGCCGGCCTGGTATTTGCGTCCGCCACCACTGAAGGAGCCTGCCCCAGCGGGTTTGGTGCTGGTGCTGAGCAGGTAGGTGGGTGTCTCGCCCTCGGGAAATGCGGGGAGCGAGGGGCTGCCGGGCTGGTACTTGAACACGGCGGTGATAACTACATTGTGTGCGGGCATGGTGTAGTAGAAACTGGTTGAGGTGGAGAGGGTGTTGCCCTCGCCGTCAACCCAGTACTGGAACTTCATGCCGTTGTTTTGGCCGGCGCTCAGATAGACGCGCTGGCCGGCGGTGTACTTGTTGCCGCCCGTGGTGTTGAGCCCCGATGTGGCGGGCGAGCTGACCACGCGCAGTGTGTAGTAGTGCGTGGTGTCGCTGTCCGTGGTGGGGAAGTTTGGCAGTGGCGGATTGCTTGGGTCATACCCCTCGGTCTGCGCCAAGGCAGTGAGGGTGCTGAGCCATGCCATTATGATGAATAATAATCTGTTCATATACTTGTTGTTATATATGTTTTTGGTTGACGGGGTGATTGGTTTACGGGTTGATTGGTTTACGGGTTTACGGGTTAACGAGTTGACAGGTAGTTTTGTCTGCCTGCTTGCCCGTTAGTTCGTAAACTAATTGAAGCTTCGGATTTAGGTTCGCACGGTCTGTTAGGCGCTGCGAAGAAACGCTACCTCTAATGGGGGCGACGCGTCCCGCGTCGGGATAGAGACAGGAGTCAGACACGAACGCTACTGCTGCTAATAATAGTTGCATGTTTTCCCGACGCGAGACGCGTCGCCCCCATTAGAGGTTGCGTTCGGTGCTTTGGCTTTTTATTGACATCATCGGCTGCGGCTCAGCAATTCAAGCAAGCTTGATTGCATTCGCCTTGCACGGTGATTGAGGCCGCACCCGTCTAAACCCGAAACTTGAGTAAACTAACTTACCCGTTAACTTGTCAACTTGTCAACTCGTCAACTCGTCAACTTTATTTGATAACCTTCTTTCCACCCTTGATGTAGAGGCCCGGCGCCGTGGGGTTGTTCACCTTGCGTCCGTCGAGGGTGTAAGTGTCGTCGTTGCGGTCAGCCTCGTTGGCAGTGGCGGCATTGATGCCCGTGGCCACAGCATCGAAGTGGAGCACAAAGCGGTCGGTGCTGTCGCCGGCCTTGGCTGTGAAGCTGTAGCCTGCGGTGCCGTTGAGCTGCTGCTTGGTGCCAGTGAGGCGGTCCTCAAGTGTGACTTGGCCGTCGGGCTGATTGCTGAGGCCGATGGTGTAGGTGCCATCGGTGCCGAAGTGCAGACCGAGCAGGGTCTGGCCATTGTTGAGCGGACGCTCGTTGATGGCGTAGCGTGTGGCGCCGTTGATGGTGAAGATTTGCGACACGGCAGACTCGGTGCCGGTAAACTTGGCGGCGTCGCGGCTGAGGTCGTACTGCATGGTGGCAGCCTCGTTGATGACTACGCGGGTGCGGTCGGCCTGCTGTCCGTCCTTGGCCAGTGTGATGTTGAATACGGTGCGCTGTGCGGCGGTGTGGGGGGTGCTGTCGTAGGCAGCCCTGATGCGCTGCGGTGCGCTGGCCGGCTCTTCCTCTACAAGTGTGCGGGCGTAGCGGTCGGTCTGGCGTCCGTCCTTGAGGAAGGTGATGCTCTCCTGGTCGACGGGACGCTGCACGAAGAAGGCCTCGGCGGGCGCGAGAATGTAGCTGTCGTCTACCGGGCTGTATGCCTCGTAGTTCTGGTTGTTGCTGTTCCACACCATGAAGGGCGCCCCGAAGTCGAGGAAGCGGGTGTCGAAGTAGCTTGGGTAGGGATTGCCAATGAGGTTCCAGCTGCGGTTGTGCTCAAACTCTGCGAGGTGCTCCTCAAGTGCCACGGTGCGGTTGTCGGCATTGAATATTTGCTGACGGTTGACGGTGGTGGTGAGGGGGCGCACGGTGAATTGGGCGGCGTCGTAGTTGCCGTTTTTGTCGTTGGGCTTGTAGCACTGCATGATGTAGCCCTTGCCAGCTTGCAGCACGTCGTCGGCCGAGAGGTTCTGCCATACGGCAGCGGCGTTGCCTGCTGCGCGTTCGGCACCCGAGTGGCCGCGTATTACCCATGAGGTGGTGCTGTCGACGGGTACAATGTCGCTCACCTTGACATCGAAGGGGAATGATACGAACTGCCAGCGGTTGGTGGCGTTCCAAAGGTTGATGGTAACGTTTTCGGCACGCATCTCACCCTTGACAATGAGGCTGGTGGGGCGAAGGTGTCTATAGTTTTCGTTATAATAGTAGTTTTGCTTGTAAGAGTACTTGGCATACGGCGAAAGCACCATGCTGAAGTCGTTGACAGCGAGTTTGCTGCGTCCGCTGATGGTGAGGTTGCCGTGCTGGTAGTCGGTGTTGTCGTGCGAGTCGGTAATCTGGTTGTTGGTGACGGTAAGCTCGATGTCGGGACGGTAGTCGGGGTCGAGCTCGTCGCGCAGGGTGAAGTAGAAGTCCTTGTTAACCTTGACGTACTGCGGCATGAAGTCGGAGGTGCGGAAGGTGTAGAACTGGTTCCAGCCTGTGGCTAATTGATATTCGGCAAGGCTCCATACGGGCACGTAGAGTATGGCCTTGGTGAGGTCGGCGCTTGTCAAGGGACAGCCATTGTCGGTGTTGGGGGGCATGACAGAGCGTGCCTCGATGGTGACGAGGCTGTCGCAGTCGTCGAAAGCAGACTGAGAGCAATATTCCAACGAACTGGGAAGTACGATTTCTGTGGCCTTGTTATTAGCTAATGCATACACTTCAATGCGTGTCAGTCCTTCGTTAAGGTTGATTTGACGCAGATTGCGGCAGCCAGCGAATGCGGAATTATATATATTGCGTAGGGTAGAGGGGCAGTTGAGTGTGTCGATGGCTGTGTCTTGGAAGGCATAAGCCCAAATGTCGATAAGTCCCTCGTTGAGTGTGACTTTGCTCAGATTGCTATTTCCATTAAAAGCATACCCTCCAACCCATGTGGTTGATTTGGGAAGTGTTATTTCGCGGAGATTGCAGTTTCTGAAAGAATAATCGCCGATACCTGTTATACTGTCGTGTAGTTCGACACTTTGCAGAGATTTACAACCGTCGAAAGCATACCACGGAATCTCTTTAAGTTTGGTGGGTATCTTGACCGTACGCAAACTGCGGCAGGCAGAAAATGCGTAGCGGCCTAATGATGTAAGGCTGTCTGGCAGATGCACTTCTTGCAGTTGCCTTGCATTACTAAATGCATATCCCTCAATGGTCTCGACATTGTCGGGAATATTGACTGATGTCAGTGCTGTCCCTTGGAAGGCATAGGTGCCAATCTTTTTGAGTGTGGGCGGCAGCAGCACTTTGTCGATGGCCCAACGCCCGTTGAAGGCCTCGTTTGGTATTTCGTCAATCAGGGCTTTTGACAGGTCAAGCTCGGTGAGGTTGGTCATTTGCCCAATCTTGCTCCAGTCGTCAGCGTTGAGCTCGCCCTCAATGATGAGTTTGTTCACCTCTTGCAGGTAGCCGGCCTCTTCTATTACCACATGGCCAAGGTCGCCAGCGGCAATTTTGCCTGTGCTGACGGTAACGCCTTCGTCGCCACCGATGAGTACGTTGTAGTCGGTGTTCCATGCATTGACAAGGCGGTAGGCGTGGAAGCTCTCGCGGGGGATAACTATTCTGAGGTGACGGTATGCTCTGTAACCGTCTTCATAGTAACTGTCATCACCTAATGACCCCAATGTGGGTGGCACCTCGGCATTGACTTTGATGCGCTGGAGTTGTGGGCAGTTGTACACAATGTAATTGCCCATGCGCTCCACATTGGCGGGTATTTCGATGTCGGTAATGGCGCGGTAATCAGAAAGGCCGTTGTCGTTGATGTGGCGCAAGGTGCGGGGCAGGGTGAGTGTGCGCACTTTGTTTTGGTTGTAACGGTTGTCGTAAAGGGCCACGACGGCATAGGTTACACCGTTGTAGCGCACAGTGGAGGGTATGACGAGGTCGGTCACATCGGCATCTTGGACTTGCAGGCCGGTGCAGGCTGCCACCTTGTGCTCTTGGTCGAGGTAGTAGCCCATGTTGTCGATGGTGTAGCGCTTGTCGGTGTTGATTGCCCAGTCGTCGATGCTTTGGTTGCTCGTCACTTGTACGGCAATGCTCGTTTCGAGCGCCTCGAATGCGGCCAGATATTCGGCGCTGGTTGAGGTGTTGACGTTGATGGCGCGGCCAAGGGCTACGGCTTCGGAGATGTCGACATAGGCGCCCTCGTTGAGGATGGAGTCGGCTACAACGATGTCTTTCTGAATGAGCGGATAGTACGACACGGCTGTGCGCACATCGTTCAGTGTGGCGGCCAGGGTGTTGTAGAGTGCCTCGTCGTCGGGGGCAGCATTGGAGTTGTCGAGTGCTGTTTGCAGCTCTTGCTTGAGGGCAGGGTAGTCTACAAGGCCACTAAGGTAGGCTGTGGCGTTGGACTGGGCATCGTCGGTGGCTATGCCGCTGATGCGGGCGTAGCAATAGCCGTTCTGATTTTCGTAATACGTGTAGAATGATGCTTTTAGCACATAGCGACCTGCGGGCAACTCTATTTGATAGTGTTCGCCTTCGGTTGAATTCCAGCCACCTCTACCGATGATGGTACTGTCATTCAGTGTGACTTGGAATGAGCTTGAACTGTTGTTATTGCAGGCATAGTTGAAGAAAAGTTTTGTGGGACGGTTGCAGATAATCTCCCACGACTGTTGGGTGGTGCTGCCGGCTGCCTCATTAGTAGACTGCCAGCTGTTGTGCTTCCACAGTTGCGCGAACGGAATGGTGTCGGGCAGCACCTCTTCGGTGTCGCCCGTACCGCCATTGTCGATGGAGTCGGTGGGCGTGGTGGTGCCTTGGTCGGGCAGCACGGGGCTGACTACTTCGGAACTGTCAGCAACGGCCAGGCGCGGTGCACGGCTGGCCATGACCTGCACGGGGCAGAACATGAGGCCGAACAGGGCGAGGGCGCCCACGTGGCGGGCGCAGGCTGCGAAATAACTGCTTGAGGCTATGCCCACGGCGGGCGTGCCTTTACTTAACGGTAACACTTGCGTAGTCTTGTGACTACACATCTTGGCGTTTGTTTTTCCCATAGTAGTGTGTGTTAGTGTTAGGAAAGTTATGTTTGTTGTTCTCTCTATAATTATTATCTCTATCGGGCACTTAACTGGTGTGTAATGTGCCACAGATTGTCAAGTACAAATTTACGGGAAATAAACAAACGTTTCAATAGCTTAAATGCGTAGCGTGCGTAAGTGGTCGATTTTCGGGGTTAAGTGGCGCGTTTATGGGTATGAATGGCAAAGTTTTTTTGATCGTAACCATACGACACGGGCAGACATGTACCCGTCTGGTTGTCAGCCTGTTGGTGCATGTCTGCCCGTTGTCATTATTATTGGTGATGTATGTGGGTGGGGTGAGGGGGATTGGACGGTGTGTTCTGTTTGACGTCCTTGTTTTTGGGGCTCAAAAGAATGTCGTAGTCCCCCCAATACTAATGGGGGGCGACGCGTCCCGCGTTCATCGGAAAAGCCCATAAATAAATATTGCCGTCCGGTGAAACCATTCAGATATTATGCTCACGGATCGCACCGATTGCACGGATCTTTTCGCTCGTGCTACGTGCTTTAGCACCACGGAGATGACGGATTTTACGGATTTTGTGAGCATTGCAT
>OMBB01000702.1_pt1 | contig 14926 bp, 10 predicted proteins | sample 1673961 | NCBI WGS metagenome assembly OMBB01 (sample SAMEA103958135, study PRJEB25191) | human gut metagenome | reverse complement strand
ACGAATCAGGATTAAATATGTAAACTCCGGCACTGGTGCCCACCCATATCCATCCCGTATTATCCTTAAACATCTTCGTAAAGTACGAGAAATTGCTGTACCCCACATACAGCGACACCGTATTGATCGGCAGCGTGCTCTGTGTCAGAAGCTTTTTTGCCTCCTCCACCCGCTTTTGGATGATATAATTACTGATCGAAATACCCTTTTCTTTTTTAAAAATCCGAGACAGATAATCCGTATTCAAAAAGACAAGCTCCCCAAGCTTCTCCCGGTGAATTTCCTCCCGGTAATGTGCATCAATATAGGCGCATACCTGGCTCGTAACTGAATCTGATTTGTTGATGTACTGTCTGTACTGCACTGCTTTCCGAACCAGTACCCCGGTATATTCCATCATCTCTTCTCTGCCATAAAGGGAATTCCGATGCAGGTTTTCCATATCCGCATCTGCAAACAGTGCATACGCCTTGATCTCCCGTTCCAAAAGCCATGCATACACCACCTGCGTCAGATCGGTACGGAGTGCTACCAGAAGCTCCCTGGTAATCATTCCTTCCCGCTCCGTCCGGTCAAGGTATTTCTGCAGCCGATCCAGCAGCTCCTCCGGTTTTTCCTCCGAAAGCAGAGCTTTCCACAAATCCAGCTCCTTATTTTCGTAGCTGGTCTGCGGAGCCCGAAATTCGTTCAGAAACAGCACCTCGTTCCGCACGGAAAGGCTTCCCTCCCGCATTTTCTGAAGATTCCGGCTCTGCTTTTGCATCCCCAGTACAGATTCCCACTGTCCGACACCGCACCACAGCTCCGGATAGATTTTTTCATTCATCCACGCAACAAATTGCCGCAGAATTTCACAGTCCCGCCCGCCGTCCTGCGGAAATGCTTTTTCCCTTGACTGTGTAACAATCCAGTAGATGCCCAGTTCCTGGTAAAAAACAGTATCTACCGCAATATCCGTTTCCTCATACAGTTCCGACAGCACATTTTCGATCACAAATTCCATGGTCGCCGTATCCCAAATTTCCCGCTTATTGCTCTTTATTTCCGGCATCAGACAAATCGGCCGGAAATAGTGTCCCGGTCCGTATGGAAGCTGGCGCTGTGCTGCCGTTTCGCAGAATTTTTCCTCGGAGAAACCGTTTTTCAACACATTTTTCCAGATATCCTGCTGCAGAATTTTTCTGTTCTGATTCCACTTGATGCTTTCCTGCCTGAGATCCTGTATTTTCTTTTCTTTCGCAACAGATTCCGCCGCACGCTGTACGGCCTCCTTCAGCTTTTCAAAATCAATGGGCTTTAGCAGATAATCGACACTGTTCAGCTGTATCGCTCTTCTGGCATAGTCAAACTCCGCATAGCTTGTCAGGAATATGACCTGGACCTTCAGCTCCTCTTTCCTGACCCACTCCACAAAGTCGAATCCCGTTCCGCCCGGCATCACGATATCGCTGATCACGATATCAATGTCCACCATTCCCATGATGTTCTTCGCCTGCTGTACGGAAAACGCAGTGCACACCTCGCTCACCCCGGTCTCTGTAAGATCAAGATTTCTTTTTATACTTTCAATCACGTACTCTTCATCATCCACGAGCAATAGTTTCATGTTCATCTCCCCCTGTCTTGTATGGAATATGGATATCTACAATCGCTCCGCCGAGCGGGCTATTATCGAAATGAATCTCTCCCGTATCACCATAATAATAACGGAATCGTTTCAGACAGTTTTCAATCCCGATATGCTTTCCATGCTCGGAAATATCTTCCCCTGCTTTCAGCCTTTGCAACGTCTCCTCAGGGAAGCCATTTCCGGTGTCCGAAATATAAATGTTGACATACTTTTCTTCGCTGCGGTCCTCCGGGTAAACCGTTACGGAAATCAGCGGAACCGTCTCCAGCGTCAGGGCATGTTTTGCCGCATTCTCTACAAACACCTGAATCAGAAACGGGAAGATTACCGCGTCTTTCACTTCTTCATGGATTTCAAAATAATAGGTGAATTTTTCTGAATAGCGCAGCAGCAGAATTTTGAGGTAATTTTCGCAGTGGTTCATCTCCGCCGTCACCGGCACCATCTCGCATGTATTGCGGAAAATATAGGCGAGATAATCGGACGTAATACGGCTCATCGATTTTGCATGGTCGTACTGACCGAAGTCAATCATGCTGTAAATAAAGTTCAGACAGTTCATGTAAAAATGCGGACGGATCTGGATTTTCAGGTAATCCATCTCGATTTTCTGTTTTTCCAGCTCCTGCTCATACAGCGTGATCTTCAGACGTCGGATCTGGTGAATCATGTTTCGGAATTTATCGTCAATCTGCTCCAGCTCTACCAGATTTCCTTCCGACATCTGATAGAGGAAATCCCCATTGTCATATTTTTGAAGATTTTCCGTAAACATAGCGACCGGCTTCAGGATTCTTGTTTTCAGATGGAACAGCAACACGAAACCGGCAATCACCATCAGAAATGCAACGCCTAAAAGGGCAAACACACTTCCCGTCATCAGATTTAGGACTCCCGTCCAGGAGATTTTAATCCGGATTTCAAACGGTGACTGTGAAAGCTCCTGCCGGAAGGTATAATTGCCGGTATCAAGCTTCGAACTGTCCCTTACAATTCCTTTTTCCGTCACTGTTACGATATTTTTTCCGTTCTGGTCAACGAGACTGACATAGCCGCTCTTCCCAAGAGACAGCTTAGAGAACGGTTCCAAAATCGTCTTCAAATTGACGTAGCAGCCGAGTCCGACCCCCTGACTCTGTGCTACCTTGAGCATATAAACCTCATCGCCCTGTTGCATCACGGCCCATTTTTTCTTGACTGCATATGTCTGCTGGGACAGACTATTGATCCGGCACTTCAGCGCTTCCTGCAGATACGGATCAATGGCATAAAAACCGTCGGAGGAAATGCTTAGCTGGTATAAGCTCTTATCCTTCTTCGTATAGAGAAAAACATTGTAATCCGTTCCAAAATCCCACGCTGCAGATACATATTTCTTTCGCAGCTGTGTGATGACATATTCCTCATACTGATCCTTCTCCATCAGATCCATATATTTCCAGAAATCAGAATCCGGGTTGGAGCTGTCCATTACGGTCGAAAACAGATTTCGGCTGATTCGAAGAAAACGGTTATCCAGCTCATCCGTATACAGCTTTGAAATCTCTTCCAACTGCTCATATACCTGCCGCTGCGTCCGGTTCAAAATAATCATGCTCCCAGCCAGAAAAAACAGCATCATACTCAGCATGCAGATCAAAAGATAACGCCCCTGCTGCGCCAGTGTTGTTTTTTTCCTCTGTTTTGAAATACGCATGAAGTTTCCTCCTTTTTTCTGTTTCGGTACGCTCGGAATCCTTCCATGTTTGATTTTACGAACTGATCTTTTTTACTGACTATTATAATACAGCAGAAAAACAGTACACCTCATGTTTTCATGAGTCTGTACCGTTTTTCTGCTGTATGTCGAAAACACGAACGTGTTTCTCTTTTTTCATTTCCGCATGTGAATCATCCTTTTACCGCACCAAGTGTGATACCTTCTGCGAAGTATTTCTGAAGGAATGGATATATGATAAACAGCGGCAGCATGGCGATAAATGCGATTGCCATACGGATGGAGGTTGTCGGCAGCTTTGCCACCTCCGCGCCGATATTTCCGGTTACTTTTCCGCTTGACAGATACTGAATATTGGTGATCATCTGGTTCAGCAGGTTCTGGATACTGTAAAGCTTCTGACCGTCATTTCCTGATAAATAATATAAACCATTTGTCCAGTCATTCCAATAGCCAAGTGCGGAAAACAGTCCCATTGTTACCAGAATCGGTTTTCCAAGCGGAAGGGTAATGCTGGTAAAAATTTTCATGTGTCCGGCACCATCGATCTTGGCTGCCTCGAACAGCGCGTCTGGGATACTGGTGTTAAAGTAGCTTCGGATCATCAGCACGTTGTTTGCGCTTAACAGGAGACCCGGAATAATCAATGCCCCGAGCGTATTTTTGATATGGAAATAATTTACATACATCAAATAGGTCGGCACCAGTCCGCCGTTGAACAGCATCGTGAAGAATACGAAAAAGGTAATTGCTCTGCGGTATGGCAGTCCTTTAACCGAGAGCGGATACGCCAAAAGAGAAGACATGGCAAGGTTTGCAGCGGTACCGACGATGGTTACAAAAATGGTGATTCCGTATGCTCTCAGGATTTTCTCGCCCTGACGAATGATATAGGAGTACGCATAGAAGCTGAATTTCTCCGGGAAGAACGAATATCCGTTGCGGATCAGTGTGTTTTCATCGGTCAGTGAGGAAATAAATACGAGTACAAACGGCAGTACAATGGATAAGGTAATCAGAATGAGTACTACATTAATCCAGAACTGGAAACGTTTTGCTTTTTTTGAATTTATCATACTTCCATCCTCCTAGAATAATGCCTGGTCTTTGTCTACTTTGCGGACAATCCAGTTGCTCAACATCACGACACAGAAGCCTACCAGAGACTGGTATACACCGGCTGCTGATGACATACTGATATTTCCCTGCTCAATCAGGGCGCGGTATACATAGGTATCGATAACGTTTGTGGTCGGGAACAGAACACCGGAGTTCATTGGTACCTGATAGAACAGGCCGAAATCGGAATAGAAAATTCTTCCGATGCTGAGGAGCAGCAGCGTAATGATAGTCGGAACCAGGCTCGGCAGTGTGATTTTTGTGATCTCCTGCCATTTGCTTGCGCCGTCCAGCCTTGCAGCCTCATAGAAGGAAGGATCAATACCGATCAGGGATGCGATATATATCAGGCATCCGTATCCTACGCCCTTCCAGCAGTTCGCGATAATCAGGATCGCCGGCCAGTATTTCGGTTTCTGGTACCACTGAATCGGATCCATGTGGAACAACGGAAGGATGGAGTTGTTGACAAGACCATTTTCCGCACTCAGAAGCGCATATACGATGTAGCTTAAGATAACCATGGACATCAGAAACGGAAGAAGAATCGCGCTCTGATATAGCTTTTTGAGCTTTGTGTTTTTTACCTCCGTAATCAGAATCGCAATAGCAATTCCGATTACCATGTTTACAAGAATAAATGCAACGTTATACAACAGCGTATTTCTTGTAATAACCCATGCATCCCTGGAAGCAAACAGGAACTTGAAGTTTTTAAGTCCTGCCCACGGGCTTGCCCAGATACCTTTTGCAAAGTTCAGCTTTTTAAACGCAATCACCATACCGGCCATTGGAATATAGTTGTTAATCAGCAGATACAGAAGTGCCGGAAACATCATCAGATAAAGCGGCCAGTATTCCTTCAGCGCGTTTTTCTTTTTTTCTTTTTTAACCTCTGCTTTTTTCATAAAGCGTGTCTCCTTTTATGAGGGCTGTTTTTTCAGGTTCTTTCACAGAGAAAGCTCCACATCTTTTGGGGTAAGAGTGGAGCCTTCGGTTACTGTATCACACCGGATTTTCTTCCGCTCCGGTCGTGTTCTTTTTACAAATTAGCCTATTTCTTTGCAAGAAATGCATCCAGCTGCTCCTGCTTTGCAGCAATGACATCATCGATTCCCGCATCATCCAGCGCCTCAAGGAACTGCGGAAGCAGTTCGTCCGGATCTCCGGAGCCGCTGTAAAGTGCGCCGCTGTACTGGCTGATTACGTTGTTCAGAGCTGCTACCTGATCCACATATTCACTGTTGTCAAAGACAAATCCCAGTGCTTTCGACTTAATACCGGAAGCGTTGAATTCTTCCATTTTTTCCCAGAGCTGCGGGTCAGATCCATCCCATTTGTATGCGATAAACTGGTTCGGAAGCTCCCATCCGCAGTTGTAGCTGTAGCCTACGTTGTCTGCTGTTACGCCGTCCGGGTAGTTGATGATTCCGTTTTCTTCATCTTCTACTACGTAGTCGATTCCCTCTTCGCCCCAGTTCAGAAGGTTCATGACTTCCGGGCTGCCATAGATGTAATCGAGAACCTGAATTGCTTTTTCCGGATTCTCGGAGTTCTGTGCTATAGAATAAATAACTGAGCCGTAAGCGGATGAGTTGATGATCTGCTCATCATAGAACGGTACAATTTCAAACTCATATCCTGTAGAGCTCTGGAACTCAACCGGGGTACCCGGATGATAAGCGTAGAACAGGGAGAACACGTTTCCTGCTTTGAATACGGTTCTCCAGCTTTCTGTGTTTGTTCCGGCATCCTTGCTGATATAGCCTTTCTGATACCAGTCATACAGCATGCTTGCGGTATCTTTGAACCAGTCTGTTGCAAAGTAGTTTTCTACGGTTGTGCTGTTGGTCTGATCCATCAGAACGCCAGTGTTGGTATCGCCGAGTCCATCACCGCGGAACAGACGTCCCAGAGGCGTATCACCGCCGTTGCAGGAGAACAGCATAGTCATATCAGGCTCGCCTGCTTGTACGATCTCAAATACTTTCTCCATATCCTTCGGCTCTTTGATTTCATCGGTATTGATGTTATATTTCTCTACCAGGTCTTTTCTCATGAAAATAGCCGGAATGCTGCCTCGCTCGATCTGACCTGGAACGCCATAGACAAATCCGCCAACCTGATTGGTTTTTGCAATATCCTCGCCATAGATATCTTTCAGGTTTGTGCCGTATTTGTCAATCAGTTCAGACATATCCATGATCTGTCCGGAGTGCATGTACTGTACAGCTGTTGTTGCACTTGTGTACAGAAGATCAATTTTCTCATCGCCGGAAAGCATCAGCTGTAACTGCTGAGATGCGCTTGCCCACGGAAGAACAACGATATCGAGCTTTGCGTTCAGCTCCGGCTCCAGAATCTCGTTGATTTTTTCTTCGATTCTCTCTTCATCCGGCTGTGTAGTTCCCTGCAGTACCATAGTTACGGTGTACGGCTCGCCTTCTTCCTCTGTCTTTGCTGTACTTCCGGAAGCTGCGGAGGAACCGGAATCAGAATCGGATCCTGTGCTTCCGCATGCTGCCATGGAAAATACCATAGTTGCTGCAAGAATGCCTGCTAACACTTTTTTCTTCATACTTTTTCTCCTTTTCACGTATCGTGTTGCGTGACCTTTGATGGTTGAATTATAGCAGGATTTTGACTTGCAACTCTATAACTGATTTGACATCGGAATATCACTCTTCTGACCTTTGTGTCCCATAAAACGAAAAAATGGCCTCTCCTCCACCTGTTTTGTGAAGGAAAAGCCATATTCTGTCGGCATTCACTGTTGGACGATTCTTATGCCTTCATCCTTCTTGACCAGCTCTTTATAGCGAATGGCATACATAGAATACCAATCAAGACAGGAATTGTAATAAGTAGATATGGTGACCAGATAAGCTTCCCAAAAATACGAAAAGTATTCGTTCTGAAAATATCTGTTGAACTTCCTACCAATGGTATTAAATCCAATGCTTTTTGCATTTCATAAGGAAGATATTCTGCAATCATCATTGGTCCATATACAACAGCCAGACTAAGCAGTAAGGTAAGTACATTATTTTTTACAGCCGCTGATATAAACATAACAATTCCGGCAAAACCTATTGCTCCAAGCAGTACAAAAGCATATTCATAAATTTCTGCCTGCAGCATATTCATAGGTGCAACAGCAATCAGCTTGATATTCTGAATCGGCATATCCCATCCGGCAGTTCCCATAAAAAACAACTGCGATATAATACTTGAAACAGCAAGTAATGCAAATAACTCCACTGTAAACGCGAAACCAGTAAGAATTTTGGCAAGAGCGATTTTCCCCCAACCATTTCGAGTCGTCAATACTAGTGTGCTTGTATTATCATGCCATTCGCCCGCAAATAAAGAGGATAAAACAATTCCGAGAAACAAAGCCATCACAACTCCCAGATCCGCAACCATACTACCAAGAAGCGTTGACCATCCTTCTACCCATTCATAATGAAATGGTTTTTCTACCTTTCGCTCCATCTGATGCAAAAACTCTTTTTCAGCTCCTACCTGACCACTGATCTCCAAAAACTCATCAAGCACCTGCTGTCTTCTTTCATAGAAGCCTGTTAACTTATCCGGATCAACATAGCTTATCATCGTTTTATAATTACTGGTATCTCGAAGCTCCGGATACAATGTTCCGAGCCAACTATTAACTATCTGCCAGTCTGTCTTTTCCAATTCTTCCTCCATACCGTCAGCTTCCATTTGCTGATAATCACTTACTATTTGCTGCAAGGTTTCATCCGTCAATTCTCCACCAAATGAAAGTGCATATTCCTGACTATCCTTTATTACTGTATATCCATCAAAATTATTGCCAAAAGCACTTGTATAGTCATCTGAACTGCCAAAACCGAACCATTGAAACGAAAGTATGCTTCCAAAAATTACACAATAAACAAAACACAACAACACACATATTTTAACAATTTTCTTTCGCCATAACTTTTTATGCTCTAACCAAAATAGTTCCATTCTATTTCACTCCTTCCTCTGTGGAAAAATAAAATAAATAAAGATCTTCCAATGTAGCTTCACAAGGAACCGCTCGCTCACTAGGCATATTGTCTGAAATAATACGCAATATAATTTCTTTTCCTTCGTGCCGTAAATTAGCAACCGTTGTTTTTGTCTGCCATTGTCTAGCTTCTTGTGGAGAAACAGAAAGCTCCCAAACCTTACCATTTGCCTTGTGAATCAACTCAGGAACCGTACCCTGCAATACAAGTTTTCCCTTTTTCATCAATAGCACTTCATCTGCTATTGCTTCTATATCCGATACAATATGTGTGGAAAGAATTACAATTTTATCGCCTGCATACTCTGAGAGCAGATTACGAAAACGGACACGCTCTTTCGGATCAAGTCCTGCAGTCGGCTCATCCAAAATCAAAATTTTCGGATTATTAAGTAACGCCTGTGCAATTCCTACTCTTTGTTTCATACCACCGGAAAAAGTTTTTACTTTTTTGTTTGCCACATGGCTTAAATCAACCACTTCCAACAATTCAGTCACACGTTTTTTTGCAACATTCTTCGGTATTCCTTTCAGTGCTGCAATATACATTAAGAACTCCACCGCAGTATAATTTGGATAATATCCAAAATCCTGTGGTAAATAACCCAACACATTCCGGTAATCTGCCCCCATCGAAGTTACTTCTTTTCCATCCAGCAGTACCTCCCCTGAGGTTGACTCCAAAACAGCACATAGCATACGCATCAATGTTGTTTTACCAGCACCGTTAGCCCCCAAAAGACCATATACTCCCGGCTTTAAGGTTGCACTAACACAATCTACCGCTATTTTCCTGCCATACTGTTTTGTTAAACGATCAAGCGACAATTCCATACATTTTTCCTTCCTTTCTCATCTTTGCAATATAATGAATTTCATTTATAAAGAACATAGCAAAAATCAAAAATGTAACAATCCACACCCCCACTGCTGATGTTTCATATAACCATGGCAATATTCTTGCTGACATCCCCCAACAAATGCAGGAACCCAGCATTACAATCGCACATATCTGTAAACTCTGTTTCTTTTGCAAACGGATCAAACGCAGCAACGCAACCATACACACTAAGTATGGAACCAGGCAGTATAGGACCATCTGTCCAATCTCTTTATAGGAATTTTGCAAATAAACTTCCATACACAAAAGAATTGTTATACACACCAAATTAGCTGCCCCAGCCAAAACCAGCTTTGCTAACGTGATTTGGGCACCAGAAGCTCTTGTTACCGCTTCAATCTCGCTCATTCCATAATACTGGCTTTTAAAAATTGCTGGCATGATAGCCAATACAAACAGCGGCATAAAAATTGGTATATTCTTTGGCACGTCTGCAATGCTGGCAATTGTTAAACAAACTATAAATAACGTTACTGCCTGCAAACCAAATATTGGAATACCTTCAAAGCGAAATACGTCTGAAAGATAGGGAAAGAAACCTGTCCTCGGTTCTGCCCTAGTCACTTCCTGTTCTCGTACAATTTTAGTGCAAAGCTTAATCGTTTCCTCTAATCTTTTAGGCTGTACTTCCTCTCCTAAAGATTGCTGTAAATAGCCCTTCAAATTTTTATCTTTCATTTTCCTGCTCCTTTCTCATAATTTTTAAAGCATTACGAACCCTGCTTTGTGCTGTTCGCATATTGCATCCCATCACTTTTGCAATCTCTCCAAAACTAAGTTGTTCTCCAAAGCGTAGAATGACTGCTTCCCTTTGTTCTGATGATAAAAATTTCAAAAAATAGCTTATCTCTGCCCTATCCTCTAGCCGAACTATGTCGTTATACTCATGCACTATATTTTCTTCATCTTCTAATGGAGAAAACTCAACCTTCCTACTTTCATCAATACATAAATGATTTGCAATTGTGTATAGATAAGCCTTAAATTTCTTTTTCCCTTTATATCCGGATAAATTCTTAAACAACTTCAAAAATGTTTCCTGAGTCAGGTCTTCTGCTTTTTCCAGATTAGAGCAATGCCACCTACAGTAACGTAAAATAGATGTATAATAGCGTTTTATCAATTCTTCTGCTGCATTTTCATTTCCAAGTAAAATCTGTTCCACTAATTTGTCATCACTCAACACGCATCCGACTCCTTTCCATTGAATATCTGTATATATATAATAACGGGTTATGCACTTAAAACGATTAAAAGATTCCTCATTTTTTCTTAAAACGAATTAAGGGGCTGTCGCACTAGCAAATATTTTTTGCTGGGCGGCAGCCCTGCTTTATGCCCAAATGGGGGCGAAATCGGTTGTGATTTCGCCCCCATCCCTTATAAACACAGTTCATTCCCAGACATCCCTTTCGGCATGCCTGATTTCAAACTGTTTTGTTTTCAACCATTAAAATCTATGCTGTCTTTAATGAAAAAAGATGACTCCCCGTTCTTCCGGTCTGAATCTTGCAATGAAGCTTATTGATATTTCGTCCCATCGCCAAAAGGATGCTCTCTACCAGTGCATTTGCTTTTCCTCGGTACAGATATCTTCGAAAATTCATGTCTTCCTTTACATCAGCAAATGAACCTTCGGCCTGAATACTGCGATTCATACGGAGCATCGTTCCATACTCACTTGTGATCCGTTCCAGGGATTTCTGCAACTGTGTTTTTCTACGTCCAATTCCATGCACGAACACAATTCCCTCCTGTACTTTGGCGCGGCACAACTGCTTTTTTAACCGTTTTAATGTGTGGATGGATATCTGGTCATGGTATACGGTCCTGATTCCATAGAGTTCTTCGCATTCAGCCACAAAAGAAGTTAGTTTTGTGTATAACCGGGCCTGATTTTTCGTAATAGCCCGTTTCCATGCTTTTCGGATATCTCGACTTGAGTAGATTCGATTCATTGCTGCATAGATAACGAGTTTCAGCATCTGACGCGGCGTTGCCTGATTTTTTCTGATCCTGCCATAAGTTTTATATAGTTCAGAAAGGTCCATTTCCTCCACAAAGGCACTTACCAGACGAACTGGATCATCAGATGGAATAGAAATCTCTAAATCCAGCGGAAGTTTGATTTGATAATACAGCGAAAATGAGGTATAATTTCTCTGTATTATTTTGTTTAGTCGCATAAACTGATTATACCACGAACGCCGGGCTTTTCGAAGCTCGGCGTTTTGTGTTGGATATATAAAATGAGCTGCCGCACGTTAGTGCGACAGCCCCTTTTTCGTACTTATTAAACAATACCCTGGGCGTTCATAGCATCTACGACTTTCTCGAAGCCTGCAATGTTTGCGCCTGCAACATAATTTCCTGCTTTGCCATATTTCTTGGCTGCATCATCCATGTTGTGGAAGATGTTGATCATGATCTGCTGCAGCTTTGCATCTACTTCCTCGAATGTCCAGCTCAAACGTTCGCTGTTCTGGCTCATCTCCAGTGCACTGGTAGCTACGCCGCCTGCGTTTGCTGCCTTGCCGGGAACGAATAAAACGCCATTTTCCTGCAGATACTGGGTAGCTTCCAGAGTGGTAGGCATGTTAGCACCCTCGCAGACAGCGATCACACCATTTGCAACCAGTGCCTTCGCATCCTCTAACTGCAGCTCATTCTGAGTCGCACAGGGAAGTGCGATATCAGCTTTCACACTCCATACGCCCTTGCCCTCATGATATTCCGCGTTCGGACGATACTTGGTGTACTCAGAAAGTCTTGCACGTTTCACTTCCTTGATCTCTTTTAATGCTTCCAGATCAACACCTTCCGGATCATAGATCCAGCCGGTGGAATCTGTGGCAGTAACAGGCTTTGCACCCAGCTGATATGCTTTTTCAATTGCATAGATCGCAACGTTTCCGGCACCGGAAACAATTGCAGTCTTTCCTGCGAGTTCAATGCCATTTTCCTTCAGCATTTCACGGGTCATGTACAGCAGACCATAGCCGGTTGCTTCTTTTCTAGCAAGAGAGCCGCCGTAGGTAAGGCCTTTTCCGGTCAGCACACCTTCATACAGACCGCGGATTCTCTTGTACTGTCCATATAAATATCCGATCTCACGACCGCCTACACCGATATCACCGGCAGGAACGTCTGTGTCTGCACCGATATGACGATACAGCTCTGTCATAAAGCTCTGGCAAAATGCCATGATCTCACGATCAGATTTGCCCTTCGGATCAAAATCGCTGCCGCCCTTACCGCCGCCGATCGGAAGACCTGTCAGCGAATTTTTAAATACCTGTTCAAAGCCCAGGAATTTGATAATACCAAGATTTACGGAAGGATGGAAACGCAGTCCGCCCTTGTAGGGTCCGATTGCACTGTTAAACTGTACGCGGAAACCAGTGTTTACCTGAACCTGTCCCTTATCGTCTACCCAGGGAACGCGGAACATAATCTGTCTTTCCGGATTCGTCAGTCTCTCCAGGAGCGCGTTTTTACGAAATTCTTCTTCGTTTGCCTCTACAACGACGCGCAGAGACTCCAGTACTTCTTTTACTGCCTGATGGAATTCGGGCTGAACAGGGTTTTTCTCAACAACCTGCGCAATCACCTCATCAACATATGACATAAATCTTTCCTCCTTGTCCAGTTGTTCAGTTTCGAAGCTATTATATACTTATTGTTTTTTCAATGCAAGCACTTTATCACATTAAACTAAAAAATTTCCGAATTTTTTTGAACTGCTTTTGCGTTAAAGATACTTTTTCAGCTCTCGGATATTGTTTTCCTCAAAATCCAGCAGCTCCCCGGCAAGCTCCAGCGCTTGTCCATCCGCTTTTTCATTCCGGTTCATCGCTTTCCAGAGACTGGTCATCCCCATGCTGCTGCCGCGGATCAGCATTTCCGCCATATGGCTCGTAGTGGCATTAAACAGCGTGTTCCCCTGAATGGACGCAGTCAGCATCAGCTGCTTTACCTTGTTGACTGGGTCCGGCGTCTGGTTTTTCGAAAGCAGCACCGCCCTCGCGCGGTCGTGAAGTTCCCCATATTTAAAGGATTCCCGCGCCAGCATCAGCGCCATCGAATCGTCGTACACCTTCGGGTTAATGACCTCCAGAGCATGCATCCCCATTTCCGCATTCTTCTGAACCTCCCGAAGCAGTTCAATATCGTCATTTTTCATATCCGGCATTCCTCCCTTTTTCTGTCCCGAAAACAGGATAGCATCATTTCCTGTAACGTAAAAACCGGAAGTGTATCTCACTGTCAGAAACACTTCCGGTCTTAGCGTTCCCAAAAATCGGGAAAGAATACCGTTTTTCTTATTTTAAAACTTTTAAAACTTCAGTCTTTACATAGCCGGTTTCGCCGTTATATTTGACTCTAGTCCAGCCGTCCGCCTGCTGCATCACAATTTCCAACGTTTCGCCTGGAAATGCGGTTCCAATCTTGTCCGCAGTTTCGCTGCAGGCCTTCCGGATGTTGATTGTCTGTGCGATCTTGATCTTGCCGGATGCAGGCAAATCCGAGGACGTCGATGTTGTAGCTGCAGAAGACTCTGCCGTCTGTGCAGCTTCGGAAGCGGAAGACTCTGCCTGAGCCTCCTGTGTTTCTTCCACGTCCTTTAAATACTCCGATTTGATATAGCCTTCTTTGCCGTTATATTCGATCTTAGACCAGCCATTTTCCTTCTTCTCCAGCAGTTTCAGCACTTCGCCGACCGCCACCTTGCCGAGACGCTCTGCCTGCTCACTGTCGGAGGAACGCACATTGACAACGTCTGTCGCTTCTACCTTTGTTACAGTAGTCTGAGCTTCTGCTGCCGTCTCTGCAGGTTGCGTCTCCTCTTCAGAAGCCGTCTCAGCCTCTGCCAAAGCTTCACCGACCTCTACCTGCAGATCTTCTTTTAGCTGCGCCAGATAATTGTTGAGTGTATCATCCTGCATAACCGCTTCATTAAAGACAACCTGTACCCGATTCATCAGGTCAATGACGTCGTCCTGCGCGGAAATATCTTCCAGATACTGATTGACCGAATCCTCCACATCGCCTTCATAAATATACAGGCTTCCGTCCTCTCTGGGATAAACTAAATACGGGCTGATGCCGGGCACTGCAGTTTCCAAGTCGTTAAACTTGATTTCATAATAAGCATAGACCAAATAAGAACCGTCTACCGGGCCTGTCTTTGTATAGCAGACCACGTTCTGGTACGCTTCAATATGCTCGCTCATCTTCTGCAGATAGTCTTTTTCAAATCCGCAGTTAGTGCATTTGTAGGCGTAGATCGGCATTTTTTTGGGGCTCTTCTTTTGAGGTGAGAGCAAATTTAGTTTCGTGACGGCGCATTATAGAAAGGAGAGGCCGTCAAGGCATGCCGTAGGATGTACAGAAATGGCAACTGTACTTGACCGGATAGAAAGAGGCCGTCTTCACGAAGACGGCCTCTGGTGGAATTCAGGTTCAAGTGCTCTTAGAGCGTTCTAGACCATCATTCCTCTTCTTTGCGCTGATAGTGGC
>OMBB01000655.1_pt1 | contig 16111 bp, 7 predicted proteins | sample 1673961 | NCBI WGS metagenome assembly OMBB01 (sample SAMEA103958135, study PRJEB25191) | human gut metagenome | reverse complement strand
ATTTACAAAGTCCTATTGAATATATAACGCGGGACGCGTCGCCCCCATTAGAGGTAGCGTTTGGTGTTCGAGTCCGTCGTATGTTCACGTTTTACCAAACGGCAATAAAAAACAAAAGTAGTGCAGATAGCTGTGAACGCTACCTACACTGCTTTTTACTTTGATTATCAACGCTATTACACCTAAAAGTGCAGAGTGCAGACAAAATGCTGCAAAAGTCCGTATGGGGAGTGCATAAGCGGTTTTTAGGTCAGTGCGTGCACACTCATTTCAGAACCTTGACCACCTTGCCTTGTTGCGTGCGTATAATGTTCACACCATGTTGCAGCTGCGTGATGCGTTGGCCCGATGGTGTGTAGATGGTGCCTCCCTGGGTGCTCATGTCAGAGGCAGTCTCTGTTTCAGCATTGTTAATTCCTGCAACGGGGTAGTCTACATCTACGTCGCTGCCGTCAATGCCTTTGATGGTGCAGAGGCTCCATATTGGGTGGTTGGCGTATGCCTGTGCATATTCGGGGTACACGCATAGTATGGTGCCGCGGTTGGGTTTGAGCCCTACAAAGCTGTCGGGACTTGCAGCACCCATTGTCATGTTGTCTTGTCCGTCGTACCAAGGCATGTGGGCATAAATTGTGTCGAGCTGGCAACCCTGGAATGTGTTGTCGTAGATAGAGACCATTGTTGATGGCAGACTGACTGTGCGTAAGTCACCGTCCACGAAGAGCATTCGGCCAAGCATGGTGGTGTGTTCGGGGAAGGTAATGGATTTTAATTTATTACACCCCACAAAGGCCCAGCGCATCACTACCAAATTGGTGTTGCCATCGCGTGGCTCGAATATTACGCTATCAAGATTTTCGCAATCTTGTGCAAAGCATTCGGGCATGCGCAGCACGTTCTTGCCAATAATGATTTTGCGCAATTCGTCTTGTGACGAGAATGGGCCCAAGATAGACGCATGGGCGTTGGCAGCCTCGTACTTGGCATTGTGAGCGCGGTAATCGAGTGTGCGCATCTCGCCTGAATTTCCTTCAAAGGTACCCTTATAGGCACTTGACCCAATGCGTGTTACAAATTCAGGTATTGTGACATGTTGCAAATTAGGGCAACCGCTGAAGGCAAAGTCTCCTATTTCGAGTGGTGTGTCATCAGTACGTGGCGTGAAATCGATATCAGACAGTTTGTTCATGCCGCAGAACAGCCGGGTAGGTAGTTTCTCAACCTTCGGGCCGATGGTTACGTGTTCTATCGTTTTATCGCCATCGGTATACATGTCGCCATTTCGTGCGTTCCATACGATGTGTTTCAGCGAGTCATTGCGCATCCAGCCCACATAGCGCACATTTTCGGGTATGGTTATTTCGTTGAATAAGCAGTTTCCAAACACGCTTGTGCCAATGGAGTCGGTGCGCAGGGGAAAGGTGAAGTTTTTTGCCAAGGCTTTAGAACTTTCGAATGCGCGGTCGCCAATGGTAAGCGGTAGCTTGCTCTCTTCAAAATCAAATTTTGAGAGTTGTGGACAACCGCTGAAGATTTCTTCAGGTAGGCGCCTTACGTCAGCTCCTACGTTAACGCTTTGTAGTGAATTACAGTTGTGGAAAAGATGGATTGCAGGCGTGTTGGTCACGTTGTAATCAACATGCTTGAGGTAATAGCAGTTGTAGAATGCGGATTGCCCCACGAAAGCATCTTTGCAAGGCACTGATATAGTGTCTGCATAGCAGCTTTCAAATGCATACTCGCCTATATATTTAAGGTTAGCAGGTAAGTCGACTTTGTTGCGCGTTTGGCAAAAAGCAAACGCTTCATTACCGATGCTGTCCACATATTCAGGTAGCTGTATGTTGATGATATTAGTGCCGTAAAAAGCAGATTGTCCGATGGTGAGTGGCAGACTGTCGGGACGTTCCTTGAAGTTCAGTGTCTGCAATTTTTTCGCCATCTGGCAAATTTTGTTTGGAACACGTCGTACGTTAGGTCCAATATTAAATGTTACGGGCGCGAACCGTGGACTTGTTTCGTCGGGCAGATTGTGAGCCAAATAATTCACAGTGCGCAATTTGGGGCAGTCAAAAAACGACATTCCGTCGCCAGTGTTATAATATTCACCTTCCCATTTGTCTTCCAACGTGTCAACATATTCGCATTCAATGTCGGGAATGGTGATGCTTCTTAATTCATCACTATTCAAGCCGTAGCATTTCTTTAGTGTTGAAGGTATGGTTACTCTTTCAATTTTTGTACCATTAAATGCGAGGCCGTCAATAACCTCCAACCCTTCGGGCAGATTGACTGCTGTAATGTTTGTGCCGAAAAAAGCTCTGAGGCCGATACGGCGCAGCGACTGCGGCAGTACAACTTCGCGTTTGGCGGTATAGCTTAGGGCAAAATCGTCATTAATCTCGGTTGTACCCTCTTTTATGATAAGCGGATTGGGCGCATTCACGTTCAAGTCGGCTGCAATGGCGCGGTTGCCCATATAGGCTACGCCGCCGTTGGCCTTGAATTGCGCTTGAATCCACGGCGTGTCGGCAAAGCTGGTGCTACATACTTTGTCAACGCAGGAAAAGTCGGGCAGTTCGGTCAGTGCCGTGCCTCTAAAGGCTTCTTTGCCTACAAAGTGCAAGTTGCTTGAGAACTTTACATTCTTCAAATTCTCGCAGGTAGAAAATGCGTAAGCAGGTATGCTGTCGATGGCCGAAAGGTCTGCTTCAAAAATTTGCGTATTGACAAAGGCTGCCGAACCAAGCTTTTTAAGCAAACTAAAGTCCAAACGTTGAAGCCCGCTATTGCTGAAAGCGTGTTCCTCTACACATACAGGTTTTAACCCGTCGATATGTGTCAGCGATTTGCAGTCATCAAAGGCATATTGTTTTACTTCTTTGATGTTTGGAGAGCATGTAACAACCGAAAGTAATTCACAGTCAGATGCCATTTGGTAGCCCAAACTCTTTTGGTTGGCGGGCAAATAGAGCTTTTGAAGCGTGCTACGTTGCACCTTGAATGCGCCGCTAAGATTCATGTCAAAGCAATCGTAGTAGCGGCACGAATATGCGAACATGTTACTGCTCACTTCTCGTACAAATTTGACGGTGTCTTGTGGCGAAAGGTAGTAGTCCACGCTGATGGCACTTTCGCCTCCACTGCCTCCATGTGCATAGCGTCCCCCATCAGGTGTCAGAATAGCATCAGAAAGGTCAATGGTCTGTAGATCCGAAAATTCAGGGTCTGCCTGGCTGAACATGCTGATGTCGACAGAGTTGATGGGCCCTTGCAATCTAAGGCGTTTGATGCTTGATATTTTTACGTTAGAGGCATCAAGTACATCGGGCAAAGTGCCTGCTTGGGTGAGTTTAACAGCTAATGAGTCGCCTTGTACAAAGACACCATTGCTGTCGTAGTCGTTGTTGGTGGCGGCAGTGGCTCTATATGCCGTAAATGTGCAGATAGCCAACGCAGCCAGAATGTGTGGTAGGGGTAATCGCATAGTGGTGTTAGGTGTTAATTGGTTAACTTTTGATTTTGTAACAGATGTATATGCAAAAATATGGCATTGTGTAGTGGTATACCTCATTATAAATAATGATTTTTCGGCATTGCTTATGGCAAATTATAGAAGTATACAGTGTTTTTGCTGCTTCCCTGCTCCAAACTATAGACATAAGAGTTGTTTTTTTAACGACAGCGAAATGGAGACTTGCGCATGGATTGTTTATCTTTGCCCTAAGATAGGCTTCACCTTGGCATAACGAACAAGCAAGCTTGCTTGTTACCCCATTAGTCCCAATTTCAGCCAATGGTATAACATAGAACAACAGACAACAACACACCTTATGAACAAGATAGCAACACTAATAGCCGCCTTCGGCATAAGTATGGGCGCCTCAGCACAGAGTTATGACAAACTGTGGCAGGAGGCCAAGGCACATGTTGATAACGACCTGCCCAAATCGGCCGTTGAGGTGGTGAACAAAATACAGCAAAAGGCTGTGGTCGAGGGCAACGACGCGCAGCTGCTGCGCGCGATGCTCACGCAGCGTATGCTCGGTGCCGAATTGTCGGCCGACAGTGTGGCGCCATGGTTACAGCGCATGGAGGCTGCTCTGGCTGCCGAAACAAAGCCCGCCATGCAAGCCCTGTGGCACGTGGCGTTGGCCAAATGCTATGAAGGAACCAACTATGGGCAAGTGCTTGTGATTGACGGGAATGCCTTGGCGTATGATGCCCTGCAACAGCGGGCCAAGGCACACTATGAGGCCTCGTTGACCAACCCCGACGCACTGGCCGATGCACGGGTGAATGACTATTTGCCTTTGTTCACCACGCATGAAGGCAGCGCTTGCTACCACAACGACTTGTTGCACGTGGTGTTAAACGACTATTGTGAGAGCGGCGTGACAAAACAAGGCGACAAACAGGCGTGGACTGAGAAAATAGCCGCCTTCTACAAGGCTCGCCATGCCAACGATGCCGCCCTGCTGCTGTCGCTGCGCGCACTGGAACAGCGTTACGAAAATGCCAGCGTGAAGGGCCGCATAGAGCACAACGCATACTATAAAGCTTTGTGCCAGCTGACAGACGAATATGCTGGCGCAGGCAGTTGTGTCAAGATTTATGAGGCCATGGTGGCCTTGCAAGCGAACTATGTGCAGGACGACGGACCGTATGCTGCACACAACGACAGTGTGCTGGTGGCGCAGGCCGAAAAAGGTATCAGCCTCAGCAAAAAAGGTAATGCAGCCAACGAATTGCGCAATTTTGTGGCGCGTATGACCGCCCCGGCCGTGTATGCCGATGGATTGCAGCACGTGTGCTACCCCGGCAGCCAGTTGACGCTCGCTTTCAGAACACGGCATTTGCGTGAGGCCGAACTGCGAGTGACACGTTTGCAAAAATCGGCTGCCGAACTGCATGCTGCCGATAACGATGCGCTGAAGGCTTTGGCCAAAAAGGCCGGCAGTGATGCTTGCACCATAACGCGGCTGCAGCTGACCGGACAAACCGCCCCCTACGCCTGGCGCACCGACAGCGTGAGGCTTGAAGTGCCCAATGTGCCGGGCGTTTATTATGTAGAGCTTGTGGGCGATGGCAGGGTGCTCGAGTGCAGCACCATGGCGGTGAGCAGTTTGAGTGCTGTGCGCTTTGCCACACCAGGGGGCAAAACCCGCATCACCATGGTAGACAGCCAGACGGGGCGCCCCGTGACGGGGGTGCAGCTGACCGCCTACCGTTACGACAACCGCAGCCACAAGTTGCGGCAGATAAGAACGTATGCCACCGATGCCGAAGGCAACGTAAGTTTGCAAACCGACGTCAACCACTATGATGCTACGCTTTATGCCGCCACCACAGCCACCGATGCCGCATCGCCGTTGTTCAACATAAACAACATACGCTATTATGACACCCAGCGCCAGTGGGCCGAAACGCGTGTGCAGCTATATACCGACCGCGCCATTTACCGACCGGGCCAAAAGGTGGCTTTTTCGGCAGTGGCTTTCACCCGTGAGGGCGATGTGCACCGGGTGCGGCCCGCCTTGCAACTGAAAGCCACATTGCGTAATGCCAACGGCAAGGTGGTGGACACCCTGTTGGTGCAGACCGATGCCTTTGGCACAGCGAGTGGCGAGTTCAACCTGCCGCAAGCCTGTCTGCCAGGACGCTTCAGCATAAGCGTGGACAATCGCAGTGTGTCGGGGCGCAACTATTTCAGAGTGGAGGCGTATAAACGTCCAACTTTTACGGCCACCACGCAGCCTGTCAAGACAGCCTATGCCTTAGGCGACAGTGTGACGGTGGAGGGCGAGGCCAAAACCTACAGCGGGGTGGCAGTGGCCGATGCCCGGGTGCAGTACACAGTGCGCCGCACAGCATGGTTCTTTTACAATGATGACGAGATGGCGCCGCAAAGCGGTGAGACCACTACCGATGCCGAGGGACGTTTCAAGTTGCCCGTGTTGCTCGAAAGCCCAGAAAATGAAGCCGATGCCGCCTTGCCGCGTTACAACCGCTATGCTTATGTGGTGGACTACACCGTGACAGCCCCCAATGGCGAGACTGCACAAGGTTCGGCCACGCTGAATGTGGCCACACGCAAGGCATGGCTCGAAGTGAGTGCGCCGCAAATCATTTACCGCCGCCAGGGTGCTGCGCTGCCCACATTCGGCATACGCCAGCTTAATGCGCAAGGTGAGAATATGGCCGCAAAGGGTACATTTGTGCTGCGCAGGGGTGGGGCAGAGGTGGCCCGCGGTGCGTTCGACACCAACGAACCGCTTGCCATCAGCCAGCTGGCGCAGTTGCCCTCGGCACAGTACACGTTGAGTGTGCAAACTGCTGAGGCTGCGGCCGATACGGTGACATTTACCCTGTTGCGCGACACCGACACCACCCCCGTGGTGGCCAACCAGCCCTTCTTCTTTTACAAAGAAACGGCCAACGATGGTGCGGCGGCACGCATGGTGGTAGGGTCCACCGAAAAGGACGCTTGCTTGTTTTACGATGTAGTGGCAGGCAACCGGGTGGTGGAGAGTCGCCGCATCATGCTCAACAACGAATTGTTGCATCTGACCTTCGACTATAAAGAGGCGTATGGCGATGGTGCCGTGTTGTGCCTGGCCATGGTGCGCCACGGACAACTCTATGAGGAAAGTGTCAGTGTGGAAAAACCTAAACCCGACAAGCGCTTGCTGCTGCATTGGACCTCGTTCCGTTCGCGTTTGACACCCGGACAGCAAGAGGAGTGGCGCGTGCAGATAACCCGTCCCGACGGTACACCGGCTGATGCGCAAATGATGGCCTGCCTTTATGATGCCTCGCTCGACGCGTTGGTCAAAAACACTTGGGCCGACTATGCCGTCAACTTTTACCGCTATTTGCCGTCACCCTTGTGGCAGACAAACTGGACTGTGCACGGTCTGGCATTGTATGGGGTGTATGACTACAAACGCCTGTCAGTGCCCGATGTGCAGTATAGCCGTTGGCGCAACGATTTGTTCAATTATGAGCGCGTGTACGAGTTGGCGGGCATTCGCCCCCGCCGTATGCGCACCATGGCCGCGTTAGAGGGTCGCGTTTTAGGTTGTGATGGTCTGCGCGTTTCAGGCCGTATGCGCACCATGGCCGCGTTAGAGGTGGACAAACCTATGATGATGTTGGCCAAGGCCAATGTGGCCACGGATATGTACGACGCGGGCGCGGCTGAAAGTGCAAGCAGCAATCAAAAGAAAGAAGCGGCTGGCGGTGCACCGCAACCGTTGCAAACGGCTGCGCCACGCACCAACTTTGCCGAAACGGCTTATTTCCGTCCGGCGCTGTGCACCAACAGCAAGGGCGAGGTGGTGATGGCATTCACCCTGCCCGAAAGTATGACGCAGTGGAACTTTGCGGCATTGGCCCACAACCGTAACATGAACCACGGACGGCTTGACACCACGGTGGTGGCGCGCAAGGACTTTATGGTAGAACCCGCCTTGCCGCGCTTTTTGCGTCAGGGCGACACGACCGATTTGCCCGTGAAGGTGACCAACTTGTCGGACAAGGCAGTGTCGGCCACGCTCACTCTGACGCTTGGTGATGCGGTGAACGGCCAGCTGCATCACAAGGCCGATGCCAAGGTGACGTTGGCGCCGGGCGAAAGCCGGGTGTACACTTTCCCCTACCAAGCCAAGGGCAACGAGGGGGTGATGGTGTGTCGTGCCATGGCCCAAGGCAAGGGCTTTGCCGATGGCGAGGAGCACTACCTGCCCGTGTTGACCAACGAGGTGCAGGTGACACGCACATTGCCTTTTTCACAAACAAAGGCGGGCGTGCTGACATTGCGCACCGACACCCTGTTTAATGTGGAGGGAGCAAGTCACCGCGCGTTGAGTGTAGAGGTGTCGTCTAATCCCACTTGGTACGCCGTGACGGCACTACCCGCACTGCAGGGCACCGATGGCTGTATCAGTGCCAACGATTGGGCCACCCGCTTTTATGCCTTGGCCATTGGGCAGCAGGTGGTGCACGATAATCCCGAAATCAAGGCTTTGGCCTCGGGCAGCAGCACGGCAGGACTTGATGCGCTGGCCAAACTGAAGGCTGAGGGCCTGACCGACCTTACGCCGTGGTTGCAGCAAGGCACTGCCGAACAGGAGCGCGCCGAGGCTCTGCGCCAAATGTTTGATGCCGAGTTGACGGCTGCACGTATGGCCACAGCCATTGACAAACTGAAGACTTTGCAGCAGGCTGATGGTGCTTACAGTTGGTATCCCGGCATGGGCGGCAATGCCTATACTACGCTGGAGGTGGCCATACTGTTGGCACGTGTGGAAAACTTGACGAGTTGCCAGCAGGGTCACAGACAGTTGGCACAGGCCATGGACTGGCTCAAGCAGTATATAGCCGGTGTGGTACGCGAAATGAAACGTGTGGAAAAGGGAACCGGGCACAAAGTGCTGCCAGGTGAACTGACTATGCGCTATTTGTATTTGCTCACTCTGACGGGTGACAAACTTGACGATAATGCGTCGTACCTCGTGGCGCGTGCCGCTTTGCAGAACCAGGAATTTACCATGTATGGCAAGGCGGTGGCGGTGCAGGTGATGGCCCATTATGGCAAAAAGGCTGAGGCCGAATTGCTACTGAAAAGCTTGTTGGAACATACGGTGACGAAGGACAGCATGGGACGCTGGTTTGACACGCCGCGCGCAGAGTGGTCGTGGCGCTCATACCGCATTCCTACCCAGTGTATGGCTATTGAGGCGCTGCACGCCTTGGGCCATGAAATGGCGGCGGACGAAATGCGCTTGTGGCTGTTGCAGGCCAAGCGTACGCAGATGTGGGAAACCTCGCGCGCCTCGGCCGATGCGGTGTATGCGTTGCTTGCCACGAGTGGCATACAGCAAGGTGTGATGCCTTTGGCCGAAAAGACTCCAGTGTATTACACGCTCTATAACCATAACAAGGTGGTGGGCTTTAATGCCAAGAGCCAGAGTAGTATGCCACAAACGGTTGGATATTTCAAGCAAACTTACACTGACGCTTCGGCCACCGGTGCCACGACTGTCAGACTGGACAAGCGCACAGACGGCTTGTCGTGGGGTAGTGTGTATGCCACTTTCTCAGCACCGGCATCGCGTGTGCCAACTGAAGGAAAGGGCTTGCTGCTGACCCGCAAATTCGAGGTGAAACGGGCTGGCGAATGGGTTGCTGTGAATGGAACGACCACGTTGGCCAAGGGCGATAGGGTGCGTCAGGTATTTACCATCACGGCAGACCGCGACTACGATTTTGTGGCGCTCTCGGCCTCGCGTCCGGCTTGTTTGCAACCGGCCCAGCCTTTGTCGGGATATGCCTGGAACATGGCACTGCCTGCATATCGCGCTGTGCACGATGCCACTACCGACTACTTTGTAGAGAAGGTGCGCAAAGGCGCCCACCAGTTTGCAGAGGAACTGTTCGTAGACCGCACCGGCCAATTTGCCACAGGTGTTGCCACAGTCAGTTGTGTGTATGCACCCGAATTTTGTGGCACGGCGGGAGAGGTGAAACTCATTACACACTAAGCGTTGTGTGTGGCACACAAAAAAGTGTCGCCCATTAAGAAGATTGCAACTTCTTAATGGGCGACACTAATATTATATGTATGCACCGCTGTGAGGCGTAGCTTGGTTAACGGGTTAACCCGTGAACTTGTCAACTTGTAAACTTGTCAACTATTAATATTACTTCTGCAGTTTCAGGCAGGCCCAGCCATCGAGCACATGCTCGTCGACAAGCGTGAGGCCCTGCTTTTGTGCCTCGGCTACGAGTTGTGGAATGTCAGTGTCGTAGAAACCGCTCATGTAGATAAAGCCACCCTGTTTCATGCGTGGCACGTAATATTTAAGGTCGTTAAGCAGAATGCCCAAATTGATGTTGGCAATGACAAGGTCGAACGGGCCCTTGTCAGCCAGCGATGAGGCATCGCCCAGCTCCACATCGATGTGGTCAAGATGGTTGAGACCAATGTTCTCGCGCGAATTTTTGACACACCACTCGTCCACATCAATGCCCAGGCAGTGTTTGGCTCCGCGCATACGTGCCAAAATGGCCAATATGCTGGTGCCGCAACCCATGTCGAGCACTTCGAGCCCCGTGATGTCGTCGTTGAGCAAACGGCTTATCATTTGCGAGGTAGTGGCATGATGGCCTGTGCCAAACGACATCTGCGGATTGATGGTGATGCTGTATTCGGCCTTTGGCACATCGGTGTGGAATGTGCTGGCTATCACACAACGTCCGTCGACAACGAGGGGCTTGAAATAGTTCTTCTCCCATTCCTCGTTCCAGTCTTTGTCTTCGGCCTCCTGCATGGTGTAGGTTATTTCAACATCGGGCAGGGGGAATGCGGCCAGTGTTTGGTCGAGGGCGGTTTGGTCGAAGAGTGCCTTCTGAATGTAGCACTGGAAGTGGTCCTCGTCCAGTTTCTCCTCAAAGGTGGGGTCCTCGGGATTGGCGCAATGTGCCACGGCCGGGCGGTCGAGTTCGTCGGTATGTACAAAACTGTCAAAACCTATTTCGGCCAATACGGCCGACAACACGTCCTGCACGGCTTCGGTGGCCGGCCGGGTGGTAAAGGTAAATTCTAAGTATTGCATTTGATATGGGTTAAAATGGCGGTTGCGTTAAAACAGCAATAGGGACAATCATAACATGAGATTGATTGCCCCTATTGTTGCAGTAGTTAATTATGCGTTACTTTTCAGGCACGCGTTCGAGAATGGTCTTCACAAATTTCCAGTACTTCTCCACACTCGGAATGTTGCAACGCTCGTTGGGAGTGTGCGGTGAGCGCAGCGTGGGACCGAAGCTGACCAAATCCATGTGAGGACGCAAGGCACCAATTACGCCACATTCGAGTCCGGCGTGAACAACTGTCACGTTGCTCTCCTCGTTGAAGAGTTCGTGGTAGATGCCCTTCATGAGTTCGACAATCTCGCTCTTGGGGTTAGGCTGCCATGCGGGGTATTCGCCATCGGTTTCCACCTTCATGCCGGCCATTGAGAAGCAGCTTTCGAGTGTTTCGACGCAGCATTCGCGCATAGAGTCGCGTGATGAGCGGATAAGGATAAGGAATTTAGTGTGGCCTTCGCCAATCTCGACGATGGCGAGGTTAGACGATGTCTCGACAATCTCCTTGTTGTAAGGTATCATGCGGTAAACGCCATTGTGTACGGCGCAAAGCGCATCGACCAGGTTGTCCTGAATTTCGGCCGGTACGATGCAGGCAGGCAAAGCCACGTCCTCAACGTCCAGTTCGAGTGTTTGCTCAACAGGCTCGTACTCGTCTTTGAAGGTCTGGCGCCATTCGGCCACAACCTCTTTGAAAGCCTCCACATTCTCCTTAGGCAGTGTGAGCACAACTTCGGCAGAACTTGGAATGGCGTTGCGCATATTGCCGCCCTTCCACTCAGCCAAGCAAGCTTCAAAGTTGGCTATGGCGTCCTGCACGAGGCGTGCCATGGCTTTGTTGGCGTTGCAGCGACCCTCGTTGATTTCGAGGCCAGAGTGTCCGCCAAACAGCTTGTGGAGTGTTACCTTTACAGCGGCATCGTTGGTGTCAACCTCTTGAGGCTTGTACTCCAATGTGGCGGTCATGTTAACACCACCAGCAGAGCCGATGATCATTTCGCCTTCGGTTTCGTCGTCAAGGTTGAGCAATATGTCGCCTTCAATTACGTCTGCCTTCATGTGGTTGACACCATACATGGTAGTCTCTTCGTCGGCAGTGATGAAAGCTTCGACGGGGCCATGCTTCAGTGTGTCGTCCTCCATCACAGCCATGATGGTGGCTACAGCCATACCGTCGTCTGAACCCAATGTGGTGCCTTTGGCCTTAACCCAGTCGCCATCAATATAGGTCTGTATGGGGTCGGTCTCAAAGTTATGGGTCGAATCCTTGGTCTTTTGTGGCACCATGTCCATGTGGCCTTGCAGTGTAACCATCTTGCGGTTTTCCATGCCGGCAGAGGCAGGCTTGCGCATAATGATGTTGCCGGCCTCGTCCTTAAAGGCTTTTACGCCTTTGCTGGCAGCCCAGTCGAGCAAGAATTTTTGAACCTTTTCGAGGTGGCCCGAGGGACGGGGCACCTGCGTAAGCAAATCAAAGTTTTTCCAAATGGCCTGCGGTTGCAGGTTAGCAATTTCGCTCATGATGTTTATGTATTAAGAAAGTTTTTTACGATAGTTGACCCTTGCCCAACCAAATGCGCCGAGCAGTACGACAAGGGCCGTTTGTATGGTGTGCACCACCAGGGCAAACATGACTGCTTGCGGCTCGGCCACCCCGTAAAGCACCAGCATGGTTTTTACAGCAAAATGCCAGGGACCCGCTCCGTTGGGAGTGGGCACAAGCACGGCAAAGGTGCCAACACAAAATATGAGAAATGCCGCCCCAACAGATAATGAGGTGGTAAAGTCGAAACAGAAAAATGCGATGTAGAAGTGCAGAAAATAGCCAACCCATATCAGCAGGCTATAAAACAAATATAAAGGCAGGTTGTGCACCTTGCGCAGCGACAGAACGCCCTCCCACACCTCGTGTAGCATGTCGCGTCCTTTTTTGAACACGGCAAAGCGGCGTACTGCCACCAATGTGGCAATGACTGCAGCGCAGATGCAAATGAGTGTGACAATGTAGCCGGTGCCGGTAAAGCGGTGCAGAATGTCGTTGAGGTTGGTGCCCGTCTTGCACAAGAACTCCAAGAACTTGGGCAACTGCGACAGAAATGCCACGCCCGTGAAGATGAGCATAAGCAACGAGTCGACAAGCCTTTCGGTAACCACCGTGCCGAGCGATTTGGTGAACGATATGCCGTCACTCTTTTTGAGCGTGCCGCAACGGGTTACTTCGCCCACACGCGGAATGACCAAGCTGGCAGCGTATGACATGAAGATGGCGTCGGTGCAGGAGGTGCGGCGGGCATGCTCGCCAAGCGGGGCAAGGGCCATTCTCCATCGCCAGGCGCGTGCCATTTGTGGCAAAATGCCAAAGGCTAATGACAGCAGCATCCACCCCCAATTCATGTCATGCGTCACGCACTGCATGAACTCGTGCCAGTCGGTGGCGCGGTACATCCACCACAATATGCCGAAACCGAGCACAAATGGCAGTGATATTTGCAGTATGATTTTTAGCAGATGCTTCATTGTTAAGTAGTGAGTTGCGGCACTAAAGGCAGTTTACATTCAAATAAAATGCTTACCTTTGCAGCGTTATATCATGATGGGCAATGATGCTTCAGGCAGATGCCAGTGTGCATTGCACTATTATGCAAAAGTAGAAAAAATATATCAGATGAAGTCTGTACGTCCTAAAAAATTTCTTGGTCAGCACTTCTTGACCCACCTGCCTACCGCGCAGGCCATTGCCGACACAGTAGATGCGTGTCCTGACATACCCATTCTTGAGGTTGGGCCCGGCATGGGCGTGATGACGCAGTTCATCATTCCCAAAAAACGAGAGTTTAAGGTCGTGGAGATTGATTTTGAGAGTGTGGCCTACTTACGCGAACACTTTCCTGAACTTGAGGACAACATCATCGAGGACGACTTTTTGAAAATGCACCTCGACCACACCTTCGACGGCCGTCCGTTTGTGCTCACTGGCAATTATCCATATAACATCAGTAGCCAGATATTCTTCAAGATGCTCGACTACCGGCACCTTATTCCTTGCTGCACGGGCATGATACAGAAGGAGGTGGCTGAGCGTTTGGCCGCCAAACCGGGCTGCAAGGCATACGGCATATTGAGCGTGCTGGTGCAGCTGTACTACGATGTGGACTATTTGTTCACTGTTGAGCCTGGGGTGTTTAATCCGCCTCCCAAGGTGCGCAGCGCTGTGGTGCGCATGACGCGTAACCAGGTTACGGCTCCCGATTGCGACGAGCAGTTGTTGCGGCGGGTGGTTAAAACCACTTTCAACCAACGCCGCAAAATGATGCGTGGCTCAATCAAACCACTACTTCATGAGCTCGACCAGCGTCCCGGGGTTACCGCCCCCGACCACACGGCGTTTTTGGCACAGCCGCTGCTCACCCGCCGCCCTGAGCAATTATCGGTGCAGGAGTTCATTGACTTGACAAACCAGGTTAGTGCACACTATGCACAGTGAACAGCGCAAGCGTGACAGTTTGAATAATAACAGAATATACCATATACATATTTTATGAAAACCTATTTGGTGACAGGTGCCGCAGGCTTTATCGGTGCCAATTACTTGAAATACATCTTGGCCAAGCATGATGACATTCGTGTGGTGGTACTCGACTTGCTTACTTATGCGGGCTACCTCGGTACCATTGCCGGTGACATTGACAATGAACGCTGCTATTTTGTAAAGGGTGATATTTGCGACCGCGGGCTGCTTGACCGCCTTTTTGCCGAATACCGCTTTGATGTGGTGGTGAACTTTGCAGCCGAAAGCCACGTAGACCGCAGTATCGAAAACCCGCAGCTCTTCCTCAACACCAATATCCTTGGCACACAGAATTTGCTTGATGCAGCACGTGCTGCATGGGTGATGGGTCGCGACGAACAGGGCTATCCCACGTGGCGTCCGGGTGTGCGCTACCATCAGGTGTCAACCGACGAGGTGTATGGATCACTTGGGGCAGAGGGCTTCTTTACCGAAGATACACCGCTTTGTCCGCACAGCCCCTACAGTGCATCAAAAACATCGGCCGACCACTTTGTTTGTGCCTATCGCGACACTTACCACATGCCGGTGAGCATCACGCGTTGCTCAAACAACTATGGCCCTTACCAATTTCCTGAGAAACTCATTCCGCTCGTTATCAACAATATTCTTGAGGGCAAGCGTCTGCCGGTGTACGGCAAGGGCGAGAATATTCGCGACTGGCTGTATGTTGAGGACCACTGCAAGGCCATTGACATGGTGATAACAAAGGGCGCCAATGGCTCAATTTACAATGTAGGCGGTCATAATGAACGTCAGAATATTCAGATTGTCAAAATCATCATACGCACCATTCACGATATCATGCAGCAGGAGCCGCAGTTCCGTGCCTTGCTCAAAAAGCAGGAACGTGGTGCCGATGGCCAAATCAGCATAGACTGGATTAACGATGACTTGATAACCTTTGTAAAGGACCGCCTTGGCCATGACCAGCGCTATGGCATTGATCCCTCAAAAATCAAGGCCGACTTGGGTTGGTATCCCGAAACCTCGTTTGAGGTGGGCATTGTAAAGACAATCTGCTGGAACCTTGAGCACCACGATTGGGTGGAGGCTGTTAGCGGTGATGACTATCAGCAGTATTACGAAAACATGTACCGCAACAAGTAAAGCAGACCTATACTGCACAATAGAGATATGGTAACGCCCGGAAGCTCGTCATTCGAGACTCCCGGGCGTTACTGTATATGTTGGCAATGCAACTATGAATGAAGGGGGTTGATGCGTCTGAGAAAAAGTGTACAATTGCACTACAAATATTTGCCCGCTCGCCGTCTGCCTACTTGTAAAAGAGTGCGTGTGTTTTTACTGCCATCTTACACTTTTTATGCGTAACAAGTTGATAATCAGATATTTCAATAGTGTAAGATGATTTCAAAGCATCTTACACTCCCCTGCATACATCTTACACACCCCACCCCGTTGTCTTGCAGTCGTTTTTGTCGTATGCGGTGTATCATACGCCATAGGGACGTAGAAGAATCTGTCGGAGCAACATACTTTTCTGCTCCCCTATGCTGTGACGTTCTCCTCCCGTGCTTGTGCCGTGTGGCAGCATGTAGGTTGTGTAGGATACGTGTAGGTGGAATTTGTAGTATCTTACACTGTGTAAGGTATTGATATCCAATGAGTTGGAACGTGTTTGTGTAAGATGTAAGATACTCAGTATGTAAAGTTTTGGTAGTATAGTAAAGGCCCCGCAAGCACTAAACGCAAGCACCAAACACTACCAACAAACGCAAGCTCTAATGGGGGCGACGCGTCCCGCGTTGGGCATGAAAGCAAAAGTTCACAGACAGCACTAATTATGCCCCTGTTTGTGAGCCTTTGCCTTCATGCCCGATGAACTATAGTAATATAAATGATTCTATTTGAATTTTATTAATGTTT
>OMBB01000645.1_pt1 | contig 16284 bp, 12 predicted proteins | sample 1673961 | NCBI WGS metagenome assembly OMBB01 (sample SAMEA103958135, study PRJEB25191) | human gut metagenome | reverse complement strand
ACGAGCTTCTGCCATTGCTGATGAACGGTCAAGCATCAGTAAATTATCATTTATCGGTGCTGTTTCTTTTTTCCCTTATATTATATAGAGACAAATACAAGTTTTATGACATGAAAGAAACAATTATACAAACTGTTTTAGATAGTATGCGAGCGGTTCTGACTGATAATCAATTGGAGTTGCTGACAGATGTGACCCGAAAGGCATTATCTGAGTGTGAAATTACGCCAAAGTTGGCAGAGGAAGAACAGCGCAACAAGGAAAACGCTGAACTTCTTGGGGCTTTTATATCCTCAAAGAAAGTGGAGGGTTGTTCTGACAAGACAATCAACTATTATAAGTCTTCCATTGAGAAACTGATAGTAACTGTGAAGAAGAATGTGTGCGATATTTCCACTAATGACATTCGTTGCTATCTTGCTGAGCAACAGGAACAACGAGGACTTAGCAAGGTTACGATTGACAACTTGCGTCGTGTTTATTCAAGTTTTTTCTCTTGGCTTGAAGATGAGGATTATATCACCAAAAGCCCTGTGCGCAGAATCCATAAAGTGCGTACTGATGCTCTGGTGAAAGAGGTACTGACAGATGAAAATATTGAAGTGCTGCGTGACAGTTGCCACGAGTTGCGCGATATTGCCATGATTGACTTGTTGCTCAGCACAGGAATGCGTGTGGGCGAGTTGGTGCGCATCAATCGTGAAGATATTGACTTACACGAACGCCAATGTGTGGTGTTTGGCAAGGGAAACAAAGAGCGTGAGGTGTACTTTAATGCGCGTGCCAAAATACACTTGAAGAAGTATTTGGAGCAGCGTACGGACGATAATCCTGCCTTGTTTGTCAGCCTAAAAAATCCTTACAACCGTCTGACTATCAATGGGGTGGAAGTGCGGTTACGCAAGTTAGGCACACAAGCCAACATTGCCACCAAGGTGCACCCGCACAAGTTTCGTCGCACCTTGGCAACGATGGCAATAGATAAGGGCATGCCCATAGAACAGGTGCAGAAAATGTTGGGGCACGTCAAGATAGATACCACCATGCACTACGCCATGGTGAACCAAGCCAACGTAAAGATTGCGCACCGAAAGTTTATAAATTAAGTCGCTCCGTGGGTGTTTTTGTTTGATTTTGGGTAACTTTGCGCTATAAACGAAACGAACAGAAAAGAATTTGAAGAAATATAAACTTGGAGAGTTGCTTGAAGTCACTCGCGGAACAAGTCTTTCTGGACAATATTATTCAGAAAATGGCAAGTATATTCGCTTAACTCTAGGCAATTTTAATATGAATGGAGGTGGTTTCAAAGAAAACACTTCTAAGAGTAATTTGTATTTTACAGGTACGGTAAAGGACGAGTTTATACTTAATGAGGGAGACATTATAACCCCTCTTACCGAGCAGTCAATAGGTCTATTGGGTACAACTGCGCGTATTCCTGAGAGCGGTAAGTATATTCAAAGCCAAGATGTTGCACTTGTAAGATGCAAAGAGGGGCTTCTTGACCCTAATTTCTGCTACTATTTGATATCTTCAGCAGCAGTTCGTCAACAATTGAGCGCTGGCGCACAACAAACAAAAATACGTCATACCTCTCCTGAAAAAATTAAGGATTGCACTGTGTGGATTCCTAAATTTGAAGAACAGAAGAAGATAGGGCGTATCTTGTCTGATATAGATGAGAAAATTTCAGTTAATCGTCAGATAAATGATAATTTACTGATGCTTGACCGTTCATCAGCAATGGCAGAAGCTCGTCTCGTTGCTTAGTCAGCTCTGCGATTTCTTTATTGTTTCTATGTAGTTGCCTATATAAAGGTGAAACTTTAGCAGCGAACAACTTCATCATATAGCTTGGGATCTCAATATATTGCAACGAACATAAAGAATCCATTACTAAGCATCTTAAAGTGCTACCCATAGCCGCCTTGTCTGCTTTTATTTGAATTTCGTTTGAGCGCAACATTCCATAAAAGAAATCATTGGGAACATTTTCTTTTGCTCTAAGAGTAAATGATGTTTCACTTATGTTCCAATTTGTCGGTTCTTCGAGAATATAATATGTGCGCCCAATGGTTCCAATTGCACTGAATATAATATCACCGATTTGTAACTGTGAACGTGAGTTGATTTTAGATAAGGCTTCATCATCACATCTGTCACAGTTGTTCCAATCTATTGTTGTACCGATCATACTTCTAATTGTCACATAATAATTATTTCCGCTACCTAAGACAAAGTTCTTTCGTGGATTTAAGCCGTTTGTAATGCGTCCGATATAATCACCAAGAACACAATCGCTCCACCCCTGCGGTATCTCACGCTTCAATTTTTCATTCCACACCATAGCCCCGCCACTCGATTTATACGGCTTGCCCTCCTCGTTAGGGAAGTCAAACTGCACAAACCAATAGTCGTAGAGTTGCTTTGCCATCGCCTCTAAATTATCATTTGTATGTCTTTTCACACACACATTTTATCTTGTTCCTTAGCCCCCAAAAGTACAAAACTATGAACGATCTTAAAAGAAAAGGTGTGTATTGGTTCTAACTTGCTTTTTTCTCAAATAGATGCTTCCATACTTTCGCGGTACGGAAGCATTTTCTATATCCCCGCCCAAATCATGGTCGGAACTGTTGTATATTCTGAAGCGTGCGTTAATATGTTTTAGCCTTGTAGGCATTTCTTCTCCGATATTTCGTAACTTTGCACAGATTATGTGTTGGCGGAATTTGTTGACGTGAACTAACCTGAATGCACGTTCGATTTCGTACCAACAGACACACTATACATATAAGGTATTGAAATAGCATGTCATCACTACACAATAAGAAAGCAGCTTACCATACACTTGGCTGCAAACTCAATTTTGCCGAAACATCGTCACTTCGCGACCAGCTGGAACGCGAAGGGGTGCAAACCATACAAAAGGGCGAACATGCAGACATCTGTATTGTAAACACTTGCTCCGTAACCGATGTGGCCGACCACAAATGCCGACAGGCCATACACCGCTTTACACGCGAACACCCGGGTGCCTTTGTGGTGGTGATGGGTTGCTACGCCCAACTCAAGGCCGACGAAATCGCCACCTTTGACGGGGTGGACCTTGTGCTTGGCATGGAACAAAAAGGCGATGTGCTGCGTTACATTGAGGAACGTATGGCACAAAAGGAGGCCCTGAATGGCGGCGACGCCTGCCACGAGGCTATCAGTGTGCCTACCAAGGACATTCGCACCTTTGTGCCATCATGCTCGCGCGGTGACCGCACACGCTATTTTCTGAAAGTGCAAGACGGCTGCAACTATTACTGCACCTACTGCACCATTCCCATTGCACGCGGCCGCTCACGCAACGGCAGCATCGCATCGCTCGTTAAACAGGCCGAACAAGTGGCCGCCGAAGGAGGCAAGGAAATTGTGCTGACGGGTGTCAACACGGGCGACTTTGGCCGCTCAACAGGCGAAACTTTTCTGCAACTTATCAAGGCTCTCGACCAGGTGGTGGGCATTGAACGCTACCGCATATCGAGCATAGAGCCAAACTTGCTCACCGACGAGATTATTGAGTTCTGCGCACAGTCGCGCGCCTTCATGCCCCACTTTCACATACCGCTACAATGCGGCTCTGACACAGTGCTGAAACTGATGCACCGCCACTACGACACGGCCCTGTTTGCACAAAAAATAGCACGCATCAAGCACATCATGCCCGACGCTTTCATAGGGGTGGACGTTATCGTTGGTATGCGCGGCGAAACGGACGAGTGTTTTGAAGAGTCGTACAACTTTATCAAGTCGCTCAACATCTCGCAACTGCATGTGTTCAGCTACAGCGAGCGTCCAGGCACCAAAGCACTGGAAATACCCTACGTTGTGCCGGCACAGACGAAACACGAGCGCAGCCAGCGCCTGCTTGCGCTGTCGGAGGAAAAACGACGTGCGCATTATGCCCAATTTATTGGCACCACACGCCCTGTGCTGTGGGAGCACGCACGCGACAACGAACCCATGCAGGGCTTTACCGACAACTACATACGCGTGAAGCAAACTGCCGGCGACCATGCCAAAGACAACCATGTGACTTTGGCCAAACTGGGTGATTTTACAGCCGACGGCGAATGCTTGACTGAAGTGTTGGACCAAACTACATCTGCTCATGATTAAGACTGACAAAATAGCCATCGTCATACTTAACTGGAACGGACGCGACATGATGCGCCAATTTTTACCCTCGGTTGTAAAGCACTCCAAAGACGAGGGTTGCGTGATTGTGGCCGACAATGGTTCGACCGATGGCTCGCTCGATATGCTGAAGGAGGAATTTCCCGAAGTTGAATTGCTGCCATTGCCGCAAAATTATGGCTTTGCCGAGGGCTACAACAAGGCGCTCAACCTGGTGGAAGCTCCCTACTACTTGTTATTAAACTCTGATGTGGAGGTGCCAGATGGTTGGTTGCGCCCCATGCTCGACTATATGGAGCAGCACCCTGAGGTGGCTGCCTGCCAGCCCAAACTACTGAGTCAGAAAGACAAACAATACTTTGAGTATGCCGGGGCTGCTGGTGGATTTATGGACCGCTACGGTTATCCATTTTGCCGCGGCCGCATATTTGCCGATGTTGAACGCGACGAGGGGCAGTACGACACCACAGCACACCTGCTTTGGGCCACTGGCGCAGCCCTGATGGTGCGCAGCAAGGATTGGAAAGAGAGCGGCGGACTTGACGGCCGTTTCTTTGCCCACATGGAGGAAATTGACCTGTGCTGGCGACTGCGGTCGCGCGGCAGAGGCATTGTGTGCGTGCCGCAGAGTGTGGCCTACCACGTGGGAGGGGCATCGCTTGCCGCGGGCAATCCGCGCAAGACCTTTCTCAACTTCCGCAACAATCTGCTGATGCTCTACAAAAATCTGCCGGCCGACGAGCTAAAGCCTGTCATGCGTGTGCGCAAATGGCTTGACATGGTGGCGGCCTTCAAGTTCTTGATTACAGGCGACGTGGCCAACTTCAAGGCGGTATACAAGGCACGCAGAGAGTTTAGGCGTATGCTGCCTGACTTTGAGAAAGACCGCCAACACAACCTGCAGTTGGCCGTCGATGGCGGACACGGACTGCCCGAACGTATTGACCAAAGCCTGCTGCTTTTGTACTACGCGAAAGGCATTAAAAGGTTCAGCGCTTTGCATTTTTGATATTATTTCATATATTTGCAAACAAAATAACAGTATAGTTGAAACGCTTACGCTACATATTATCCACTCTCATGGTATGCTCGCTTGCAATTTGTATGGCAGCATGCCAGTTTGACCGTAATCTTATTAAAGAGAATGCTGGCAAGGACTTGCACATCATTCGTTACGACCGCATGGTGGACGACTATGTCAATACGGGCAATGTGGCTTTGTGGCAACGAATGAACACGGAGTTTCCACGCGAGACCCGTGCATTGATTGAGGACGTGCTGCACCTCGGGCGCGCCGACAATGAGGACATTGATGACAGCTTGATAGCATACTACAAAGACCCCATTTGGGTGCAGTTGCGCATGGACATATCGCGCAAGTTTGAGGACCTTTCGGTTTACGAAAAAGCTTTGTCTTGTGCCTTCAAGCGCCTTGAAGCCGAAGACAAGAATTTTGTAACACCCAAGATTTACGCTCAAAACTCGGCCTTTAACCAAAGTATTGTGGTGGGCGACAGCCTTATTGGCATCAGCCTCGACAAATACATGGGGGCTGATTACCCCGCATACAAAAAGTATTTTTACGAAAATCAGCGCGCCACGATGGAGCCCTCGCGCATTGTGCAGGACTGCTTATACTTTTACCTTAACCAACAGTTCCCTCCCACGAGACTGCGCATACGCCACACTTTGGGGCAGTGGCTTATACACCAAGGCAAAATTGCCTGGGTGGTGGCACAGCTCACTAATAAGAGTGCTATCGACATAGCAGCCTGCCAACCGGCCACCAAGGCATGGTACAAGCTGAACGAACGACGCGTGTGGAACACGCTGCGCAACGAAAAAATATGGAACAGCTATGACTCGTTGTTGCTGCACTCCATTTTGTATTCAAGTGATGCACACCCTTATTTTGTCGACCCGCACTCGCGTGGCGTGGGATTGTGGATTGGTATGCGCATTGTAGATGGCTACATGAAACATCACCCTGAAATGTCATTTGACGCACTGCTCCGTTATAACAACTATGATTTGATCAAGAAGGAGAGTAATTATTGACTCAAATTTCGGATTTAGCCCGCCCGTGTTAAATTCGAAACTTCAATTATTGAAATATACACTATGGCTTCATTGTACCTTATACCCGTAACCTTGGGTGATACGCCCTTGTCGCAGGTGCTGCCTGCCTATAACAAGGACATCATTCTTGGGTTGCGGCATTTTATTGTAGAGGAGGTGCGCACAGCACGCCGTTTTTTGAAACAAGTTGACCGCGACATTGATATTGACAGTTTGACGTTCTACCCCATGGGCAAGCATGCCGATGCAGCGTTGTTTTCAAAATATCTTGACCCGCTGCGCAAAGGCGAGTCGGTTGGTGTTATAAGCGAGGCTGGCTGCCCCGCAGTGGCCGACCCCGGAGCTGACGTGGTGGCCATAGCCCAACGTGAGGGACTGCATGTGGTGCCATTGGTCGGTCCTTCGTCCATTCTGTTGGCAGTGATGGGTTCGGGATTTAACGGACAGAGTTTTGCCTTTCATGGCTATCTGCCCATTGCACCAGGCGACCGTGCCAAAAGGTTGAAACAACTCGAAAGCCGCTCTGCAGCTGAACACCAAACACAGCTGTTCATTGAAACGCCCTATCGCAACCATAAGATGATTGCCGACATCTTGTCCACCTGCAACCCGCGCACACGACTGTGCATTGCCTCGGGGCTTACTACCACACAAGAGTTTCTGCAATCGAAAACGGTGAAAGAGTGGAAGCAGACTCCCCCACCCGACTTAAACAAGATTCCTACCATCTTTGCCATTTACGCTGGTTAACGCTGGCATTTTGTTTGCCGCAAGGCCCGCGTGCTAATTTGGTCAATAAATACGAAAGTGTCCGGTAAAATGTGCTGTTGCACATTTTACCGGACACTTGCCATTTACGCGATATGCTAAAGGTGCTTAGAGCACAACTTTAACTACTTGGCCATCGGCCACAACCACATAGGTGCCATGGGGCAACGCAGTGCTGTTGTTAACCTGTTGGCCAGCTGCATTATAGATGCTGTAGTGGTTGGCATTCTCAACAACTATGCCGCCAAACTTGGTATACACCTTTGCGGCAGAAGTTTGGTTGTTGTTAATTGAAGTTACCTCACCAAAGTTCTTGACAGAGCTGTCGCCCTGACCAGTCAGTTCGGCTACCTTGCCATTCAGCACCTCTACGTCGTAAGCCACATCGTTGGCTGTAAGGTACGGATAGTCGAGTTCGCTTTGTGCCAAGGCAATGGCTTGCTTGAGAGCCTCAGCCTTTTCGCCCTCCAAAGTGGCGAGCGCCTGCTGCGCACTGCTGACAGCCTGCTGCAATCTGTCGGTCTCAGCCGAAGCGGGAAGCGGCACCAGGCGGAAGGTGAAGGCATTCTTTGCCACCTTGTTGGCTATGGTGAGCGCTGAACCAGCTGCATTGGGTGCAACAAACGAAAGCGTGCTGCCGCTCTTAGCATCGGTGGTGCTGCCGGCATGAATGGCCAGGTGCGAATCGAGTGTCCATTCGTCCTCGTTGAGGAACAAGACAAACTTTGATGCTTCGGCTGTGGTGGCAGACTTTACAACGTTTCCGTCAACCGTTACATTGGTGCCTGATTGCGGCAGCGTGAGGGTGGCAACGCCTTCATCATTTGTACTAATGAGCAAGCGCGAGCCTTGGTAGGTGTAATCTGTGCTCAACGAGGCATTGCCGTTGGCATCGAAAGACACGAAACGTCCCTCGCTATTGTAGTTGTAGTCGGGGAATACACTAACTGCCTGAATGCAATAGTAACCATTGGCAACGGCATTGGCCAATGAAACGGGCTTAGCCTCAACCAACTTGACACGTACCGCGCTGGTCTTGTCCTGGAAAGTCATGGTGCCGTCTGCATTATAGCCATAGCACTTCTCAGCATTTTCAAAGGGAACCAGGTAATATGAGTTGTCATCAGCCTTCTCAAAGGTCCACTTTTGGTTGTTGCCTCCGCTTGTTTGCCACTGCAAGAGCTTGTGATAGTTTGCATTTTTTGAGTCTGAGGGGTTGTCGATATTGACATTGCCTACCGAGCTCTTTATGGTCCAATAATTTCCCGAACGGTTTATTTGCCATATCTGTCCTTCGTCCTTTACATCAAAAGGCTGCATGGTCAATATGGTGTTATTGGCCGTTGAACCATTGTTGCTTAATGCTGCCGAAGTGTCGAATGTGCAAATTTGGTAGTAGTTGCCGCTGGTTATGCCATCAATGGTTATGACGGGTTCAACATACTTGACACGTGTGTCGGCACCCTTGTCCTGAAATGTAAAGTTGCCATTGGCATCAAGCGCATAACATTTCTCGGCATTTTCGAATGGGATCATGTAATATGAGTCATCGTCTGCTGCCTCGAAAGTCCACTTCTGGTTGTTGCTACCTTCTGTTTGCCATAAACAGAGCTGGTTACCGAATCCTAAATGGTTCTTGGAAGGATTATCTATATTAAATGCCCCCATTGCCGAGGTTATGCCCCAATAGTCGCCGTTTTGGGTCAGTACCCATACCTGGCCTTCCTCGGTGTCGCTCAAGTCGGTGAGCGTAAGCGTGACATCGTTTTTGGCCACTTCGCCACAGCTCAATGCTTTTGTGCCATCGAGCGTTACTATTTTGTACTTTTGACCGCTCACAATGTTGTCGGCCTGCACATTAAATGCGAATGCCAACAATGCGAAGAGCGTTAGAAATATCTTTTTCATAAATCTGATGTTGTGTCGTTAGTAATGTATGTGCGGCCCTTTTACTGCAAGTCAATGTATTCGGTAGGCATTGAGAAGGTGATGCCGCGATGCTGAAGGTCGAGCATCAAGGGGCGTGAACGCTTTAAGAAACCCTTCCACGAACGGTTCTTTTGTGCACTCCAACCTGCCTCGGCCAATATCAGCGAACGTGGGTAGGCCTGGTAGAATATGCGCTCGGGCGAATTGATAGATTCGCTCCACAAAGTGCCGGCCACGCCAAAGAGATTGTTCTTTTCAAATTCCTCACCTTTGCCCCAACCTGGGTCGAACTGGTAAACAGTCTCGAACGTGCGCACGGGCATACCCCAGTTTACCTCGGGCATATCGCCACTTGCCATGGGATAGTCGAAATAGCAATAGTCGCCAGGGCACATCATGATTTTGGCATTATTGTGGATAGCCGCCTGCACTGCAGGTTCTGTCAGACCATTACGCCAAGCAAATGTGACACAACCCTCTTGTATCTCCTTAAAGTCGGTTTCGTACCAGAACATGGGTACCTTGTCGTACTTGGTGCGCAAGGTGTCAATTACACGGTCGAACATGTACTTTTGCAACTTCCAGTTTTCTGAACGGTCGGTAGTGGTGATGCCGAGCTTTTGCTTGAGGGCCTTGTCCTTCTCGCAAGTGGTCCAACAGTCGAGGGCGGGATTACCGGCCTCATCGCCACCAAGATGAACATATTTGCATGGGAACACATCGGCCAACTCGCGGAACACGTTGCCAAGGAACTCATAAGTAAATTCGTTGCCCGGGCAGAGCAGTTCGTTCGACACACCACAAGTGGTGCGGATAGGCACTTGCTTTCCACCACAAGTAAGTTCGGGGAAAGCATGAATGGCAGCCACTTCGTGTCCCGGCATTTCAATTTCGGGCACAACCATGACATGATATTGTGCACAGTACTTGACGAAGTCCTTCATCTGCTCTTGTGTGTAGTAGCCCGAAATGGGTATCAGCATGTCGTCCATGCCCACACGCGAGGTGCTTTTCTCAATAAGTTGCGGATACTTCTTTATTTCAATGCGCCATGCTTGGTCATCGACCAAGTGGAGGTGAATACTGTTAAGTTTGTAACGTGCCATTTCGGGCACAATTTCCTTCAAGCGTTCGTAAGGAACGAATATGCGGCAAGGGTCAACCATCAACTCGCGTACATGGGTGCGCGGGGCATCTTCGATGGTGATAGGGTTGGTTTCGATGCAACGGGCCGAAGCATTGTCGTCTATCATGAGTTGCTCCATGGTCATGATGCCATAGAACACACCCGCAGCCGTTTTGCCCGCAATGTTTACGCCGTTCTCGTCGATTGAAAGCGTGTAAGCCTCGTCGTCGTTGAGCGAGGTGTCGATAGAGAGCGTTATTTGTGCTGTGCCATTGTCGTTAAGAGTGGTTATGCCTGCACGGTCGGCAAGAATACGCAGCAAGTGCGCCTTTTCATTGGCCAACTCGTCGGGGCAGTTGATTTGTCCAACATTCTGCCATACAAGCGGCTGGCCCTGTGCTGAGGCCATTTTCAAAGGGATTGGCACCAAATTTTGTGCGGTGGCAACTGTTGGGACCACCCAACTTGCTGCACAAAGCAGTGCGATGGAAAGAAATATCTTTTTCATAAATACTGTGTCTGATTGAGGGTTAGTATTTTACTTTGAATGTACGATTGTTAACCTTGACAAGGTAAGCACCTCTTACCTGTAAGGGCAAAGCAATTTCACCCTCGCCCTGCAATGACTGCAAGAGCTGGCCTTGTGCATTATACATCTGCACACGGCTGCCCTGAGGCAAATGCTTGAGCCATACCTTGCTGCCTTCGACAGTGGCAGTAACTTTGGCTAATGCCTGCTGGGTGCTGACTGTGGTGACAGTACCGATGTTGAAGTTTTTCCACACCTCGGCCGATTTATAAGCCTCTTCGCTACCCTCGGGCACCAGCAAGTCTACATTGGCGCAGTCAACCCCGGCAAAGGCTGTGGCATCGACTGCTGCGGGAGTTTCGGCATAAACCTTTACGGTTTTTAGTCCGGTACAACCGGCAAACGCGCATGCTTTGAGTTCGGTGAGTTCGGCAGGCAGAATGACGCTTTCTATGCCACTGCAACCTGAAAATGCGCCCTTGCCAAAATACAAGATGCTGCCAGGAATGCTTATCTCGCCCCGCAAACCGCTACAATTCATGAAAGCGGCATCGCCTAACTGCTGCAGGGCTCTCGGCATGCTGATGTGTGTGAGGCCCTTGCACTCGGCAAAAGCTGAGGCGCCTATGCGGGTTACCAACTTGTCGAGATTGATGTTGCCCGAAAGACTGGTGCAATTAAAGAAGGTGTTGTTGCCTATCGACTGCAAAGTAGAAGGCAACTTGATGCCCTCGAGACTGCTGCAACGAGAGAAAACACCATCGCGCAACACAACAAGGGTTGAAGGTATGCTGACAGTGCCCGCCAAACTTGTGCAACCCTCGAAAGCATACGAGCCAATGTTTACCAACTGACCCGAGCCAGCGAACTGAATGCCTTGCAACGACTTGCAGCCTGCAAAACAGCTGGCACCAATGCTGGTTGTTGTTCTCGAAAATGTCAGTGTGCCTGCTAAAGAGTCGCAAGCGAAGAATGCCTGCGAGCCAATGGTTGAAAGGTTGTTGGGCAACACAAGGTTCCGCAAGTGATGGCGCGAATGGAGCGCATTTTTAGGAATGTTCGGACAGTTGGCCGCCGACAGATCGAGCGTGGCCATTGAATAGCAAAGGTCACGCAGCTGGCGAAAATCGCTGTTACCTGTGGTGGTCAACGTTCCCGTGAGTTTGACATTTACCAGATTAGGCTGGTCTTTTGCCGCCACACTGGTTATGTTGCCAGTGGTCACATTTTGTGCCCAAGCGTATGCAGGCGAGCCACACAACAATGAGCACATGAGCATGAATTGTAGACTTCTTCTCATAGAATGATGATGGGTAAAAAAGTTTGTATTCGTAAGTTTTAATAGGTCGTATATACCATCTGTTATTCATTTCAGAATAACTACCGATAGCAAATGTACATAAAAATTATGTAACAATGCGGGGCTAACTTGCAAAATAGGGCATTTAACTGGCCAAAACGCCACATCTCGCATAAAAATGGTGTGTCAAGACCCTCCTAACTTCGTCAATGCGTCACCCAATCAAATGACGTAACGCTTCGTTTTTCAACATGCGCCATTCAATGGTACAAAAGAGCGATGAAGTTAGGAAAAAGCGCAAGCACTAATGGGGGCGACGCGTCCCGCGTTCATCGGGGAAAATGCAATGTTCACACAAAAAATAAGGACTCACAGACCACACTAATTACACGCCAGTCTGTGCCTTTGCCTTAAATGCCCGACGCGAGACGCGTCGCCCCCATTAGAGCGCAATTTCCTGACATAACAGTTCTTCCCATGGCTTCAAATCTGCTTTTAACCCTGTCAATCTGATAGAGAACGCAAGCACTAATGGGGGCGACGCGTCTCGCGTCGGTTTTTTCAGCGGCCTCAAATACGGTTTGCTCACGGGCACAAACCCTTTGCCCGCCAGGTCGCGCCATTGTACTTCGGGCGTGCGGTCAAGCACATTATAGCGAAAGTCGCACAGTTCGTCCATAAGGCTGAGGTTTGTTCTGTCAGACCGCCGTTCGTGGTGTTGTCAGTTGCTTGCGGTGCGCCGTCAGTGTCATTGCTCTTGCTTTTTTGCGGCTGGGGTGTTTCTGTGTTTTTAGTTTGTGGTTCCGGGCTATGTCCGATAGCGTCTATCAGTTTGTCAACGCCACGTTTCACAATCGCATCAGCATAACGCAGCATTCTGTTAAGCATTCGTTTCATGGTCGTTACTACAATTTGGTTTAGTACAAAAGTAAAGTGCTACAAAGGTAACACGAAGGCATTGCACCCAACAAAAAAAGTGTACAATTTGTACACAAATATTTGGTTCCTCCCCGTCAACCTACATGTAAAAGAGTGCGTGTGTTTTTACTGCCATCTTACACTTTTTATACGTAACAAGTTGATATACAGATGTTTCAAGAGTGTAAGATGATTTCAAAGTATCTTACACACCCTTGCATACATCTTACACACCTCACTCCGCTGCCGCGCAGTCGGTTTGGACGTATGCGGTGGGTTTTACGCCATAGGGACGTAGAAGAATCTGTCGGAGCAACAGACTTTTCTGTTCCCCTATGCTGTGATATCGCCCTCCCGTGCTTGTGCCGTGTGGCAGCGTGAGGGTTGTGTAGGTTGCGTGTAAGTGAAGTTTGTAGCATCTTACACTAAGTAAAGCGTTGATAATCAATGTATTACGATGCGTTAGTGTAAGATGTAAGATACTCGGTAAGTAAAGCTTTTGTAGTATGGTAAAGGTCCAGCAAGCACTAAACGCTACCACCAAGCACAAGCACAAAACGCAAACACAAAACGCAAGCTCTAATGGGGGCGACGCGTCTCGCGTCGGGGAAAATGCAATGCTCATACACTATAAGCAAAGGCTCACAAACAGCACGAATTACACTCATGTCTGTGAGCCTTTGTCATAAAAATCCCGACGCGGGACGCGTCGCCCCCATTAGTGGTAGCGTTTTGTGGTAGCGTTTGGTGCTTGCGTTTTGTGCCTTATCTCCTCCTGACTTCGTCAATGCGTCACCCTATCAAATGACGTAACTCATTGATTTCAATACGCGCTATTCCATAACACAAAAAAGTGATGAAGTCTGGAGCAATCTACAGAATAATTTGTATATTTGTGGGGACTAACCCCCAATAAGACACGACCTATGAATACCCCCAATATACCTACGACAAACGCCAAGAGCCAGCAAGAGCAGCAAGATGAGGCTATGATCAACGCTGCCTTCCAGCATTTGCTCGACACCTATCTGGCATCAAACCACCGCCGCAAGGTGGAACTAATAACCAAAGCATTCAACTTTGCTAAAGAAGCACACAAGGGCGTGCGCCGCCGCTCGGGTGAACCCTATATTTTACACCCCATAGCAGTGGCACAAATAGCCTGTGGCGAAATTGGCCTTGGATCCACATCAATCTGTGCAGCCTTGCTACACGATGTTGAGGAGGATACCGACTATACCAACGAGGACCTCAGCAACCTCTTCGGGCCCAAAATTGCCAACATCGTCGAGGGCGTCACCAAAATATCGGGGGGCATATTTGGCGACCGCGCTTCGTTACAGGCCGAAACCTTCAAAAAGTTGTTGCTCATGATGAGCGATGACATACGTGTCATTCTCATAAAAATATCCGACCGCCTGCACAACATGCGCACTCTGTCGAGCATGTTGCCGTCAAAGCAGTACAAAATAGCCGGCGAAACGCTCTACATATTCGCCCCCATTGCCGACCGTCTCGGGCTGAACAAGATTAAGACTGAACTTGAAGACCTCAGTTTCAAATACGAACACCCCGACGACTACAAAACCATATTGCAGAAACTTGACGAAAGCCACGTCGAACGCGATGATGTGATAGCCCATTTCACCCCCGCCATACGCGAGAAGCTTGACGGAATGGGCGTGAAATACACCATCAAGGCACGCATCAAAAGCCCCTATTCCATTTGGTGCAAAATGCAGAAAAAGCACATCCCATTTGAGGAGGTGTTCGACATTCTGGCTATCCGCATAGTGTTTACCCCGGCCGACCGCACACACGAAAAGGACGAGTGCTTCCGCATATACTCGGCACTGACCGAAATATACAAGCCCCACCCCACCCGCTTCCGCGACTGGCTTTCAAACCCCAAGACAAACGGCTATCAGGCACTGCACAACACCTTCATGTCAAAACAAGGCAAATGGATTGAAGTGCAAATACGCTCCGACCGCATGGACGACATTGCCGAAGTGGGCTTTGCTGCACATTGGAAGTATAAGGACAAAGATGCGGCCTACGATGAGAATGAGCTCGACAAGTGGCTTGACTCGATTAAAGAAATACTCGACGACCCGCAGCCCGACACACTCGACCTGCTCGACAACATCAAGCTCAACCTGTATGCGTCCGAGATCATGGTGTTCACCCCAAAGGGCGATTTGAAAACCATGCCAAAGGGTGCCACCGCGCTCGACTTTGCATACTCCATACACTCCTTCCTGGGCTCACACTGCCTCGGTGCCAAGGTTAACCACCGTCTTGTACCGCTTAGCTACGTGCTGCGTAGTGGCGACCAAGTTGAAGTGCTCACCTCACGCAACCAGCACGTACAGCCCGAATGGCTCAATTTTGCCACAACGGCCAAGGCACGTGCCAAAATACAGGCCTATCTGCGCCGCGAAAGCCGCGACAAGCAAAAACGGGGCGAAGAAGTGCTGCGCAACTTCCTGGCCAACAACGACATGAAACTTTCGGGTGGCATCATCGACAAGTTGCGCCGCCACTACCACGCACTGTCAAATGACGAGTTGCTCTTCAACATTGGCGACGACAAAATCACGCTTAACGACGACACCATCAACTTCCTGCAAGGACGCAACCAAAGCCGGGGCTGGCGCAGATTTCTGCCATCATTCATGGGAAAGGCCGACGATGCGGCCAACACCAAGGAAGGCACATCAAATGTGGCAGACCCCAACTGGGTTAAGAACCTCAACCGCAAGGATATACTGGTGCTCGACGAAGAAGTGTTGCGCAAATGCACCATCGAGCCATGCTGTTCGCCCATACCTGGCGACGATGTGTTGGGATACATCACCGACGATGGCGTGCTGCAACTGCACAAACGCAGCTGCGAGGAGGCCGTAAAGCTAAAGACACGCTATGGCAACAACATCATAGCCTGCCGCTGGGACACGCACAAAGTGCTGCTGTTCGACGTGCAACTTGAAATTCGCGGTGTCGACTCGCAAGGCGTGCTTTATGCCATTGCCGATGTGCTGCACAAACTCACCCACTTTATGGTCAAGCGCATAACGCTCGACACCGACGACGGCATATTTGAGGGACGGCTCACCATATCTGTCTACGACACGGAAGATGTAGAGAACGTGTGCGCACAACTCAAGCAAATAGAAAACGTGACCGAAGCCGTGCGTGTGTAAACACCCCACCCGCATAGCATCATACAAACAAACTAACGCAATTAAGGCCTTTGACAGCCGCTGGACGTTGTACGTCCGCCTGGCTGTTAAAGGCCTTAATTGCGTTTAGCTTCAAGAGCGTTTCTAATTTATCGCTGTCCATTAAAACGTAAACATGCAAACGGGCGTAAGCACCAAACGCAACCTCTAATGGGGGCGACGCGTCCCGCGTTATATATTCAATAGGACTTTGTAAATTTGC
>OMBB01000623.1_pt1 | contig 16675 bp, 11 predicted proteins | sample 1673961 | NCBI WGS metagenome assembly OMBB01 (sample SAMEA103958135, study PRJEB25191) | human gut metagenome | reverse complement strand
TTTTTTAATTCAGAGGGTTCACCATTACTACATCCAGTAGCCAATTCCTATTATAAAACTTCAATGTGAAAACATTATTAATTCCAATAAATTTCTTGCGATTGCCTTTACAAATTCTTTAAATAATCCTCCACATTGTTTTCTTCATAATCTTTTCTTCTTTTTCTTTAACACAAAAAGAGTTTCTTGTTCATGCCACAGAAACTCTTTTGTACTCTATAATCGAAAAAAACCTATTATCAATAGCTTTAAAATACTATATTGGTCAGCATGTTTACATCTCAAGCTTTCACTGAATTTGCCAATCGATAATGTCAAATTCATTATACATACAAAATTTTAACATGCCATCGTTTTTCTAACTTATATAGTCATTTTTTTCTTTTAATTATCACTTTAATTTAAAAGCACTATACGTTTTTATAACCACACAACTTTGCAATCACTTGAATCAATATATCCCTGTCTAAAGGCTTTGATACATGCGCATTCATACCTGCTTTTTTAGCCTTTATTTTATCTTCCATAAACGCATTGGCTGTCATCGCCACAATTGGAATATCATGATCAAATGAGCGAATCACTTGAGTGGCTTGTAAACCATCCATTTCCGGCATCATTATATCCATTAAGATAATGTCAAAAGATTCGGGTGCGTTCTTATAGATATCCACCGCTTCTTTACCATTTGTAGCACAAGTAACTTTAGCACCTTCATTTTCGATAATGAACCTGGCAATTTCCATATTCAATTCATTATCTTCTACAAGTAAAACGCTAAGTCCTTCAATCGATGCGGAAGCTGATTCTTTCACCCTTTCATTTTTATGTTCTTCATCGATTTTAAATGGAATGCGTATCACAAATTGAGAACCCACACCTTCTTGACTTGTAAACGCAATGGAGCCACCCATCTTTTCGACAAGGCTTTTTGCGATTGGCATACCCAAACCTGTCCCCACATATTTAGAACGACTTCCCATATGTTCTTGGGCAAAAGGCTCAAAGATTTTGTTCTGGAATTCTTTAGACATACCAACACCTGTATCTCGACAAGTGAATTCAATCACTGTCGAATTTGAATGATTTGAATCCAACTCTTTATAACTTACATAGATAAATCCATTATCCCGATTATATTTAATGGCATTGGAAAGAACATTCATTAGTACACGCTTTACATGGATTGGACTTCCCATCAAATATGGATGGGTAATACTTTTTTCTTCTTCGACAATTTGAATATTACGCTCTTTTGCGAGTTCTTCTACTATTCCAATCGTTTCATCACTCAACTTATCTATATTAAATCCAACTTCTTCAAGGACGATTTCACCCGACTCAAGCTTACTCATGTCCAATACTTCATTCACTAATTCGAGTAATGTATTTGAAGCATCTTTGATCTTTGCACGACAATGGGCCTGCTTTTCAATATCATCACTATAATGATTCCCAACTTCAACCATACCAATGATTCCATTGATTGGAGTACGAATATCGTGAGACATTCTTTGAAGAAATTCGGTTTTGGCAACATTAGCCGCCTCTGCCTTTTTAGCTGCCTTTAATAATTCTTCTTGGTGCACCTTCTCTTTTTCTTGTTCTTTAACCTGTCTTATACGATTATTGCGATGACCAATATATCTTAGTACAAGCACAAACAATATATATACAAGTAAAATCGCAACTAATTTTGTGAAAACACCATCAATTACCACATGATCTGAAATATAGGCGAAGATATAATAATTACTTTGTTTCAACATAATGCCATAATAGCCTGCACCTTTATTATTAAAATGATAAATATGTTGACTATCCCTATTCTTCTTTAATAATTGAACGACTTCATTGTTCTTTGTCGAAGCATGAAGTAGTGATCTATCATTACTCGCAATGATGTTTCCTTCATCACAAACAAGAATAGTTCCATCCGATTTTGTACTATATCCTTTTAATAGATTTTGAAGTGTTAAATTATAATTCTGTGCAAAATAAGCGGAAGTATAAAAATAAGTAGCCACAATGCCAGGTGCATCACTTCTTGCACATGTCGCAATATCTAAATGAGACCCATCATTCAATTCAACACGTTGTGCATATGTTCTTTCTGGACAATTCATATAATTCAAAACAATATCTTTACTGATATATTGATGAACTTGTTTTAAAATGGAATCATTTGTACTATAGGAACTTTCTATATTCCCATTTTCATCCAATACAAGAATCCCATCCATCCATAATGTACTAAGATTATCCTTTAGAAAAGCTTGATCTATAAGTTTTCCTGCATCTACTTTACTTTGAAGATTCGTTTGAAGCTGACGACAACTCTCAATCGTTCTTAATAAACTCTTCGATTCACTCGCCTCATTATAATGGGTATATGTAGAACATTGTATCTTTACATAATTTACAATTTTTACCAACTTGGTTTCTGTTTCATCTTTTTGCGTTTGGATAAAATAAAATGCAGAAGAGAAAATCATACAAACCCCTAGTAGTGCTGTCAGTATATGGTAGTAACAATTTTTAATACGCAAAATCATCCACCTCCAAATACTTTTCTGGATTCGTTAGATATTTACCTATAATCTTTTTAGATGTGCCATCTTGTCTCATCTCATTTAATGTTTGATCCAACTTCTCACAAAGATCACGCTTATCATTTTTTGAGAAAGCTACACCAATGCCTACTCGCATCAATGGCTCTTCTAGAATACGAAAATCCGCATTATAGTCCTTCATATATTGAATAATCGATTCTTCATGAGCGCCAATCGCATCCACATACCCTTTTTGCAGGAATGTAAAGATCAATTCTCTATGGTTTAAACTAATCAAGTTACCTACATCATAATTGCCATTTAATAAAATATCTTCTGGCTTGGTGGTCGATTGCACAGCTACATTTTTATCTTTTAAATCATCCAAAGTATAAATATCACTATCATTATTGACCGCAATCACCTGACGACTTGCGATATATGGACCAGCCCACTTATAGTCATTCAATCTTCCTTCCATGGAAAAACATGCCATGATACAATCGATTTTTCCACTTTCTAAAAGTTCCTTATTCTGTTCCCAATCAATATAAACCACTTCAACTCTGTATCCCAATCGTTTAAACGCTTCGGTTGCCAAATCCACATCAATACCTGTAGGATTTCCATCCTCATTCAAATAGTTGTATGGAGGATAATTATCACTGCCTAAAGTAATAACAGGTAAATTGGATTCATCCGATTCTAAATTACTTGTCTTACATCCGCTTAGTAGACAAATAAGTAAAGATAGACTCAATAAACTTGTAATTATTCGCTTTCCTTTCAAATCATATCCTCCTATCTATTTGACCAATCACACCAATATATTGATCTGTATCCAAGCCAGACCACAACGTATGAAATTTTATATTTAACTCTTTAAATTGTAAAGTAAACTCTTTATTTTCCACAGAAGTTTCCTTTAAATGTTTTTTAACTTCTTCCACCACTTCGTCATTCAAGCCAAGAATCAAACGACTCAAATTCCGAAACACTCTTTTTATACTTTTTATTTTTCTCTCGATCTATAATAGTTAACTCACCAATTAAAGGATTATAATCAAATAAGACTTTAGATTGACTCAATTCAAAAAAGTCCATCTTTTCCTTTAAAAAATCAATAATGCGCTGTGAATGATCATTGTATGGCAATGTTTCTGATTTTAAAATTTCACCAGACAATTTTTTTGCCTCATGATAATCCTTATAATCGTCCTTTTGCGTTTTAAAAGCCAAATACATATCTGTACCCACCTCTTTTAAGCACTCTAGTAACAATGGATTGAAACATCCACACTTTCCATCCAAAATCATTTGAATGGCCGTTCTATAATCATAGGCCTTTTTATATACACGCGTACTTGTCAAGGCATCAAAAACATCCGCAACCGATACAACTTGGGCAGAAATAGGAATATCATTCCCCACTAAACCATCAGGATAGCCCTTTCCATCAAAGCGTTCGTGGTGCCATCTACAAATTTCATAAGCCATTTGAATCAATGGATTATCATTCGGATATTCCATACTACGAATCATTTTTGCGCCAAGTAAAGTATGTGTCTTCATAATTTCATATTCTTCATCCGTAAGCTTTGTCGGTTTATTTAAAATCTCTTTTGAGATTGACACCTTACCAATATCGTGTAAAGACGATGCCGTCGCAATCAATGTAATATCAGACTCCGTTAAAGGATACGCATCCGTTTTCTCAACTAACCTTCTTAAAAGCATCTGCGTGGCAATACGAATATGAAGAATATGTTCACGACTCTCCTTATTGTATGTTCCTACAACACTACTCAAGATATTAATCATCACTTTATTGTTTTCTTCTTTTTCATACACCTGGTTCACTACTACATTGGTCAATCGTTTTTGATTGGCATATAAAACAAGTGTATTCATAACTCTTCGCTTAATAATAAACGCATCAAAAGGACGTTGAATATATTCAACAGCTCCTAAATTATATGCCTTTTCAATAATTGAAGTCTCTTCTTCTGCAGAAATCACAATTATCGGAAATTCTTCAATCCACTGATACTTATTCATATATTCCAAAACTTCAAACCCATTCATTTTTGGCATATTGATATCCAAAAACATTAAATCAATTGTCCAATCCTTTTGTAGAATAGAAATGGCTTCTAAACCATCATTGGCCAATATATATTGATAGTTCTCACCCAATATTTCCATCAATAATTCCTGATTGAATTTGGAGTCATCCACAATCAAAATTTTCTGTCTTTCTTCTAAACTTTTCATAACACTATTCCCACTTCATCATATAACCATATGATTAGTTAGCTAAAGTATACATCTAAAAAAAACTTGTTTTCAAGAACAAACGTGAACATTTCACAAGCTTTTTTATAACCAAAAAAGCCTGGCATTTATATTGCCAAGCCATTGTATTTATTGCCCCATCTTGTTCATTGCCAAGATTTCATTTTCAAGCGCTTCTTTATAAGAATCTAACTGTTTCGTTCTAGCACTTTTATATACTTTGATTTCTTCACTTACATCATCTCCATCTTCTTTATTTAATAAAGATGTTGTAGCGTTTTTTGTGTTTGTGAAATAGTAGCCTTTATCATTGCCCCACCACTTATTGTTTTCAACTGCCTTATCTGCATGCGCATCAATTTTAGCAGCCGCATTTGGTGAGAATAAGTAATAATTGTATTCACACAAACCATTTAATTGATATGCCACATCTAGAGCATCACTTACTTTGTCTTTCTTTAAATCTTGAATGATTTCATCCATATATTCAATGTTGTTTTGATATCCCACATGTTTCATCACAACATCACTCGAGAATACAATTCCGACAAAGTTATCTTGTACATATTTAAATAAGTCTAATACTTTCTTATTGTAGGCTTTTCCTTCTTTTTGAATTGAAGTAACATCCGATTTAGAACTTACCGCCTTTATATAACGATCATTAATATCTTGACCCTCGGCATTTAATGACTCTACTTCTTTTTTAAATACAGCTAAAGCCTTGTCCCAATCCTTTTTAGAAACACCAGCTTCCAAAGCTAAATCTTCATTAAAGCTTTCCTTTAAATCATCAATGGTAGCCTGCATATTTAAAGACATAGCTGGAAGCTGATCGATGGCGATAGCCATACTTCCAAATACCGCAATATTAGCCTTCATCACCTTTTCACTATACGTATCCGTATTATCGGATTCTGTATGATAATGAAGTTGTGTCCAAGTATATTCACCATCGTCCTTTGTTTCTCCAGAACAAGTATCCGTTGTATTTAAGAAATAAGGAACTCCCGCATTACGATAAGAAACACCATCTTCCATTGTCGTTGTATCATACGTCTTTGTAGAAATACCATCCTTATATTCTTTTACAGCACCATTCAATGCACCTGAATCCACTAAGCTTTTTACTAAAGACGCATATTCAGGAACACAAGTCACCATGAATGTATCTGAACCATCATCATAGGCATCCAATTCAAAGTTAAATAAAGCTAAAGTTTTATTAGCCCACTCAGGATGTACATTGTTGATCAATTCATAAGCACCTCTTGTCCAATCAAATTCAGTGCCTGTTGCGCCCCATTCTTCAGCACCATGTGCAACAACCACAATATCATTTTCAGGCACATAGCCACTATCGATCATTGTCTTAGCCATTGACATTATGGTTCCAATAGCACTACAGTCATCTTGAAAACCAGTAAAATACATATCATAATGTCCGGCAAAAATAATTTGTTGATCATGTGACTTACCAGGAATATAGCCAACCACATCATAACTTGTACCATTGCCTTCTTCCATTACACTATCTACTTTTAAAGTAGCCATATCATGGCCTTGTTTTAAAGCCTTTTTAATTTGTTTGTACTCACTCATTGTGATGATTGTCGTAGGCATAATATCTTCTGCACAAACATCCTGAATCTGATGATCATCATCACTAAATCTTCCATATCCATCCAAATCGTATGTGACTAATGCTTTTGCGCCATGCTCATAAGCCTCATAGATATAGCCGCCAATCCAAGACTCATTAAATTGATCCACTCCTACTAGAGCAATCTTACCTTCAACGTCCTTGCCTTCATAGTCTTTCGCAAAACCAGTACCACAATCTACGATTTGTGCTGTAATCCCATTTTCATCTGTACCATTCACCATATACGATACGGGCATCAAATCAATGTCTGTACCTTCAATCGTAAGTGAAGCATCATTATACTGCCACTTATCCACATTCACAGGTATCTTTTCTACATTCTTTAAACCAATGGCCTTCATTTCCTTAGCCAAATAATTGGCTGTTCTATGTTCTGCATCGGAACCACTCGTTCTAAATCCAAGTGAATTATCATGTAATGAAGTATCTGTAGACAATGTTTTTGTGAAGTCATACGCATAGTCCATATCAATTTCATTCACATAGGCATCAATCGAATCTTGATAGATGGCCTCATCTTTTGTCGAACCACAACCCACTAGGCTCAACACCAATACTGCACTAAGGCTTGCTTGTAAAATCTTTTTCATATTCCTCTTCTCCTTTACCAAACAAAAAAAGATAGGTGCACAATATACACCTATCTTCGTCCATCATCTATCTGCATACTTTTCGTAACAGAAATTCCAGCTTATTGACCATTTCATAAGGTATATTGTACTTTATAAAACTGAGCTTTTAACTCAATCAATAAGGGTAAACACCCCTCCGTATTCCCTAAATACGGTTCTTGCTTCTTCAACAAGTCTTCGGCATTTGACCCGGCCGTCCGTGTAGCCTTAGCCTATATCTAGGCGGTCAATTTCTGTACGATTTGTACGCAAAAAAATATACAGGAAAATGCTATTTTTTGTCAACTAAAATTTTTAAAAATATGTAACCCATCCACTTTTGTCTCTAGCTTTTTAAAGTAATAGGCAAGAATTAAAGTGGAAAAAATGCATACTATTAAATAGATCCAATCATTTAAATATCGATCAAACAAGTTCATTGAAATTCTTTGAAGTATATAGATTTCAAATACATATTGACCTAAGAAATGAAACAAAACATTTTTAATTTCTTTATATGCACATACATCTACAATCAAGAAACAAAACGCAATCGAAATTATTTCATATGCGAGTATTGGTAAGTGAAGACAATATAAACTAAAAGCGAAAACCATCAAGAAAATAAAGAATACTGGCTTTTGAATGATGGAACAAACTCGATCTTTATATTTAGATAGAATCATACCTGCTGGATAACAAAGAATGATATTGTACCACCAAGCTTGATCCTTTATTACATCCATCAAAATTATATAAAGTATGGTAAACAGTACGCACGAAGTCATGCTATGTTTCTTACATTGTTTAAACGAAATATATACAATACTATACATAGCTAGTATCGCAAACACATACCAATTACTATTTCCTATGGAACTTAATGCCGTAAATGAGAATATAATACGAACAAAGGAATAATCCTTTCTTAATAAGAATGACAAAGCCAAGTAAATACATAATGCCATACAAAAGTGAATATAAAACTTCAATATTCTTTTTCTTGGCATACTATCAATATACACAATACCCCTTCTTTGAATCTGTTCCATAATGCCATACCCAGAATAAAACAAGAATGGTGCAACCATGAGTTGTCCAATTGCCAATAGTAACCTATTCCATGGCATAGTTTCATATTGTCCAAAATGTGATAAGAACACAAACAACACAAAAATTCCATTGATACATGTCGTCTGTTCTTTATTTAATGCCCTTTTAAAATTCATTTCATGCCCTCTACAATAAGGTATTATATCACCATATTATCTCAATCAATGGAATATTTATTTTAGTATTTCCATTGATAAAACAATTCAATGTGGTACAATATAAATGAAAAGAGAGTACCCAATAAGGAGTTCTCCTTGAGAAAATTTATAGTTTTGAAATAACTACCTTGGTTTCCTGCAAGAATGAGGTAGTTTTTTCTTATGTCTTTTCAGTTTATGTATTTGTTTGTCCATATCTTCAATTATATGAAGCAGATTTAAGATTGCTTCAGCAATCTGAACCAATCTGTGGACAATCACTAACAAAATCGACAAGAATATTGTCACAAATATTAAATATCCATACACAATATCACCTCCTTGAGGCTATGGAACTCAAGTGTTTTCGTAACTTGGAGCCCCTGTGACGGTATTAATACGATTAATACAGCCGTTCCCTAGGAGAACTACCTTAGGTCTATTTGGACCTATCCTATTGTTTACTCTCATATAGATTGTATCATGTAGCGTAGACAATCAAAAGGAGAATATTCTTTGTTTAAAAGATATAAGAAATCTTTAATTTCATACCCTGAATAAACCAAAAGTGGACATTTCTGCCCACTATTCATTACGACCCATATAATTTGCGAGTGCACCAAGTAAGTTAGCATCTTGACGATATGTACAACACTTTAAGTTAGGTGTGATGATATCCATACCAATCTTTTCACGAATAATATTATATTCTTCCATTAATCTTTCAACAAAATCATCTCTTTGACTAATCGCACCACCAAATATGATCATTTCTGGATCAAGTGTGTGTTGCGCATTAAATACACCCATAGCTAAATTGTGATAGAACTGTTGGATGACTTGTTTACACAATGCATTTTCAGCATTTGCCTCTTCCATCTTACAAACCATACTTAAAGGCATCATCCCAAATTCACCTCCATAGCGATGAACTCCTGGGCATACTTGTCGATTACGAATAATGGCACCACCAACACCAGTACCAATCACAAAGAAAGCCATATCTTTAATGTCTTGTGCTTTTCCAAAATATACTTCAGATAATGCTGCACAATTCACATCATTTTCAATTTCACAATGCAATCCAAGCTCTTTTTGAATCACATCTCGCCAAGGAATACCCTGTGCCCATACGGCATCAATCACTGCATTTTCTACGTCAATCAAACCACAAAAACTGATTGCGACACCATCGAGTTCATAATCCTCTTTAAACATTTGATGAAAACACTTCATACATGCCAACAAATCTCCAAAAGTATCTGTCATCGGATATGATTTTTCCTCAATGATTTTCCCACTCACGACTAAGAAGTCCACTCTTCATCGAATTTCCACCAATGTCAAAGCACAAATAATATTTCATAATTTCCTACATTAAGCCAACATCTGCATAGTCTATCTATATAATTAGATGAAAACCCTTTACGCATATCAACCTAATTCATTTCCTAAGTGTATTCGCTTTTTTCTGTGAACATATGGTACGTCGTTAAGGTACTATTTCTGATATACTAACCCGGTTGGATGAGAAATAATTTACGCCAATGCAAACAAATGGTATTACGCCAACACCCATTTGAGTTCCGCTCATCTAACATCGATTAGAGAACTAGACTTCTCCGTAATATATGCATAATATCTAGTTCTCTCCTCTAAAATTTGTTGTCCAACGGTTTAGATTCGTGCTAGAATAATATTGTCTAGAGAGTCATTCTAACACATTTGATATCTAACCATTCTTATACTTTCCTGACTCTCTAAATGTGGACCAGTTGTTGCTGGTCTTTTTTTTGTATACAAAAAGGCTCAAATCCTTTCGATTTGAACCCACTTTATTATTCAATTGGACAATCACAAACAATAGAAGCGGTATCCACTTCGATTTCTGTCACCACAAATGGCAATTGCGTTTGGTCCACATCCATTCCATACAAGATCAATGATAATGTATGTCCTTTAGGAATCGTATAGTCGTTGCTGACAAAGTCAAATGAATATGTATACCAAGTATCTGGATCAATGGCTTCCTTTGAATAATTATTCAAACGATTTTGTGCATTCATCCAACCTCGTGTAATCACAAAATAATCGGATGGTTTTTCTTCCATTTTAAAGACAAAAGAATGATTTTCATCCCCATCCAAATTCGATGTCAAACGAACTTGTTTTCCCTTTTCCACAAGCATTGCACTCAAAATGGCCGTAGGCTGTTGGATTCGAGCCCTAAAAGAAACTTTGGCTCTTCCCGCAAAACGCGTATTTTCCTTCATTGTTTCTAAATCAAAAGAAAGCGAATGCGCATTTTGAGTTAAAACCAACTCATCCAGCCATGCCTTTGTGTTTTTTTGTTTACGATTATAAATCGTTTGCGACAAATCATCCACAATCATTTGATTTCCATTCTCTTGTACACGATAGGACTTATAAGATTTAGGTGGCCAAACCTCTTCTTGCATCCACAATTTTTGATCTAAGTTATTCTCAATATAAATCTTAGACTCATTTTGAATACCTGTATCAATCCCTTTTAAATAATAATCCAACCAACGATCGATCAATCCTAATGTAGGACTATCCTCAAGATGATACGTATATATATGTTGTCCTTGATGCAACAGCATCATACGATCTTTACCAAGTTCTTGAAGCTTTTCATACAAACGAATACCTTGATCTGGTTTTACATTCCAATCATTTAAGCCTTGAAGAACGAATACCGAAGCTTGGATGCGATCGGCATGCTGCAAATAATTACGCTCATCCCAAAAGCGATTGTAGTTTCCCGATTGTCTGTCTTCACCTTCTTGTAGAGTCATTTGATTCTTTTCAAACAAAGGTTTGATCGATGCAAAATCATTTGAATCTAAAGCACGCGAGAAACAATACTTTGCCAAAATATCCAAGTCATCCCCTTGCCAATCCATGGCCGGTAAAGTTAAACCATTATGACGATAATATTCATACCAGTTGGAAATACCCGCTTCAGGAAGAATTGTCTTTAAGCCTTCTACACCTGTTGCGGCTACCCCGATGCACATTGTACCCAAATAAGAACGTGCAGACATCGCAACAGAACCTGTACACCAAGATGCCAAAACCTGTACCGTTCTTGTCTTATCTCTAAAAGCTCGAGCTCTTCCGTTTAACCAATCAATGACCGATTTAAACGCAAGAATCTCCTCTTCACTTCCCGTCATTGTTAATCCGTCGCTTCCTCTTGTACCAAGTCCACCACTAAACACACCGGCATAGCCACGTTCTAGTAAATGGCCATATAAATCTGAAATGCATTCATACGCGCTTGGATCTGGTTCTGGATACGGACTGCTTTCCACAATTTGTTCGGCTTCTTTTTTAGGACAAACTACAGGATCCTTTGGATGAAACGTGACATCCTCACGCTGAATATTCTGACTTGGATATGCCTGTATATTTGTATTTACATCATACAAATCATACCAATCCTCATTACAGTGTAACATATAGGGATTGGCCACAAAAACAGCCGGAACTTTTTCATCTAGCTTTGGACGCTTAATATAAACCGCAATCAAATCATATTGTCCATCTTGGTCTGTATCCACTGTAGTTTCCACAAAAACTCTTTCAAATAATGCTTCCATATTAATTTACTTTCGGATGTTTCTTTAAATACGATTTCCAAACCAACACAAACACAGCTCCTAAAACTAACATCGCAACTAAGAAGCCAAAGAATAAACGATATCCACCAACACCTGGATTTTGATCAATCATCATACCCGCTAAAACAGATACAAAAATTTCTGGCAAATACCCAATTGTAGAAATAATTCCAGCAGCCGTTCCAGAATACTTTTCTGGTACAGCACCCTCATCCATCATAGCCCATGTTTGTGCATAGTTTACATTATAGAAAATATAGATTAAGACAAACAAAACTGTAAAGAGCACAATAGAACCTGCATTTGTTGGCAACAATAAAATTCCCAAAGTACCCAAAGCCATTACCACAAATGAAATCAATAGAGCATTTCCTGTACCAAACTTATCGGAGAAGAAGCCTCCACCAACGTTTCCAAATAAAGAAAACCATCGTTTCATAGCTGCAAGTGTAGCTCCAAAAGTAACAGTTGCTCCTAAAATAGATGTGGCATATGGTGTAAAGTAATACAAAGACAAGGTAAATACATAGTTACAGAATGTCACAAAACTGATGATCCAGATGGCTGGCATTTTTAACACTTCTCCAATGCCTTTAAAAGAAATACGTTCACTGGCTTCCATATGTCCATCTTTTACTTTAAAGAAACAGAAAATGCCCATCGCAATTGTCAAAACTGAATAATAAACAATGACTGTTTTCATACCTGCCACTTCGTCATTGATTTGACCAATGCCAATACGGAAAGCTACAACAGCACCCATAGCCATCAATGCAGCACCAACGCCACGACCACCTTCAAAGAATCCATAGGCTTTTCCTTGATCGTCCGAATCCGATAGAATACGAACAGCTTTTACACAGGCTGGCCAAAACGCAAATAAACTTGAAATGCCCCAGAATGCATAAAGTGCTAGTAACTGATAGTAATTCAATGGTAATAAGTGTACAAAACCACCCAATCCTGTTCCAATTAGAGAAACCGTTAAGATCATTCTTGTTGAAAAGCGGTCTGCCACGATGCCTCCAAATAAATAGGAAATCATACCAAAAATTCCTAAAATACTTCCAAACACACCCATTTGTGTATTCGTCAAATGATACGTAGCTAAATATGCATCATAGTAATCAAAGCGAAAATATGGCAACCCATAAATAATCGCCCCTCCAAATGCGACGATAATAATAGCCCAGAAGTTCTTTGCCGTCTTATCGCCAAAACCTAGTTTTTTAAATAATTTGTTCATCTTTTCTCTCCCTTACTTAAAACTATTTCACTTTCTTTATGATTAAAGGTATGAAGTCCATGATAAAGAACCATACCTGCAATCGCATATAATATTGCGGCTATAAAATAAGCCTGCTGATACCCAGATTGGTGGACAAATAAAATCTTTCCCGTAAAATGACCACTCAATATACTCACAACACCCGCCGTAAAATTCACTACGGAGGTATAAACAGGCCGCAAATCTTTACAAATCACATCCATCGATAGAGCACTATCCACAGGACTTGATAAATTCGCAAGGCCCGCACGTATAAATAGTGATGCACCAACAATAGGTACAACATATTTACCAAAATAATTTCCATTTCCAATCATCAACATAAAAGGAATGGAGGCCATGACCGTTAAAAAGATTGTTCCCACTTTACCAAATTTTTTTGTACACTTCGGCGTAAAAAACATAAATAAGACAATCGCAACATAGGAAATGGATACCATTAAAGAACTGGTTGCCTTATCAATATGTAAATTTCGATTTAGATATACAGTATAGTACGATGTAAATAGGCCCATCGCAAAAGAAATCAAAGCCCAATACAATAAATAAGTGCGAGAATATCGATTTAATAAAAGTTGTCTTGCACCATTCATTTTTTCCTTTAAAGAAAGCCTTGGAGTAAGCTCCATTTGATAATCTGATTTCTTTTCCGAAATACACAAAACGGGAATCAAGGAAATTAACGCAATACAACCCACCACGAATAGAACCATTCGATTCGCATCCATATAAGATTGGTGTAAACCAGATGAAAGATGCGTCATATAGCGCGTTGCCTCTTGGGCTTGCGCATATGAAATGTTGGCCACACAACTAAACGCCTTTACCACAAAGGCTCCACCAAGATACGTTGCCAAGAAATATCCAATATACCCCATATAGTAAGTTCTTGTATACCAATGTATTTCTTGATTTTTAAATGCTTCTGTATAACAAGCGATAAAAGGACTCAGCATAATAAAGTGTAGCTGCACACCCGTTAATGCCAATAGGGTTGCGATATATAAAGCCCAAGTAAAATCCATACAGACGGCGCCAAAAAAGGCACATGCCGTTGAAAGTGAACAAAAAAGTAATAGCTTTTTATAGCCAATCTTTGGCACTAGCAACAATAAAGCTGCACTTATAAATGTGGCATATCCATAAAATGCCCAAAAGGATGTTGCGATAGAAGTTTGTGCTTCTTGCAGATAATTCACAAACGTATCGTACAAAACTCCACTCGCCAAATTATTAATGACATAACTAATTATAAAATAAACAATATTCCGTTTATCTCTTTGTTCTTTCATTTCTTCAACTCCTAAAAACTGTTTAAAATTATACGATTATATAAAAAACAAATCAATTGTTAATTTTTCAGTAAAACGATGAAACAAGAAAAGACTTTCCAAAGGAAAGTCACACGTCTAAATGACGTGCCCGGTTCGTTTCCAGTCGTCCGGTAACATTTCAATATCCACTCCATCTTTCTGAATCATTCGGTATCCCGATCCATTCAGTCTTTATCGATGGAGTTTTTATTGTATGCTTTATTTATAAACACTTCAGAATTTCATCCATGATCTATGTACCTATCATCCAGTCAGATATCATAAACTTCTGGTTCTGATTATTTATCTTATTTAATCCACAAATCCCATGCCTCTTCGATTGATCACATAGGCTGCACAATAATGTACACTCAATCCTTTGATCTTTGTATACTTTTCTTTTCCAATCTTACTCGTATTTCTTGGATCTACTTTGATTACATCCACCTCATTCATCAAACATTTTCTTTCTACTTTTTCTAGTATCTTCTTATACGCAAAACTCGATAATGTTTTATTTTCCTTCTTTGGTCGATAGAGCATCCTTGTTTTCAACTGCTTGAAATTCAAGTCTTCAACTACCAGACTCTTCTTCTTAGATTTACAATATCCCATGATTTCAATGGCCAGCTGATACAGTTCTTCATTTCGTTTGTTTTTGGTATTCTCTTTATGGATTGGATACTTCTTGATTAGAACAATGTTTCCATCCTTATTGGTTTCACATAGTGCTATATGGTCCACATTGATATCGATTCCTATAGCTCCATACAATGTATCTGTCTTTGGAAGATTCATATGTTTTTCAAATATAGCTTTCACAATAAAGTATTCACCATAATCCATCAATTCATAGGCTACTGCCTTATCAGGTGAATTGTGCTTTTCATTGACTCTTGCGTACAGTTCATCCTTGTACTTATGAAACTGTACCTTGAATACAATGTCTTTCTGAGTACTTCGATAGGTCAACATATCAGTATCAACATTTAATTTGAAAAGGTTGTTTGAATACTTGCCCTGTCTTCTGCCTGTAATAAGCATTCTTCTTTTTCTTCTGTATCTAAAGGTTTCTAAATCACCGTTTTTAAGATTCTTTTTACCACCAAAACATACAGAAGGCATCTTTCTTTTAAGTTTGAACTCATTTCGATTTCTTCTGAATTTTAAATTACGAATGATACTCTTCAATCTTTTGATATTTGGATCCAATTCCTGCACCTCATATAAGTAATCTTCTTTTGTATATTTCTTTTTCTTGGATTTGTTGATCAGTTTCTCTTTTTCCTTTAAAGCCTTCTTCAATTGTTTCTCGTTCTTTTTGATTTTCTTGTTTATCTTTTTAAGACGAGTCTTGATCATATCTTGATTTTCTTTTTCAAGACATTTAAGACTTTTCACCAAAGCCTTGGCCTCATTAATGGCAGACAAAGGAAAATAATCACTTGTACCATAGAAGGACTTGATCATTCTTTGATCTGTTTCTGAATAGGTAACATCCTTATAGGCACGATCAAAACAGATTTTGAATGCCTTATGAAGCATACAGTTATACAGTTCAAGATCTTTTTTGATGAATAATTCTGCTTCTGGTTCCAAATCTTTATAATAGATTCTTTGCGACATTGAAAACACCTTCATAAGGCAAGTCCTCCTGTTCTATCTGACTCTATTATACTATATTTAATACAGTCTTAATAGATAGATTTGAGACTTTCTAATTTATTTTATTTGTGTCAATATATCACCAATGTGAATATGTGATATTTATTGATATTCTCACATGTTCACATTAAATTCACATATAATTAATATATGGACACAACTTATCATTTAAACATTACAGTTGAAACTTTATCACTATTAGATTGTGACGTTAGAAACTTCGATTTCAATCATCCTATTAAAAACATCTTCTTTGATAATATTGAATACATTCGAAAATTAGATGCTTCCGGTAAAGCTCGGCCATGCATTCTTGATAATGTTGAACGATCACTTCTTTGCCATACATGCTATCTTGGTTTTGATCAGTTTGAATGTACGGATTGTG
>OMBB01000608.1_pt1 | contig 16965 bp, 14 predicted proteins | sample 1673961 | NCBI WGS metagenome assembly OMBB01 (sample SAMEA103958135, study PRJEB25191) | human gut metagenome | reverse complement strand
AGAAGCTCGACAGCGCCGACGAAAAGGCCCGCATCGCCAGCTTCGTGGCCGTGGCCCCCATCGACGACCCGCAGTTCCTCTGCCTCGTCTGCCTCGATGAACCCCACAGTTGGACCACGGCGGGCGGCAGCCTGTCGGCCCCCGTCTGCGCCGAGGTGCTGGAACAGACCCTCGTTTACAAGGGCATTCCCCGCGCCGCCGTGCCGGACGCCGCCCCGACAGAGCCCACCGCCGCCGACCTCCCCGCCGACGGCGACAGCTTCGATGGAGCCTGACCGCGCACAACAAAAAAGACCGCCGAAGCGGTCTGATGGACATTTGATTTAATTCTGCTGCGGCTGTTCGCGGAACTTGATTTCACCGGTAGCGGCATCCATGGACTCGACGATGGCAAGGCTCTCCAGCTGGATGCCCTTGCTGCGGATAAGCTCACCGCCCTGCTGGAAGCCCTTTTCGACGGCGATGCCGATGCCCTCCACGGTGGCACCGGCCTCCTTGGCCAGATCCAGCAGACCCATCAGGGCGCAGCCGTTGGCGAGGAAGTCGTCGATGATGAGGACATGATCCTCCGGGGTGAGGAACTTTTTCGAAACGATGACGTTGTAGATCTTTTTGTGGGTGAAGGACTGGATCTTGGTCTCATAGTTGTCATAGTCCAGATTGATGCTCATGGACTTCTTGGCGAAGACCACCGGCACATTGAACTCGCTGGCGACCACGGCAGCGATGCCGATGCCGCTGGCCTCGATGGTCAGCACCTTGTTGATAGGCTTGCCCGCAAACAGACGCTTCCACTCCTTTGCCATCTCCCGGAACAGCGGGATATCCATCTGATGATTGATAAAGCTGTCCACCTTCAGCACATTGCCCTCGCGGACGATGCCGTCTCTCCGAATCCGATCTTCCAGCAGTCTCATTTCAGTCTCTTCCTCCAAGCTTTTGCTACAGCATTTCGATTTCACCTAGTATACCGGATTCGCACCCCAGATTTCAAGGTCTTTTGGGTATTTTCCTCTTGTTTTCTCCAAAAATTCGAGTATACTGAAAGTAATCTATCTGGATAAGAAGGAGTGCCTCATATGAAAACCGGATTGGTCTTGGAAGGCGGCGCCATGCGGGGGATGTTCACCGCAGGCGTTCTGGATGTTTTGATGGAAAACGGGATCACCGTGGACGGCGCCATCGGCGTGTCTGCGGGCGCGGTGTTCGGCTGTAACTACAAGTCCCACCAGATCGGCCGCACCATCCGCTACAACACCCAGTACTGCAACGACAAGCGCTACGCCAGCTTCAAGAATCTGCTGCGCACCGGCAACCTGTACAGCGAGCAATTCTGCTATCATGACGTTCCCGAAAAGCTTGACCCGTTTGACGAAAAGGCCTTTGCGGAGTCCCCCATGGATTTCTTTGTCGTCTGCACCGACGTCCGGACCGGCAGCCCCATCTACCACAAGTGCCGCAAGGGCGACGCCGAGGATGTGCGCTGGATGGAAGCTTCCGCCTCCATGCCGCTGGCCGCGAAGATCGTCCAGATCGGCCACTACGGGCTGCTGGACGGCGGCGTGGCCGACTCCATCCCCATCCGCTTTTTTGAGTCCATCGGCTACAAGCGCAACCTCATCATCCTGACCCAGCCCAAGGGCTTCGTCAAGAAGAAGAACCCCATGCTGCCCGCCATCCGGGCGCGGTATCTGCGCTACCCGGCCTTTGTGGAGGCCGTGGCCGACCGCCACGAGCGCTACAACGAGACTTTGAGCTACATCTCCATGTTGGAGACGTCCGGCGTGGACTACGTCATCCGCCCGCCCATCCCGCTGGAGATCGGCGCAATGGAACGCGACCCCGCCCAGCTCCGCCGCGTCTACGAGACCGGCCGCGCCGTGGCCCAGATCCAGATCGACAAGATCAAAGCCTTCCTCGATCAGACCAAGGCCGAAACGGAAGAGCAATAAACTTCAACGCATAAGTCCCCCGGTGTCCTGCTGGCAATTGGCAGGGCGCCGGGGGCTTTTCTATGCTCTATCCTATTCTTTTGCGTATTGATAAGTTTTTCGTGCACAGTCAAGGCTCATTTTGCTGGAATCGTTGTGTTTGAGCCATGCATTCACATTGCCCGGATTCAGCTTCAAGTCCTTGTAAAGACGGTAATTCGTCAATTTCTTTTTTCTGCAGGTCTATTACGCTCGCATTACTGAATTTCTGCGTTTCCAGCCATCTCCATTGCAGCGTTCGATTGACATAGGTTGAGTTATCGGCAGATACAGCAAACACAACGGGCGGCTCTGGTAACAGAGCTGCCCGTTGTGTTCGTTTATGAAAAGGAGAACTTAGATCTCATACCACTTGATCTCGTTGGCATCCAGATGCAGAGCAAAGCTGCTGCCGTCTGTGGTGTAAACGGTGGTGTCCTGCGGCTCGTAGGTGTTGTTCACCACACAATACTTGCCGTTCTTGACGTAGGCGTGAACTTCTACATTATAATTGGAGCTGAACCATGTATGCAGTTCCTCCTCGCTGTGGGCACTCCACAGGATAGCGCGGTAAAGGGTGCGGCTGTTGGCAAAACTGTAAGGCACACCGCTGATGTACACGGCACGACCCTTGCCGAAGTCGTGTGCCGCCATCTGCACTTCTTTGTTCCGCTGCACCAGCACCTCGGTGCCTTCCAGCGCATAAATATTCCTCTTGCCCTCGCCAAAGTCGATGGGCCGGTCGGCATCCTGCAGAATGAAATGGTCCGGGTGTTCTTCCCAGTTGTACTTGTCGTAGTTGAGGGTGAAGCCGTTTTCTTCCTCCACGCCCAGCACGCTGGCAAGCTGGAGAATGTGGCCCTGATACGGGTGACCGGAAGGCTCACCCACGCCGATAAAGCCGCCGCCGTTCCAGACGAACTTGCGGATAGCGGAGGAGATCTCCGGGTCTTCCCACCAGATGCCGCCGGTGTGTGCGGTGTCGGCATCGCCGACATTGATAATGACATCCAACGAATCCAGCAGATGCGGGTCGTTCTTGATATCCTCAAAGCTGATAAACTTCACATCAAAGGGCGCACCGGACAGCATCTCAATGACACCGGCATAGCTATAGTTCTGCTTGTAATAGAGGGCGTGATGCACCATGTGACAGCCCCAAGCCCGCATTTTACCCCAACAGTTCAGCACGGCCACCCGCTTGACACAGTAGGGGGTGGTGCCCTTGATGTTCTCGTACAGTTCGCGGAACTCGTTGCAGACGCTCTCCACGTAGTCCACGAACTCCGGGAACTGCAAGGCCAGTTTCAGATAGCCGCCATAGCCGATGCGGTCGATGGGCTTGCGCAGGATAGCGCGGCGGGCTGTAACCCAGTTCTCCTTGGCTTCCCGCACCGGGTCGCCGCCCTCGTGGAAGGTGTCGGGGAAGAAGTACGGCAGGAAACGGCCCTCGGTGTACTTCACGCCCTCAATGTCAGAGATCAGGCGCAGGGTGGAGCCGTTGCCCACGCTGCCCACTACGGCATCCAGTCCGATGGTCTTGAACTCCGGCATGAAAGGTTCGGTGCCGATCCAGTGATCGCCGAGGAACATCATGGCTTCGCACCCGCACGCGTGGGTGATGTCCACCATCTCCTTGGCAAGCTTTGCCACCTCGCGGCGCTGGAAGGCCTGAAAATCCCGGAATTCCTTGCTGGGCACCCGGTACTGGTTGTTATAGTAGCCCTGATCGATGATGTACTCCGGGCGGAACTTGTAGCCCACTTCCTGCTCAAACTGGTTGAGGATATAAGGGCTGACCGAGGCAGAGTAGCCGTACCAGTCCACGAACTTCTCCCGCTTCAGCTCGTCGAAGATCAGGGTGAACTGGTGGAAGAAGGTGGTGTAGCGGATGACGTCAACATAGGGGTGCTCTGCAATGAACTTGCGTAGGCGCTCCATGGAATACTTGTGGGTCTTGGGCTGACGCACGTCAAAGGTGATCTGGTGCTCAAAATTCGTCCAGCCGTTGGTGGTAGCGTTGTACATATGCACCGGGTCCCAGATGAGGTAAGCCAGAAAACTGACGGTATACTCATGGAACGGTACGGCCTGTACGGTCACACTGCCGTCGGCGTAGCTCCACTGCTCCGGCGGCACGGGCTGACCGGTGGTTCGATCCATGACCTCCCACCAGCGGGTGATGTCGTCGTTGGTGTTCACCTGCATCAGCTCCGGGCTGATGCCCTTCATCAGCGGGATGGTCACGGTGTCGCCGGGGGCGGTGTAAAAGCCGGTCATGATGTAGCACTGCTGTACCTCGTCCGGGTTTGCCTTTGCCCATGCGTTGTCCTTGCGGGTGGTATAGTAGGTGGAGTAGATCTTGGCGTCCGCATCCTTGAGCTGCTGCGGAAAGTCGGTGCCGTCGCAGTCGCGGATGGCATCGGCACCCCACTTTTTTAAGATCTCCAGTGTTTCGGGCACCACATCCAGGTCAGTCGGAATGGTAACACGCCCGGTCTTGCACTTATCTTCCATAGTTTTCCTCTCTTATCCTTAATCCTGATAGGTTGCGTTGTAGATAGCCAATACTGCCAGCAGCAGTGCCACGCCCACAAGCATGATGCCAAGCCCTGCCAGCTGTCCGGTCATTTTCCAGCCTGCCACCACCAATGCAATGGACAGCACAAACAGTACGATCATCAGCATGATGCGCAGGGCAGGATGCGTTTTCCAGAATGTTTTCATGTTTTGTCACCTTATCCTTTCAAGCCGCCCACCGTCATGCCCTGTGTCAGCTGCTTCTGCACACAGATGTACAAAATCAGAGTAGGCAGCATCACCAGCACAAGACCTGCGTACATGGTGCCGTACTGCGCAGCACTCTGCTGGGCCTGCATCAGATTCAGCAGACCCACCGGCAGAGTACGGGGTGCGTTGGTGGAGCTCATCAGGGTCATGGAGATGATGTACTCATTCCAGAAAGACAGGAAGTTGAACAGAATAATGGTGATGATAGACGGCTTCGCCATTGGGAAAATGATACGGGTCATTGCAGAGAAATAGCTGGCACCGTCAATGTAGGCCGCTTCTTCAAAGTCGTGGGGCAAAGTGGCAAAATAGCCCGACAGCAGATAGATGGTAAAGGGCAGTGCCGTAGCTGCATACACGACCGCCAGAACGAACAGGTTGTTCAGCAAAAAGCCGCTGCCGATATGGTTTTTCAGCCACACATCACCGTCACGCAGCATCAGGAAGATGGGAACTACGATATAGTTGACATTGATGAACAGACCTGCCATAAACAGCGTGTTCAGTAACTTGCGCCCCTTGAACCGGAAACGGGACAGGCAGTAAGCCGCCGGCAGCGCAATCACCAGCAGCAGCACCAGAGCCAGTGCTGTGACCAGAACGGAGTTGAGCATATATTCGCCCATCTTGGCTCCATTCCACGCATTGACGAAGTTTTGCCAGTAGAATCCGGCAGGCAGTGCCCACGGATTGCCATAGAACTCCGAGTTCTGCTTGATGGATGCCATAAACACCCATGCCACCGGCACAATGATCGTCACAGCCAGCAGGATCAGCACAAAATAGATAAAAAATTTGTACAGGCCCTCCGCCGAACGGGAGGATTTTTCTTCCGTTTTCTTCATGTTTTTCCTCCTTAAAACTCCAGCGGTTCACGGCTGGTGGCACGATTGACACAGGCGGACAAGGCGAACGAGAACAGGAAGATCACCACACCGATTGCCATGCTGTAGCCGTACAGACCTGCATCTTTCTGGCTGTACATATAGTTCAGAGCCACATCCGAGGCACCGTTCGGCCCGCCGCTGGTCATCGCCTTGACGAACAGGAACGCCATATTGATGGTGGAAATGATAAAGAAGGTCAGGGTGGTACGGATGTTCGTCCAGACCAGCGGAATCGTGATCTGGAAGAACTGGGTCAGACGGCCCGCTCCGTCCAGATTGGCACTCTCGTACAAGCTGGCAGGCACCGAGGACATGGAAGCCATATACATCACCATGTAGTAGCCCACAGCCTGCCAGACCATTGCAATGATGATGGACGGAACGACCAGCTTTTCGCCTTTCCAGAGGAGAGGGTCAGTCATATCCCGGAACAGCCCGATGATGCTGTTCAGCATACCATTCTCCGGCTTATAGATGGCAGAGAAGATACCGGAGATGACGACTACAGACAGGATGTTCGGGATGTAGAAAATGATGCGGAAGAAATTCTGCCCCTTGATTTTTTCGCGGGTCAGGATGGCTGCAAACACCAGCGCAAACGCAAAGGTGATGATGGTAACGACCACCACCAGCAGGATCATGTTCTGCATGGAGCGGATGAACTGGGTGTCCTTCAGCAGATGCTGAAAATTTTTCAGCCCGACAAAGGTTTCGTTTGGCGAGTAGGCTCCACGCTCATACAGGCTCATGCGGAACACATTGAGGGTTGGCAAAATCATGAAAATAAAAAACAGGATGGTGGCCGGTGCCACACAGAGGAACACGAACCGTTTGCGGCTTTTGTCAGATTTCATAGACAAACCGTTCCTTTCTACTGGAATCCAGAAGCCCAAAAAAAGCGGAGGCGGTCAAAACCGCCTCCGCTGGGCAGGGCCTTGGAAGCTGTTTTCGGATGCAGCTTCGTTCTTACTCGATGATGTTGGCGCGCATCTGGTCGCTGGCGGACTTGATGCCATCGATCCACTGCTGTTCCGTCGTGCTGCCGGAAACCAGCGAGTTGACGGGGTCAAAGAACACCGTGCGGACTTCCACACCGGGGATAGCGGTGAAGGAAGCAAAGTTGCCCATAGCTGCCTTTGCGCCGTTGTCGTAGATGGAGTAGAACATCTTGTTGTCGCCGTCCAGATCATCGGCAATCCCCAGCACAGGCTGGATCGCGCCGCTTTCGGCAAACAGCTTGCAGGCTTCGTCGCTGTACAGGTAGGCTACAAACTGCTTGGCAGCATCCAGATGCTCCGCACCTGCCGGAATCCATGCCTGCTCAAACCACGTATAGCTGTACTGATCGCCGCCAGCCTTGACTGCGGGCAGAGCAGTCATGCCCCACTCGAAGCCATCCGCACGGGGAGCTTCGGCCATCTCGCCCACGATCCAGGTGCCGTTGGGCATGAACAGAGCCTTGTTGTCCAGCACCAGCTGCTGGTTCTGGGTAAAGTCCTGATCATTAGCCTGTGCAGGGGTAATGGGGTTGGTGTAGGAAGCCAGCTTGTTGACGATGTCAAAGCAGGTCTTTGCCTCCGGGGTATCCCAGATGCCTTCCTCATAGTGGGTGGCTTTGTTGAAGAACTCCGGGCCGCCGGCGGCATACATCAGTGCGTAGAAGAACGCATCAAAGTAGCCGGTGGTGGGGTAGGTGAACAGATAGGTGCCCTCAGCGGCAGCCTTGTCGCCCAGTTCCCACATCTCGTCCCAGGTGGTGGGCACGTCCCAGCCCTTTTCCTTCAGGAAACCGGCGTTGTAGAACAGGCCGCAGGGGCTGTAGAACATGGGAGCCAGATAGGTCTTGCCGTCGCCGTAGGGGTTGGTCAGGGAGGTGTCGGTAAAGCCGCCTGCGATCTTCTCGCTCACCTTCTTGCTCTCGCCGGGCACGGTCATGCTCAGCACATCGGTGATGTCGGCGATCAGGTTGCCCTTGATGAACTGCTCGGTCAGGGCAGCCTCACGGCCGGTAGCCAGGTGGATCACGTCGGGGTAATCGCCACCCTGCATGGAAGGTCCGATGACATCCTCCAGCTTCTTGTCGGTGGTCAGCTCCACCTTGATGCCGGTCTGGGCGGTAAAGGCCTCAGTGACCTTCTTCCACATATCAGCGCCATAGCCGGTCTCGATGGCGGCGACCTTGATGGTCACGTCCTCAGCGGGAGCGGCAGATGCAGCAGCGGAAGAAGCCGTGCTGGAAGCTGTGGAGCTGGAAGAACCGCCGCAGGCAGCCAGACCCAGTGCAGCGGCACCCACACCGGCCACTTTCAGGAAATTGCGACGAGAAATGCGTTTCATAATGTGTCCTCCATCATAAAGTTCCGTTCATGCACAGCCGGAGCAAACAGGTTTTGCCCGAGGGGCTGTGTTTTTTGTGATTCCAATATAGAGGTTTTTGCAGTTTTCAACAAGGTCTTTGTTGTTTCATTTTTTAGAAATATTGCTTTTTTATCATTTTCTTCAGCAAAAGTACTAAATTTTGCGGCATTGTTTTGGTACATTCTCCCAACCTGTAACCAATTTGACACATTTCCGTCTTTCTGTGCAGAGGAAAATATTTACCATGCTAAAAAACAGGGCTTGCTTTTTTTCTTATTTGCCCCTATAATGAGAAAAAATGCACGAAGCAGTGCGGCGTTTTTCGCATTTAATTTTTAGTATCTTGCTTTTATTTTTATATTTTTTGCGTCTGCTTCAAAAGGAGCCTTTTATGAGTACCGAGCGCTTTGATATCCGCCACGCTCCCGCTCCACGGGAATCCTTCCGGCTGCTGTACATCAGCAAGAGCAGATTCGGCGGCGACTGGAACAGCACGGTCCACACCCATTCCTGCACGGAGCTGTTCTACTGCCTCAGCGGCGAGGGGCAGTTTCTGCTCAGCGGGCAGCTGTTCCCGGTCAAGCCGGATGATATGGTCATCGTCAACCCGCAGGTGGAGCACACCGAGCTGAGCCTGAACGCCTCGCCTTTGGAATACATCGTACTGGGCGTTTCGGGTATCGAGATCCTGTTTGGCAAAGCCGATTCCACCTACGCTATCTTCAACTGCCGGGAGAACCGGGAGCGGATGGTAACGCTGCTGCACATGCTGCTGGCTGAGGCAGACCGCAGTCTGGACGGCTGCGAGACCGTCTGCCAGGACCTGCTGGAAGTCCTGCTCATCTGGCTGGTGCGGTGCACCACCCTCTCTTTGCAGGTGGAGGAATCCCCCCGCTCCGACAACCGGGAATGCGTGGAGATCAAGCGGTATCTGGACAACAACTACCGGGAGGAAATCTCCCTTGATACCCTTGCCGAGGTTGCCCACATCAACAAATATTATCTGGCCCATACCTTCCAGAAGGCGTACGGCATTTCTCCCATCACCTACCTGAACCGCCGCCGCATTGAGGAGAGCAAATATATGCTGGGCAACACCGGTTACAGCCTGGCGCAGATCAGCGAGCTGATGGGATTTTCCTCCCCCAGCTACTTTTCGCAGTGCTTCCGCAAGGCGGAAGGCCTGACCCCCAACGAATACCGCCGTCAGGTGCGGCAGGGACAACGCCCTGCACCTGCCAAACGGCATGAAGGATAAGAAATGAGGAACCCAAAATGAAACCTGTTACCGAACCCATTCTCCGCGCCGCCGCAAATGCCTTTGATTTTGGCGGGCCTGTGGTCTGCGATGCCCGTCACTACGGCGAAGGCCACATCAACGATACCTTCGTGGTCTGGCGGGAGGACCACTCCAAGCGCTTTATCCTGCAGCGCATCAACACCGACACCTTTACCGACCCGGTGGGCCTGATGGACAACATCTGCGGCGTGACCCGGCATCTGCGGGAAAAGATCCTTGCCGCAGGCGGCGACCCGGCACGGGAGACCCTGAACGTGATCCCCACCCTGTCCGGCGCGGCCTGCCATCTGGATGCCGAGGGCGGCGCGTGGCGTGCCTACGACTTTGTGGAGGACACCATCTGCCTGCAGCAGGTGGGCAGCGAGGCCGACTTCCGCACTGTTGCCGAGACCTTGGGAAAATTCCAGAACCAGCTGGCAGATTATCCGGCCTCTACCCTTCACGAAACCATTGCCCGCTTCCACGACACACCCAACCGCTATGCAAACTTTGAAAAAGCCCTTTCCGCCGATGCGCTGGGCCGGGCCAAGGACATTGCACCGGAGGTCGCCTTCATCCACGCGCGGGAAAAAGATTGCCATGTCCTGCTGGATCTGCTGGCGGCTGGTGAGATCCCGCTGCGTGTTACCCACAACGACACCAAGATCAACAACGTCCTGATCGATGCTGCCACCGGAAAAGGCATCTGTGTCATTGACCTTGACACCGTGATGCCGGGTCTGTCGGCCTACGATTTCGGCGACTCCATCCGCACCGGTGCCAACGACTGCGCCGAGGACGAGCCCGACCAGAGCAAGGTCCACTTTGACCTTCACCTGTACGAGGTGTTCGCCAAGGGGTATCTCTCCACCGCCGGGACCTCCATGAGCCCTGCGGAGAAAAAGAGCCTTGCCTGGGGTGCCAAGCTGATGACGCTGGAGTGCGGCATCCGCTTTCTGACCGACTATCTGGAGGGCGACCACTATTTTCACACCGCCCGCCCCGACCACAACCTTGACCGTGCCCGCACCCAGTTCACGCTGGTGCGGCAGATGGAAGAGGTGTTCGATCAGATGCTGGAGATCGTCAGCTGAACCGACATCCTCTGACCTGCCGAAGCACCAATGACTCGGGGGCTGCACTGAACCGCCTGCAAAACATCTGAAAACGGTGCAGCCCCCATTTTTTGCGGCTGAGAAAAAGAAAAGCACCATACTTCCTACGAAGTACAGTGCTTTTTTGGTGGAGAATAGCGGGATCGAACCGCTGACCTCTTGCATGCCATGCAAGCGCTCTCCCGAACCACGCACTCACGCACCCCCACACAAAGGTGCGAGGATGAACGATATTCGATGTAAAAACGTTAAAATCGAAGAAATCACTTCTGTATCCCCTTTGGAGAGGCTATTGTGACAGCAATGCCTAATTTAATTACTGTTTCTTATAGGTAATGCTTGTTCCAAAAGCAAAATTTGCGCTTCAATTTTGCGAATTAGACGTTGCAGCTCCTTTTGAAAAGACGTTTGCAAACAATTTGTATCAACCATTGAGATCAAATAGGCCCGATAACCACATAGGTACTGGCTAAATTGAAAAATGCTTTTAAATGGATACTCCTTTAGATTTCGATGCTTTAAAGGTAGTTTATTGGCCTTTGAAAGAAATTCATCTAATCCAATGCTTCTTATCAGTGGAACATTTTCTTTCGTAAACTTGACAATTTGGCGAATGTCAAATAAGCGATTCCGCGATAAACGAATTTCATTATTTGAAATAACGTAGCCATTTAAAATGATTTCTTTGTGTCCATACCGAATTTTTGAATAATTGAGCGATAGCTCCTGCGATTTCAAAATATATTTTATCTTTTTCAGAAACCATTTCTTATTTTCGAAATCAAATGTGTTGCTTGAAAACAGTAAATCATCTGCATACCTCGTATACTGCACATTAAAAACTTGACAGTATTTTGTGATTCTTTGATCTATTCTCGCCATAACAAGGTTAGAAATCACAGGGGATGTAGAGGCTCCTTGAGGCAATCTTCCATCCAAGGTGACGATTTCTCCAATTAAATCAAGCAGCTTTTCCTCCTCAGCATCATTATCACACCGAATAATTAATGAGAGTTCTCTTTTGACGGAAGAAATTTTAATGGACGGAAAGAAATTCGCAATATCAATTCTTAGGAAAAACTCTGCGCCAATATGCTCTGATAAAAAAGATTTGTAATTTTCACCTTTTTTAAAGCCTTTAACACAGATGGGAAGGTCTTGCTTAACTAGATATTTATTAAGTAGCTCTCGTTGAAGCTTCCACAGACTTGATTGTCTATCTAGATAGTTGATTGTGCGGGTTCCGCCCTTTTTGGGAATTTCAAACTCATTATAATCTTCTTTAGAAATTTTTCTTAGAACTTTTAAATAAGACGTACCCCAAACTAAATTACAGAATGACTCTGTAGTAAACATAGCATTTTTCTCCAATAAAAAGAAACAGAGAGCAGTATATAAGTACTTTCCTAACAAATCGCGAAGCGCGTGCTTTACACAGCACATGGAGGAATGATCACGCCGCACACCGGCAGCGGGCATAGCCATTTAGTGACCTTAGTTCCTTGGAATTCAGTTTGCTACACTGACATCAAGGCCTTGATTGCTCAAGCATTGCTACTTATATACTACTCAACTGTTCACTCTTGAATTATACCACACAAATTCTCAAGAAGCGAGTACAATTCGGGAAATTTTTCTTTAAATGCAGTCTGAACTTTCTTAAGGTTGTTTTCGTCCTCTAAAAATTTACGAGCTTCCTTTTCAGAAAAAGTACCGTCTATAGGGATAATCGACTTAAAAAATTCGTCTAAATAATTGGACACCCAGCCAGATGTCTTTTTCCCAATTATATTTTTTTCAATAGACAATTCAATGTCCGACATGTCTTGCGTTAAATTTCTTTTTATATTTCTCCAAGATTTAAGAAGGTCGCTTTTTCCGTTAAACACAAGCCTTAATAAATTTATTTGATCATTCCGAGAAAGTCTATTAAAATATGTTAGAAAATCATTATATTCAGTTTCTTTTTTCTGCCGTTGCAAAAAATCCAGAGAAAACTGAATTGTGTTCTTATTAATCAGGGCACCTTCTACCGTTGTAGAAAACGAAAAAACATTATATCGCAGCAAATACTCACGAACTGATAAAATGAAATCATTGTAATTTGAATCATTGCAGCTATAAAAAGGAAAACAATAGTGAATGCGTAGCTTCTTTTGCATTTCGTTAATACGTTTTCGCTGATAGTAAAGATAAGGCTCTAGTTCATGCTTGTTCCGAAAACGGAATTTTTCTTTATCATTATCTGGAAAATACTCTTTTTTCAATGAAAAAAAATTCAACTTTTCATCGTATGATATTGCTTTATCGATATCAATCAAGCAAACATATGGCGTTTGAGATTTTGATAACTGAGGATTCATAATATTTAGTATAGGCGTATCACTCATGGCCTTGAATACGTCAACACTTCTAAATTTCGGGAAAAGCATCTTTATATAGGGATTTGAAAACAGTTCCAGTTCTGTTTCGCCTTCCACAAATAGAATACATCGTGAAAAATAAGAATTGATATGGTCATCTTCTACTCGATATTTTGACACTGGGCTATACTGAGAAAACTTTTTCATCCTATAAATATGTGAATACCCATCAACCAGTTTGATATTGTATATTGCTGCCGATTCAGAACTAGCGATGATGTTTTTTATCAAGCGAGGAGAATGCGTGGAAATGAAAAGGCTCAAACGTGAATCAACACATATGAATGATTCTGCCAATTCATCCAAATAGTTTGTATGAAGACTTATCTCCGGTTCATCAAATAGCACAATGGGTTCTTTCAATTTTGTTTTAGATATTGCCTCAATTGATTTAATCAATAATTCGATATATTTTACTGAATTTGTTCCAGCGGAGTAATAATTGAGACGTTTTCCTTTTTGGTATATGGACTCTCCTGAAAAGAATGTCTTAGTTAGAATTTTAGCAAATTCCTTTGAAGTTGATGGTTTAACACTTACACCGGCTGCGTTGAATACATTTATTATTTCATTCAATTTTTGAGACATTTCGTGGCTTTCATTCAATAAATCATCATTTATTTTAGCCTTTATCGTTTCACGCTCCGCATTAGAAACCTTTCCGAGTTCTGCTAAGACATCCCAAATGTATCCCCACTCTGTTATGTCAAGATTGCGAACATCCACATAAAAAATTGGAAATAAACTTTTTAAAATCAAACGATCTTCATATGAGTAATTCCATCGTATCGTGTGTCCTTTAACTTGAGATAACTCGATTTGAAGCTTCATGTCCTTTGTGGCGGATGCCATGGCTATTATTGCTTTGTAATATCCCGCATATCTACTTTTTTCGCCAGACTTATCTTCCAAAAAATCTGGAGTCACATCGGAATTTGATTTTAAAATTTTGACAAACTGCGAAAAATCGTAGACTAAGGAAATTTTCAGTTCATTACTATAGCGATTGTTTTCATCAAAGACATTATCACTAGCTGCTGAATACGTAAGATTTTTGTAGAAGTAATTTATAGCATCAAGAATCGTTGTTTTTCCGGATCCATTTTCGCCAATAAGGACATTTAATTTTTCTAATGATATATCACAATTTTTAATTGATTTGTAATTTTTGATAATTAAACGAGTTAATGGCATTCTGACTTTCCTCTCGCTTATGAAGTTTTTGAAATCCTATAATTATTATAACTTTACAAATCCTTGCGTCAAGCTATTTTGTCTTTTCATCGTAAAAACGTTGTACACCAATGCTTACGGTTCACCGAAAGTGCAATTTTGATTTTCAAAATCGGAATTGCGCTTTTTATTTTCCACAAATCTATTGCGAGGAGGCTTCCTACAATGTCAACATCGTACCGCCACCGTTTCACAGTACTGTCGCATGACCCTTGATTACTTCTATGGACAAGCCGGAGAACTTTTCTCATTCTACCGCATCCCGAAAGCTCTGTTTCAGGAGCCACGGTTCAAGAGCCTGTCAACCGATGCCAAGACCCTGTACGGTATCCTGCTGGACCGCATGAGCCTGTCCGTGAAAAACGGCTGGCTGGACGAGCAGAACCGGGTGTTCATTATCTTCACGATAGAGGATGTCAAGAGGGCGTTGTGTTGCGCAGACAACAAAGCGACCAAGCTGCTCCGGGAACTCGAAAAGTTTGGTCTGATTGAACGAAAACGCAGAGGTTTGGGAAAGCCAAGTTTGGTGTATGTGAAGAACTTTTCGGCAGAATCGTCAAAATCAATATTCCAGAATCGTGATTTTCACGATTCTGGAGGCTTCAAAAACGCAAGTCAAGACCCTTCAAAATCACGATGTAATAAGACTAAAGAGAATGATACTGAAATGAGTGAGACTGATCCATTCTATTCTGAAGAAGCGGATGGGATGAGCAAACGCACCCAACTGGAAGAATATTTTTCTCAGTCTTTGGAGATAGACCTTCTGCTCCGGCTCTGCCCGGATGATGAGTACACCATCTATCAGATCGTAGATTTGTTGGTGGACACCTGCGCTACCAACCGCAAGCTGCTGCGCATTGCCGGGGACGATAAGCCCGCCGAGGTGGTACGCAGTCGGTTTATGAAGCTGAACGCTGACATATCCGCTTTGTGCTGAAGTGCCTTGCAGAGAACATCAGCCCGATCCGAAACATGAAACAACACCTGCTCGCTTCTCTGTACAACGCACCGACCACAATGCAACTAGTCTATCAAAATCGAACGAACCATGACTTTGCGCATAGCTCCACGAGGGGGTGATTTTATCGCAAAGAAATGTACCACGATTGCCATTGTCAACCAGAAAGGCGGCACCGGCAAGACCACCACCTGTGAAAATCTTGGCATTGGGCTGGCGATGGAAGGTAAGAAAGTCCTGTTGGTGGACGCTGACCCGCAGGGCAGCTTGACCATAGTCGCTTCGCTCCTATGGCTAGTTGTGTGCACTGCGTGCAGATTTATATTTGCCCGCCATGCGGACATTGCCATCAGTATGGGCTGGCAACAGCCCGATGAACTGCCCACGACCCTTTCCACCCTGATGGCAAAAGCCATGAACGACCAGAGCATTCCGCCCAGCGAAGGTATTCTGCACCATGCGGAGGGCGTTGACCTGATTCCAGCAAACATTGAACTGGCAGGGCTGGAAGTTTCCCTTGTCAACTGCATGAACCGGGAAAAGATGCTGAAACAGGTGCTGGACAGTGCAAAGCACGACTATGATTTCATTCTGCTGGATTGTACCCCTTCCCTTGGGATACTGACCGTGAATGCGCTGGCAGCGGCGGACACCACCCTGATTCCGGTGCAGGCGCAGTACCTGTCTGCAAAGGGTCTGGAACAGCTTTTGCAGACCGTGCAGAAGGTCCGGCGGCAGATCAACCCGAAACTAAAAATTGAGGGTATCCTGCTGACCATGACCGACAGCCGCACCAACTACGGACAGCAGATCGACAATTTGATTCGGGGTGCTTACGGCAGCAAGATCAAAGTGTTCGACCAGACCATTCCCCGGTCTGTCCGCGCTGCGGAGATCAGTGCTGTGGGTAAGAGCATTTTCCAGCACGACCCCAAAGGCAAGGTGGCAGAAGCCTATAAATCTCTGACCGAGGAGGTGATGGCGAATGCCGAAAGGCAGCTTAAACGTGTCGCTGAAAGGGGCAGATGACATTTTCTCCACCGAGGAATCCCGGCAGGAACAGCAGCGGGAGCAGGTGCAGCAGATCCCCATTGGAGAGCTGTTCCCTTTCAAGAACCACCCCTTTAAGGTTTTGGATGATGAATCCATGCAGCGCACGGTGGAAAGCGTGGAACAGTACGGCGTGCTGTCTCCGCTGATTGCCCGCCCTCGCCCGGAAGGGCGCTATGAGATCATCTCCGGGCACCGTCGTCAGCACGCTGCCCAACTTGCCGGGCTGGATACGCTGCCGGTCATCGTCCGCAACATGGATGATGATGCTGCAGTTTTGCTCATGGTAGACAGCAATCTTCAACGCGAAACCATCTTGCCAAGCGAGAGGGCTTTCGCTTACAAGATGAAGCTGGAAGCCATGAAGCATCAGGCAGGACGTCCTACGCAAGATAATTATTCCCAAGTTGGGAATAATTTCGGTACACTATCTAGTGAGGAGATGGCTGAAGAACTCGGAACTAGTAAGAATCAAATTTTCCGCTATATCCGCTTGACCAACCTTGTCCCCGAACTGCTGGACATGGTGGACGAAAAGAAGATTTCCTTCAATCCTGCTGTGGAATTGTCGTATCTCGACACGAACCAACAGCGGGATTTTTTAGAAGCGATGCAAGACACCCAGAATGCGCCGTCCCTTTCCCAAGCGCAGCGGCTTAAAAAGCTGGCGCAGGAAGGGCACTTCTCGTATGACGTTGCCTTTGCGGTCATGGGAGAAGAGAAAAAGGGCGAGCTGGACAAGGTGGTTATCAAAAACGACACCCTGCGGAAATATTTCCCTCGCAGCTACACCCCAAAACAGATGGAGGACACTATCATCAAGCTGCTGGATCAGTGACAACGTAAACAGCAGCGGCAGAATGAACGCTGACTTATACCGTAACGAAAGACCCGATGGG
>OMBB01000538.1_pt1 | contig 18713 bp, 9 predicted proteins | sample 1673961 | NCBI WGS metagenome assembly OMBB01 (sample SAMEA103958135, study PRJEB25191) | human gut metagenome | reverse complement strand
GCACCGGTATCGGGCTTGCACTTGCCCGTTCATTGGCCGAACTCCATGAGGGTACGTTGTGCATGGAAGATTCGATGGAGAACAACTGTTTCCTGCTGTCACTTCCGCTGAAGCACGAGCAGACGGTGGCCATGGAGCATAAAGAACCGGTAACGGGCGGGGAATCCTCTGAGGAAAGTGGTGCAGGTACTGCCTTGGAACAGCACCGGTATACTCTTTTGGTGGTGGAAGACAGTCTGGAAATGCAGGCATTTGTTGTGAAACAGCTCTCTTCGGAATATCGTGTGCTGACTGCCGTGAATGGGGTGGAAGCTTTGAAGGTGTTGAAGGAACATACTGTAAATCTTGTCATTTCAGACATTATGATGCCCGAGATGGATGGATTGGAGCTGTGCGAGCATCTGAAGTCCGAGCTTGACTATAGCCATATACCGATTATTCTGCTTACAGCGAAGACGACCCTTCAAGCCAAAATAGAGGGAATGAAATTGGGGGCTGACGTATATATAGAGAAACCTTTCTCTGTGGAATATCTGAAAGTGTGTGTAGCCAATCTGCTGAACAATCGTGAGAAGCTACGGGCTTCTTTTGTCAATTCTCCCTTTGTGCAGACGGGCAGTATGGCAATGACAAAGGCAGATGAATCTTTCCTTAAAACATTGAAGGAAGTGGTGGTTGCCAATATGCAGAATCCGGATTTCTGCTTGGATGATATGGCAAGCCTGCTGAACATGAGCCGGTCGAGCCTGAACCGGAAGATAAAGGGCATATTGGATATGACTCCCAATGACTACATCCGTCTGGAGCGGTTGAAGAAAGCGGCGCAGCTTTTAAAGGAAGGAGAGTGTAAAATCAATGAGGTTTGCTATATGACCGGCTTCAATACTCCTTCCTATTTTACCAAGTGCTTCCAAAAACAATTTGGTATTCTGCCCAAAGACTTCGTGAAATGATAGCATGGAATGCTTGCTAAATATAACAATCCAATCAAATGCCCCTGAGGTGTCTCTCAGGGGCATTTTTTGGATTTATAATTGCATAGATTGAAGCGATATTTGCATTAATTTTAGCTTTATGCGGATATATTTGCATCCGAAAGCCAACAATTTATAATACTATGACCCCTATGCCTATGACGTAACAAATCCTAATCAATGTTCTATGATTGGCAGAAGTGACTAATCACTTTCTGCGGTGTATTTAAAAAGCGGGCGTTAGTTTCCGCATAGTTTTAAAATCTAATTCTATAAAAAATGATCAAGAAAATCTTATTCTTATTCTTTGTTGTGTTTGCAGCTACCGCTTATTCACAAGATGTGACCATAACGGGAACGGTGACGGATGCAAATAGTGAGCCTTTGGTGGGCGTGAATGTATTGGTGAAGGGTACTACCACGGGTGCCATTACCGATATTGACGGTAATTTCTCAGTGAGTGGAAAAAAAGGAAGTACACTCGTTTTCTCTTATATCGGTATGCTTACGCAGGAAGTTGTCTATAAGGGAACTGCCTTGCGCGTGGTGATGAAAGATGATTCGAAAGCACTGGAAGAAGTGGTTGTCATCGGTTATCAGACGGTGAAGAAGTCCGACTTGACCGGAGCGGTTGCCGTGGTTGATACCAAGGAAATGAAGAAAAGCGCTGCAGGAACACTGGTCAGCCAGATGCAGGGCTTGGCAACCGGTATTAACGTACGCAGTAGCGGTAGGGCGGGCGAAGATGCCTCTATTGAAATTCGCGGTGTCGGTTCTTTGAGTAATAACTCTCCGTTGTGGGTAATTGATGGTATGATTACAGATCCGGGAGTTGACTTCAACCCTGCAGATGCAGAATCCATCCAGATTCTGAAGGACGCTTCTGCTGCTGCCATCTACGGTTCGCGTGCTGCCAACGGTGTGATTATCGTTACTACCAAGAAAGGTGCGAAAGGTCCCATGAAAGTGAATGTAAGCGTAAAGGAAACATTGGAATGGAGCCCGAAATTTGATTTGATGAATGCGGCAGAATATATCAAGTATAATGATATTGCCTATAATGAAGCTATCAAAGATGGCATTGCTACTGTAAACAGCACTCAGAAACACTCACAGTATGATACCAACTGGCAGGATGAAGTGTTGAAGACCGCATTGGTGCAGGACTACAACGTATCACTCTCCGGTGGCGGTGACTCCGGTAGTTATTTTGTATCAGCCGGCTACTATAACAATGACGGCGTTTCTTATGGAAATACTTTCGACCGTTATAGCTTCCGTGTCAATACACAAGGTAAAAAGGGCTGGTTCTCTTTTGGTGAAAACTTGGCTTATTCACTCACAAACACAGACCCGAACCAGACCAATACCTACAATGACTTTTTGCGTATGATGCCTACTATTCCTATCTATGATGAGAATAATCCGGGTGGATATGGCTATGGTGATGCTGCCAAATACAATACTTTTGGTGTGAACCCGATTGCCCGTGAAGATTTGGAATACCGTCATTTCCGCCAGAATCGTCTGAATGGTTCTTTATGGTTGGAATTCAAGCCATTCGAATTCCTTTCCTATAAATTCAATGGTGGTATTGACCTTTACTTTTATGAGAATTCATGGTTCCGTGGAGAAGGTAACTGGACTCAGAATCAGGAACACCGTGATCCGGAAAGCCAGAAGGCGCGTGACAATACCTACAACATGTTGATTGAGCACACGTTGAACTTCAATAAGGATTTTGGCAAGCATCATGTGGATGCCGTGGTCGGTACTACTTACCAGCACCATGAATGGGAAGGCTTGTGGGCTTCCCGTCTGAACTTCCCGATGTTGGGTAACGGTGATTATCTGACTGTATTGAATGCCGGACAAAGCAACCAGCAGAATTCAAACAGTATCAGTGAGAATGCGATGATTTCTTATTTGGGACGTGCGAACTACATTTATGATGATAAATACTATCTGACTGCTACCTTCCGTCGTGACGGAACTTCCCGTCTGGCTAAGGAAAACCGTTGGGGTAATTTCCCGTCATTCTCCGGTGCCTGGAGAATTTCAAAAGAGGAATTCTTTGATGTGCCTTGGATTAATGATTTGAAGATTAGAGGTAACTGGGGCCGTCTTGGTAACTCTTCCATTGGCGATTGGGATTATATTGGAACTATCAATCAGAGTATTGTAACTGTATTCGGAGGTGCTATTGTTCCGGGTTCTACTCAGGTGAAACTTGTGAATGCAGGTCTTGTTTGGGAAACGAAAGAAACGGTGAATGTAGGTTTTGATGCCAGCTTCCTTAACCAGCGCTTGACTGTCAGCGCAGAGTATTACAACTCAAAGACCAGTGATGTATTGGCAGAGACTCCGATTGCCATTTCTACCGGTAACCAAGGAGGTTCTCCATGGAAAAATGCTGCCAGCTTGCGCAACAAGGGCTTCGAGTTTACACTTGGTTGGAAAGACCAGATTTCGGACTTTAAGTATAGCGCTTTGCTGAATGTGACTACTATGGATAACGAAGTATTGAGCTTGGGCCGTGATGGTACTAATAGGGATTATATTGATTCCGGTCAGGCAAGAACCAAACCGGGCAGATCTTTGGCTGAATTTTATTTGAGAAAGACAGACGGTATTTTCAAGACACAAGAACAGATTGATAATTATGTGACATCTACGGGTACCCCCATTATGATTGAGGGAAAGCGTCCTCAATTGGGAGATGTCAAGTATCTCGATTTGAATGATGATGGAGAGATTACTGATGCCGACCGTGGTTATTGTGGTAGCCCCTGGGCCAAGATGCAAATGTCATTGGTATTCAATGCAGAATGGAAGAACTTCGATTTCAGTATGATGTGGAATGGTCAGTTCGGCAATAAGATATACAACGTATCCCGCTGGCAAGGACGTCTGTTTGCAGACAACTCCAACTATATCCGTTTTAAAAAGGGTGAAGAACCTTACCAGGTAAATCCTAACTCCAATACCCCGCGTATCATTTACGGTGATTTCCGCAACTCCCGTGATGCCGACCGTTTCCTGGAGAATGGCTCTTACTTCCGTATGAAGAACATTTCCATTGGATATAACTTCAGACAAGATTGGTTGAAGAATTTGGGAGTCGAGAAGCTCCGTCTGTTTGCTACCGGCAGCAATTTGATTACCATCACCGGATATTCCGGCTTGGATCCTGACTTCAAGGGTGCGAATTCCGTTTGGAACAGTGGTACGGACAGCTTTGCATATCCCAATACCCGTTCGGTAATGTTTGGATTGGATTTGACCTTTTAACTTATAAATCAGCTTATAAATTATGAAAAAGATATATTATGGATTAATGCTTGCAGGTGCCTTGACGTTGTGCACCGGATGCAGTTCGAGTTTATTGGATATTGATAATCCCAATGAAGTGACCAATGATACTTATTGGAATAAGCCGGAAGATGCGACAGCCGGTGTGAATGCCTGCTACAGTTTTCTTTATAAGGAAGGTACTTGGATGCGTTGGCTCTCTTTCCGCTATGATTTGACTTCGGACGAAGGATGGAGTTCTTCTCCTTGGATTGAATTGGGCGACTGGACACGTTTCCTTTACAACAACTATAATTTTTATGAAGGCAACAACATACATTGGGAGCATTTCTATGTAGGTATTTTCCGTTGTAATCAGGTGTTGGCTCATGTTCCTTCTATCGAAATGGATGAGACGACGAAAAACCAGGTACTGGCACAAGCTTCTTTCTTGCGTGCATTGTGGTATTTTCAGGTAAATCTGTTGTGGGATAAAGGAACTATGCCGTTGGAGCCTAAAGATGCTTCCTATATACCGGAAGATGCTTCCGAGCAGGAAATATGGGACCAGGTAGAGAAAGATTTGACTTTTGCCATGCAGTATCTGCCGGAATCTTGGGATGCTGCCAATCTGGGACGTGCTACCAAAGGTGCTGCCAAGGCATTGTTGGGCAAGGCTTATATGCAACAACATAAGTATGACAAGGCAAAGGAACAGTTGCAATGGCTGATTGATAAAGAGGGCTCTTTGTACGGTCTTATTGCCAACCGTGAGGATAACTTCACCGACTTGGACGAGAACAACAAGGAAGGCATCTTTGAAATTCAGTTCGATGACCAGAACAAGGGTGGCACGGGTAATGACGCCAGTATGGCATTCGGTTTCCAGCGTACTCAGTTCTATGCTCCGAGTGGTATAGGTTGGGGAGACGGTAAGGCACGCCGCTGGCTGGTAGACGAGTTCTTGAAAGAGAAGCGTGTGGACGGAAAGAACGACTTGCGTTTGTACGGTAGCATTTTGTACCGTGGATTCTCACAAGACTTCCCCGACCAGCCGAAAAGTTACTATAGATTTGAAAATGCCGATTGGAATGACGGTTGGGGAACTGACCCGGAAGACTGCTATATCCGTAAATACAATACTTCGTACTATCGTAGTGCAGAAGATTACTTTGCCCGCAATAATTATCGTATTATGCGCTATGCAGATATCCTGATGAACTATGCAGAGTGTCTTGTTGAAACGGGTACTAATCCTGCCGATGCTGCTGTTTATGTGGACAAGGTAAGAGAACGTGCCGGTCTGGCCAAGTTGAAAGACAGTCAGTGGAAAGACTGCTTGAGCTCTAAAGATGCCTTTATCAAGCGTCTGCAGATGGAACGTACATTGGAACTCTGTTTCGAAGGTTGGCGTTGGGCTGACTTGAAGCGTTGGGGATTACTTGATTCCCAGGCTGGAATTGATGAACTGAAAGCTCGTGACAAAGACTTTGACAACTTTATTGTTGGCAAGCACAGACGTCTGCCTATTCCAAGAGATGAGGTGGAAAACAGCACAGTAGGTGGTGTTGCACATCTTACTCAGAATCCTAACTATTAATAACCGAAGAAGGCTATGCCCGGAAGCCTGTTCCCATTCAGGATGCTTCCGGCATAGCCTTTTCTTTCTTAAATCTTATACCATATGCTTGTCTGTAAAAAACTACTATTACCATTCGCTTTTGCCTGTTGCGGCGCTTTGTTTGCGCAGAACATCCAGAATCCGGTACTTCCGGGAGTGGCGGATGCCGGCGTAATGAAATACAACGGCAAATACTATATTGGCGGGGTCCGTACAAACGGGGATTTCTATGTGTCCGATGACCTGGTTCATTGGGGGAAACCTATCCATGTCGTATCCATGGACAATGACTGGACCAGAGGCAGCGGAGCCGGAAATGACCAGATTCATGCCAATGACATGTTCTATCTGAACGGAGATTTTCATTTGTACTGGTCGGTCAATTATTGGGGGAAGGACAAGCATGCCGTTCACATTGTACATGCGCAGAGCAAAGATGCCCTGGGCGCTTACACAGAGCCGAACAAGAAGACATGGATGGATAACCGTATCGACCCCAAAGTTTTCAGAGATGATGACGGGCAACTATACATGTATATGGTACGCTTTACCGATGGGAATACCATCTGGGGACGTAAAATGAAGAACCCGGCAGAATTTGCCGGCGAACCGGTGTGCCAGTTCGCCTCATTGCCGGACACATGGGAAACGATGGATAACAGAGTGGCGGAGGGACCGTGGGTCATGAAGTATAGAGACCGCTACTATATGATGTACAATGCCAACCACACCTCTACAGAGTGGGGCAATTATCAGTTGGGAGTTGCTGAGGCAGACTCTCCTTTAGGTTTTCAAAATGGTAATAAATATAGCTATCCGGTTGTAGGCTGCAATCAGACACAACTGGAGGAGAAGCAAGTGGATTTATTGCGGTATGGCCGCACGTATGAGCCGTTGTTTGCTTATACGGAGAGCAAACCGGGAAGCGATTGGACAAAAGTGACCTACGATGACTCCGGCTGGGCGAGGGGGGAGACCGGCTTTTCGTCCCGTGAAGTGAAAGGTTCCACCACCCGGCATCTGGGCACCTTGTGGAATACGCCCTCCTTATGGTTGCGAACGACTTTCTCTGCCGGTAGCGAAACCGGCAACCTGGCATTGCGTGTCGCTCACGACGGAGATACCCGGATTTATCTGAACGGAACACTTGTCTACGAGAAGCAGGGGCGTGATTATTGTATCGTGAACCTGGACAAGAAGCTGCGTGCTGCTTTGAAGGAAGGCACGAATCTGCTTGCCGTAGAAACAAACAAGGGACGTTCGCAATTCTTCGACGTTTCTCTGTTCGATATGAAAGACGGTATTGCCGATGATATTCTGATGACTCCCGGTCAGCCCAATATTTTGAGAGGCCCCAACGGATTTGAATGGTGGCTGATTTATATGGCAAACAAGAACGATGAGCATCGGGGGCAATACATCAACCGTGTCCAGTTCTTCGACAAGACGTTGTTTGTGGACGGTATCACCGGCCCCCGCACGGCGGGTTATCATCCGGAACCTTCGATGCCTACCTTTGCAGGCAAAGGCGAGACAGCTTCGTTCGGTGTGTTGCAACAAGTACAGCCGTCCGTGGCTTACTTGTTCGAGACAGGAGTCAAGACCGAGGGTGGAGCCGGCATCGTTGCCTGGTGGAAGGATGCGGATAACTGTGCCTATGTCGGTCTGGATGCCGAGAACCGGAGCTGGTACCTGCGTACACTTGTCGGCGGTAAAGAAAATAAGGAATCCTATGCCCTGCCTGAAGATTTCCGTTGGGGTGTGTACCATCATCTGCGCATTGAGCGTAACGGTGGCTGTCTGAAGATTTGGCTGGATGAGATTCCCGCACCGGGGAGACATGTCTTTGCAGAGGCTCTTCCGGTAGAAGAAGCGGGTGTTCCCGGAGTATTTGACGAGACAAAGTCTGCCTTGTTCGAAGGGGCTACCTATACCATCGGCTTCGATGATGTGCATTTCCAGCTTTCGGGGAATGAGGAGTTGTTGAAGGGCGATTTCTTGAACGATTATGAATTCAGCTTCCAGTTGTCCGGCTTGTCCGGACAAGACAAGGCAGGAAGCTATCCGGTTTATGTGGATAAGGATAACTATGTGAAGGCTCAGTTCGATGGCATCACCCGTATGCTTGAGGTGACAGCCGTGAAGAAAGGGAAAACTGCCTGGAAGAAGGAATTCCCGTTGGGATGCCTGCAAACGCTCTATCCGGATGTGAAGTATACCGACTTCATTGAGAAAGGTTATCGTTTTGCCGCACCTGCATGGTTGGATACACTTTACCTGAATCGTCACGAAGCAGGCAATAAATCCGAATTTGTGGATGACATGTTCGGCAAGTTCGACATAGAATACCTGAATGGCGGCGAATGGCATCCGATAGAAAACAAAGATAGGGGGATAGCAGAACATCCTGCATATAATTATTGTACCTTTACTCCGGTAAAGGCAGAAGGCATCCGCTTCATCAACAAGGAGGCGGAGGATTTGGAACGCCATATCTATAAGATAGGTGTACATGAATTGTGGAAGGAATCCTATAATTTCCGTGCCGTGCGTCGTGCAGACAAGCTGTATCTGTTTGTCGACGGCAGGGAGCTGGGAGCTTTGGATATACGCTACCCTGCATCCCGCATCGGATTCTGTTCGGAGGGCGGCTCTCCGGTTTATAGTGGTACGTTGTATTATCATGTAGGGCAGAGGCGCGATTAGACGCAATCGTGGGATGTGCCGTTCCGTATATATGTAATGAAAAATGTATATAGAAGCTGGTGTTTGTATTTCCTTGTGAATCAGTGTGATGGACTGGGGTGATTCAGTATACGACTGAATGTATTTCAGTATACGATTGAATAGGATTCAGTATACGACTGAATAGGGTTCAATATACGGGTGTAACGGAACATCTTCTTGAAAGTAAATATTTATCATCATAACAATTGTTTAAGAAAGAATCATGAAAAAGAATTTTATATGTATGTATCTGTTTCTGTTGGCCACGCTGGCTTCCTGCCAGTCCTGCTCTTCAGACTATAAGGATGTGGACGATATTGTTGTCGAAGGAGTTGAAACGCCGGTGCTTTTGGGCGACCCGTTCATCATGTTGCACGATGGCACTTACTATGCCTATGGCACCCATGCGGATGAAGGCATCGAAGTCTATACCTCCGATGATTTGAAGACTTGGAAGTATAAGGGCATGGCGCTCCAGAAGAAGGATGTCTGGGCCGATCGCTGGTTCTGGGCACCGGAGGTCTACGAAGTGAACGGGAAGTTCTATATGTATTACTCGGCAGACGAGCATATCTGTGTGGCAACAGCAGACTCACCTGCAGGACCATTTACCCAAAGTAAGAAGGAACCGATGATTGCCGATGAGAAATGCATTGACAACTCTCTGTTCATTGATGATGACGGCACGCCTTATCTCTTCTTCGACCGTTTCAACGACGGGCTCAACATCTGGGTGGCCGAATTGGAGAAAGACCTCATGACTATCAAGAAGGAGACCATGCACCCTTGCATCCACGTCTCTCAAGCATGGGAGGAGGTATGGCCCCGTGTGAATGAAGGCCCGTTTGTCATCAAGCGTAATGGGCTCTACTATATGACCTATTCTGCCAATAGCTATGAAAGTCCTTTCTACGGCATAGGTTGCGCCACAGCTACCGATTTGATGGGTACCTGGACCAAATACGAGGAGAATCCTTTGCTGCAGAAACCCGGAGAACTGGTTGGAGTGGGGCACAGTGCCACCTTCACAGACAAGGCAGGCAAGCTTCGTATCGTTTTCCATGCCCATAAAGACAAGAGTAGTATCCACCCACGTGCCATGTACATCAGTGACGTTTCTTTCGAGAAAGTGGACGGTGTGGACCGCATGAGAATCAGCAAGGACTATATGACACCCAAAATAGTAAAATAAGAGATGGATATGAAGAAGAATTATATATTGCTGCTGTTGCTTTGTCTTTGCTTTGCAGGCTGCAAGGAGAAGACGGTTGTAGAATCAGACTATCTGCCGATTGCCGACCCTTACGTAATGCTTTACGACGGCAAGTATTATGCTTACGGCACCGGAGGTACGGTGGAGGGGGAGGGCTTTGCCTGCTTCTCTTCCGATGACCTGAAAAGCTGGACGCGTGAAGGCCAGGCATTGTCGGCTACCGACTCCTACGGCACGTGGGGATTCTGGGCACCGGAAGTCTACTACATCGGGTCGAAGAAGAAGTTCTATCTGTTCTATTCCACCGAAGAGCATATCTGCGTGGCAACGGCAGATGCTCCCCAAGGTCCGTTTCGTCAGGAGGTGAAGCAGCCGATATGGGATGAGAAGAGTATCGATACCTCTCTCTTCATCGACGATGACGGCACGCCTTACCTCTATTTCGTGCGTTTCACGGATGGCAACGTCATCTGGGTGGCAGAGATGAACGATGACCTGACCGGCATCAAGCAGGAGACACTGACGGAGTGCATCAAAGTAGGGGAGCCTTGGGAACTCTCGCAGGACAAGCCCGCCAAAGTAGCCGAGGGGCCTTCCATCTTGAAGAGAGAGGACGTTTATTACCTGGTTTATTCGGCCAATCACTTTGAAAGCAAGAACTACGGAGTGGGTTACGCGACTTCGAACAGCCCGATGGGACCGTGGAAGAAATACGAGGGAAATCCGATTCTGCAACATGCCGACGGCTTGATGGGTACCGGTCATGGAGCACCCTTCTGCTGTAAGGACGGTAGCTGGAAATACATTTTCCATGCACATTGGGATTCCACGAAAGTACAGCCGCGCACTTCGTATATCAAGGATTTTGCCATTTCCGACCAGGGAACGGTTTCTATCGGTGGCTCTCTTATCCGTCCGCAGGTATTGGGCAGTACATCACTCGAAAAGTAAAATGAAAGAATGAAAAGAATACATTGTATGAAGAAGTTTCTTGTATTATCAGTGTTATGCAGTCTGATAGCCTGTTCCTCGTCATCGGCTACAAAAGAGGATAAACCGGAAGAACAACAGCCGAAGAATGTCTATCGCAATCCGGTGATAGATTATAGTTTGCCAGACCCTTCTGTCATTGAGGGAGATGATGGATACTACTATTTGTATGCCACCGAGGACATACGCAATCTGCCGATTCACCGTTCCAAGAACCTGGTGGATTGGGAGTATGTAGGTACTGCCTTTACGGACCGTACGCGGCCTGATTTTGAGCCGAACGGCGGTTTGTGGGCGCCGGACATCAACAAGATAGGTGATAAATACGTGCTCTATTATTCTATGTCTGTTTGGGGAGGCGAGTTAACTTGCGGCATCGGTTGTGCTACTGCCGATAAGCCTGAGGGACCTTTTACGGACCACGGAAAGATGTTCCGCAGCAATGAAATCAATGTACAGAACTCCATCGACCCTTTCTATATAGAGGATGGAGGGAAGAAATATCTTTTCTGGGGCAGTTTTCGAGGAATCTATGCGATTGAACTGTCTGATGACGGACTCTCTCTGAAGGACGGCGCCACACCGCAGCAAGTGGCAGGAACCGCTTACGAAGGTACCTATATTCACAAGAAGGACGGGCATTACTACTTCTTCGCTTCCATAGGAAGTTGTTGTGAGGGATTGAAGAGTACTTACACTACTGTTGTAGGCCGTTCAGATAATCTTTTCGGCCCCTATGTCAACAAGAATGGCGGTAGCATGATGGATAACAAGCACGAAGTGCTGATTCAGAAAAGCAATTCCTTTGTGGGTACCGGTCATAATTCGGAGATTGTGACGGACAATGCCGGCAATGACTGGTTCTTCTATCATGCGGTGAGCACAAAGAAGCCTGAAGGCCGTGTATTGATGTTGGATAAGATTAGCTGGGAAGACGGATGGCCGACGGTAGAAGGCTCCGTTGCATCCACGGAAGCGGAGAAACCGAAATTCTGACAAGTATGAAGAAATCTATTTTAATCTCCTTGTTGGCCCTATTGATGATGGGCTGTCAAGTATCGGGTGGCAGTTCCTTGAAAGTGGAGGAAACCACTGTTGAAATGCGGAAGAATCCCGAAGGAGTAGCTGTATCGGCTCCCCGTTTCTCATGGCAACTGGTAACCGACAAGCAGGATGTGATGCAGACTGCTTATCAGATTGAAGTGGCGGACTCGGAAAAGGGCTTGCAGGCCGGCTCCGGGCTGGTATGGAACAGCGGTCGTGTGGAGTCTGGCCAATCGGTGCTAGTGAAGTACGCAGGGGCGTCTTTGGAGTCGGGACAGAAATATTGGTGGCGTGTCACTGTATGGACAAATACCGGTGACAAGGCGCAAAGTAGTATCCAATATTGGTCAATGGCTTTGCTGGACAGTTCGGACTGGAAAGCCGGCTGGATTGGACTGAACGACAGTACAAACTTGAAACTGGACGGTGAGCGGACCATCCTTCCGGCACGTTATCTGCGGAAGGAGTTTGATTTGCCGTCACAGCCGAAGCGTGCAGTCCTTTATGTTTCGGGAGTAGGCTCTTCCGTATGCTATATGAATGGCGAGAGGATTGGAAACGATGTATTCGGTCCTTTGCCTACCTGGTACGATGCTTCTGTATCTTATCTGACCTATGATGTCACCCCCTTGTTGAAGTCCGGTACCAATACGATAGGCGTGGCTCTGGGCAACGGCCGCTATTTTTCCATGCGCGCCAATGGGATGGTAGGTTTTGGTTTGCCCCGTCTCATGGCGCAGTTGAATATAGAGTGCGACAATGGTGAGACGGTGTCGGTAGTCAGCGATGATTCCTGGAAAGTGACGAACTGCGGTCCTATAACCGCAAACAACGAGTTTGACGGTGAGTGGTATGATGCCCGCTTGGAATTGGGCAAATGGGCGGAAAGCGGCTATGATGATTCCGGATGGAAACCGGCCGAACGGATGGAGGCTCCCAAAGGAAAACTTGTGGCACAGCTCTCTCCGAGTCTGAAGGTGATGGAGGAAATAAAGCCAATATCCGTTAAATCGGTAGGTGATGGAAGATATATCGTGGATATGGGGCAGAATATGGTAGGAATACAGCAGGTGAAACTGCGTGGCAAGAAGGACAAGCCCATTACCATGCGTTTTGCCGAAGTGCTGAAGGACAATGGTACGGAACTGTATCTTGACAACCTGCGCAGTGCCCTTGTCACGGATATTTATACTCCTGCCGCTGACGGTGAGTTTGTTTGGGAACCGTTGTTTGTTTACCATGGTTTCCGTTTTATGGAAATATCCGGTTTGGACTATGAACCGGCAGCGGATGATTTCATCGGTAAGGTGGTGTATGATGAAATGGCAACGAACGGTACGTTCGAGACTTCCGAGGAGTTGATTAACAGAATTCACAAGAATGCCTATTGGGGAATCCGTGGAAACTATCGCGGTATGCCTACTGACTGCCCCCAGCGTGATGAACGTCTTGGATGGCTGGGCGACCGCACTACCGGTGCCTATGGTGAAAGTTTCATTTTCGGCAATGCCTTGATGTATAAGAAGTGGCTGGTGGATATAGAAGAGTCCATGAATGAAAATGGAAGTATCTCTGTGGTATCTCCCCGTTACTGGACCATCTTCCATGATGACGTGACTTGGCCGGCTGCCTATTTTTACGTAGCCGACATGCTTTACCGCCAGTTTGGCGATGATAGCTCCATCAAAGGGCGCTATCCGTCCATGAAGCGCTGGGTAAACCACATGACGGAGACCAAAATGAAGGACTATATTCTGGTGAAGGATGAATACGGGGATTGGTGCATGCCTCCCGAGTCGCCGGAGCTGATTCATTCGGAGGACCCTGCCCGTAAGACGAACGGTGAAGTGTTGAGTACAACGGTGTTTTACAGTATTCTGCAACTGATGGAGAAGTTCGCGCAAATGAACGGACTTCCGGCAGATGCTGAAGAGTATGCAGCACTTGCCATTAAGGTCAAGGACGCTTATAACAAGAAATTCTTCAATACTGAGACTGCACAGTATGACAACAATACGGTGACGGCAAACCTGCTTTCCCTTAGACTGGGCCTGGTTCCCGACGGATATGAAGATAAAGTATTTGCCAATGTCGTGGAGAAGACGGAAAAAGACTGTAAGGGACATGTCAGTGCCGGTGTGCTTGGCATCCAGCATCTGATGCGCGGACTTACCGAGTACGGTGGACTGGAACTTGCCTATAAGATAGTGACCAATGACACTTATCCCTCATGGGGTTACATGATTAAGAAGGGTGCAACCACCATTTGGGAATTATGGAATGGTGACACGGCAAATCCGGCGATGAATTCAAGAAACCATGTGATGCTTTTGGGAGACCTGCTGATATGGTTCTATGAGGATCTTGCCGGTATAAAAAATGCTCCCGCTTCCGTCGGGTTCAAGCAGATTCTGATGGAACCGGTATTCCCGGAAAAACTGAATTATGTGAATGCTTCGCATGTATCGCCTTATGGCAGGATAGGGAGTTCCTGGAAACGTGACGGCAATAAGCTGGAGTGGAACGTTGAGATTCCCGCCAATACAACCGCTACGATCAAGCTGCCGCTTGACTTCCATGTACAGGTAGATGCCGGTCAGGCGGGGATTCATTCCGTGGAGGAGGCTGACGGTAAGCTGGTAGTCGAATTGGGCTCCGGCAAGTATGTATTCATGTCTGAATGATATTTTTCTAACAACAATAAAACAGATGTAACTATGAGACTAAAAAGATTGTTTTTGGGGGTAATGCTTTTGGTGGGCATTACGGGTGCCGGAGCGACAAATGCTGCTCCGGAAGACATCTCTGCTTCTATTTCCTTGAAAGTGCCGGGGAATGATGCCAAGCAATATCCGCTGGCCTTGCAGAAGATGCAGGATGGTATGTACAGCTGCCGGGCTTCGGAAAAGTTACCGTTGGACATCATCCGCCAGGTGGTGGACAAGGATGGCAAACAGCGCATTACCGTCACACTCAAGGCGCTGGAAAATGTGTATTTCAACTACGGGGAACAGATAAAGACCGGTTACAAGCATTCGGACTGCCAGTTCTACATGCCGGGCTTCTGGTATCGCCGCAACCTGCGTTCGCCGAAGGAAGCTCCTTCTTTCCACACATCGGACAGTTGGCTGGTGCGTGAGGACCGTTTGAGCACTCCGCTGACGGCAGCTTTCAATCCAGCAAGCGGTACGTCCATGTCGGTTATCCGTATTGACAAGTTCGACAAGGAAGCTTTGACCACTCATAAGGAGGGAGAGGTAATCTTGTCCGGCGAGACTTCCATCGGATATACCGGTTTCTGCAATGTGGATGGTATGACTGTCTTGGCATACGGTTTCCCCTATAAGGAAGCACCGAAGACATATATCCGCAAATTGACGCTGGCTCCTGCCGTTGAGGCTTTCCAGCTGCTGCGTAAGGGCGACAGCATCTCCATGACTTGGGAGGTGTCCGAAAGGAATGCTGCCGATTTCTCGGAATGCGTACAGCGCACCTGGGAGTATTGTTATGACACTAACCGCCCGAAACCGGTTGACACACCTTACACGGTAGACCGCATGAAGGAGGTGATGAGCAACTTCTTTGTGGAAAGCTATGTCAGCAATACCCCCACTCATTATTACTCCGGTGTAGAGTTGGAGACTGCTACTTGTGCCAATACCGATGTTGCCGAAGTGGGCTTTGTGGGACGTACGTTGCTGAACGCTTTCAATGCTTTGGAGTATGGCAAACAGCAGAATCGCCAAGACCTGGTGGATAATGCCAACCATATCTTTGACACTTATCTCCAAAATGGTTTTTCGCCTGCCGGTTTCTTCAACGAAGTGGTACACTACAACCGCGGCTTCAAGGAAACCAGACATAGCATCCGCCGTCAGTCCGAGGGAGTGTATGCCATCTTGAACTATCTGAACTACGAGAAACAGCAGAAGCGTAAACACCCCGAATGGGAGAAACGCATCAAGGGCATGCTGGACAGCTTCCTCAAGTTGCAGAACGAGGACGGCAGCTTCCCGCGCAAGTTCAAGGATGATTTCTCTGTCGTGGATGCCAGCGGCGGTAGCACGCCTTCGGCAACATTGCCTTTGGTGATGGCGTCCAAGTATTTCAAGGACAAACGTTATCTGGCAAGCGCCAAGCGTACGGTAGACTATCTGGAGAAGGAACTGATATCCAAAGCCGATTATTTCTCTTCTACGCTGGATGCCAACTGCGAGGACAAGGAAGCCTCCTTGTATGCTGCTACGGCTGCTTATTATCTGGCTTTGGTTACCAAAGGAGAAGAGCGTGCGCACTATGCCGGTCTGGCGAAGAAAGCCGCTTATTTTGCTTTGTCGTGGTATTATACTTGGGATGTTCCTTTTGCCGAAGGTCAGATGCTGGGAGATATCGGCTTGAAAACCCGTGGTTGGGGAAATGTGTCGGTAGAGAATAACCATATCGATGTATTTATCTTCGAATTTGCCGATGTGCTGCATTGGCTCTCCAAAGAGTACAACGAGCCGCGCTTCTCTGACTTTGCCGAGGTGATATCCACTTCCATGCGCCAGTTACTGCCATATGAAGGACACATGTGCGGCATTGCCAAAGTAGGCTATTACCCGGAAGTGGTGCAGCATACCAATTGGGATTACGGACGTAACGGAAAGGGATATTACAACAATATCTTCGCTCCGGGCTGGACGGTCGCTTCTTTGTGGGAGCTGTTCACTCCGGGACGTGCGGAGCAGTTCTTGTTGAAAAAATGATAGTCTAAACAGTAACCAATATTGTATTTATGAATAAGATGATGACTTTGTTGGCAAGCGTGATGCTATTGGCATCGGCTTGCACGGGCAAGCAGGCGAGTGAAAAGACTGCTTCTGGACTGGAACCTGCCAACTTCCGTACGGAAGTGGATGGCAAGCAGACAGACTTGTTTGTTTTGAAGAATAAGAATGGTATGGAAGTTTGTATTACGAATTTCGGCGGACGTATTGTATCAGTGATGGTGCCAGACAAGGATGGCGTTATGCGTGATGTGGTGCTGGGCTTCGATTCCATTCAGGACTACATCAAGTTCCCTTCGGATTTCGGCGCTACCATCGGACGTTATGCCAACCGTATCAACCAGGGTAAGATTACAGTGGATGGGGTAGAGTATCAGCTGCCGCGCAACAATTACGGTCATTGCCTGCATGGAGGTCCCAAGGGATACCAATATCAAGTGTTCGATGCCCGCCAGTTGAGCAGTCAGGTTCTGGAGTTGACTTATCTGTCGAAAGACGGAGAGGAGGGCTTCCCGGGTAACCTGACCTGCAAGGTCACTTTCTCGCTGACAGATGACGATGCCATCGACATTCGTTACAGTGCCGAAACGGACCGTACCACTGTTGTCAATATGACGAACCATTCTTACTTTAACCTGGACGGTGACCCCTCCAAGTCCAATTCGGATTATCTGCTCACTATTGATGCAGATGCTTATACCCCCGTGGACAGTACCTTCATGACTACCGGTGAGATTGTTTCCGTAGAAGGTACGGATATGGATTTCCGCACTCCTACTGCTGTTGGCGCCCGTATCGACAATGACTTTGAGCAGTTGAAGAACGGCAAGGGCTATGACCACAACTGGGTACTCAATACGAAGGGCGATGTCACCCGCCCGTGTGCCACCCTCGAATCTCCCTCAACGGGTATTGTGCTTGATGTCTATACCAACGAACCGGGCATTCAGATTTATGCCGGTAACTTCCTGGATGGCACACTGACCGGAAAGAAAGGTATCGTGTACGGTCATCGTGCGTCCGTCTGTTTGGAGACGCAGAAATATCCCGATACGCCCAACAAGCCGGAATGGCCTTCGGCGTTGCTGAAGCCGGGAGAAAAGTATGACAGTCATTGCATCTATCGCTTTTCGGTGAAGAAATAAATATAAGGCAGGCGTAGCCTGCCTTATATTTATAATAATCTCTTTTGTTAACTTTAAAAATTAATGCGTATGAAAAAGTATTTATTGTATGCTTGGATTGTATCAGCATTTTGTTCATGCAGTGAGAATAGCATGGAACCCCTTCCTATAGAAGTGGATGCTGATTGTGTAGACATTGTAAATGATGAAAGCTTTGTGCCGGTTAGTCAAGCCACAGAGGTGGCCGGCTTGTTTTTAGCTGCTAATGGTAAAGATGCGGTGACAACAAGAAATGGCTCTATTGAGCCAGATGCCTTTTCTGGTAAAACAGTAAAAGATATTAAGACGGTTTACGGTGAAGACAATACGCCTTCTATGTATATAATAAATTATGAAGGCGGTGGTTTTGTTATAGTAGGTGCTACCAAGAATTACTATCCGATTCTGGCATATTCAGATACTAACTCTATCAATATAGAAAAAGCTAAGCAGAGTGGCTTTTCTATTTGGATGGATGAAACAAATTGGGCTATTAAGGAAAGCGATATGCAAAATGCCGAGACTTTGGCAAATATGCGCTCTATGTGGGAGGCTTACGAAATACTGCCTGCCACAACACGTGATGCTACTTCTGATCATTATAGTGATGGGACAATGTTTCGTGAAAGGTTAGGCGAATTGTATACTTTGTGTCCGGGATATTCGTTTGGTCCTTTAAGTTCTGCAAGATCTTTTCTCTCACAATCAGATTATGAAAGTCTTGTAGAAAAGGCTAATTTTTATGGTTCTCCTCTTGAGTTTACAATAGTAGGATATAATAGTAATAACAGAAAAGTTGGGCCTTTGATGAATACAAAATGGGGGCAGGAGGGAGGATATAGTGCATTATGTCCGAATGAATATCCTGCTGGCTGTGTTGCCATTGCTATGGCTCAGATTGAGAAGTATCATGAATGGCCT
>OMBB01000523.1_pt1 | contig 19095 bp, 14 predicted proteins | sample 1673961 | NCBI WGS metagenome assembly OMBB01 (sample SAMEA103958135, study PRJEB25191) | human gut metagenome | reverse complement strand
GTTTCTCTCCCTCTTATACCGTCCGCCGCTGGCGGCTGGGCGCATACATCCGGCTCTCCAAGGAGGACTTGAAAAAGGGAAAGGACGACAGCAACAGCGTCATCAACCAGCGTGATCTGCTCAATGACTTTTACCAGAAGCATATCGGAGAATTTGAAAGTGTTTCCGAATATGTAGACGATGGACACACAGGAACGGACGCCAACCGGGAGAACTTCCAGCGGCTCCTTTCCGATGTAATGAGCGGAAAAATTAACTGCGTGGTAGTAAAAGACCTGTCCCGCTTCGCACGAAATTATAGCGATGCCGGAAGTTTGATCGATAACCTGTTTGTTCAAATGGGTGTTCGCTTTATCAGCCTTGCTGAGAATGTGGACAGCTACAAGAACCCCGACAGCGTTTCAAATATCATCGTTCCCATTACAAACGTGATGAACGATAATTACTGCTATCAGACTTTCAAAAAGATCCGGCAGGTATTTGATTACAAACGGCGCAACGGCCAGTATATCGGAGCATTTGCTCCTTACGGCTATGTAAAGCACCCAAAGGACAAGCACAGGCTGATTGTTGATCCCGATGCTGCTGAAAATGTCAAACTCATTTTCACAATGCTTATTCAAGGGTCATCAAAACGTGCTATCGCGCTGTACCTGAACGAACACGGCGTACCGAGCCCCTCGGCTTACAAGGTACAAAAGGGCTTGCCTGTTTCGACAAGAGGGTATGACGATCCTATGTGGGGAGTCCGCATGATCCACTCCATTCTTACCAATCCGACCTACACCGGGGATTTAGCCCAAGGCCGAAGCCGGGTGAAAAGCTACAAGGTACACCAGATTGAAGCTGTTCCACGCGAGGAATGGGTGGAAGTGGCTGGAACGCATGAGGCCATTATCGACTATGAAACTTTCGACAAGGTACAGGCTCTCTTACAGCGTGATACCCGTACTTCCCCGAAAGGCCGTGAGGTACATTTATTCAGCGGCTTTCTGAAATGTGCCGATTGCGGGCGGGCCATTACCCGATGCGTTGGCAAGAACAACAATGTATATTATTCTTGCTCAACCTACAAGAACCGTTCCCGGACAGCCTGCACCATGCACTCAATCAAGCATGAACGGCTGGAGGCTGCTGTTTTGTTCGCTGTACAGCATCAGGTACATTTGGCTGTTTCCTACTCGGAAATCGTCACGCAAATCAATTCCGCTCCAATCAAAAAAAGCCAGTCTTACAGACTGGACGATCTGATAGCTGCAAAAGAGCGGGAACTGACAAAGATAACACGCTACAAGCAATCTCTTTATCAGGACTGGAAAGACGGTGAAATCACCCAGCAGGAATACCGGGATATGAAGGCTGACTACGAACGGCAGACTTCTGATATTTCCGCGGTGCTTACCCGGCTGAACGCTGAACGCGCAGAACTGGCAAACGGTGTGGACAACGAGCATCCTGCACTGGTAGCCTTTATGAAGTATCAGAACATTGAAGCCCTCAACCGTGAAATCTTGGTTGAACTTGTGGACTATATCAAGGTCTATGAAAACGGCAATATCAGCGTGAAATTCAAATTTGCTGACGAGCTCCGCAAGATTGCCGAGTACATTGAAATCAACACTACGGAAGATACCACAGTGGCGGGCTAACCCCCGCTACGAACCCCTTTGACAGTGTGTTTTCCTAATAGGCGCTAATCATATGAGGACGACATGGTAAAGTACGCGGAAAAAAAGGATAAGTCCCGCATCAAGGAGTGTTTCCAGTCCATTCCCCGCCAGCTTGCCAAGGAAAACAAGAAATTCCAGTATTCCGTTGTAAAAAAAGGCTCCACCTCCGCAAAATATGCTGGAAGCCTGCAATGGATCGAGGACGCCGGCATCATCACACGATGCCACAATCTGTCCATTACCGAGCTGCCTCTGGATGGGAACGCGGAAGAGGATACCTTTAAGGTCTATATGTGCGACACCGGCCTGTTCGTCAGCATGCTGGAGGACGGAACGCAGTTTGACATCCTGCAAGGCGACCTCTATGGCTACAAAGGTGCTATCTTTGAAAACCTGATTGCCGATATCTTCACCAAGATGGGGCGCAAGCTCTACTATTTCCACAAGGATTCCGGCCTCGAGGTGGATTTTGTGATCCGTTATCAGGGAGAATGCACCCTTGTAGAGGTAAAGGCCCGCTCCGGAAATGTCAAAAGCACAAAGACGATCCTCAACCACCCTGAAAAATATCATGTATCCCATGCAATCAAGCTCGGGGACTATAATATCGGGAAAAACGGGCCGCTCCTGACCCTTCCCCTCTATATGGCCTTTCTGCTGCGCAGCTGCTGACCTGTACAGCACCAAAAGAGCCCCCGCCGGAATAGACCGGCGGGGGCTCTTTCTCATAGCGGTAAGTTCAGGATCACTCGATCAGGCCGTTCAGCAGGGCCAGGCACTTGCGGCTGTGCAGCTTGCGGATGGCCTTGGCCTCGATCTGGCGGACACGCTCACGGGTGACACCGAAGTCGCGGCCCACCTCCTCCAGCGTGCGGGGGCGGCCATCGTCCAGACCAAAGCGCAGGCGGATGACCTTTTCCTCACGGGGGGTCAGGCTCTTGAGGGCCTGATTGATCTGCTGGGCCACCATGGCGCGGTCCGCTGCCTTGCCGGGGGCCTCGGCGTTCTCGTCGGCCACGAAATCGCCCAGGGAGGAATCTTCTTCCTCGCCCACGGGGCTTTCCAGGCTGGCGGGTTCCTGCGCCATGCGCTGGATCTCACGCACGCGCTCCACGCTCATATCCATGGCCTTAGCCAGCTCCTCGGGGGTGGGCTCGTGGCCGTTCTGGTAGACCAGCTGATTGGTGGCCTGACGCATCCGGTTGATGGTCTCGACCATGTGCACCGGGATGCGGATGGTGCGGGCCTGATCCGCAATGGCGCGGGTGATGGCCTGACGGATCCACCAGGTGGCGTAGGTGGAGAAGCGGAAGCCGCGGTCACAGTCAAACTTCTCGGCGGCCTTGATCAGGCCGATGTTGCCCTCCTGGATCAGGTCCAGGAACGCCAGGTTGTGGCCGACATGCTTCTTGGCGATGGAGACCACCAGACGCAGGTTGGCCTCGCTCAGGCTGCGGCGGGCGTTCAGGCCGTCGCGGCGGATCTTGAGCAGCTCCTGGCGGCGCTCCTCCGTCAGGGGGCCGTTCTCCACGGCCTCCATGGCCTCCTCTTCGGCAGCCTTTTCCTCGTCATCCTCGCTGGACTTGGTGTTGCCGTCCTCGTCCAGATCCTCGGTATAGCTCCGGCTGTTCTCGTCCTCCTCGAACGAGAAGCGGGCGCTGTTCTTTTTGATGTACTCAGGCGCGCCGTACTTCTGGCGGTCGGCCTGAAGGATGTGGGCAGCCTCGGCACCGGCGTGGATGCGCTTGCTCAGGTCCACTTCCTGCTCCGCGCTCAGCAGCGGGATCTGGCCGATCTGCTTGAGGTAGTTCTTCACAGGGTCATCCAGCAGCTCATCCATGGCAGCCTTCAGGTCTGCGGGGTTCTCCTCTGCCGGGTCGTCCTCATTTTCATCGCCCAGGCCCAGCTCATCGCTGTTTGCCTCGGCACTTTCCACCTCTGCCATGATGCCTTCCACATCCAGGCTGGTGTCACCGTCGGCCTCGTCATCCAGAATTTTGATGCCGCGCTCCTCCAGAAGCGTGTAAAGCGTTTCCACATCCATCCGGCACTGGGAAGCCAGTGTCTTGGCCTCGCCCGCCGTCAGGGTGCCTTCGCCCTTCGTCAACAGTTCCTTCAAAGTCATGCCCATTTCGCTCTCTCCTTTTCACCGCGGCGCTGGCTGCGCCGTAAGTGATATCGTATCATAAGTTTTGCCGCTGCGGGATGGTTCAAATCACCAGGCCGCCGTTCACACCGAACACCTGCCCGGTGATGTAACCGGCGCTTTCGCCTGCCAGGAACACCAGCAGCTGCGCCACCTCGTCCGCGCTGCCCAGGCGGCCCACGGGGGTCTCCTCGGCCAGCGCAGCCTTATCCTCTGCCGTAAAGGCAGCCATCATATCGGTGTCGATGACACCCGGAGCCACGCAGTTCACGGTGATGCCGCTGGGCCCTTCCTCTTTGGCAAGGGCCTTGGTCAGGCCGATCAGGCCCGCCTTGGCAGCGGAGTAGTGCACCTCGCAGCTGCCGCCGGTCTGGCCCCACATGCTGCTCACGGTCAGGATGCGGCCCGCCTTGCGGCGGATCATGCCCGGCAGAGCCAGCTGGCACAGGTGGAACGCGCCGCTCAGGTTCACGTCCAGCATGTGCTGCCACTCCTCCGGGGTGATATCGGTGAACAGCTTCTGCTGGGCAATGCCCGCGTTGCTCACCAGCACATCCACATGGCCCACGGCCTGCTCCACGGTGTGGAACGCCACCTCACAGCTGGCGCGGGAGGCCACGTCGCACTGGACCGCCAGCAGGCCCGGCAGCGCCTTTTCCAGCGCCGCCGCCGCCTCGGCGTGGGTGTGGTAGAGCACCGCCACCCGGTAGCCCGCCTGCCAGAAAGCGCGGGCCGCCGCGGCTCCGATGCCCCGGTCGCCGCCCGAGATCAGCACGCAGCGCCCATTGGCTGCAGGGACTGCCGGTTCCGGTACAGCCTCCACCGGCGGTTCCGTTTCCGCTGCCGGTTCCGGCGCAGCTTCCTGCACCGGCTCCTGTTCCGGCTCAGGGGCCCGGGATGCCTTGTCCTCATCGCTCAGGTCAAAGGTCAATTCAAATTCATCATCGTACAAGAGTCAGCCCTCCTGCCGTTTGTTCTCTGCCTGCAAAAAATCCCGCAGGCAGGAAGGTCCCGCCCTCCACCGCACCCATGGGCTGCGCTCTGCTCCTCTTTCCGGTCAAGGCCGGTCCTGCGGCGAGCCCGCTGGTCTGTGCGAGTAGTTTCGACAAGTTACCGTTAAATAATATAACACAATTCGACGAAAAAAGAAAGTGGGAACCGCCGTCTTTTCACGCAGTTCCCACTTTTTTTCACGTTCTCAGGGGGTCACGGGCGGTTTCCAGCGGGGCTTTGCGGCCCGCTGCTCCCGCAGCCGGAGGAAAAACGCCTGCAGCAGCGCCTGCGCCTCCTCCGCCCGCAGGCCGCTTTCCACCACCGGATGGTGGTTGAAGGGCAGGGCGAACAGGTCGGTCACGCTGCCGCAGCACCCGGCCTTGGTATCCGCCGCGCCGTACACCACCCGCCTGATCCGGCTATTGATGATGCCGCCGCTGCACATGGGGCAGGGCTCCAGCGTAACAAACAGCTCACACTGCCACAGCCGCCAGCCGCCCAGCTTTTTGCAGGCCGCGTCAATGGCCAGCAGCTCGGCGTGGTGGAGGGCGTTTTTCTCGGTCTCGCGGGTGTTGTGGGCGGCGGCGATGATCTCGCCGTTCCGGGCCACCACCGCGCCCACGGGCACCTCGCCCAGCGCGGCGGCCCGTGCGGCCTCCTCCAGCGCCGCGCCCATCAGCTCATAGTCGGTCATCCCATTCCCCTTTCTGCCAGCGCCCGGGCCAGCACCAGCCCATTGTTCAGGATATGCAGCACCACCCCGGGTGCAGGACTGTCGGTCTGCTCTGCAGCCCACCCGAAAATGAGCCCCATGCCCAGCGCGTAGCACTTTTCGGTCAGCGTTCCGTGCAGGGCCGCAAAGAGCACAGCCTGGCAGAGGTTTGCCGGGTGCTCCCCCAGCGGCCGCAGCAGGCGCAGCAGCGCCCCCCGGAACACCAGCTCCTCGGCCAGCGGCAGCACCAGCAGGCTGCGCAGCGTACTGGGCACGCCCTGCGGCAGCTCTGCCGCCCCGCCGGGGACCAGCACACACCAGACCGCCGCCAGCCCGGCCCAGGCCAGTGCCGCGATGCCTGCCGCCCGCAGGCGGCGGTTCTGTTCTGACATCTTCTCCGTCCCCTCTCCGTTTGGGGGTGCGCTGTTCCGCTGCTTCGGGCGCACAGCGCACCGCCCCGCAATGCCTGATGCCCATTGTATCATGTTCCGGCCCGTTTGTGCAAGAAAACGGAGCGGAATTGCGAAAATACGAAGAAATATTGATTCAAACAATTGACATTTCCCGTCGTCTCTGGTATATTCCTATACGACTTTTTGATTGATTTGGTCGGGTTATCCGTTCTTGGCCCCGTTGGAGGTATTACTATGATCCGCATTCTTACCGATTCCGCATCCGACATCCTGCCCGCTGAAGCCGAGCAGCTGGGCGTGACCGTCATCCCCCTGAACGTCACCCTGGAGGACGGCACCGTGCTCCGGGACGGCGTGGATATGACCCCCACCGTGTATTACGGCGTGATGGCCCGCTGCCACAAGCTGCCCACTACCAGCCAGCCCAGCCCCGAGCTGTTCCAGCGCTTCTTCCTTGAGGCGGCTGCCGCCGGGGACGAGGTGGTGGGCATCTTCCTCTCCCATGAGCTGTCCGGCACCTGCCAGTGCGCCCGGCTGGCCGCAGACATGGCCAATGTGGACAATGTCCTCTTTGTGGATTCCGAGAACGTCTGCCTGGGCGAGAGCCTGCTGGTGCGGCTGGCTGTTCAGCTGCGGGATGCCGGAAAGACTGCCGGGCAGATCGCCGCCACCCTTGAGCACGCCAAGGAGCATCTGCATCTGGTGGCTGTCATCGACGACCTGAAGTATCTGCGCAAGGGCGGCCGCCTGCCCGCCGCCGTGGCCGTGGCCGGTGGGATGCTGGGCATCAAGCCCCTCATCACCATCAAGGAGGGCAAGGTTGTTATGGCGGGCAAGGCCCGGGGCCTGCCCGGCGCTTACGTTGCCCTGTTCAAGAAGATCGAGGAGCTGGGCGGCATCAGCACCTGCGCCGACGCACTGGCCGGTTACACCCTCGCCCCCCGCGAGGTGCAGCCCATCCAGACCTACCTGCAGGAGAATCTGGGCCGGAGCGAGGCCCTTGTGCGCCAGATCGGCTGCGTCATCGGCACCCACGCCGGCCCCGGCGCGTTCGGCCTGGCCTTCCTCGATGAGGGCTTCACCTTCTGATCTTACCCAATCAAAAAGAGGAACTGCTTTCCCGGCAGTTCCTCTTTTTTGTTGGTTCATTCGTGTCCGATCTTCGACCAGTCGATCTCTTCGGCATCTACAAAGCCGCTGTCCTTCGCTTCCTCCAGCTGCTTTGCTTCCTCTGTGGTCAGCTTGGTGAAATCCGGGTCCCATGCCAGTACCAGCTTTTTGATCAGCTCGTAGGCAAGGTTCTTGTCCGGGTCCGGCAGCATATCGATCATGTGTGCTGCATTCATTGCAATTTCAGACATCCTGCCACCTCCTTATTTATAGATATCGCCACGATTCCCGATATCCAGCACCAATAGAATCTCCAGCGCGTTTTCCTCTCCGTACCGGTAAAGCACGCGCCAGCTTCCGACCCGGAGTCGCATTGTTCCATCCTTCAGTCCCTGCATCACCTTGATATCACCTGCTGGCGGTTTCAGGGTCAGCCCCTCAATGCCTGCAACGATGCGAAGCACGGACCTTTTGTCCAGCTTATTCAGGAACTTCATGGCGTTCTTCGAGTAGCGGATCTTCATAACATCATCCTCAGCGCTCGTTTTTTCTGCGGGCCTCTGGCCCTATTATAGTCCATTATCCTGCAAACGTCAATTGTTTTTTGCCGAAGATCCGTTCATTACAGCACCGCGTCCGAGACGATCTTGCCCAGCAGGAGCACCAGCACCACAAGCATCATGGGGCGGATGAACTTTGCGCCGTTCTTGAGGGCGAAGTGGGAGCCCAGCAGGTTGCCCACAATGCCGCTGATGGCACAGGGGATGCCGATGGAGAACACCACCAGCCCGCTGGAAAGATACGTTACCAGGCTGGCGTAGTTGCTGGCAAGGTTGAGCACCTTGGCGTTGCCGCCCGCCGTGCGCAGGTCAAAGCCCATCAGGGTGGTAAAGGCTATGATGGCAAAGGTACCGGTGCCCGGGCCAAAGATGCCGTCGTACAGGCCGATACCCAGCCCGATGGCAAGGGCCAGCACCGCCTTTTTGGCGTTCAGGGTGCCGTCGTCCCGGTTCTCGTCGGGCAGGTCCCGCCGCCAGAGGATGAGCACCGCCGCCACCGGCAGGATGATGAGCATCATGGTGCGCAGCACCTGATCGCTGAGCAGGAGCACGATGTGGGAGCCCAGTGCGCTGCCCACAAAGCTGCCCACAGCCGCCAGCAGGCCGACCCGGATGTTCATGGCTCCCTTCTGGAAGAACTGCGCCGTGGCAAAGGTGGTGCCACAGGCTGCGCTGAATTTATTGGTGCCGTAGGTGTAATGCACCGGCAGGCCCGCAAACAGGTAGGCGGGCAGGCTGATCAGGCCGCCGCCGCCCGCCGCCGAGTCCACAAAACCCGCAAACCCGGTCATCAGCATCAAAAACAGCAGCATTGGCAATGATAATGTAATTTCCATTCGTTCTACTTTCCCACTCTTTCGTTTACTTCAGATACAGCTTTCCCTCGCAGGCCAGGATCTGATCCAGGATCATCCGGGACACCCGGGCACCATAGACCATGGCGGGGTGGTCGTTGTACTCGATGATGTCATGGAACTCCTTGTTCATCAGAACGATCACATACTCGCCGTAGGGGGTGTGGATGATCCCGCCGTCGTTGCGGCAGGCGTTCATGCTGCCGCTCTTGCTGGCCACCCAGATAAGCTCCGGCTCGCCGGTCTCCTCGCAGTCCAGATAGAACTGGGGGAAATCGTGGGTCAGCATGGTGTTGTAGTGCTGCTGGCGGAAGATGCCCAGCATGGCGGCACTGGCTTCTTTGCTGACCAGCGTGCCCTTTGCCACCTGCGCAAACAGGGCGGCGTAGTCCCGGGGCGTGGTGGTGCCCAGCTTGTCGTAGCGGTCAAAGTGGAGGGGGTTGTGCAGAACGGTGTGCCCAAAGCCCAATTCCCGGATGCAGGCATTGATGGTGTCCAGCCCCAGGTAATCGATGATCATATTGGTGGCGATGTTGTCCGAGCAGATGATCATCATGGTGGCGGTGTCCTTCACCTTGAGCTTTGCCCCCACGCCCAAGGCCCGGAGCATCCCGGAGCCGTCCACGAACTGGCTGGCCTCGTAGGTGATCTCCTCCTCCAGGTCAGCCCTGCCCCGGCTGGCCTGCAGATACAGCACCGCCAGAATGAACGCCTTGATGGTGGAGGCCGTCTCAAACTCCTCGTCGGCACCGATCTCCACCGTGCTGCCGCGCAGGTCGTCCACAAAAACGCTCATCCTGCCCTGATAGGAATAGAGCTCGGCGGCAATGCGCTTTTCCAATGTCATATTCTGATCCATCTGGAATCCCTCAACTTTTCTATACTTTCCGTTATACTTTATCCTTACCGTTAAGACATTATTATCGTTGATATCGTTGTTATCGTTGCTAACTTTTCTTTTTCACCAACGTTATCAACGATTGCAACGATGATTTTGATACCAACGGTGATTACAGGTTGTTTTCAAAGAAACGCTGTGCGTTGCGGAAGAAGATGGCTTCCACCTCATCCTCGGTGAAGCCCTCTTTCCGCAGGGCATCGGCCAGCAGGGGCATTTTGGAGCAGTCGCTCAGTTCCAGCTTGCCGCCGATGCCGTCAAAGTCACTGCCCAGACCGATGATCTCAATGCCGCCTACCTGCTTGAAATGGGCGGCGTGTTTGGCCATCAGGGCCGTTGTGCTGCGGCACAGGTCGGGGCTGGGCTGGTCATCCAGAAAGCCCGCGCAGTAGTTCAGGCCCACCAGACCGCCTTTTTCCGCCATGACCCGGATCATCTCATCGGTCAGGTTGCGGCAGTGGGGGGCCAGAGCGCGGCAGTTGGAGTGGCTGGCCGCAAAGGGGCGGGTGCTGTGCTCCGCAATGTCCCAGAAGCCTTTATCGGACAGGTGGCTCACATCGGCAATGATGTGCAGGCGCTCCATCTCGGCCAGGAACTCGAAGCCCTTCTCCTTCAGGCCGGTCTCGGTGTTGGGCATACAGGGCCAGATGGGGCCGTTGCCGGGCACCACGTTGGGGCTGGCCAGCTCGTTTTCGTGGTTCCAGGTCAGGGTCATCATCCGCACGCCCAGCTCGTACATCCGGCGCAGCACACCCAGACTGCCCTTGCAGCAGCCGGCCTCCTCAATGGTCAGCATTCCGCTGATCTTGCCCGCCTCGGCGTTTTTGCGGATATCCTCGGGGCGGTAGACAGGGGCAATCCTGTCGGAATACCGCTCCATCATCCGCTTGAACACGTCGATCTCTTCCAGCGCCGTCACCAGCGGGTCCGCGCCCGGGGTGGGGTCGGCCAGATTCACAAAGGCGGCAAAGCACTGGAGCATGTAGTCGCCCTTCTCCAGCTTTTCCAGATCGATGTGGCCGTTGTTGTGGGCAAAGGTCTGCCCGTCGCCCCGCATCTCCGCGCGCCGCAGCTCGCTCAGGGTGTCACAATGTAGATCAAAGACTTTCATCGTTCATGTCCTTTCTTAACAGCTTTTATGTCAAGCCTCTCCGGGATGCTGCCCCTTCGCAGCAGCTGGCGGGGTTAACCCCCCAGTCACGCTTCGCGTGCCAGCCCCCCTAATAGTGGGGCCCTTGGCATGGCGGAAAGCCTTTCCTTTTTGCCAAGGCCGCCCCTACTAGGGGCGGTGGCATTGCGAAGCAATGACGGTGGGGTTTCACCTTCAGAACACACTCCCCACCGCATACAGACTCTTGACCAGATCTTCCCGGTACAGCGGGTCGGCGGGGTCAAGGCTGTTGATGACCACGCCGCCGCTGGCGGATGCGCCGGTGGAGTGGATGTAGCGGCCCTCGCCGAGGTAAAGGGCGATATGGCCGGGGAAATAGAGGGCATCGCCCCGCTTTTTGTCTGCAAAGGGGATCTGGTGCATGGGCCAGCCCTCCACGATCCTGGCATCCCGGTAGATGAGCACGCCGCACTGCATATAGGCGCTGCTGACAAGGCCGGAACAATCAATGCCCCGGCCCGATTTGCCGCCCCAGCGGTACTCGGTGCCCAGATACTTTTTCGCCTGCGCGCAGACGGCATCCCGGAACGCTTCCTCGCTGCCGTCGTACCACGCCTGCAGTGCCTGCGGCACCAGCTCCCCGGCGGTAATATTCTGGGCCTCAGCCAGCGCGTCATCAAAGGCCAGCCCCTCCCGCTGGGAAAATACGGCGGTCATCTCAAACCGCACCGGCTCCAGCGCCACGTCCCGGACATAGCCGGTGCGGCCATCCAGCAGAGCCACCTTGGCCCAGCCGGTGTGGGCCTCGGCTTCCTCGGGCGGTTCGGGCAGGCGGCAGAGCAGGCAGCCCCGCTCCAGCTCCAGCATCCGCACCCCCTGCACCTTGGGCAGGCTGAGCACATCGGTGGCACGGCCCACCAGCACCAGCGGCTGGGGCAGGTAGTCCCGCAGCGCATCCTCGCTGACAAATTTCAGCGCATCCCGCCGGACAAAGCCGTGGTAGCCGCAAAAGGTGACCACCTCGGCCACCTCCGGGGAGAGGGGCACTCCCTCGGCAGTCACGCCGCCGGGGGCGGTGCGCACCTGACAGGCCTGACCGTACAGGCCCTCGTCCCCGATGGTGGAAACAAGGCCCGCCTCGCTCTGTTTGGTGGTCTGGGGCAGGTCGTAAATGGTCACGACCGGCCGGGCAAATATGGCGTATTGCATCATTCGGTTCCCTCCAACAAATTCAGCAGCTCCTCCGGCTTCATGCGCAGGATGGCACCATCCGCGCTGCCGGTGACGGTCTCGGCCAGATCCTGCTTGGCCTGCTGCAGCTCCACGATCTTTTCCTCAATGGTGTCCTGGGCGATGAGCTTGTACACCTGCACCGGGTTCTGCTGGCCGATGCGGTAGGCACGGTCGGTGGCCTGATTCTGAGCCGCCACGTTCCACCACGGGTCGTAGTGGATGACGATATCGGCGGCGGTCAGGTTCAGGCCGGTGCCGCCTGCCCGCAGGGAGATCAGGAACACGCTGGCCTCGCCGCCGTTGAAGCGGCGCACCAGCTCGGCACGCACCGGCTTGGGGGTGGAGCCCTGCAGGGTGAAGTGGCTCACACCCTCTGCGTCCAGCCGCTTGGCCAGCAGCTCCAGCATGGAGGTGAACTGGCTGAACAGCAGGATGCGGTGCCCACTCTCCACGGCACTGGTGACCAGCTCGATGCAGGCATCCAGCTTGGCGCTGCCGCCTGTCCAGTTGTCGGCAATGAGCCGGGGGTCGCAGCAGATCTCCCGCAGCCGCATGAGGACGGCGAACACCGCCATCTTGTCCTCGGGCTTGGCGGCCCGCAGCTTCTCCCGGGCATCCACCACGGCGGCAAGGTAGAGCTTGCGCTGTTCCTCCTCCAGCTCGATGCGGTAGACGTTCTCTGTTTTGGGGGGCAGCTCCTTCAGCACCTCGGACTTCATCCGGCGCAGGATGAACGGCCCGGTGAGCTGGTTCAGCCGCCGCACCGCCGCCGGGTCGTTTTCCTGCGTGATGGGCTTTTCAAACCGGCTGCAGAAGCTCTTGTAGGGCGGCAGGTAGCCCGGCATCAGGAAGGAAAAGATGCTCCACAGCTCGCCCAGGCGGTTCTCCACGGGGGTGCCGGTCAGTGCAAAGCGGACACGGCTGTTCACCCCGCACACCGCCTTGTATTTCTGGGTGGTATGGTTCTTGATGGCCTGGGCCTCGTCCAGGATGCAGGCGTAGAATTTCTGGTTCTCGTACAGGGTCTCGTCGCGGCGGAGCAGGTCGTAGCTGGTCACCACCACGTCGGCCCCGTCCCACTGCTCGGCCAGCTGGGCCCGGTGGGCGGCATCCCCGTCCACCACAACGCAGTTCAGCTCCGGCGTGAACTTTTGGCATTCCTCGGCCCAGTTCAGCACCAGCGAGGCCGGGCAGACGATGAGGCTGGGCAGGGGGTTCCCGCCCTGCTCCCGGAGGGCCAGCAGATAGCTGAGCACCTGCACCGTCTTGCCCAGACCCATATCATCCGCAAGGATGCCGCCCATGCCGTAGCCATCCAGCGTGCGGAGCCAGCGGTAGCCGTCCCGCTGGTATTTTCGTAAAACTTTTTGTAGAGACGCAGGCGGTGTATACTCGCTGTCCTTTATCGTATGGAAGCTCCGGCTGAGCTGGCGGAAGGCATCGTCCCGGTTGAAACGGATGCCGTTCTGCCCCGAGAGCGCCCAGTCCAGACTGGGGGCCCGGTACAGGGGCAGCCGGGCGTGGGCCTGGCCCAGTTTGGCCCCGGAAAGCTCCAGCGTCTCGTTCAGCTCGTCCAGCACCTCCATGGAATCGTCCAGCCGGAGCAGACGGCCATCGCGCAGGCGGTGGTAGCGCTTTTTCTGGTGGAGCGATCTCAGCAGGGCTTTCAGCTCCCCCACCGGGAACTCCCCCGTGTCCACCTCAAGGTCGAGCACGCTGCCGTGCACCGACACCCCCACCGAGATCTTCGGCGGTGCGGCCTGCATACTGCGGAAGGCATCGGTCAGGTAGACCTCGCCCTCAGCCAGCAGGGCCGGGATGCCCTCATCGAGGAAGCGGTAAACTTCATCCTCCTCATAGGCATCGTAGTGGGCGGCAAGGCCGTTGCCCATGGTGTCTGGCCCCGGCTCCAGGTACCGCCCCAGCAGCCGCCCGGCCCGCTGTTCGGCGCGGGCATCCCGCAGCAGACCGGCAGGCCCCGGTTCCTCCGGTGTGACGCGGTCCTCGCCGTACAAAAATTCAAGGTGCGCCCGCACCGTTTCCCGCGTGGGCGCGTCAAGGTAAAACTGCACCACCGGCTCCAGCGGGATCTGATTCAGCAGCAGGCGTTCGGGGTCCTCAATGGTCACCCTGCTGCCCAGCTCCGGCAGAACGTAGCTGCAAAAGGCGGTGGCATCCCCGGTGGTAAAGAACAGGCTCTTGCCGCACAGCGCCTCAAGGGCGGGCCGCATCCGGGCGCTTTCGGCCCGGTCCAGCTGCCAGATCGTATCCTCACTGTATAAATAGTCATTGTCTAAACCCGTTTTCCATCCCAACGCGGGGGTCACAGACACCTCCACGCCGCCCCGGCGCTTTTCCACCCGCATGGTCAGGGCCGGGATGCCGGTCTTGAGGGTGTAGCCGCCCAGATTGCCGGTGGGGGCATAGAGGGCCACCAGACCGTCAAAGATCTCGCCGTTCAGCGGGATGCCCCCGGCAGGCCCGCTGCGGGGCGCATTGCCGTAGCTGCGCAGGGCCGCCTCGGCCCCTTCCTTTGCGCTGAGCTGCCGCCGCAGCAGGCGGAGCAGCTGCTGTGCCTCCGGGGCAAAGGCCTCCCAGCTGTGCTGGAATTCCAGCGCCTTGCCGTAACTGATGAAACCGTGCTTCTCCACGGCCCGCAGCAGGTCCGGGATGCTCTTTACCACATACTGCCGCCCGCCGTCTGCCGAGATGCGCAGCCGCAGCCAGGGCAGCTCCCCGGGCAGCAGGGTCAGCTCCGGTTCCAGCTCTGCGGAATGGGGGCGCAGCTCCGCGTGGCCGGTCACGCCGTCCACCTCGGCCAGTGCTCCCTCCTGATAGGCCCGGAGCAGCCGCCGTGCCTCGTAGTCAGATTCCGGTTCCTCGCCCCGCCATTTCTTGCCGAACAGCATTTCCAGGCTGGAGGCATAGCTGTCCCTGCGGGGCTGCTCCTCAGGCTGGGGCGTTTGCAGGTTGGCCGTGCCCCGCACCACGCCCGGGATGCTCTCCGGGCTCTCAGCAGGCTTTTGCGGCGCTCTGCCGGAAAGCCCCTGACTCTCGCTGTCCCACATCAGCAGCGCGCCGATGTGCTTACAGCAGGGCCCCTCGCCGTTTTCGTTGTAGGGGCAGGAGCAGCTGGCGCTGACAAAGCTGCCGTTTTCCCGCAGCCAGACCTGGGTCTGGTACAGGCTCCGCCCGCCGCCGCGCACGTCGGCGCTCAGGTGGCGCACGCCGTTCCCGGCCACTTCGCAGTTCAGATCCTGTATCCGGTCCGTGTAGGCCTTGGCCCGCGCGAATACCGTGCCGCCCAACAGGTAGCGGATCTCTTCCATGTCCATCCGGGGTCTCCCTCCCTCTGCAATGCTCTATTGGTTAAGCATACCGCACCGGCGGGCGGGATGCAAGGGGTGCCGGGAAAAAAAGTTCCGGAAAGCACAGAAGCGCCTCATCCGGGAGAGGATGAAGCGCTTCTGTACTTTGGGAATTTTGGAACACTCAGCCCGCATTGCGGTTTACAGGCCAAGTGGGGGTTGGTTTAGGGCTGCTCAGGCATTCTGCTTGAGCTCCTGTGCTTTCTGCCATGCATTCAGCACATCGATCTTGCTTACGGCGTTGTCGGGATAGAATTTCATCTCTTCCGGAGCCGTGCCCTCATCATTCAGGTCAGGGATAAGCTCGTTTTCCATGGCCCAGCGGGCGGCGTGCTGCAGGTCCATATCCCGCTCTTCCTGCCCGACATCGGGGTAGAGCAGTTCGGATTCGGGCATGGGCTTGCCTGCATCCTCCCACAGCATCATAGCAAGGGCGCTGCGGTTGCTGGGGAAGTAGGGCAGAGCCATCAGCTTGCCTGCAAATTCAGCGCCCAGAGAATAGGCCTGATAGCCCAGCACTGCACCGCCAACAACAACAGTGGTGCCGATCACGATGGGGCCAACGATATCGGGCTCGTCATCTTCAATGGATGCATCCTGTGTCATGGCTTTCAGGGTCACGGCCTTTGCAGGCATCTCAAAGGCAAAGCTTTCCTTATCCTGATAAGCGTTCGGATCAGCCAGGCCGGTGATATCCCAGTGGCCAAATTTCAGACCGCTGTCTGCAAAAGCATCCTTATCAAATGCAACACTCACCGTTACACCCTCGGGGACATGAAAGGAACCGTCCTCGTTGGCATTCTTTTTAACGATCTCGGTGATATCCTCGGGGTCAGCACCATTCTTGCCGGGCACTGTTACGCTGGTGATAACGCCGTCCTTCAAGGTCAGGATGGGCATTTCAGACACAACAAAGTCCTTTTCGTCCGTTGCCAGCTTATTCTCACCCTGCTTGACAGCAGCGGTCAGGGTCTGCTTGCCGGTCTCCTTGGGAGCAATGCGGAACTCGTGCTCAACCTCACCGTTCCCCAGATTGATTTTCAGGCCGCCTTCCGGCATGGGCTTGTACTCGTTGTTTTCGTCCTTATACTCGATCTCGCTGTTCTTGTCGCCAAAGTCGATGAATGCCTCACCCAGATTGGCATCGTCCTTGGGGTCAACCTTTACGGTAAAGTCCTTGCTTTCGCCTTCCTTGATGACGGCGTTCTCCAGGCCCTCAATGGTCACAGCGGTGTGGACACGGCCTGCAACAGTAAAGTTCTTGTCCGCTGTGCCCAGCTCTACAGCATCCCGCACCACAGCAGCGGTCAGCTTCTGCTCACCGGCATCTTTCGGCGTAATGCGGAATTCATAATTTTTGTTGTTACCGCTCAGATCGACTTCTAGGCCGTCCTTCGGGTCCTTCGGCATGGGCTGATACGCACCGTTTTTGTCCTTATACTCGATCTCGCTGTTCTTGTCGCCAAAGGTCAGGATACCGGTACCGGTGCTGTTCTCATGGGTAAGGGTCACAGTAAACTTTGCCGGATCTCCTGCTTTGACCTCACCTTCCGGATCGCTGACGGTCACGCCGACTTTCTTGGAAAGGCAGCGATATTCCTTGCCATCCTCGGTTTTGTAGCCCACCAGATAATCCTCATTCGCACTCGTCAGGTTCAGATTCTCCTGACCTTTCGGGGCGGTAGCTTTGGTCAGCTGACGGCCATCCTTGGGGTCTGCACACTCAATCGACACTTCACCGGTGTAAGCCGGGTCCACATCAATTTGTCGATCTTTTTGAAGATAAACATTGCAGACGTTATCATCAAAATTTGCATGATTCAGCTGAACGCGGCAAGGAGACACTCTGTCGTCATCGCTTCGCTCATAAATGTCATACTTTGCCCCCTTGAAAGTGCCGTCATTTACAATGGCTTCGCCCTTTTCAAAGGTGCGAAGTGCCGTGCGCTCCGAACCACCGGAAACTTCAATGGTACCGGAGTTAAAAATCAGTTGACCGTGGCCACCAACAACAACTGCATCATACGTACCTCCTGTGCTCTGGAAGGTGGTGTTCCCGTCAATCGTCAACGTTTCGGCACCATCACCATGAAACCACAACAATTGGCCGCCAATAAACTTGCTTCCGTTAATTTTTATGTTACTTCTCTTTGGCCCTCTGTATCCGTAGCAGCCAAGAGCCGCGACGGCATAATCGGTGGATGATTTGTAGGTTCCACCTGTAATCGTAAGGTCGATAGCATCATCGTTTTCAGGGTATGCCTGCATAGCATGTCCCACATCGGATGTATATTCTCCATCCTCAATGGTAATCGTTCCACAAACCAACTCAAGTGCGTTTCCTTGCAGCGCATGTACAGTAACATGATCCAAATCCAGCGTACCATTTGTAGTACGGCATACGATGCCTCCTTCATAAGCACCGCTGCTATATTGCTTTTTAATCTCGGAATTTTTGATAACAGCACTATCACAGTTAAGAGAAACCCAAATGGCGGTGAATTTCGATTCAATCGTAACATTTTCTACCTGATTACTGCCATTCGCGAGAATGAAAGCGGAGGAATAAGGATTTCGAACATTGCAAATATATTTTCCACCGTTTACAGTGAGGTTTCCACCAACATTCGCAATCACTTGACCGCCGTTAACAGTAACAGGATATTGAGCATCGTCATTAATAGTTACACTGTCGGCTTTTTCGATCGTGATAAAACAAAAATTGTTAACATTATCCGGAACGTCTACTGTCACTTTTCCGGTTACATTGATCTCCACAGAACCTTCCGTATTGATCTTAATTGCTTTTGTGTAATTACCACTCAAGCGATATGTACCGCCCGTCGTAATGGGCTGGCCGTCGGTCAGGAGCGTTCCCTTGGTGGTATCATCTGCTGTTTCTTCCGCAAATGCCGACACTGCCCCCGCAGGCAGGAATGTCAGCATCATACTGAATGCCAGTAAGAGGCTGATAAGCCGTTTTTTCATAAAAATCCTCCTTTGTCAGTCATTAATACTCCCAGTTTCTCCACGAAAAGCACCCAGACAAAAAGAAAAAAGCGCCGCACCAGCCAAATGGCTGGTACAACGCTTTGCGTTTTGTGTGTTCGGGGTGCTTGCCCTTTCTACCCATGCCCTGCGTCACAGCCTTCCGACTGATTTGCCGATCTTTCTGTTTTGCTGACAAGGTACTTTTCGCATCTTATCATACCCCCCCCCCCTATAGAAAATCAAGGGGTTCAGGCAAAGTTTGTGAACACTCACAAATCCGTTGAATTTTTTTGGTCACTTTTGACAAGGGAAGCTTCACACAAAAAAAGCCCCTGAAGAATTTCTTCCTCAGGGGTTTTGTTTAAGTCGGCGACTACCTATTTTCACGCGCCGTTTCCAGCGAACTATCTTGGGCACGAGTGAGCTTAACTTCTGTGTTCGGAATGGGAACAGGTGGAACCTCACCGTCATCGTCACCGACCAATATGACTGGTTCAGTATAACATTTCTGTTCTACTTTGTCCAGTGTTTTTAGAAGGACGTGCCTTCAAAACTGAATAATCACTGCTAACATTTTGTCATTGACTTGAGAATTCAAGCGAATTGTGGTCAAGCCCTCGATCTATTAGTACACACTTGCTGAATGGATCGCTCCACTTACACATCGTGCCTATCAACCTCGTAGTCTACAAGGGATCTTACCTGATTGAATCAGTGGGATATCTTATCTTTGGGTCGGCTTCACGCTTAGATGCTTTCAGCGTTTATCCGATCCGTACGTAGTTGCCCAGCTATGCTCCTGGCGGAACAACTGGTGCGCCAGAGGTACGTCCGTCCCGGTCCTCTCGTACTAGGGACAGCTCCCATCAAATATCCTGCGCCCACGACAGATAGGGACCGAACTGTCTCACGACGTTCTGAACCCAGCTCGCGTACCGCTTTAATTGGCGAACAGCCAAACCCTTGGGACCGAATACAGCCCCAGGATGCGATGAGCCGACATCGAGGTGCCAAACCTCCCCGTCGATGTGGACTC